>Ga0209066_10000270_pt1 | contig 78696 bp, 66 predicted proteins | sample All_14_2_FD_187198 | JGI IMG/M metagenome (GOLD analysis project Ga0209066, IMG submission 187198) | Freshwater microbial communities in response to fracking from Pennsylvania, USA - Allegheny Zone_MetaG_DW_15 (SPAdes) (version 2) ...
GCCCGAGCCCCCGCCCAGCCCCAGCAGCAAGAAAAAGAAAAAAACCGCCGCGCCGACAGAAGGAGAAGGCGAGGCCAAGGAAGACAAGGACGCAGTTGCCGGCGAAGGCAAAGCCGAGCCTGCCGAGAAACACTGAGCGCCCCAGGTCACACAGACGGCGGTACAGCCCAAAGGACGATGATGAAACTACCCAGTTTTCTAAATGGCATCCGTGGCAAATTAATCGCCATTTTCGTGTTAATCAAGGTCGTTCCCCTCTTGTTGCTGGCCTGGTTTGCCTGGCACACCGCCCAGTCACTGGGGGACGATGTGTCGCACAAGGTCGGTGCGATGGCCGACAACACGCTAGCCACCATTCAGGAAATCGGCAAAACCGTCACCGACGATTCGATTCGGGCGCTGGACCTGCGTTCGCGTGAAGCAATCGAGGCGCTGACTACGGACACAGCGCGCAAGATTGCTGATTTTCTCTACGACCGCGACCGCGATATCAGGCTGGCGGCTGCCCTAGAACCCAGCGAGGACAATTTCCGCCGCTTCCTGGCCGACCGTCGCCGGCCGATTTACCAGCACGGCCCGTGGAAACTGGCTGCTGACGGCACCCATTGGGAGCCGGTCACCCCGGTCACGGAAGAAGTGAAGGTCACACGCCCCATCCTCGAAGACAACGCCAAGGATTTTCACGTCCGGCCACCGGAGTATCTGGGCGAATCCGAATTGCGACCACTGTTTGTCGAAATGACCTACCTTGATCTGAATGGTCAGGAAAAGATCAAAGTGACGCGTGGCGAATTGACTGAAAAATCGCTGAAAAACGTCGTCGACCGCAAAAACACCTTCGTCAAGGCAGAAACTTATTTCAGCGACCTGAAAAAACTGCGCCCAGGTGAAATCTATGTCTCGGATGTTATCGGCGCCTATGTGCCCACCCAGTTGATCGGCCCCTACCTGCCGGCCCGCCTCGAAAAAGCCGGCAAGCCCTTTGCGCCCGAGCAGTCAGCCTACGCTGGCACCGAAAACCCAGTCGGCAAACGTTTTCGCGGCATCGTGCGCTGGGCCATGCCGGTCGTCAAAAACGGACAAGTCACTGGCTATGTCACCCTGGCCCTCGACCACGACCACATCCGGCAGTTTTCCGACCGCCTGATGCCGACCGAGGAACGCTACACCCCGATTGCCGATGCCATCAAAGGCAATTACGCCTTTATCTGGGATTACAAGAGCCGCTCAATTTCGCACCCACGCGATTATTTCATCGTCGGCTACAACCCGCAGACCGGACTGCCCGAAACTCCTTGGCTGGATCAATCGCTCTACGAAGAATGGCAGCAAAGCGGCAAACCGTCGCACGAATTCCTGGCCAGCGTACCGCCTTTCCGCCAGCAAAGCCTGAAGCTCAAACCCGCCAAAACTCAGGCCCAAGCCGGCATCGTGGCGCTGGACTGCCGCTACCTCAACTTTTCGCCGCAGTGCGATGGCTGGAATGCTCTGACCGAACACGGCGGCTCCGGTTCTTTCGTCATTTTCTTCTCCGGCCTGTGGAAATTGACTACAGCCGCCGCCATTCCGTATTACACCGGACGCTATAGCCAATCAAAACAAGGCTTTGGTTTTGTGACCATCGGTGCCAATGTCGATGACTTCCACAAGGCAGCGACCGAAACCGGCATCAAGATCAATCGACTGATTGACGAAAAAGACCGTAATTTCCAGAACCAGCGGACCGACCTGCTCGATGGGATCGAAAGCAGCTTGGCATCGACCGCCCTGGGCCTCTGGGGATCAACCCTGCTGATGATCATCGTCGTCATTGCCATCGCCTTCTGGATGGCCAACCTGCTCACCGGCCGCATCACGTCAATGATTAGCGGCATCCGCGCTTTCCAGGCCGGTCAACGGCAACAACGCCTGGACGACCGCTCGCACGATGAGATGGGGGAACTGGCACGCTCCTTCAACCAGATGGCCGATTCTGTCGCCGAGTCTTTCACGCGACTGGAAGAGGCACGGGAAAAGGCCGAAGAAGCCAGCCGTGCCAAATCTGCCTTCCTGGCCACGGTGTCACACGAATTGCGCACGCCGCTCAACGGTATCCTGGGCTTTGCCGAATTGCTCAAGGCTGAGCTTGAAGGCAAGGATGAACAGCAATACGCTGCCATCATCCAGCAAAGCGGCGATCACTTGCTGCACCTGGTCAGCGAAATTCTCGACTTAGCCAAGATCGAAGCCGGCGAGATGGTGTTCACCCCGTCACCGATCCCCCTGCCCAGCTTCCTCAACGAAACCACCGCCCTTCATCGCTCTCCCGCCGAGAGCAAAGGCTTGCAGTTGCGCCTTGAACTGGCCGACGACCTTCCCCCCACGATGCAAGTCGACAGCACCCGACTGCGACAAATTCTGAACAATTTGCTCAACAATGCGGTCAAATTTACCCAACAAGGCAGCGTCACCCTCACAGTGTCGCGCCACGATGAGCAGTACATCCGTTTTGCAATTTGCGACAGCGGCCCTGGCATCCCAGCCGCTGCCCAAGCGACCATTTTTGAAAAATTCAAACAACTCGAGAATTTCATGACCCGCGAACACGGCGGCACCGGCCTTGGCCTGGCCATCGTTAAACAACTGAGTGAACGTATGGGCGGTAGCGTCAGTCTGCAATCAACCGAAGGCGAAGGCGCCACTTTCACCGTCATCCTGCCCGTGGAACAAGCCCATGACTAATCGACTGGCGCTGGTCGTTGACGACCACCCCACCAACCGCCTGCTGGCCAGCGCCCTGCTCAAGAAACTGGGCTGGGCCGTCTATGAAGCCGACAGTGGCGAAAGCGCCTTGACCCTGGCCGGCCAGCACCACTTCCAACTGATCATGCTCGATATCAGCATGCCCGGCCTGACCGGGGAAGAAACCTGCCGCCAACTGCGCCAGCGCCAAACCCTGCCCAGTCGTATTCTGGCCTATACCGCCCACGCCTTCCCGGAAGATCGCCAGCAATTCCTGCAAGCTGGCTTCGATGACATTCTGGTCAAGCCGATCAACCGGCAGCGCCTCGAAGAGATGATCAACGGTCTCTGACCCCCCCTTTTTTCCAGAGGCCCTGCTTGCCAGATCACGTCTTGGCCCCCGCGCCTGCCCGCCGTCCACTCGAACGGCTGTGGTTATTACTGCTCCCGTTATTGCTGGCCGCCGTGATCGGCGCCCTGACTGAATATGAGATTCACGAACTGCATCTTCGCCACCACAGCGAGTTGCAACGTCAAGTATTGACCAAGGCCGGTGCCGTTCGTGCTGTCCTCGAGTCTGAGCTCAACAGCACCGCTTTTTTGGCCAACGGGATCGAGACCTACCTGATCGCTCGCAACGGCAAAATCAATACGGCGGAACTGGACAGCATGCTCGACCTGATTTATCGCCGAGGTCAGCATTTTCGCAATATTGGTGTCGCTCCCAACAACCGCCTGGCCTTTATTGCACCACTGGCGGGAAACGAAAAAGCGCTGGGCCTGCAATACGAACTGAATCCCCAACAATGGCCCGCTGTTGAACAGGCCATCCGCGAAAAACGTGGCCGACTCGCCGGCCCGGTCCCCCTGATACAGGGCGGCACCGGCCTGATCTATCGCACCCCGGTGTTCATTGATCACAACTACTGGGGACTCATCAGCACCGTCATTGACTTCGACAGCCTGCTGCAAAGTACAGCCAAACTATTGGCCAATAGTCCCATCGACATTGCGCTACGCGGCACGGATGGACAGGGAAGCGATGGCAACGTGTTTTTTGGCAACCCCGCCTTGTTTGCCGAGCCTTCGGAACGGCTGGACATTCACATTCCTGGCGGCCAGTGGCAAATGGCGGCGCGGCCACGCGCAGAATCGGCCGAAGATCATTTCTGGCTGCGTACCACCGGCTGGCTAACCGCCATCGCATTTGCCATCCTCGGCTACTTGCTGCTGCGTGCCCTGTATGAGCGCCTGAGCCTGATGCAACAGCAAAACGCCACGCTGGCCCACCTACAGCAAGCCAAGGACGATCTGCAAGCACATCGCACGGCGCTTGAGGCCACCGTCCATGACCGAACCCAGGACCTGCTGGATAGCAACAGCCGCCTGCACCAGGCCAAACTCGCCGCGGAGGCGGCCAACCGGGCAAAAAGCGCTTTCATTGCCAATATGAGCCATGAAATCCGCACGCCGATGAATGCCATCATTGGCATGACCCACCTCTTGACCCGCGACAACCCGCGACCGGAGCAATTGTCCCGGCTGAGCAAGATCTCGCTGGCCGCCCAGCATTTATTTGGCATTCTTAACGACATTCTCGATTTCTCAAAAATCGAGGCTGGCAAGTTGCAACTCACCCCGGGCGAGTTTTCACCAGGCGAACTGGGCGATCAACTGCATGCCCTGTTCAGCGACCAAGCCAGCCAGAAAGGCATCGCGCTGCATATTGACCTGAGCAACCTGCCACAGCGCCTGTACGGTGACAGCCTGCGTCTGCGCCAGATCCTGATCAATTTCATCAGCAACGCCCTTAAATTTACCGAACAAGGTGAAATTCGCTTAGATGCCCAGGTCGTCCAACGACGCACCGACGACTTAATGATCAGCTTTGCCATCCGCGATACCGGCATCGGCCTGAGCGCCGAAGCCCAGCAACGGATTTTTGATCGTTTCGAACAGGCCGACAACACGACGACACGGCAGTACGGTGGCACCGGTCTTGGTCTAGCCATCAACCAGCGGCTGGCGCAGTTGATGGGCGGCGAAACGGGCGTTGATAGCGCCCCCAAGGCGGGCAGCACCTTCTGGGTGACTGTACCGCTCAGGGAAATGAACGCCATCGCGTCGTCGACCGCAAACCCCTCGCTCATTGATCAGGCCGAGCAAGCACTGGCTGCCCGGCACGCTGGTCGTCGTATCTTGCTGGCGGAGGACAACCCGATCAACCGCGAAGTGGTCGTCGAATTGCTGGAACACCTCCCCTTGCAACTGGAACAGGCAGAAAACGGCCAGCAAGCGGTCGAACTGGCCACCCAAAAGACCTACGACCTGATCCTGCTCGACCTGCAAATGCCCATCCTCGATGGCCTGGCCGCTGCACGACAAATTCGCCGCCTGCCCGCCTATCAGCACACCCCCATCCTGGCGCTCAGCGCCAATGTTCACGCCGAAGACCGGCGGGCCAGCCTGGCTGCCGGCATGAACGAACACCTTGGTAAACCACTCGAACCGCAACTGCTCTACGCCAGTTTGTTAACCTGGCTGGACCGCAATGCATCCGGCGGAGCCTCCAGGAGCAGCGTATAATCCTCGCCCATGTCTGAAATCAATCATTTGACTGGCGACACCGCCAGCACCCCGGCGGCTGAAGCTGCACCGGAAATCACCTTTGCCGATCTCGGCCTGGCCCCTGAACTGCTGCGTGCCGTGCTCGACGAGGGCTACACCAAACCCACTCCGATCCAGGCCCAGGCCATCCCGCTGGTTATCAGCGGCAAGGACATCATGGGCGGCGCCCAGACTGGCACCGGCAAAACGGCCGCCTTCACGCTGCCCATCCTGCAACGCATCCTGCCTTTCGCCAGCAGCAGCCCGTCGCCGGCCAAGCACCCAGTGCGCGCCCTGATCCTCGCCCCGACCCGCGAACTGGCCATGCAGGTTTTCGAATCGGTCAAGACCTACAGCAAGCACACACCGATCCGCGCCATGTGCGCTTACGGCGGCGTCGATATCAAGCCGCAAATCGCCGAACTGAAAAAAGGCGTCGAAATCCTCGTCGCCACCCCCGGTCGACTGCTCGATCACGTCGAAAACAAGAGCGTCAGCTTCAACTCGGTGCAGGCTCTGGTCCTCGACGAAGCCGACCGCATGCTCGACATGGGTTTCGTCCCCGACGTCACTCGCATCCTCAACATGCTGCCAGCCCAGCGCCAAAGCCTGCTGTTCTCGGCCACCTTCTCGGAAGAAATCAAGCGTCTGGCCGACACCATGCTGAAATCGCCGGTGCTGATCGAAGTCGCCCGCCGCAACCAGGTCTCCGACACCATCACCCATCGCGTCCATCCTGTTTCCGAATACGGCAAACGCGGCCTACTGACCAAGTTGCTCAAGTCCGGCGAAATCCGCCAGGCCATCGTCTTCATGCGCACCAAGCAAGGCTGCGCGCGACTGACCCGCGAACTGCAACGCGCCGGCATCAAGGCCGATGCCATCCACGGCGACAAGAGTCAGCTCGAACGGATCAAGGCGCTTGATGCCTTCAAAGGCGGCGAAACACACGCCCTGATCGCCACCGACGTCGCCGCCCGCGGCCTCGATGTTGATGACCTGCCCTACGTCATTAATTACGAACTGCCACATACGCCCGAAGACTACGTGCACCGCATTGGCCGCACCGGCCGCGCCGGCAAGATGGGCAACGCCATTTCGCTGGTCAGCACCCACGAAGTGGGCTATCTGATGGATATCGAGAAGCTGATCAAACGGCCAATCGAACAGGTTGAAGTAGCAGGTTTCGAAGCGGAGCCGGATTACGAATATCCGCCGGGAAACAAGAAAAAACGCCCGTCGACCGTACCTGTCCAGGCGCCGCTGGCCCAGCGTCCGGAGCGGTCTGCCCGCCCTGAGCGCACCGAACGCCCGGAACGCCACGAGCGGATGGATCGCCGGCCACGCCGCAATCCGATGATTGCGGCTGATGGTTTCGACTTCAGCAAGCCCTACGAAGAAAACTCGCCACGGGGTGACGTGCCGGACTCGCCCAACGCTCCGGCCAAAGTAGATCCGCACAAACCCAGACGAGTCGTGGCCGCTCTGCTCGGGGGCCTGGGCCGCAAGGCCTGAGCGAGCAGGCTCAGGCGGGACGGTCGATCAATTTAATGACGGCCAGCGACAGGTTGTCGCCACTCCCGCCAGCCCGCTGGCGAGCCAGTTCAATCAATTGTTCGCAGGCCTGACGCGCTGAATACTGGCCGAGCACATCGGCCAGTTCCTGCTCGTCGAAATAAGCCCACAAGCCATCCGAGCACAGCAGGAAAACATCCCCAGGCTGCAGATCGTCGGTTTCGCCAAAGTCAAAGCGCGGCTCCTCCTGCCCGCCCAGCGAGGTCAGCAACACATTGCGATTGGGGTGCGTCTCGGCTTGCGCCGGGGTGATCCGACCCAGCGCCAGCAAATGTTCAACGTAGGAATGGTCGACCGTGCGCACCCGCAACTGACGCCCGCGAAACAGATAAAGCCGACTATCACCGCAATGCACCCAGGTCATGCGCCCCGGCTGCAGCAGCAAGACCACCGCGGTGCTGTGCGGGTCTTTTTCATTCATGAAGCGCGACGCCTTGATCATCGTATGTGCTTCGCGCAAAGCGTTTTCGAGCAAACTGTGCGCTGACTCTTCGGCAGGCATGAACTGCTCCAGATTGTGCCGGGCGGTATGCACTACCTGTTCAGCGGCCAGCGCGCCGCCCGTGTGCCCTCCCATACCATCGGCCACCACAGCCAGTGCCAACCCCTTGCGCCGGGGATGCGGCAGAATGGCGACCCGATCCTGCTGCTCCTTGCGATCCCCCTGATGCTGGGCTGCACAGGCATCTATCCTTAGCGCCATGCGCCCTCCCCAACGTAAGTAGCAACCGACGGCGACAACCCAGCAAGAAAACCAAGATCAAGCATCATTCCGTCCCTTGAAAACGTTCGAGCACAATATCGACGAACTCGGGCAAAGTCCCCACATCCAGCCCCAACTCCGCCAAGACAAGCCCTTGCATGCGCTCCCATTCGGGATTGGGCAAGCGTTGGTCACGCGCCCGGATATCAATGGCCAGTTGCAAAATTGCCACCATGCTGCGCGCCGCATGATCGCCTAATTCCAGCACGCACCCCTGGAAACGAATGGCATCGCAGATGAAACCGGGCAAAGACCAGTGCCGTGCGACCAAATACCCGACAACGCAATGATCGGTATTGAACTTCTGATCTTCATCGCGCCAATGCGGCCATTGCCCCGGGATACCGAGACGCAGGTCGTGGCAATAGGTTGGAAAGCGTTGCATCAACAAAGGAATGCCGCAGGCATGGAAAATCCCGGCCAGGTAGGCCTGATCCGGAAAAATATTGCAGACCGTGATGCGCTCGTCGGCAATCAGCATGGCCAACTGGCCCACCATTCGCGAACGCGCCCAGAAGCTCTCCAGCAATTGCCGATCCTTATGCGGCGTCGCCGCACTGACCAGACACAAGGCCTGAACCAGATTAAACGTCTGATCAACCCCAATGACATGCAGAATCTGCTCCAAGGTCGTCAGCGGGTGGTGCTGACGATAGGCCGGCGAGGCCACCACCTTAAACAGCAGTGCCATCAAAGCGGGGTCCTGAGCAATGATCTGGGCCAGGGGCCGCACATCCATTTCCTTGCGTAGCATGAGCTGGCGCAAAGCTTCAAGGACACGCGGCTGGGCCGGCAGCTTGATGCCGCCCTCCAGCACCCGACGGACACGTGCTGCATCAGCCTCACCCAGGGACTGGGTCAGCGCCGACAAGGAAGCGGGACTTTGCTTATTCACGACAAGACCTCGTCAATCAATTCAATCCAATGCCGAACCGGCGTGGTACTGCCGGCTTGCAGGTGGGTCAGACAGCCGATGTTGGCGGTGGCAATTTGTCGCGGGTCGCCAGCATGCAGGGCCGCCAGCTTACGCTCACGTAATTGGCCCGCCAAGGCCGGCTGCAGGACAGAATAAGTTCCCGCCGAACCACAGCACAGGTGGCTGTCCGCCACCGGCGTCAGGGTGTAGCCGGCAGCCTGCAGGATGCTTTCAATGCTACCGCGCAGCCCCAAACCGTGCTGCAAGGTACAGGGCGCATGCCAGGCCAGCTTGCCCCGGGATGCCATGCGCGCCGCCAGCAAGGCAAGCAGGCGGTCGTACTCGGCCAGCAACACCTCGCTGGGGTCGCGGCACAGCTGGCTTATTTTTGCCGCTTTTTCAGCGTAGACCGCATCATCGGCCAAGATATGGCCGTAATCACGCAACTGCACACCACAGCCCGAAGCAGTCACGACAATCGCCTCCACCCCGGCTTCAAGCTGCGGCCACCAGGCATCGATATTGCGCCGCATGTCGTCGCACGCCGCCGCCTGGTCGTTCAAGTGAAAACGAACCGCCCCGCAGCAGCCGGCCTTGCCCTCCTCAAAGACATGAATCCCCAGGAGATCAAGCAAACGAGCCATCGCTGCATTGATGTTGGGGGCCAGCGCGGGTTGAACGCAACCCGCCAGCATCAGCATGCGGCGCGGATGCGGCTGGGCCGTCGGCCAGGGACGCGCCACCTGCTGGACAGGAGGGGGCAACTTGTCGGCCAGGCTGGACGGCAGCAAGGGACGCAGGGCCCGCCCCAGACGCACCGCCGCAGCAAACAAAGCCGGGCGCGGCAATACCGCCTTGAGCAAGGCGCGGGGCAACGCTTCGCGAAGCGGCCGCTGCAGACGAGACTCGACCACCTGGCGACCGATATCCAGCAAATGACTGTATTTGACGCCCGATGGACAGGTCGTTTCACACGACCGGCAAGTCAGGCAACGATCAAGGTGCAGCCGGGTCTTCTCGGTCACCGGCTGCCCCTCCAGCACCTGTTTGATCAGATAGATGCGACCACGCGGCCCATCGAGCTCATCGCCCAGCAACTGATACGTCGGGCAGGTGGCGGTACAGAAACCACAATGAACACATTTGCCCAGAATGTCGCTGGCGATCTTGCCAGCGCGGGTGTCGCGTATGAAATCAGCGAGTCGGTTATCCATGACCAGCTTTCAGAACTCGGCGTAAAGACGACCAGGATTAAGGATGCCGCGCGGATCGAAGACCTTTTTCAGGCGACGATGCAGGGCCAGCAAGGCTGGATTCAGCGGGGCAAACACCCCATCACGGCAACGCTGCGACTCGGCCGCCCGGTACAGCACGGCATGCCCGCCGGCTGCCGTCGCAGCCGCCCGAATCGCCACCGCTTCGCCGGCATCAGGACCATACCAGCGCAAGCCACCGCCCCATTCCATGGCCTGCAAACCGGCCAGGGGCAGGTCAGGCGCTGTGCTGGGCAGGGCCAAGCGCCATAAGGGCGTACCGGCAAACGCCGGCTGCGTCTGTTCGCGCACCGAAATCCACCAATTTTCACCGTCGACCGCCACCTCGCCCCCCAATTGCCGACGGGCGGCAAGCACGGCCGCCGCCGCACCGGACAGTCGAACATGGAGTTGCCCGGCCTGCCAGAACGAGGCTGAAATAGGCAAAGCCTGCCGTCCCCACTGGTTGAGACGCTGAATCGCCGCGCTGGCGTCACAAGCAAACACCAGCGTCGTTTCAGCCACCGCTAGCGGCAAAACCTTGAGGGTCACCTCGGCGATCACCCCCAGCGTCCCCAGGCTGCCGGCCATGAAACGCGACACATCGTAGCCGGCGACATTTTTCATCACCTGACCGCCAAAATTCAGCCATTGTCCCGTGCCGTCAATCAACTGGACACCCAGCACGAAATCACGCACCGCCCCGGCCTGCTGACGCCGCGGCCCGGATAGCCCCGCTGCCACCGCCCCGCCCACCGTCGCGCCGGCAAAGCGGGGAGGCTCGCAGGCCAGCATCTGGCCCCGTTCGGCCAGCACTGCTTCCAGTTCGCGCAGCGGCGTCCCGCAACGGGCGGTCACATACAACTCGGTCGGTTCATAAGCCACCACGCCGCAGTATGCCGCCAGGTCGAGCACCTCGCCGGCCAGCACGCCGCCGTAAAAATCCTTGCTGCCGGCCCCGCGCAAGCGCAACGGCGTCCGTGCTTCGTAGGCCGCCTGCACCGCCCCGACCAAGTCGTCACGCTGCATCAGAATCGCTCCAGGTCAGGAAACTTGATTTCGCCGGCATGCACATGCATGCGACCATATTCAGCACAGCGGTGCAGACTGGGCACCGCCTTGCCCGGATTCAGCAGCCCCGGCGGATCAAAGGCCTCTTTCAGCCGATGAAAGGCCTGCAACTCCGGTGTGGTGTACTGGACACACATCTGGTTGATCTTTTCAATGCCCACGCCATGTTCACCGGTTATCGACCCGCCGAGCGCCACCGACAATTCGAGGATCTCGGCACCGAAGGCCTCGGCCCGCGCCCAGTCACCGGGTAGCGAGGCGTCGTACATGATCAGCGGATGCAGATTGCCGTCGCCGGCATGAAACACATTGGCGCAACGCAAACCGTACTTGCGCTCCATCTGGACAATCGCCGCCAGCATTTCCGCCAACCGCTTGCGTGGAATAGTGCCATCCATGCAGTAATAATCCGGCGTAATCCGGCCCACCGCCGGAAAGGCTGCCTTGCGCCCTGCCCAGAAACGCAGGCGCTCGACCTCCGATTGCGACACCCGGAGTTCCTGGGCGCCTGCGGCGGACAACACCGCGGTGACCCGTGCAATCTCCTCTGCCACTTCTTCCGGTGTACCGTCCGATTCGCACAACAGGATGGCCTCGGCATTCAGGTCATAACCCGCCTTGACGAAGGGCTCGACCGCTGCAGTGGCCGCCTTGTCCATCATTTCCAGGCCCGCCGGAATAATGCCGGCGGCGATAATCGCAGCCACCGCATCGCCCGCCTGGGCGACATCGCCGAACGAGGCCATGACCACCTGGGCCAATTCCGGCTTGGGAACCAGTTTCACAGTCACTTCAGTGACAATGCCAAGCAAGCCCTCTGAACCAATGAACAGCGCCAGCAAGTCGTACCCCGGCGCATCCGGCGCGGCCCCACCGATTTCAAAAATTTCGCCTTCAATACTGATGATGCGCAAGCGCAGGATGTTGTGCACCGTCAGGCCGTACTTCAAACAATGCACACCACCCGAATTTTCGGCCACATTGCCGCCCAGCGTGCAGGCGATTTGCGACGAGGGATCAGGCGCGTAATACAGACCATGCGGCGCCGCCGCCTCGGAAACGGCCAGGTTACGAACACCGGGCTGAACGACGGCCAGGCGGGCCTGCGGGTCGACCCGCAGAATGCGATTGAAACGAGCCAGCGACAACACGACGCCCTGCGCATGCGGCATGGCGCCGCCCGACAGCCCTGTACCCGCCCCGCGCGCTACGACCGGCGTTCCCAGACGATGACAGGTACGCAGCACGTCGATGACCTGTCTCTCATGCTCCGGCAAGCAGACCGCAAGCGGCATTTCGCGGTAAGCGGTCAGTCCGTCGCACTCGTAAGGGCGCAACTCCTCGGCATCGCTGAGCAGACAGTGCGCCGGCAAGACCAGGCGCAGAGCCGCCAGCACTTCTGCGCGAACCGCAGCATCAATCTTATCGAATTCGTTCATTTTCGAATTTTAACCCACTGTGCCGACCGTCTGCTGCCGGGCGGCCCGCAACCAGTGCAAGCCGTCCTCAGTCGCCTCTTGCGGCCTGTATTCACACCCCACCCAGCCGGCATAGCCCAGCTGATCAAGCCATTTGAACAAAAAGGGATAATGAATTTCACCGCTGCCCGGCTCATGCCGTCCCGGATTATCAGCGATCTGCACATGACCAATTTGCTCGATATACCGGCCCAGTGTCCGCGCCAGATCGCCCTGGATAATCTGCGCATGGTAGCAATCGAACTGCACCTTGACGTTGTCGCGGTCGACCTCGGCTAACAGCGAAAAAGCCTGGTTGACATCATCCAGCCAGTAAGCCGGCATGTCGATGCGACTATTGATCGGCTCGATCAGCACGGTCGCACCGATGGTCGCCAACCGGTCAGCCGCATGGCGCAGATTGGCCACAAAGGTCTGGCGCAATACCGACTCGGCCACCCCGGGTGGCCGCAGGCCCGCCATGCAATGCACGCGACGACAGTCAAGCACCATGGCGTAATTCAAGGCCTGCTCCACACTGTCAACAAACTCGGCCTGTCGATCCGGCAAACAGGCCAAGCCACGCTCACCAGCGGCCCAATCCCCCGGCGGCAAGTTGAACAACACCTGCTCCAGCCCGGCGGCCTGCAGCCATTGCGCCACCGTGGCCGCTGGCCAGTCATAAGGAAAGAGGTACTCGACCCCGCCAAACCCTGCAGCAGCGGCACGCGCAAAGCGCTGCGCGAAAGGCACATCCGTGAATAAAAAACTGAGATTGGCGGCGAACTTTGGCATGGCGGCGACAGTCTGTAGGCTGACCGAAAAGTATAATCCGCCCACAATGAGGAGAACGCACCGTGAGCGAAATTGATCTAGCCACCGAACGCAAGGGCAACCGCCTGTCGAAAATCGTCACCCGCACCGGCGACGCCGGCACCACCGGCCTCGGCGACGGCAGCCGCACCACCAAGGACAGCCTACGCATTGATGCGATCGGCGAAGTCGACGAACTGAATTCAATGCTCGGCCTGCTGCTCTGCGAAGATTTGCCGCGCCGGGTACAAACAGCGCTGCTCGACATCCAGCATGACCTGTTCGACCTCGGCGGCGAGTTGTGCCTGCCCGGCATGGCCCTCATCAAGGAGAGCCAGGTCGAGCGCCTTGAAGCGCTGGCCGATGAATTTAATGCCGACTTGCCGATGCTCAAGGAATTCATCCTGCCCGGTGGCACCCGACCAGCAGCCATCACCCACCTGGCACGGACCGTCTGCCGACGCAGCGAGCGCGCTATGGTCCGCCTGCATGCCAGCGAAGCGCTGTCGGACACCGCCCGCCGTTACATCAACCGCCTCTCCGACCTGTTGTTCATCCTCGGCCGCAGCCTCAACCGCAGCGGTGGCCAGGGCGACGTGCTATGGCAAAAAGGCAAGAACGCCGCTTGAAGCTTGCTGCGCCCCCGTCGACCGCTGATAATCGACGCACTCCTTCGAGGCAAGCAGCGTGTACCGCGTCGTCACCAAATATCGCAATGGCAGTAGCCACCCCATCGTTGAACGGGGGCCTTGGCACGCCTCAAAAAAAACAGCCAATGACTGGGCTGACACCCTGCGGGCACACGGCTATGTCGCCTTCGTCGAATCGCAGAGCCATGACACGGATGGCGACGAAGGCGAAGGCAATAGCGACAACGATGACCTGATGAACGCGCTGGCCAGTATGGCCTGAGGTGTTCATCAAATCATCTGCCACTCAGACGCCGGCCTCGGCAATACGGCGCGCCCGCACGGCAGCGGCCAGTTGATCGAGTACCGACACACTATCGTCCCACCCAAGACACGCATCGGTAATGCTCTGGCCGTAGGTCAAAGGCTGCTCCGGTGACAAATCCTGACGCCCTTCAAGCAAGTGAGATTCGACCATGACCCCGGTGATCCGCTCGTCACCCGCCGCGATTTGCCCAGCCACGCTGGCACAGACGTCAAGTTGCCGTTTGTATTGCTTGCTGCTGTTGCCGTGCGAGAAATCAATCATCAAACGCGCCGCCAGACCCGCCTGGGCAATCTCCTGGCACGCCACCTCAACACTTGCGGCATCGTAGTTGGGCGCCTTGCCGCCACGCAGGATGACGTGACAATCCTCGTTACCGACCGTCGATACGATCGCCGTATGGCCGGTTTTGGTGACCGACAAAAAATGGTGCGGCGAATTGGCCGAGCGGATGGCGTCGACCGCAATTCGCATGTTGCCATCGGTACCGTTCTTGAAACCCACCGGGCAGGACAGACCCGACGCCAGTTCCCGATGCACTTGTGACTCGGTGGTCCGCGCGCCAATCGCCCCCCAGGCGATCAGGTCAGCCGTGTATTGCGGGGTGATGGTATCGAGGAATTCAGTGGCGCAAGGCAGGTCGAGTTCGTTGATATCAAGCAGCAGCTTGCGCGCCAGGCGCAAACCTTCGTTAATACGGAAGGTATTGTCGAGACGCGGATCGTTGATCAATCCCTTCCAGCCGACCGTGGTGCGCGGCTTTTCGAAATAAACGCGCATGACGACCACCAGATCATCGGCGTATTGCGCCGCTGCCTGAGTCAATCGCCGGGCATAGTCCATCGCCAGATCAACGTCGTGAATGGAACACGGACCGATAACGACCAGCAGGCGATCATCGGCCCCATGCAAAATGCGGTGAATGGCCTGCCGGGCGCTAAAGGTCGTCTGGGCGGCCCGGTTGGACACCGGGTATTCCTTAAACACATGGGCTGGCGGCACCAACTCCTTGATTTCCCGGATGCGCAGATCGTCGGTATTCGGTTTGCCTTGCACTGTCATCGCCCGCCTCGTTTCAATGGCCACAAAGCAGGCATTTTAACCGAGGCCTGGCGATCAATCAGCGCTCAGGGCAACTGCGTCAGGTAGTGCGACAAGGCCCGGATGTCCTCATCCTTCAAGGTCGAGGTGGCGATGGCCATCAACTGGTTATTGCGGATGCCTGTCCCGTCGCGATAGCGGGTAATGCTGGTCTGCAGGTAAGGCTGACGCTGCCCGGCCAGACGGGGAAACATCTCGTTGCCCCGCGCCTGCTCACCATGGCAACGGGCACAGAGCTTGTCAAACAGCAGCTTGCCGCGTGCCAGCTGGCCTGAATCCGCCGCCCCCGGCGGCACCGGAGTTTGCGCATAGAACAAGGCAATCTGCACGCGATCCTCGTCCTTGAGGACCTTGATCAACCCCTGCATGAAGGCGTCCTTACGTTCACCACTGCCAAATTTGCGTATCTGCTCAAGCAGGTAGGCGGGATTCTGGCCGGCCAGGTTGGGCACATCGGCCGACTTGCTGATGCCCTTGTCACCATGGCAGTTGGCGCAGAAAAAACTGGCTTTATGGCCCGCATCGACAGCCGCCTGCAGCGCTGCCGGATCGGCCTGGATAGTCTTGATACGCTCCTGCAGGCTAGCCTGCGCCCAAGAGGCCGAGGTAGCCAGCAGCATGCTCGCCAGAACAATCAATCGACGCATGATCCGCTTTCAAAAAGCAATGAAAGCGGAATTATGCCGTTCCCCCCACCGTCAGTCCATCTATACGCAGCGTGGGCTGGCCCACACCAACCGGTACACTCTGCCCTTCCTTGCCGCAAGTGCCGACTCCCGGGTCCAGTTTCAGGTCATTGCCGATCATCGATACCCGCTGCATCGCCTCCGGACCGTTACCAATCAGCGTCGCCCCCTTGATCGGTCGGGTCACCTTGCCGCCTTCGATCAGGTAAGCCTCGCTCATCGAAAAAACAAACTTGCCGCTGGTGATATCGACCTGACCACCGCCGAAATTGACCGCATAAATCCCCTTATCCACCGAGGCGATGATTTCCTGCGGATCGCGCTCGCCGGCCAGCATCATGGTGTTGGTCATGCGCGGCAAAGGCAGGTGGGCGAAAGATTCGCGTCGGCCGTTACCCGTCGGCGCCACCCCCATCAACCGGGCATTGAGACTGTCCTGCATGTAGCCCTTGAGAATGCCATCCTCGATCAGGACGTTGCGCTGCGTCGGATTGCCCTCATCATCAATGTTCAAGGAACCGCGCCGGTCGGCCAGCGTACCGTCGTCGATGACGGTCACGCCCTTGGCGGCCACCCGCTGGCCGATGCGACCACTGAAGGTCGAACTGCCCTTGCGATTGAAATCCCCCTCCAGGCCATGACCGACCGCCTCATGCAGCAGAATGCCAGGCCACCCCGCGCCAAGGACCACGGTCATCTGCCCCGCCGGTGCCGCCTCGGCATGCAGATTGACCACCGCCTGATGCACGGCCTCGCGGGCGTAGCGCTGCAACACCTCATCATCGAAATAGCCGAAATCGAAACGGCCACCGCCCCCGGAGGCGCCTTGCTCGCGCTTGCCGCCCTCCTCGATGATGACCGAAATCGAGCAACGGACCAGCGGCCGCACATCTGCGGCCAGCCGACCATCCGAACCGGCGACCAGAATGACCTCGTACTCGCAGGCCAGGCTAGCCATCACTTGCTGGACGCGCGGGTCAAGCGCCCTGGCAAAGCCCTCCAGGCGCTCCAGCAGGCGTACCTTGGCATCGGCCGGCAGCGAGACGATGGGGTCATGAGGCAGGTACAAGGCATGTTGCGCGGTCGACGACCGAAACGCCGGCAAAATGCCGGATTGTCCGGCTGCGCCAATGGCCCGCACGGCACTCGCCGCATCGCTCAGCGCCCGGGCGCTAATGTCGTCGGAGTAGGCAAAGGCCGTCTTTTCACCCGAAATGGCGCGCACGCCGACCCCCTGGTCGATATTGAAACTCCCCGCCTTGACGATGCCCTCCTCCAGGCTCCAGGCCTCGGAACGGGCATACTGAAAATACAGGTCGGCATAGTCGACCTGATGCGACAGGATCTGGCCAAAGGTCTGCGCCAGGTCGCGCTCGCTCAGCGAAAAGGGGGTGAGCAGCAGGGATTCGGCTTGCGCCAGGGCGCTGTCTTGATTCATGGCAACTCCATCAGAGAATTCGGTGGGCCAGCGCCGGCAGGCTGGCACGCGTGTCGGCAATCCGGTCATGGTCGAGATCAGCGATCACCACACCCGGCCCCTTGGCCTTGCGGTCGAGAATCTCGCCCCAAGGATCGATGATCATGCTGTTGCCATGTGTCAGGCGGCCGTTTTCGTGGCGACCGCCCTGGCCAACAGCCAGAAGATAACACTGGTTTTCGATAGCCCGGGCCCGCAGCAGGATTTCCCAGTGTGCCCGGCCAGTGGTTTCGGTAAAGGCGGCCGGCACCAGTATCAGGTCAACCGGCGCCAGCGCTCGATACAGCTCGGGAAAGCGCAGGTCATAACAGATCGACAAGGCAATCCGGCCAAAAGGCGTGTCGACCGCGACGGGCTGCGCGCCGGCTTCAATGAAGGCCGCTTCGTCATACGCTTCGTCACCCTTGCGAAAACCGAACAGGTGAATCTTGTCGTAACGCGCCACGCACTCGCCGTCCGGGTTGTAGACCAGGCTGCTGTTGCGCATCTTCTCGGCCACGGACGCGGTCAACGGGATGGAGCCGGCAAAAATCCACAGGCCATGGCGTTGTGCCGTCGCCGCCAGCCAATCCTGGACCGGACCCAGGCCAAAATCTTCGCGCGCCCGGACACGGTCGGCATCGGCTGCGCCAATGATCGAAAAATACTCGGGTAGCACCACCAGTTGGGCACCTTGCGCCACCGCCTCATCCACCAGCTGGCTGGCCGCCCGCAGGTTATCGGCGACGCGAGGACCGGAGACCATCTGCAAGGCAGCGATACGACAATTTTTGACAGCACTCATGGGGCTTTCTCCGCGGGTGGGGTGCCGAGCTTGACGATGCGCGGATCATCCCAGGTCCCGGTCACGTGATAACGATAACTGAACCATTGATTGAGCGGCTGCTGCAGAACCGTATTAGCCAGCAAGGCCGCCGCTCCGGCAATTGGATTGACCAGGGCGGCTGTTCCGACCGCCGCCAACCCCCCCAGTTCCGGCCGGACGAGCACCTGCAGATCCTGCGTTTCCCGTTGCAAGTCGGCCTCGCCGCTCATCTCGACCTGCGCTGCCGGCCCCTTGATCGACAACGGCTGCTCAGTGCGCATCACGCCGCGGTCGACCTTCAACAACCCCTCAATCCGGTCGAAAGCCAGGCCATCGCTAAAGACATCCCGAAAATCAAGGGTCAGCCGGCGCGGCAAGGCCTGTAGCGATATCAGGCCCAGCAACTTGCCGACCCCCGGTTCCAGTTTGTTGAACTGCCCCCGTTCGGCCGAGACCTGCAAACGGCCGCTCAGGCTGGCGTAATCAATCGCGGTCAACGGCCCGCTCCATTGCATATTGCCGGCCAAGTGCGCGCTACCGCGGCGCACCGAGTCGGCATAACCCAGCCGGTCCAGCAACCTGCCGACGTTGTTGCTAACCAGATCGAATTCCAGCTGCGTCCGATGGCCGCCGCGCTGGCGCCAAGTGCCCCGCCCTTCCAGCCGGCCATCCGCATTGCGCAACGCCAGTTGTTCGAGATGCCACACCCCCTGGGCATTGCGCGCCTTGAGGTCAAGCCGGCCCAAGGCCATGTCGCCCAGCCGGAAATCATCGACCACCAGGTTCATCCCCGGCAATTGCTCAATGACTTGCGTTGCTTCGTCGCTGACCTCGGCCGAACGGCGCAGGTGCAAGCGCTGCAGGCGACCATCCAGCCAGCCGTCGCCACTCCCCCGCCAGAACAACTCGCCTGCTGCCTCGCGGGTATCGAGCCGAATGCGCCAGCCCGCATCGCGCGGCTGCAGGCTCAAGTCAACCTGATGGTAATCGCGCCCGAAGAGATGCAGTTGCGGCGTTTTCAGCACCAGTTGCGACAAACTCAGCCCCAGGCCATCGCCATTGCTGATCGCATCGTCCGGCAAGTAATTTTTCCAGGCATCGGCATCGAAACGCGCGGCCTGCAAGCGGACAGCCAGCCCACTTTCCGGTAATTGCAGCGGCAGGCCAACCGCCAGCACACCCCGCAACCAGCGTCCCTGCTGCCCGACAATCACCCCCTGCCCGAGATCACCGAGCGTGATTCGGTAACGCGCATCCTGCGTACCAACGCTGCCGTCAATACGCAGCGGCAGGGCCACGGTCGCCACTTTGTTCAGCGGCGCCGGCAACGGCGAACTGACCCCCAGCAGGTCGGAGGCAATGCGGATCTCGGCCTGTCGGCCACGAATGCCAATATCGGCCTGCCAGGCTGCGCCACCGCTCAGATGATCAATCAGCGGCCAGCCGAAGTGCTGGCTGAGCTCGCGCATTTGCGCCTGACCGCTCGCCTGGATACTCACCCGTCCGACCACACTGCCCACCTGCACTTTAAGCGGCCCACCAAAGACCCGGCCGCGTAGCCCGGACGCCGTCACCGACTGTTCGGTCATGTCGAGCGCGCCGCTAACCTGGGTCAAGGCCGGCAAACCATCGACCACCTGTAGCGTGTTGTTGTCAAAGTGATAGCGGCCGCGTACCCGGCTGCGGGCCGGCCGATGCAATGGAATATCCAGCCGCAGGTCGAGTTGACCGTGACCCTTGGCCTGCATGCCATCGGTAAAATGATCGATGGCCGCCGCCACCGGGCTTTGCTCGATGAACCGCAGAAACTCGGCGGTTGGCCCACGGGCCAGGCCATGCACCTGCAACTGTTCGTCACCACTGTCGAAGTCGGGAATCTGCACGCTGACCTCATGCAGACTGGCGCCGAGCAGCTGACCACGGGCACCGCTGATCTGCATCCCGACGCCAAAGACCATCTGGCCGTCGATCCCCTCGATCACCGGCCAACCACGGGCGTAATCAATCTTGGCGCCCTGCGCCCGGGCCGTGATGCGAAAGGTCCCGGTCGACGGATCACGAAACGGAAAATGCCGTAAATCGCCCTTGAGCAGCAAATGTCCGTCATGCGCCGTGCCGGCGACAATGCCCTGACGCAACCAGTCACGAACACTGGCGTTGACCCCATGCGGCATATAACGCCACACCGCTGTGCCGTCAGCCTGGCTGACTCGAGCCTCAAGATCAATGTCGCCCGGCCCCTCTCCGGCATAGCGATAACGCCCCTGGGCCGTTCCCGTCGCATCCGCCCCGGCAAAGACCAATTGATCGACAATCACCTCAACGGCCCCCGCGTCCACCTGCCAGCGCAACTGACCGTCGAGCTGGGCAAAGGCCAGGTCCGGGCTCGGAAAGACCGCCGGCAGGGCCAGGCCGGCATCCCTCGCCGCGAGCGTCAGCTGCCCGCCCCGCTCGGTGAAATCGACACCGCCACTCAAGCCCCGAGCGCCGGGAAAATAGCCGGCTGCCTGCACCCCTAAATTGGCAAACTGCGCACTCAGCGCATAACGGCTTAATTGCTCCCCCTCCAATTGCCAGCTTGTGCGCAGGCTGGACACCCCGCCCTGCGGCTGGTGGGTGCGCAACAACTGGCGGCTCTGCGCATCCAGAGGTAAATGGTCGGCCAGGCGGGCCAGCGCCGCCAGATCGAGCGTACTGGCCGAAGCCTTGCCTTCGCCACCGCGCGCGGTCGACTGCCAATCAACGTGGAAATCGGTCGGCGCCAGCACCAAGCCATCGCGCGTCGCCAAAGTCAATTGCCGCCCGGAGAGGGCCCAGCCCCCCGCCCGATAACGCCCCTGCAAACGACCCTGCAAATGATCGAAGGCCAGCGCGGGCAATTTTCGGCCCAATTGCAGGTCGACCGCTGCCAGAGCCAGGTCAGCCGTTAATTGCCCCTGCCCCTGACCCAGCTCGCCCCACAAACGCAGCGCCCCCCGACCTCGCGGCAAATGCACCGGGTAATCGACCCACGGCTGCCAGCCGGCCAGATCGGCATAATCGAGTTGCAAATACACTTGCCCGGCCAGTTGCTCGATCGCCTCGCCCACCTGGCCAAGGAACTCACCGCGCAGATCAATCTGCGCCGCCAACTGAGCCGGCGGTGCCGCCTGCAAGCCAAAGCGATGGCGCCGGCCGCTGTTATCGAGGCCAAATTGCAAATCTTCAAGGACAAGCGGTGGTGCGCCGCGATGCCGATCCTCCCAGACGACTGTCGCATCGCGAATGCGAATACGCGGCAGAGCGAGCAACCACTCGGCCAGGGCCGGGTCGGACTCGCCCTCGGCGCGCAAACCGGCAATGCGAATCTGACCATCCGGGTCACGCCGCACCTGCAGGACCGGCTGCGCCAGTTGCAGCTCTGCCAGCATCGGCTGCAGCCGCCACAGCGATTGCCAGGACAACACCGCTTCGACGCGCTGCAAACGCAAGGCCGGTTCGCCATCCGGACCCAGCAAGCTGACCGCATCCAGAACCAAATCGGGATTAAGCCCGCGCCAGCCAGCACTGATCGACTCGATCTTGACCGGCAGACCGATCGCCCGGCTGGCCGCCGCTTCAATCGCCGGCCGATAATCGGCAATTCGCGGCAGTACCCCATGACGCAGGACCAGGACCAGCGAGACAAACAGCAACCAAAGGGCGAGCAATACCCAGCCGAGCCGGCGGCTGGCCGCCCGGACCCGCATCGACCACGGTCGACCGCTGAAATGCTGGGGAAATTCACTCACCGGAGGCCGTTGCTTTGCCAGATGGGGTACGAGATCACTACAATCGTCCGAATACGCCGAAAGTCGGCATTTTATCCTTTTCGGCCATCGCCGACGGACCTCGCCATGAACACAACACTCGACCCCCGCTGGGCAGATGCCCTGAACCACAGCCACTACCTGAGAGCCCTGCTCCAAGCGCGCCCCGAGCTGATCCCGGAACTGCACGCTGATTCTTTGCAGCCGCTGTCGGAAGCCCAGTTGAAAGCTGCGTTGCAAGGCCCCTTTGCCAGCGACGACGACGCTCGCCGCGCCCTGCGCCGCTTGCGTCAAAAAACGATGGCCCGCCTCATCCTGCGCGACCTGGGTGGCCTCGCTCCGCTGAGTGAAATCGTCGAGAGCATGACCCTGCTGGCCGACGTGACCACCAACTTCGCCCTCGACTACCATCACCGGCAACTGGTCGCCAGCTACGGCGAACCGCTCGACAGCCAGGGGCGGGCGCAGCGCCTGCTGATCATTGGCATGGGCAAGCTGGGTGGCCGCGAACTCAATGTTTCATCCGACGTCGATTACATCTTCGTCTACCCAGAAGAAGGCGACACCGCCGGCCCGAAGTCGATCGAAAACTACGACTTCTTCAACCGCCTGGGCAAGCGAATCATTGCCACCCTGGGCGAGTTGACCGCAGATGGCCAGGTCTTCCGGGTAGACATGCGTCTACGCCCCAATGGCGACTCCGGCCCGCTAGTCTGCTCACTCGATGGCCTGGAAAATTATTTCATCACCCAAGGCCGCGAATGGGAACGCTACGCCTGGATCAAGGCCCGAGTCATGAACAGCGGCGCCAATGCCGACGGAGCCGCCTTGAGTGAATGGATGCAGGCCCTGCAGCAAATTTCCCGCCCCTTCGTTTTCCGCAAGTACCTTGATTTCGGCGCCATCAACGCCATGCGCGATCTGCATGCGCAAATTCGTCGTGAAGTAGCCCGCAAGGACATGGCCGACCACGTCAAGCTGGGGCCGGGCGGCATCCGCGAAATTGAATTCATCGCCCAGGTCTTCCAGCTCATTCGCGGCGGCCGCGACCCCGGCCTGCAGATTCGGCCAACGCTGTCCGTCCTCAAACAACTGGCCAGCCGGCAGTTGATCCCGGCCGATACCGAACAGGAACTGCGCATCGCCTACGATTTCCTGCGTCGCCTCGAACACCGACTGCAATATGTGGACGACAAGCAGACCCACATGCTGCCGGTCGACAACAGCGAACGGGCAAGAATGGCCCTCAGCATGGGTTTTGCCGACTGGCCTGCCTTGCTGGCCGTCCTCAACGACCACCGCGACAAGGTGAGCCGCCATTTCGAAGCCGTTTTTTCTGACCCGGAAGAAGGTGAGCACGCGCTGACCGGCTTGTGGCAAGGGCAAATTGACGACGACCAGGCCAGCGAACTGCTCAGCGGTCTGGGTTTTCGCGAGCCGGGCGAAGCGATGAACCGCCTGGCCGAATTACGCCACTCCACCCGTTACCAGCAACTACCCAGCAGCAACCGCCTGCGTCTTGATGCCATCGGCCCGCGCCTGATCGAAGCGGCCGGCAGCACGCGCCACCCTGACCTGACGCTGGTCCGCGGCCTCAGTTTTCTGGAAAACATTGCCCGCCGCGGCGCCTACCTGGCCTTGTTGCAGCAATACCCCATGGCGCTCAAGCGGGTGGCCGACATGGTCTGTGCCTCCAGTTGGGCAGCCAGTTACCTCAATCGCCACCCGCTGCTGCTCGACGAATTGCTCGACCCCAGACTCTACGACATCGCCACCAACTGGGCCGGCTACCGCGACACGCTGCGCCAGACGCTGGCCAATCACGCCGGCGATACCGAACGCGAAATGGACATCCTGCGCGAAATGCACCACGCCCAAGTTTTCCGCCTGCTGGCCCAGGACCTGGCCGGTCTGCAAACGGTCGAGCACCTGTCTGACCATTTGACTGAACTGGCCGACACCCTGGTCCAGGAAACCCTGCCGCTGGTCTGGAGCAAAATCAAGAATCGCCACTGCGAGCAACCCCGATTTGCTGTCATCGGCTACGGCAAGCTGGGCGGCAAAGAACTGGGCTACGCCTCCGATCTCGATCTGGTGTACCTCTACGACGATGACGACGGCGACGCCCCTGAAAATTACACCCGCCTCGGCCAACGCCTGAATACCTGGCTCTCCAGCCAAACCTCGGCCGGCATGCTGTTTGAAACCGACCTGCGCCTGCGCCCCAATGGCGACTCCGGCCTGCTGGCCGTCACGGTCGACGCCTTCCGCGACTATCAATTGAAAAACGCCTGGGTCTGGGAACATCAGGCCCTGACCCGGGCCCGCTTCTGTGCCGGAGACCCAGCCGTTGGCGCCCGTTTCGAAGCCATTCGGGTCGAAATCCTGCGCCAGCCACGCGACCTGGGAGCACTGCGCGACGAAGTCGTCGCCATGCGACAAAAAATGCTCGATGCCCACGCCGTCAATGACGCCGAGCGTTTCTCGCTCAAACATGACCCAGGCGGCATTGTCGACGTCGAATTCATCGTTCAATACCTGATCCTCGGCTACGCCCACCCGCACCCGGAACTCACCGCCAATTTAGGCAATATTGCCCTGCTGCGCATCGCCGGCGAACTCGGCCTGATCGATCCGGACCTGGCTCGCCAGAGTGGCGATGCCTACCGTGAATTCCGTCGCCTGCAACACGAAAAGCGCCTGTCCGGCCAAGCCAAAGCCAGTACGGCTCGGGCACCGCTGGCGCCGTATATTTCCGCTGTCCGTGCCTTGTGGCAGACGGTCTTTAATTAACACCCCAAGGAGCCCTCCCCGTGACAACCCCCAGCCATAGCCACCATTGGGAATTTTTCAGTGCCGGCGGTTTCGACCAAGTTCGCATCGACCGCGGCAGCGACCTGACCCACCTGTCCGAACTGAACCAGAAACTCTGGGTCGCCCTGTCCTGCCCGGTCAACGGGCTGGAATTCGACCCCGCCACCCTGAGTTTGCTCGACAGCGACGGGGATGGCCACATCCGCGCACCGGAACTGATTGCCGCCATCGAATGGGCCGAACACCTGCTGAAATCGGCCGACACGCTGATGGCCGGTGGCGACCTGGCCCTCGACGACATTGACGACAGCCACGCTGATGGCCAGCGCCTGCTGGCCTCCGCCCGACACATTCTGAGCAGCCTCGACAAGCCGGAGGCCAAGCATATCGGCGTCGACGACACGGCCGACAGCGTCCGAATTTTTGCTTCCACGCTGCGCAACGGCGACGGCATCATCAGCCGGATTGAGCACGATGATGCCCTGCAACAGACCCTAAGCGACATCATCACTTACCTGGGCGGCGTCACCGACCGCAGTGGCGAAGCCGGGGTCGACCAGGCAATGGTCGACCGTTTCTTCAGCGAAGCCGCGGCCCTGCAAGCCTGGCGCGACGCCCCGGCCGGCGACGCCAGCCTGCAACCACTCGGCGAGCAGAGCGCTATCGCTCACGCCGCACTACTCGGCGTCAAAGGCAAGATCGACGACTTCTTTACCCGCTGCCGCCTGGCCGATTTCGATCCACGCGCCAGTCAGCTACTCAATGGCAGCGAAGACGACCTGCGTGCCATCGGCCAGCGTAATCTGGCCGAATCGGTCGCCGATCTCGCCACCCTGCCCCTGGCTTTCGTTCGCAACGGCGGCCAGCTGCCGCTCGACAAGGGCCTCAATCCGGCCTGGGAAGACGCCATGGCCATGGCACGCAGCACCGCCATCACACCGATTCTGGGTGAAATCAGCGCGTTGACCGCGAGCGACTGGGCCACCGTCAAGGGCCGCTTTTCGCCCTATGAAAACTGGCTCGCCGCCCACCCGGCCACACCGCTGGACAACCTGGCAAGCGAGCGCTTGCAACAATTGCTGGCCAGCGACCATGCCGCCCGTCTGAGCGCCCTGATCGCCGAAGATGCCGCCATGGCCGATGCCGCCGCGGCCATCGCCGAAGTCGATCAACTGACCCGCCTGACCCGCGACCTGGCCAAGATCGCCAACAATTTCGTTTCCTTTACCGATTTTTACACTCGGCGCGACCTGGCCATTTTCCAGGCCGGGACCCTTTACCTTGATGGCCGCAGTTGCGAACTCACCGTCAAGGTACTGGATGCCGGCAAGCATGCGGCGCTGGCAGCGCTGTCCGGGGTTTATCTGGCCTATTGCGACTGTCGCCGCCAGGGCGAAAAAATGACCATTGCCGCCGCCTTCACGGCCGGGGATTCTGATCAGTTGATGGTCGGTCGTAACGGGGTGTTTTACGACCGCGACGGCAAGGACTGGGACGCTACGATCACCAAGATCATCGACCACCCGATCAGCATCCGCCAAGCCTTTTGGTCGCCGTACAAGAAACTGGCCCGACTGATTGCCGAACAAGCGCAGAAGTTTGCTGCCGACAAGGCCAAGGGCGTTGATGATCTGAGCGCCAAAGCCGTTGGTGAAGCAGGCCAGCGGGTCAGCAGCGGCGACAAAGCTGCTCCGGCTCCTTTCGATGTCGCCCGTTTTGCCGGCATTTTCGCCGCCATCGGCCTGGCCGTCGGCGCGCTCGGCACCGCGCTGGCGGCACTGGTCACCGGTTTCCTCGGCCTAAAACTGTGGCAGATGCCGCTCGCCCTCGGCGGACTGATGCTGCTGGTTTCCGGTCCCGCGATGGCCATGGCCTTCTTCAAACTACGCAACCGCAACCTCGGTCCGATTCTCGATGCCAATGGCTGGGCCGTGAATACCCGCGCCCGGATCAACATTCCCTTCGGCCGGGCCCTGACCCAGATGGCCGCATTGCCGACCGGCGCCCGGCGCAATCTGACCGACCCTTATGCCGAAAAGAAAACCCCCTGGTTGCTGTACTTCTTCCTTGGCGCAGTGCTGATGCTCGGTTTGCTCTACCTCGGCACCGGTACGCTACCCGGCTTGTAAACTATTGCGTCAACAAGGCCCACGACACGAGCCCATTGTAATAATTACAAAAGAATACAGTCAGAATATTGGAATATAATGCCCGGCAACGCCTTTCGCCGGGCATTCAAAAATACTGCTCGAGCCAAGCCTGCATGGCCTGCTCAAATGATGTCACAAGCGACCGGTGAAAGCTCCGTTGTCAATTCTCCGACAACCCAACCCCAGATTACGGAGCTGCCATGTTTTTCAACGGTGAAAGTCCCCCGCCTTGCCCTGTCTGCGGCAAATACAACACGATCCGCATTCCCCGGCGTCCCATTGACCGCCTGCTGAGTCTCTTTGGCAAGGTTCGCCGCTATCGCTGCGCTCAACCCGAGTGCCGCTGGGAAGGCCGACTCAAGCTCAAGTAAGCTGCGCCAGCCGGGCTACGGCTGCTAGCAAGGTCGCCTCCTGTTTGGCGAAGCAGAAACGCACGACCTTGTCGTCGCGGCCATCATGGTTGAACACCGAGACCGGGATGACGGCCACGCCGACGTTGCGCGTTAGCCACTCAGCAAAGGCCCGGTCCGGCAGATCTGAGATACGGTCGTAGCGCGCCAGCTGGAAATAGGTGCCGCGGCAAGGCAGTAAATCGAACGGAGTCGCCGCCAGGATGGCCCGGAAAAAATCCCGCTTCTGCTGGTAGAAAGTGGCCAGTCGCAGATGGCGCGAGGCATCCTGCATGTACTCGGCAAGCGCCAGCTGTGATGGCGTGTGCACGGTAAACACATTGAACTGATGAACTTTCCTGAACTCCGCCATCAGCGCGTCGGGGCCAACGACATAGGCAATCTTCCAGCCGGTGATGTGGTAGGTCTTGCCAAAGCTGGAGACCACCAGCGTCCGCCGGGCCAGTTCCGGATGCGCACACAGGCTGCGGTGCGACTCACCGTCGAACACGATGTGCTCGTAGACTTCGTCGGAAAGCACGACGATATCGGTCCCGCGCAGCAATTCGGCCAGTTTGTCGAGGTCGACCGCAGTCAGCAGGCTGCCCGTCGGGTTATGGGGTGAATTGACGATGACCATCCGCGTCTTCGCCGTGATCAGTTGTGCCACCTGCGCCCAGTCCGGGCGGTAGTCGGGATAGCGCAGGGAGGCGAAGACGGCCTTGCCGCCAACTGTTTCGATGGCCGGCACATAACTGTCGTAGACCGGCTCGAAGACCAGGACTTCATCGCCCGGCCGGACGAAGGCGGCAATTGCCGTGAACAGGGCCTGCGTCGCGCCGGCCGTGACGGTCACCTCACGGTCGACATCGAATCGCGGGCCATAAAGCGCCGCCACCTTGTCCGCTATCGCCTGCCGTAATTCGGGCACGCCCGCCATCGGCGCGTACTGGTTCCGCCCGGCCAGCATGTGACGATGCAGCGCATCGAACAAGGCCGGTTCGGCCTGGAAATCGGGAAAACCCTGCGACAGGTTGACCGCACCGCACTCGACCGCCATCTGCGACATCACCGTAAAAATGGTTGTTCCGGTTTGGGCAAAACAGGGGCGGGGGGTGAATTTGATCGATTCCACGCCAATCCTCACTGACATCCATTCGTGGTCACAGCAGCCGGGCGCATGGCCCCGACCGGCGCAAACCAGTGTTCAAGAAACGCCACGCTGACCCGCAGCTTGGCCGATACCGACAGGCGCGTCGGATAAACCGCCCAGACATCCGCCGGCTGGCCATAGCCGGGCAGAACCGGCAGCAGCACACCGCTGGCCAATTCCCGTTCGATGTCCCAGGTCGACCGCAGCATGATGCCATGACCGTCGACCGCCCATTGTCGGACCACCTCGCCATTATTGGCTGACAACGGCCCACTGACCCTGATCGCCACCGGCCCCTCCGGCCCATCGAGCTCCCAGCGCCAGAAATCCTGATCGCGTTCCCGGATCGACAGGCAGCGATGCTGCTGCAGCTCAGCCAGCGACTGCGGTACGCCGTAGCGTTCGAGATACGCCGGAGCGGCACAGAGCACGCGGCGATTGCCGGCAATCCGGCGCTTGATGACATTCCCCTCACGCACCTGACCAATGCGGATATCCAGCTGGAAGCCCTCCTCAACCAGGTCGACCGGGCGATCGAACAATTCGAGCTGGATTTCCAGCTGCGGAAACTGCCGCGCCATGGCCGACAAGGCCGGTGCCAGACGGCTGCGACCGAAACCGGTGCTACTGCAGATGCGCAGCAACCCGCTGGGCGCCACCTTCTCGCGCGAAATCGCCGCCCCCATCAACGCGACGTCCTCGAGAATACGCAACGCCCATTGATGGACAATTTCACCCTGGCCGGTCATCGACACCTGGCGCGTTGTCCGGTGCAACAGCTTTTCCTGCACCGTCGCCTCGAGCAAGGCGATCCGCTTGCTCACCACGGCCTTCGATACCCCGAGTTCACGAGCGGATGCAGAAAAACTGCGGTTACGTGCCACCACGCAAAACAGGCGCAAATCATCCAGTTGGGGATTACTGTTCATGATTCGTGTCCACAAGATTCACATACTGACTGATTGTAAATACTTTACACAACGATAAGCTACTGCACTCTCCCCTCAACCATGACAGCCTCCCGAAAGACATCTGATGAATGTACTGGCGCTGACCGATCTGCTGGGCCTACTCCTGCTCGGTGCCGGCCTGGGTTTCTTTGGCGGCCTGTTCGGCATCGGCGGCGGCATCATCGCCATTCCCGTGCTGGCCCTCGCCTTCGGCATGGAACAAGCCCTCGCCCAAGGCACCTCGCTGGCGATGATGGTCCCCATCCTGCTGGTCGGCTGGTGGCGTTACCAGCGGCGCCACCCGGCCCCCGGACGCAGCGCATGGCAGCTTGCCTTGTCGGCTTCGCTCACCACCTGGCTGGTCGCCCGACTAGCCACCGGCCTGGATCCGGCGCTGTTGCGCACGGGCTTCGGCGTGTTCCTGCTGTTTCTTGCCCTGCATCTGCTCCGGCCACGACATCGCCCGACCGGCTCACCGCCCCCAGCCGGTCCCGATTCACGCTGGCTGCCGGCGGTTGGCGTGATCGGCGGCGCCTGCATGGGATTTCTCGGCGTTGGTGCCGGGCTGGTGGCCACCCCGTTGTTAACCCGCCTGTTCGGCCTGCGACAAACCGTTGCCCAAAGCCTGTCGCTAGCGCTCGTCACGCCCAGCGCCGTGGTCGCCCTGCTGACCTACAGCCAGGCCGGGCGCGTCGACGGGTCGATGGGCCTGCCTCTGGCCATCGGCGGCCTGTGCACGGTTTCGGCCGGCGTCAGCTGGGCCCACCGCCTGCCCGAACGCCAGATGCAGGCTGCCTTTGCCTGGATGATCCTGCTCACTGCCGGCTGGCTACTGCTCAAACCGCTGTTCATCCCGTAAGCCCAGGCCCCTGCCGACCCAGCCAGTCAAGCAGCGGACAGGCTAGAATCATGCCCTCCCAACCCTGCCCAGGCGCATCGGCATGAACATCCACGGCACCCCCACCCGCACCCTGCGCGCCCGTCCCGCGCAGAACGCCATCGACCTGATCGACCAGACCCGCCTGCCGCATGCCCTGCACTGGGTGCGAGCCTCTACGCTGGAAGAGGCGGCGCATGCCATCCGCGCCATGCAGGTCCGCGGCGCACCGCTGATCGGGGCGACTGCGGCCTATGGCCTGGCCATTGCCCTGGAGTTCGAGGCGTCCGACGTCCGGCTGGCCGAAGCCGCCGCCCTGTTGCGGTCGACCCGGCCGACGGCGGTCAATCTGCACTGGGCACTGGCCCGCATGGAAAACCGCCTGTCCGGCCTGTCGACCGCGGAACGGCGTGCCGCCGCCTGGGTCGAGGCCGATGCCATTGCCGAAGAAGATGTGGCCCAGAATGCCGCCATCGGCCAGCACGGCCTGGGCGTATTGCGCCAACTGCCACGCCATGACGGCCGCAGCCTGCAGGTCATGACGCACTGCAATGCCGGCTGGCTGGCCACGGTCGACTGGGGGACCGCCCTGTCCCCGGTGTATGCCGCCCATGATGCCGGCCTGCCGGTCCATGTCTGGGTATCCGAGACGCGGCCGCGCAACCAGGGACTGCTGACGGCCTGGGAATTGGCTCAGCACGGCGTACCGCACACCTTGATTGCCGACAATGCTGCCGGCCTCCTGATGCGGGAAGGCCGGGTCGATGCCGTCATCGTTGGCGCCGACCGTATCGCCGCCAATGGCGACGTTGCCAACAAAGTCGGCACTTACCTGAAGGCCCTGGCCGCCGCCGACACCGGGATTCCCTTCTACGTCGCTGCACCTCGTTCAACGCTCGATTTCGACTGCCCGGATGGTGCCGCCATCCCGATCGAAGAACGCGACGGGGATGAATTCCGCCGGGTGCATGGCCTGGATGCGCACGGTCAACCCTCGGCACTGCTGCAATTGCCGGAGGACGAAGGCGTTGCCAACCCGGCCTTCGACGTCACCCCGGCCCGTCTGGTCAGCGGCCTGATCACCGAACGCGGCGTCTGTCCGGCCAGCCTGGCGGGCTTGCTGGGACTGTATCCGGAGATGAGCAAAGCACGACTCTGACAAAATGGGGTAGTAATCACTATTGCATGACTTTCCTTGTCATACGGATTTCTGAAATACATAATCGCCCGAATGATTAAAAAACCCGCTGCCGCTTTCGTTATTGGCCTCCTGCTTTTGGCATGGTGGGCCATGAGCAGCCCGGGCACGAATGGCGGCATTGCACAGGCGAAAGAAAGTCGCGCACCAGCCACCACCCCCTCCTTGTCAAACGGACGCGCTGCCCTACTCCCCCTGCCGCCCGTCCCGGCCATAGGGCGCGAAAAAGCAGCGTTGGGAGAGCGCCTTTTTTTCGAAAAACGTCTGTCGCGCGACAACACGATTTCATGTGCCAGTTGCCATGATCCGGCTCGTGGCGGAACCGACCGGCGGCCTGTATCGATCGGCATTGACGGTCACACCGGCCCCATCAATGCCCCGACCGTCTTCAATGCGGCCTTGAATTTTGTGCAATTCTGGGACGGCCGTGCCGCTAGCCTGGAAGAACAAGCCGCCGGGCCGGTGCATAACCCACTGGAAATGGGCGCGAACTGGGCCTTGGTCATTTCGAAACTAACGAACGATGAAAGCTACCGCGTCGCCTTCGCCCAGCTTTACCCACAAGGCATAACCGGCGAGACGATTGCCGATGCAATCGCAGCTTTCGAACACACACTGCTCACGCCCAGCCGCTTTGATCTCTTCCTGGCAGGCAACCCCCATGCCTTGAACAAACAGGAGCAAGATGGCTACCGTCGCTTCCTCGATTACGGCTGCGCGAGTTGCCATCAGGGGGCCAACATTGGTGGCAACATGTTCCAGCGCTTTGGCGTGATGGCAGACTATTTCGCAGGGCGCACGCCAACGGCCGCAGACCTGGGCCGATTCAACGTCACACAGCGCGAAGCAGACCGCCACGTTTTCAAGGTACCCAGCCTGCGTAATGTCGCTCTGACAGCCCCCTATTTTCACGATGCCTCAGCCCAGACGCTAGAAGAAGCCATCATGATCATGGGCCGCGTCCAGCTTGGCAGGGAACTGACCATCCCCGATACGCAGGCTATTGCAGCCTTCCTGAAAACACTCAACGGGCACTGGCGCGGACACCCCTTACCATGACCCCGGTGCTGCCTCAGGCTTTGCCACATCGTCAGCTCCTGATCATCGGCACGGTATTAGCCGTGTGCTTCGCAATGCTGACCTGGCTTAATCAGCATGCCGAACTGGTCGCGCCAGAGCAGCATGACCGTTACATGCAACAACTGCGCGAATTGCGCGAGCTCGATGCTCGAATCGATGCTGAATTGCTGGCTAACCGGCTCGAACTAACCCGCAACTATGATGCCCTGACCGACTTTACCCAACGCGCATTAGCGGTGGGAAACACCGTGCAGTCTGCACCAAGCTTCCTTGCCACGACAGACCGGGCACAACTTGAACTATCGGCCAAAACACTGAGAGACATGCTGCACCAGAAGGCTGCTCATATTGACCATTTCAAGCGCGACAATTCGGTGCTGCGCAATTCTCTGGCCTTTTTCCCGGTAGCTGCTGACCAATTACTGGCGCATGACAAATCATCGATATTTCCTACGGCGATCCGTCTAGACATCGGACACTATGTCCGCCATGTGCTGGCCTTTGCCCGTGCGCCCCATGGCAACATCGAGAGCGAGATCACCTCGACACGCCAGGCCCTGAGTCGCTTAAAACTGCCCGCCGCACCTCAAGCGAATCTCTCCGCCTTACTGCGCCATGGCGACGTCATCACCCAGCGACTTGGTTTGCTTGATCAGCAGATACAGAACGCCTTTGAGCTCGACAGTCGTGGTTTGCTTGAAACGCTCAGTCGCCACTACGGCGAAGGCTATTTGCACGCCACACAACAAGCCAATCATTATCGACTGGCCCTGTACGCCGTTGCACTCATGCTAACGGCCTATCTGGCGTGGAGCTTTGTTCGCCTCAACCGTATCGGTCGCTCGCTCGCTGCTGCCCATGCTGAACTCAGCGACCGATACGCGGCCCAACTAGCGGCAGAAAAACAACTCAAACTGAACGCCACGGCGTTCCTGAGCGCTCACGATGGCATCACGTTGACCGATGCCCAAGGCAATATCCTCGACGTCAACCCGGCCTTCACGCGCATCACAGGCTGGGAACGAGACGAAGTGATCGGTCGCAATCCCCGCGTACTCAAATCCGGCCGCCATGACCGTGATTTTTATGCGGCGATGTGGAAGAGCATCCTGGAAACAGGCAACTGGCGTGGCGAGATATGGAACCGCAATAAATACGGTGACGTATACCCCGAATTACTGTCGATCTCCACGGTTCGTGACGCGGCAGGTACGCTCACCAATTTTGTTGCGGTATTCGCAGACATCAGCCGCATCAAGGCCCAGGAGCAACAGCTCAAGCAGATGGCCTATTACGACACGTTGACCAACCTACCCAACCGCGCCCTGCTGTCTGACCGCCTGTTGCAGAGCATGTCGCAGACGCCACGTTCTGGCACCGTCATGGCCATTGCTTACCTTGATCTAGACGGTTTCAAGGAAGTAAACGACACCTTGGGGCATGAGGTTGGTGACCGCGTACTCATCGAGATGGCGAGCCGGCTGCGGGATGAAGTACGCGGTGGCGATACTGTGGCACGCCTGGGGGGAGACGAATTCGTCATTCTGCTGCTCGGCCTCCAGGACCGTGCGGAGAGCGTGCAGGCACTGCAGCGTATTCTGGAAGCGATTGCCATGCCGCTACCCATGACGCCTCTGCCGACCATACTCTCCGGCAGTATCGGCGTCACCATTTTTCCTGACGACGACGAAGATCCAGACACCTTGCTTCGTCATGCCGACCAAGCCATGTATCTGGCCAAACAAGCGGGGAAAAACCGCTTTCATTTCTTCGACCCGATCGAGGATCGTGACGCACGCACCCGCCATCTCAATCTCCAGCGCATCCGTACGGCACTCGAGGAAAATGAATTTGTCCTGTATTACCAACCCAAGGTCGATATGCGTGCGGGCCGAGTGCTCGGCGCCGAAGCGCTGATCCGCTGGAATCACCCCAAGCGCGGCCTGCTCCCACCCATTGATTTCCTGCCGCTGGTTGATAACGACCCCTTAGCCATCGACATCGGCGACTGGGTGATCGAAACGGCACTCACGCAGATGGAAAACTGGCATTCTGAAGGCATCACACCAACCGTCAGCGTCAATGTCGACAGCATTCAGCTGCAACATGCCGCTTTTGTTCAGAAACTTCAGGAGGCACTGGCGCGCCACCCGGCCGTGGCGGGTCAGCTTGAACTTGAAGTACTGGAAACGGCGGCCCTGGAAGATGTCGTCAAGATATCCCAGGTCATCTCGACCTGCCATGAAATGGGCGTCGCCTTCGCGCTCGACGATTTCGGCACCGGCTATTCCTCCTTAAGCTATTTGAAGCGACTACCTGCCGCAACGATCAAAATCGACCAAAGCTTCGTTCGTGAACTACTCAATGACCAGAACAACCTGGTCATCGTGCAGGGCGTGCTCGGCCTGGCCAATGCATTCCAGCGCAATGTCATTGCTGAAGGCGTGGAGTCGCCTGAACACGGCCGCCTGCTGCTCCAACTCGGCTGTGATCAGGCACAGGGCTACGGCATCGCCAAACCGATGCCGGCCGCCGCCTTTGCCGGCTGGACACGCCAATGGCGACCCGACCCCGCTTGGGACAAGGTCCGCGAATTATTCTGGGAAGACGCTGACTACCCGCTGTTTCTGGCCGAAGTAGAACACCGTAACTGGGTTGCTCAACTCATTTACACCACCAGTCAATATCGCCCCATATCCAGTGAATACATTAGCGATGTCACACACTGCCACTTTGGTCAGTGGTACCACGACAAAAAACGCACCCAGCTACGCTATGCCGGACTAGCCGCCTATCGGAACATCGATGCACCGCACCGTAAAGTGCATGAAATTGCCGAACGCATTAACGCTTACTGGCACGAAGGACGGATTGATGCTGCCCAGAAACTGATTCCCGAACTCGCCATCGCCAGAGACGAGGTGTTGGCCGCCTTAGCCGATTTACAACTGGCGGTAGCAACACGCCGTCCCTCCAACTGAGTTCAAAGATCCCCCCAAGCATTTGCTACTGATGAGCCACAGCCCATCGCAACTTTGTCAGACCCCGCTTTAAGCGTCACAATAAAGCGCTTTACTGCTATCCAATCCCCAGACCGATGAATGGATCACCCGAACTGCGCAGCCTGAACCTGGCCGATACCGACCCCGAGCGCCTGCGTGCTGCCCTGCTGGCAGACTTCCACGCCACCTTCGATCGCTACGAACAATTGTTCGACACCCTGGCCTGTGAGGCTGCCTGGTACGACAAACCGATTGCACTGCGTCATCCGCTGATCTTCTATTTCGGCCACACCGCGACCTTCTTCGTCAACAAGTTGCTGCTCGCCGGCTTGCTCGGCGAACGGATCAATCCACGCTTCGAATCCATCTTTGCCGTCGGCGTCGACGAGATGAGCTGGGACGATCTGGACGATACCCGATACGACTGGCCGGGCGTCGATGAAGTCCGCGCCTATCGAAATCAGGTCCGGCAGACGGTTGACCGCCTCATCCGCGACACCCCGCTGATGCCGCCGATCGACTGGCACAGCCCATGGTGGGCAATTCCGATGGGCATCGAACATGAGCGCATCCATCTGGAAACCTCGTCGGTACTGATCCGCCAGCACCGCCTTGATTACGTCCAGCCGCATGCCGACTGGTCGCCCTGCCGTGCCCATGGTCCGGCACCGGCCAATGCGCTGGTCAACATACCCGCCGGCGAGGTGTGCCTGGGCAAGCCCCTGACCGACCCGCACTATGGCTGGGACAACGAATACGGCATGCACCAGGCGACGCTGCCGGCCTTCCAGGCCAGCCGCCATCTGGTGTCGAATGGTGAGTATCTCGCTTTTGTCGAGGCCGGCGGCTACGCCGACGATCGCTGGTGGGACGCGGAAGGCCTGGCCTGGCGTCAATTCGCCCGGGCAGCACACCCGACCTTCTGGATCCGCCATGCAACGGGCTGGCACCTGCGCCTAATGACCGAGGAAACCGACCTGCCGCTCAACTGGCCGGTCGAGGTCAATAATCTGGAAGCCCGCGCCTTCTGTGCCTGGAAAGCCGCGCTGAGCAGCCTGCCGGTCCGTCTGCCAAGCGAGGATGAGTGGTACCGGCTGGTTGATTTCTGCGGACTTTCCGCTGTCGACCGCAACCCGGAGATTAATGGCCAGTGGCAGCTGACACACGAAGCCTCGTCCTGCCCGGTGGACCGCTTTGCGCACGGGCCGCTGTTCGATGTGCTCGGCAATGTCTGGCAATGGACACAAACACCGACCTACCCTTTCGATGGCTTTGCCGTCCATCCGATTTACGACGATTTCACGACACCGACTTTCGACGACCGCCACGACCTGCTCAAGGGGGGATCGTGGGTCTCCTGCGGCAACGAGGCGCAACTGGCCTCACGCTACGCCTTCCGCCGACATTTTTTCCAGCATGCCGGCTTCCGCTACGTCGTCGGCACGCCGCCGGCACCTGCCCCGGTGGCGACCTACGAAACCGACGAGGCCCTGGCCCAGTACGCCGAATTCCACTTTGGTGACCATTATCACGCGGTCGCCAATTTCCCGGCGACACTGGCGGCGCTGGCCGTCGACGCCATGGGGGATGCCCCGAAACGCCAGGCGCTCGACCTGGGCTGCGCCACCGGCCGTGCCAGTTTCGAACTGGCCCGCCATTTCGATACAGTCACCGGCATCGACTTCTCGGCCCGCTTCATTGGCCTCGGCGTGCAGATGGCCAAACAGGGCCGCATCCGCTACACCCTGCCTGAAGAGGGTGAACTGGTCACCTACCGCGAGCGCACGCTAGCCGAACTGGACCTAGCCGACACGGCGGCGCGCGTGCAGTTCTGGCAGGGCGATGCCTGCAACCTGAAACCCAACTTCACCGGCTACGACCTGATCCTCGCCGCCAATCTGATCGACCGCCTGCACACGCCGCGCCAGTTCCTCGACACGGTGCATGAGCGACTCAATCCCGGGGGCGTGCTGCTCATTGCCTCGCCCTACACCTGGCTGGCCGAACACACCCGGCGCGAGCACTGGCTGGGCGGCTTCAAGCAAGACGGCGAAAGCTTCACCACGCTCGATGGCCTGCACGCCGTGCTCGACCAGAATTTCGAGATGCTGGGGCCACCGCGCGACGTGCCGTTCGTCATCCGCGAAACCCGCCGCAAGTTCCAGCACACCCTCTCCGAAGTCACCCTCTGGCGCCGCCGGGAGTCCACATGAGCAATCTTCGTCAGCAACTGATCAACACCGCCTGCGCCATGCAGGCGGCCGGTCTCAATCGCGGCACCGCCGGCAATGTCAGTGTGCGTGACAACAGCGGCCATTTTTTCATCACCCCCAGCGGCCTGCCGTATGACCGCCTGAGTAGCAGCGACATTCCGCACATGGGGCTGGATGGTGCCTACCACGGCACCCGCAAGCCATCATCGGAATGGCGTTTTCACCGTGACCTTTACGCCAGCCGCCCCGAAGTCGGCGCCGTACTGCACGCCCATTCGCCCTTTGCTGTCAGCCTGGCCTGCCTGCGCCGCGACATTCCGCCCTTTCATTACATGATTGCCCGCTTTGGCGGCGACACGATCCGTTGTGCCGACTACGCCCTTTTTGGCTCGGCGGCGTTGTCGACCGCGGCACTAACCGCGATGACTGAGCGCAAGGCCTGCCTGCTCGCCAACCACGGCATGTTGGTCGCCGGCCGCAACCTGGACGAAGCGCTGACCCTGGCCATCGAACTGGAAGAACTATGCGAGCAATACTGGCGAGCCTGCCAGTTAGGGCAACCGGTACTGCTCGATGCCGACGAAATGCGCGCGGTGATGGCGCAATTCGCCGGCTACGGACAGCCATAAACCAGGTTCAAGCCAGTGCCAATAACAGGCTGCTGGTCGACGAGCTGCCTTGCGCGCTGGATTGGCCGTAAGCGTGCATCAACTGCATGATCTGGCGCATGACCTGCATCTCGCTGCTAGCCGCCTGAGCCGTCGTGCTGTCGCTGCCCGTCGATGTCGCGCTGTCCTGCGACTGCCGGAAGCTGTTGGCCTCCTGAAAACTCACCTTGCCATCGCCGTCCGTATCGGCGGCCGAAAAATTGTCGATGATGTTGCTGATCATCGACGAACGCGGGCTATCCGAACTGCCGATTTCGCTCAACTGGCTGCTCAGTTCCTCTTCGGTAAACCCGGCATCATCGGCGGATGGCGGTGGCGGGGGTGGCGGCATGCCGCCCATGCCCTGCGGCCCGCTCTGGCTAGCCATCAAACTTTGCTGCAATTGCGACAGGACCGAACTGAATTCGCTTTCGGTCACCTGACCATTGCTATCGCTGTCCAGCGTCGAAAACAGCGAGTCCACGCCGCTACTGTCGCTGCCGGAAATATTGCTCAGTGCCGAGGCGAAATCGCTCTTTTCCAGGTAGCCCTGGCTTTTGGTATCCAAGCGTGAAAACAGATGACTAAACATCTGCGACGAATTGCCCACACGATCGATCATGGTCTTCTCCTTAACAAGTGAATGAATGCCACCCAAGCTGCAGCGCACATGGTCTATTGAGCAAGTTATCGGCCAAAAATGGCCGCGCATGGGGCTGATGCAGGTTAATTCAGGTAAAAACCCGTTAAAAAAACGGCCACTTTCTGCGGTCGACCGCTTGGAATACCAAAAACCATGCCACCAATGCCTCAAAAACCCCTTTGCGGCAGTTTTTGCCGGCACAACACGGCAGGTAAAACGCGGTAAAAAAAGGCGAAAGGCCCTTGCCCACTCGCTAAGATGGCAGCCTGACCTACCCGGAGACCCTGGCCGTGACCACCGTTCTGCTCATCGACGACGACCGCGAGTTGGTCGACCTGCTCGCCGACTACCTGCAGCAGGACGGGTTCGCAGTCCACGGCGTCCACGATGGCGACAACGGAGTCCATGAAGCCCTCTCCGGCAGCTACGCCATTGCAGTGCTCGACATCATGCTGCCCGGCCTGTCCGGCATTGAGGTGCTGCGCCGCATTCGCGGCGCCGGCAGCCACCTGCCAGTTCTGATGCTGACCGCCCGGGGCGACGACATGGATCGCATCATCGGCCTGGAGTTGGGCGCCGACGATTACGTACCCAAACCCTGCCTGCCACGCGAACTGGCTGCCCGGCTGCGCGCCATCCTGCGCCGCACACAAGTCAGCAGCGCCGACCCGCATGCGGAAGAAATCCTGGTCGGCCCGCTCCGCCTGCGCCCAGCCTTGCGCCAGTGCGAATGGCAAGACCAGCCACTGGAACTGACCAGCACCGAATACAACCTGCTTGAAGTGCTGGCCCGCCATGCCGGCAAAACGATCAGCAAGGCCGACCTGTCGATGCAAGCACTGGGCCGGCCACTGGCCCGCTTCGACCGCAGCATCGATGTCCATCTGTCCAGCATTCGCCACAAACTGGGCCCGCTGCCCGATGGCCGTTCAAGCATCCAGACGGTCTTCCGTCAGGGCTACCAGATGATTCCCTCCTGAACCATGGGCCGCCTGTTCTGGAAATTTTTTCTCATTGTCTGGCTGACCCAACTGGCCGCCATCGCCGCCACCGGCACCCTTTTCTGGCTGGAGCGCGAGCGCCTGGGCGAGCAAATGAGCGCCTCACCACCCCCCTGGTCGGTCGCCGCCCATCCCCCTCCAGCACGCGGCGAACACGGTAAACGGCCGCCGCATCGACCACCGCCCCCGCCTGGCATTCCCGTCCTGCACATCGTGACCGGCCTGCTGGCCAGCCTGCTTTCAGCGGCGGCCATCGCCGGGTATGTCGTTCGGCCGCTCCGCCGCCTACGCCTGGCACTGGCCACGGCCGCCAGCGGCGACCTGAGCCAACGTATCGCGCCGGCCATGGGCCGACGCAAGGATGAGCTGGCTGAACTGGCCCAGGCTTTTGACCATATGAGCGACCGCCTGCACAGCCTGATGCAAGCCCAGCGTCGTTTGCTACACGATGTCTCGCACGAATTGCGCTCGCCGCTGGCCCGCCTGCAGGCGGCGGTCGGGCTGGCCCGGCAACAACCGGCACGTTTCGAGGAAAGCCTGGACCGGCTGCAGCGTGAAGGCGAACGGATGGACCGTCTGGTTGGCGAATTACTCACCCTGGCCCGCCTGGAAGCCGGCGAAACCACAGCCCCCGAACGCTTTGAGCTCGGCGAATTACTGGCTGATCTGGTCGACGATGCCAGCTTTGAAGGCGCCTCCCGCCAAGTGGCCATCCAACTGGAGCGCGATGATGGACTCACCGTTCAAGCCGACCCAAACCAGTTGCACCGGGCGATCGACAATGTGCTGCGCAACGCCCTACGGCACGCGCCAAACCACAGCACCATCACCGTTCGCTGCCGCCAGGTCAGCCCGCAGACAATCCGCCTGCTGATCGAGGATCAGGGCGAGGGGGCGCCGCCGGCCTTGCTCGACCAGTTGTTCGAACCCTTTGTCCGCGCTGCGCCCGAGGCCGGTTTCGGCCTCGGGCTGGCCATTGCCCGCCGCGCCATTCTGGCCGCGGGTGGTGAAATCAGCGCGGAGAACATGACGGAGGGCGGCTTCCGGGTGCGCATCACCCTGCCGCTAGTCACCAGTGGCTGAACTCAGCCGCTTTCCAGTACCCGCAGCAGCGAGGCCGTGTCGTCCTTGCCCCAGCCCTGCGCCATCAGGGCATTGAGCTGCTGCGCCACGATTGCGGTCAACGGCACCGCGACACCGCTTTGCCGAGCAGCTTCAAGAACCAGGCCAAAATCCTTGTGATGCAGACGGGCCTCGATCCCGGCAGAAAAATCGCGGTCGACCATGCGTTGCCCCATGATCTCCAGCACCCGCGATGCCGCTGAACCGCCGGCCAGCGCCTGCCTGACCTTGCCACAATCGACACCGGAGGCCGCCGCCAGGCGCATCGCCTCGGCTACCGCCTCGATGGCGGCAACCATGATCATCTGATTGCAGGCCTTGGCCACCTGGCCGGCACCGTTGGGACCGATATGGACGATGCGCTGGCCGAAGCAGGCGAGCAGCGGCCGCACCCGTTCCAGCACATCGGCCTCGCCCCCCGCCATGATGGCCAGCGTGGCGTCGATCGCACCTTGGACGCCGCCGGATACCGGCGCATCAAGCAAGTGGATACCCCCTTGAGCCAGTTGACCGGCAATCCGCCGCGCTGCCGCCGGGGCGATGGTCGAACAATCGACCAGCACCGACCCGGGCGCCATACCATGCTTCAGCCCCTGCGCCCCCAGCGCCACCTGTTCCACATCAGCGCTTGAGGTAATCATCGTAAATACCACCGGGCAAGCCGCCCCCAGCGCCGCCGGCGTGTCATGAACGGTGGCCGACAAGCCTGCCAGCGTCTGCGGTCGACGGGCCCAGAGATGTAAATCATGGCCCGCCGCCAGCAGATGCTGCACCATCGGCCGCCCCATGACGCCCAGACCGATAAAGCCGACGCGCTGGCGACCCGCCGGCGAGCCACATTGCTGCGCTTCAACTGTCCTCATTTGCCCGCCTGCCCCGACAGTGTCTCCAGCAACTTGAGCAGGGCGATCGAATCCTCCTCGCCCAGCCCCGAGCCAACCATGGCATTGAACATTTGTGCCGTTGCCGCCGCGCCGGGCAGACACAGGCCCAGTTCATGCGCCGTCTGCATGACGATGTTCATGTCTTTCTCGTGCATCCAGCTTTTGAAACCCGGCTTGAAATTGCGGTCCAACATGCGTTGACCGTGATTTTCAAGAATTTTCGAATAGGCGAAGCCGCCGAGCAACGCCTCGCGCACCTTGCTGCGGTCGACGCCATTTTTCGAGGCAAAAGCCATCGCCTCGGCCACCGCCAGCACGCCCATACCGGTCACAATCTGGTTGGCCGCCTTGGTCACCTGTCCAGCACCGCTGGCGCCGACATGGACAATGTTCTTACCCATGCATTCAAACGCCGGCAAGGCACGGGCAAAGGCGGCATCCGAACCACCAGCCATGATCGACAAACTGCCGGCAATCGCCCCCACTTCACCGCCGGAAACCGGGGCATCGACAAAGTCGACACCGGCAGATGCCAACGCTTGACCAATCTGCCGTGCCGCAGCCGGGGCAATGGTGCTCATGTCGACCGCGACCAGGCCAGGGGTCGCCGCCGTCGCCACGGCGCGCATCACCTGCGCCACGTCCGGCGCATCAGCCACCATCGAAATCACCAGATCGACGCCGCGTGCCGCCTCGGTTGCACTGGCGGCCCCCTGGGCACCAGCATCGAGCAAGGGCTGCATCGACTCGGCCCGCCGTGCCCAGACCGTTAATTGATGGCCGCCCTGCAACAGATTGAGCGCCATCGGCCGCCCCATGATCCCAAGACCGATAAAACCGATTTTCATACCCGACTCCTCATTGCGTAAGAGAGAAATTCTAGCCCAAGGCCGCTTCGCCGGATGTCGGCGCCGAGCGCGACAAGGCCCGTGACAAGGCCGAGGCATTGCGATAACCCGCCGCCTGGGCCGCTTGCTTGAGCCCCAGGCCCTGCTGCACGATACGACGGGCCGTGGCCAGACGCAGCTGGGCCAGGTATTTGCCCGGCGTTTGCCGCATCAGCTGGCGAAAGGTATTAGCAAAGGCCGTGCGCGACATGCCAGCCTCGGCGGCCAGACTTTCCAGCGTCCAGGGCCACTGCGGCTGACCATGCATGGCCACCAGGGCGCGGGCCAGACGCGGTTCGGCCAGGCCACCGAGCAGGCCAAGCCGCCCCCCCGGATGAGCGATCAGATGGCGTAACAGACCGATGAATAGAATGTCGCCCGCCCGGGCAAGCAAGGTCGGCTGCCCGCAACGCGGCATCGCCAACTCCTGGGCGAGCAAGTCGATCAGCGGTGCCAGGGTCCCGGCCGGCGCATCGAGCGCGACCCCCTGCGGCTCAGCTAATTCATCCCATAACAAAGCGGCCAGCGGCCCATCGAAATACACCCGGGCGCATAGCACCTGCGGAAAATCACCGGCGGCCGGCGCCAGCAACTGATGCGACTGATCGGACCGACAAACCAGGATGGCCGGCGCACGCCAGCGTGTGCACGCGGTCGACGCCGCCTGCAGTTCAATTTCGCCCGCTGCCAGCACATGCAAGTGCAAGAAGGGCGTACCACTGGCGGCCATGACCCAGCGCTCCCTGGGCTTCGGCGCCGGATCGAGCGCCACGCGCGGCGCCAGACCGGCCAGCAGGGCAGACAATCGGTCAAGATGGGGCAGCGGGCTCATTTGTACGAAATGCAATCAATTTTGTATTTTTGATTGCACCAAGTGCAACACAATGGCCTTGTCGGGTCAAGATCGACGTCCGAAAGCCCCTCATTAACCAAGGAAAAGCCATGAATGTCACCGCCCTGATGCCACGCCAACCCGTCCCCGCGCTCAACCTGCCACTGCTCGATGGCGGCCGTTTTGTCCTCGGCGCTGCCCCGGGCGAACGTTTTGACCTGATTGTCTTTTATCGTGGCCTGCACTGCCCGATTTGTGCCAAATATCTGCTGGAACTGGAACGCCTCGCCCCGGAATTCACCCAACGGGGTGTGCAAATCATCGTAGCCAGCAGCGACACCGAAGATCGTGCCCGCCGCATGGCCGCCAAGTTGCAAGCCCCCGCCCTGAAGATGGCCTATGGTCTCAGCCTGATCAGCGCCCGGCAGTGGGGGCTTTACCTCAGCGCTTCGCGCGGCACAACCTCCATCGGCATCGAAGAACCGGCGCTGTTCAGCGAGCCAGGCGTCTTTCTCGTTCGCCCGGACGGCACGCTGTACTACGGCGCCGTCCAGACCATGCCCTTTGCCCGACCGCAATTTCAGGATCTGCTCGGCGCCATTGACTATGCCATCAACGTCAATTACCCGGCGCGGGGCGAGTATGGGGGCGACATTCCGGCCTGATCGCCGCGAAACAAGCCGCCAATCAAGCATCTACAAGGCGCTGTATTCGGTCCTCCTGTGTCTTGGGAAGCCGCCATGAATGCGCTTTCAGCCCTTCGCCACGGCCTGCTGATGCTGGCCCTGCTCCTTGGTTGCGCTGGCACACAGGCAGCCGAGCCGCTACGTCTGGCCCTGTCCCAAACACCGCTGTCACTTCCCTTCTACGTCGCCAAACAGCAGGGGTTTTTCAGTGCTGAAGGGCTGCACATCCAGATCGAAGAAGTCATTGGCGGGCACCGCAGCATGCAGCGTCTGCTGGCCGGCGAGGCAGACCTGACCACTTGTGCTCAACTACGTCAATAACGCAGTCAAATTCTCCGAGCACGGCAGCATCCGGATCCGCATCCGCCGCGTCGACGACAGCAGCGAGCGAGTGCAACTGTGTTTTGAAGTTGAAGACCAGGGGATCGGCATTGCAGCGGACCACCTGACACGCCTGTTCTCAGCCTTTGAACAGGCCGACAGTTCGACCACCCGAAAATATGGCGGCACCGGACTCGGGCTCGCCCTGGTCCGAAAACTCGCCGAGTTGATGGGCGGTCAAGCAGGGGCCAGCAGCAGCCCCGGCGCCGGCAGCCTGTTTTGGTTCACCGTCTGGCTGAACAAAGCCCCTCTGATGGCTTCAGACCATGCCGGCTCGCCTGAAGACAGCCTGCGCCGGCATTTTTCCCATCGTCGCTTGCTGCTAGCCGAAGACGAGCCGGTCAACCGGGAAATCACGCAAATGATGCTGGCCGATATCTTTGACCGCATCGATACCGCCACCGATGGCTGCCAGGCGGTCGAACAGGCCCGTGGCAGTGACTACGACCTGATCCTGATGGACATGCAAATGCCGAATATGGATGGCCTTGAAGCCACCCGGCGCATTCGTCAACAACCTGAATTGCGCGATCTACCGATTGTGGCCATGACCGCCAACGCCTTTGCCGAAGATCGGCAAGCCTGCATGGCCGCGGGCATGAACGACTTCATCAGCAAACCGGTAGACCCCGACATCCTGTTCAGCACCCTTGCACCACTGGCTATCCCGGCCTGACGACCGGGATCAGGCTTGATCAGACGCCACAGCCGCCACCACCCCGCTTCACGCCAAGCTTGGCCAGCAGTTTTTCGGGCGGACAAAAGCCGGTAAAGCCACTCTGCAGCAGGTTGAAACCGACAAAGGCGGTAAAGGCGAGGAACCATTCCGAGACGAAAATCGGGCTGCCCTGATAACCGAGGGCGAGGGAAAGTAGGACGAAAAAACCCGCCATGATGCGGATGATGCGTTCGATGGTCATGCGTGATGCTCCTTGCGGAAGGCTGAGTAATAAAGAACCGGGATGACGACCAGGGTCAGCAGCGTCGACACCAGGATGCCGAAGATCAGCGCCAGGGCCAGCCCGTTGAAAATCGGGTCGTCGAGAATGAACAGGGCGCCGAGCATCGCCGCCAGCGCAGTCAGCGCGATCGGTTTGGCGCGCACCGCGGCCGACTGGATCACCGCATCGTGGAAATCCATGCCGCTGGCTACCTGCTGCTTGATGAAATCGACGAGCAGGATGGAGTTGCGGACGATGATGCCGGCCAGGGCGATCATGCCGATCATCGAGGTGGCGGTGAATTGCGACCCGAACAGCGCATGCCCCGGCATGACGCCGATGATGGTCAACGGAATCGGCGCCATGATGATCAGCGGTACCAGATAGCTGCCAAAGTGAGCGACAACCAGCAGGTAGATCAGGATCAGGCCGACGCCGTAAGCGATGCCCATGTCGCGGAAAGTTTCGTAGGTGACCTGCCACTCGCCATCCCACTTGACGCTGTAGCCGGCGTACGGATCGCCCGGCTGGCGGATGAACCACTCGCCGAGCGTGCCGCCTTCCTTCAACGCCATGCCGTTGATCTTCGAGCGAATGTCGAACATGCCGTAGAGCGGCGAATCGAGCGTGCCGCCCATGTCGCCGACGACATAGACCACCGGCAGCAAGTCCTTGTGGTAGATCGCCTTCTCGCGCACGGCTTCGCGTACCTCGACCAGCTCCGACACCGGTACCAGCTGGCCACTGCGCGCACGGACACGCAGCTTGAGCAGCGTGTCCAGGGTCGACTGCTTTTCTGCTGGCAAAACCACGCGCACCGGGATCTCGAACTTGGTTTCAGTATTGCGCACCGGGGTGACATCCAGCCCGGCCAGGCCCATGGTCACCACGTCAACAATATCGCTTTGCGCCACGCCCAGTTGCGCGGCCTTGCTCTGCAGGACATGCAGCACGACCTTGCGGGAATCGGCATCGATGTAGTCGTCGACCGCGACAATGTCGGCCGTGTCGCTGAAGGCAGCACGCACTTGCTTGGCCACCGCCATCTGGCCGGCATAATCCGGGCCGTAGATTTCCGCGACAATGGGCGACATCACCGGCGGTCCAGGCGGCACTTCGACCACCTTGGCCACGCCGCCATTTTTCTTCCCGATGGCTTCGACCGCATCACGGACGGCAATCGCGATTTCATGACTCTTGCGCGAACGATGCTGCTTGTCGGCCAGATTGACCTGAATATCTCCTTTTTCCGGCGTCGACCGCAGGTAATACTGCCGCACCAGACCATTGAAATTGATCGGGCTGGCCGTACCGGCATAGGCTTGGTAATTCGTTACTTCCTCGACCTTGGCCAGTTCGCTACCAATTTCCTGCAACACCCGTGCCGTCTCCTCGACCGGCGTCCCGACCGGCATGTCGACGATGACCTGGAACTCGCTCTTGTTGTCGAAGGGCAGCATCTTCAGCACGACGAGCTGGAAGTACGCCAGCGACACCGAGCCGAGGATCAGCAGCAGCACGGCAATGGCCAGCTTGATCCGGGCAGCGCCACCGCTCAGCGGATCGAGGAAGGGGGTCAGCAACTTGCGGAATGTGCGGTCCAACGTGGCATCGAGCCGGGACGGGGCCGGCGCCTTGCCGCCCTGCGTCGTCCCGTGCGAGTGCATCAGGCGCGCTGCCAGCCAGGGCGTGACGATGAAGGCAATGGCCAGCGACAGTGCCATGCCCATCGACGAATTGATCGGGATCGGACTCATGTACGGCCCCATCAGGCCGGACACGAAGGCCATCGGCAGCAGGGCGGCAATGACCGTCAGCGTCGCCAGGATGGTTGGCCCGCCGACTTCGTCGACCGCGCCCGGGATGATTTCGAACAGGGATTTCTCCGGGTAAAGCCCCTGCCAGCGGTGAATGTTTTCAACTACGACGATGGCGTCATCGACCAGGATGCCAATGGAAAAGATGAGCGCGAACAGCGATACGCGGTTCAGCGTGAAACCCCAGGCCCAGGAGGCGAACAGGGTCGCCGCCAGGGTCAGCGTCACGGCGATGCCGACGATCACCGCCTCGCGCCGGCCAAGGGCGAAAAACACCAGGGCGACGACGAAGGCCGTGGCAAAGATCAGCTTGCCGATCAGCTTCTGCGCCTTCTCGGTGGCAGTCTCGCCGTAATTGCGGGTGACGGTGACCTCGACGCCGTCGGGAATGACGACGTTTTTCAGTTGCTCGATACGGTTGACCGCAGCACTCGCCACATCGGCGGCATTGACGCCTGGCTGTTTCGACAGCTGGATGGTGACGGCCGGAAACTCACCGTCCTTGTTACCCATCCAGGCATAGCGCCTGGGCTGCTCCGGGCCATCCTCCACCTGCGCGACATCGCTCATAAAGACCGGCTGACGGAGACTGCCCTGCCCTTGCACGGCAACAACCAGGCGCTTCACATCAGCAGCCGACTCCAGATAAGTTCCCGTCTGGACCAGCACATCACGATTACCGGCCGTCAGGCTACCGGACGACTGCAGGGAATTGGACAGCTTCAGCGCGCCAGCAATATCCTGCGGCGTTACACCGTAGGCATTCATCCGCTCGGCGTCCATCAACACGCGCACGGCGTGATCCGGCCCACCCAGGGTCGAGATGTCGCGCGTTCCCTTGATCCGTTTAAGTTCGATCTCGACCGCCCGCGCCACCTGCTGCAGGTCGAACGCCGAACGCGCCGGGTCCTTCGACCAGAAAGTCAGCGAGACGATGGGCACATCATCGATGCCGCGCGGTTTGATGACTGGCTCCATGACGCCGAGATTCGGCGCCAGCCAGTCGCGGTGCGCCATCACCGTGTCGTGCAGGCGCAGCACCGCATCGTTGTATTTGACACCGACCTCGAACTGCACGGTGATGACGGCCATGCCCGGTCGCGACATCGAATACACATGTTCGACACCATGCATCCGCGACAAGACCTGTTCACCCGGTCGCGCCACCAGATTCTCGACATCCTTGGCCGAGGCGCCGGGGAAAGCAACCAGCACATCCGCCATGGTCACGTCGATCTGCGGTTCTTCCTCACGCGGCGTGACCAGGGTGGCAAAAATACCCATCAGTAACGCCACCAGCGCCAGCAGGGGCGTCATGCGCGAATTCTGGAAGGCGGCGGCAATGCGCCCGGAAACACCGAGCCTCTGCTGATCGGCAGCCATGTCAGCGGCCCGACTTGAGCTGGATGGCTGCCTGAACCGGCGAGGTCACGACCTGGTCACCCACGGTCAACCCGGCCAGCACCTCGATTTCGCCCTGGCCAACCGCTTCGCCCAGACGGACCTGGCGCAGGGAAAGCCGGTTGTCCGCTGCCTGCACATAGACCCCGGCGACTTCGCCGCGACGCACCACGGCGCTGGCCGGCACGGTCAGTTTTTCGGCCTGGCCAGTCACGAAATACACCCGGGCAAACATTCCGGGCAGCGCCTCCGGCAGAGGGGGCAGATTGACCCGCACCACCGTGACATGGGTCGCGGCATCGGTTGTCGGCAACAACTGCACACTGCTCGCTTCAACCCGCTTGCCCAGCTCCGGGAACTCTACCTTGGCGCCCTTGACGCCACGCATCTCCTGGAGACGGGCCTGCGGCACGCTGGCCGTCACTCGCAAACGACCCGGCTGATAAATGGTGAACAACGGCCCGCCCGGCATCGCCATGTCGCCCTGCTCAGCATGGCGACGGGCGATGATACCGGCCATCGGTGCGACGATGGTGGCGTGGCTTTGACTGGCGCCAGCTGCGGCACGCTGGGCCGCAGCCGCATCAAAATCGGCTTTGGCGCGGTCAACTGCGGCCTGACTGACAAACTTTCTGGCCAGCAATTGCTGCTGCCGCTCGTAATTAAGCCTGGCCACCCCGAACTGCGCCTCGGCCGCCCGTGCTGCTTCGCTGGCCTCACGCCCATCGATCCGCATCAGCACCTCGCCTTTGCTCACCTTTTGCCCAGCATCGGCCCGCACCTCGAGAATGCGCCCGGCCACCTGGGTACTCACCGTGCTTTGCTGCACCGCCTCGACCACTGATTCAGCCGCAAAACCAAGGTCGACCGCATGCGGTTTGACGGTCAGCACAGACCAGGCATCTACCGCCCACACGGGGCTCAGCGGCAGGGAAAGAACAAACAAAAGAGGGAAAAGACGGATCGGTTTCATATATATAAGCATACGCTAATTTATGAACAGGAGGCAAGATGCAACGCCGGCCAAGCCTTGTCGGGCAAGGCCACCGCGCGGCTAGAAACGGCGCCTGGCGTCACGTCTTCCGCCAGATATTCCGGCACCCGGTTTCGCGTATCCACCAACTGGCGGCAGCGCCCAGCGTGGCAACGATGGTGACGACCAGTACACCGTGACGCCAGGTAGCGGCGTCGTAAATACGCGCCCCGCCCAGCATCTCGCCCTGCCAGCCAAGGTCCATGACCCAGCCGACCAGCGGCTGCATCAGCGCGGCGCACAGGAAGCCCCCCATGTTGGCCACGCTGGTCGACATCCCGGACAGCAGCGGGGGATTGACTTCCTTGGCGCAGGCCCAGGTCAGGCTGAAGCCCGCGGTCGACAATCCCATCAAGGCAAAAAGTGTGTAAGAAATCATCGGTGGCATGCTGATGCCGGAGAGCCAAACCAGCCAGATCAGCACATAGACATGCGAGACGGCGATCATGACCGGTTTGCGCCGGCCCAGGCGGTCAGACAAGCCACCAATGAACAGGCAGCCGATGGCAAAACCACCAAACCACAGCGATAAATGGCTGGCCGCCACCGAACGCGTCATGCCATGGACCTGCATCAAGTAAGGTGTTGCCCACAGGCCGGCAAAGGTAAAGAAAGCGCCGGACATCCCGGTATTGACCAGGGCCGCCGGCCAGGTGTCGCGATTGCGCAGCACAGCCAGCAGACTGGACAGCACGACAGTGCGGTCAAAACGCGGCCGTTCAACGGCATGCGCCGCCTGCGGCCCATCCCGGACGATCAGCCAGCAGGCCACGCCCAGGATCAACGAAATGACGCCGACGCCGATAAAAACACCACGCCAGCCCGTGGCCTGCGCCATGGCGGAGAGCGGCGCCCCAGCCAGAACCGACCCCAGGTTGCCGATCAACATGCAGATGCCGACCATGGTGGCGAAACGATTTTCTTCAAACCAGACGGCAACCAGCTTGAGCATGGCAATGAAGGTCACCGACACGCCAAGACCAATCATCGTCCGCCCGACCAAGGCCAGGTCCAGCGTCGGCGCTGCACCGAACAGGAAACTGCCGGCGCCGCCGACCAGACAGCCGAGCAAGAGAATGCGGCGCGGCCCCAGGGTATCGACCAGAATGCCCGTTGGCACCTGCATCACGGTATACACATAGAAATAGGTCGCCGCCAGCACGCCCAACGAGGCCGCCGAGGTTTCAAAAGCGGCCGCCAAGTCCGGCGCGATGCCGGCCGGGGCGAAGCGCTGAAAAAAAGACAGAACATAGGCCAGGGCGACAACACCCAGCATCAGCCAGCGCCGCTGGCGCTGTTCCGGTGACAATGAATCCATCGGTTCTCCGTGTATTTTTATCGGCCGGGCGCCGCTATGGACGCCCGATCCGGCGGGGCATTACTTGAAGCTCAGCACCCACTTCGCCAAGGTCTCCGCCTCAGCATCGCTCACTGCATTGGCCAGCATCGGCACCGCCCCCCACTCCCCCTTGCTACCGGCTTTGATCTTGCCGGCCAGGGCAGCGACGGCGCCCTTGTCAGCCGCACGTTTGGCGGCGATGTCCTTGTACGACGGCCCGACAATCTTGCGCTCGACCGAATGACACGTCATGCAGTTCTTGCTCTTGGCCAGTTCGTCGGAGGCCTGCGCCAGCGACATCGCCCCCAGCAGGAGCCCTGCGGTCAACCCGATTTTCTTCATGTTTTTTCCTTCCTTGCAATGACCAATCCCATATTGGCCCCCCTGAGTCTAACCCGACTTGAGTCTGTGTTCAGTCCGTCGCCGCCTGGGCACGCTGCAGCTTGCGATACAGCGTGCGAACACTCACCCCCAGGGCCTGCGCCAAAGCCGTCATGTCGTCACCGTAACGGTCGTGCGACCACTGGACATAACGCTGCTCCAGCATTTCCAGTGGCAACACCCGGTCGACCGCAAAAGCTGCCGCATTCATCGCCACCCTCGACGATGGCGCCGGCTCGTCGCTCAGGTCGGTCAGGTGGCCGAGATCGATCTGATCACCATCAGCCAGCAGGCTGGCCCGTTCGATCAGGTTGCGCAACTCGCGGATATTGCCGCTATAGGCCTGCTGCTGCAGCCAATGTTCAGCACGTACCGTAAAGCGCCGCCCCGGCCGGCGATCAACCCGTTCAAGCAGGGAAGCCGCCAGCAAGGGAATATCGTCGCGGCGCTCGTGCAGCGCCGGGGTATGAATCGGAAAAGTGTTGATGCGGAAGTAGAGATCGCGACGAAAAGTCTCGGCCTCAACCATCGCCGACAACTGGCGGTGCGTCGCTGTCACCAGGCGAAAATCAGCCGGCAACCAGTCCAGCCCCCCCACCCGTCGATAGGTACCGGTCTCCAGCAAGCGTAGCAGCTTGACCTGCAAGGCCACCGGCAATTCGCCGATTTCGTCGAGAAACAAGGTACCGCCAGCCGCTGCCTCGACCAGGCCCTGCTTGCGATGGTTGGCGCCGGTAAAAGCCCCTTTTTCGTAACCGAACAATTCACTTTCAAACAGCGTTTCGGTCATGCCCGCACAGTCGACCGCGACAAACGGCCCGGATTCGCGGGCACTGGCTTCGTGGATGGCGCGCGCCACCAGTTCCTTGCCGGTGCCGGTTTCGCCCAGCAACAGCACCGACGCGTTGGAATTGGCCACCCGCAAGATTTTTCCCAGCATCGCCATGAAGGCGGGCGAGCGGCCAACCAGCCCTTGGGCCGCCGCCCGGCTGCTGGCCTGACGAACCACCCGCATGGTTTCGACAAAATAAACCACCTCGCCACGCTCATCGCGGATCGGCAAGGTTTCAACCGCCACATGCTCCTCGCCGCGCGGCGTATGGTGCAAATGGAGTACGCGCTGCGGCACGCCGCTCTCCAGACTCTGCCGCAGCGGACAAGACTCCCCCGCCTGATCGCACGGCACCGTGAAGTGGTGCGAAACGTCATAGCAATGACGGCCGACGATCGCCACCTCACCACCAAATTCGCGCTGATAGGCTGCATTCGCGGCGATGATCCGGTAATCTGCCGTCATCACGATGCGCGGCTCCGGCAAAGCATCCAAAAAAGAAATTAGTTCGCTCAAAAAATGTGCAGTCATGTCAGCTTTGGCAACCCGGACAGTATCGACTGCCAATTATGGCACGACCGCCAAGCATGCCACCCAAGGCAGCCGAAAAATGGAAGACAAACAATTGATCTGACAACACTTTTAAAAACAGCCACAATCAGGCACGCATCTTGTATAGAGATAAGCTGGAAACCGGCGCACCCAGCCTGCCATCCCCCCCGAGCAGCAGGCTGGTCAGTACCGGAAAAACCGATCGACTGACTGCATTTCCCATCGTTCGCCCCGCAGGCCCGCTTGATGCATTCAATCGATCTTCCAGCCGCCCCGGTTTCCAACCCGATTTTGATCCAACCCGCTGAGGAACAATGAGCCAAGACAAAAAGCCCTCCCCGCCGACCGAACCCGTCCTAGTTTCCATGTACGAAAAGCGCAAGAAAATCTACGCCAAGGGTGTGCGTGGCTTTTTCGACAACTGGCGCATCATCATGGTCATCATCACCCAGATCGCCTTCTATGGCGGTTTGTGGCTGGAATGGAATGATCGGCAAGCACTGCTGTTCCACCTGGTTGAGCGCAAGTTCTACATCTTCGGCCTGGTCTTCTGGCCACAGGACGTCATTTACCTAACCGCCCTGCTCATCATTTCAGCCTACGCCCTGTTCCTGGTCACCGCCGTCGCCGGGCGCCTGTTCTGCGGTTATGCCTGCCCGCAAACGGTCTATACCCAGTTGTTCATGTGGATCGAAAACTGGGTCGAAGGCGACCGCAACGCCCGGATGAAGCTCGACAAAGCGCCGCTTAATGCCCGCAAGTTGCGCCTCAAGAGCACCAAGTTCTTCCTCTGGGGCCTGCTCTCCCTGTGGACCGGTTTCACGCTGGTCGGCTACTTCACCCCGGTCGATGAGCTGATCAACAACGTCCGCACCAACACCCTGGGCTCCTGGGAGATTTTCTGGATCTTCTGTTACGGCGGCTTCACCTTCCTCTTCGCTGGCTTCATGCGCGAACAGGTCTGCAAATACATGTGCCCGTATGCCCGCTTCCAGAGCGTGATGTTCGACCCGGACACCCTGATCATTTCCTACGATCCAGCCCGCGGCGAAAACCGTGGTGCCCGCAAGAAAGGGGTCGATCCCAAGGCCGCGGGCCTGGGCGACTGTATCGACTGCGGTCAGTGCGTCCATGTCTGCCCGACCGGTATCGACATCAGGAACGGCCTGCAATACGAGTGCATCGGCTGCGCCGCTTGCATCGACGTCTGCGACGACGTGATGGAGAAGGTCGGCCTGCCCAAAGGGCTGATCCGCTACTCGACCGAAAACGCCTTGGCCTCGAAGTTCGAGAAGAAAGAAATCCTCGCTCACATCGTCCGGCCACGCATCCTGCTCTACACCGTCATCCTGATTGTCATCACGCTGATCAGCGGCTGGTTCCTGATGCACCGCATCCCGCTCAAGGTAGACATCATTCGTGACCGCTCGACGCTGGCCCGCGAAGCCGACGACGGCCGGATCGAGAATGTCTACATGCTGCAGATCATGAATACCTCGGAAGAAGCCCACCGCTTCAAGGTCACGGTCGACGGCCTCGAAGGTGCAGAAATTGCCGGCGATAACGAAGTCGATGTAGCCCCGGCCGCCCTTCACTCCTTCAACACCATCGTCCGTGTGCCGCCGGAATCCGGTAAAGCAGGGGCCAATCAGATTCACTTGACCATCGTCGCTACCGACAACCCGGAGATCATCGTCCGCGAGAAAGCCTCCTTCCTCCTGCCCTGACGCCAATTTGGGGCAGATTCCGCTTGGGCGGGTGCCATGCACCCGCCTTTTTTTCGTTCTAGACAGGTCGACCGTGAAAGGCTCTACCCAAAAAAGCGTGCAAGCGGGGCCAATGGCGGTCAGCCTCAGCAAAGTGCTCGTGATTGCCTGGCACCACCAACAACTCGACTGTCGCCGGACCGCATGCGGCGAGAATCTCGCGGGCTTCGGCCAAGGGCACGGTGTCATCGGCCTCACCATGGACCAGCAAGACCGGACAGGTAATGCGACCAATGCTCGTCGTCGGTGCAATATCATCGAAACGGGCACCAATCACCCGCTGTACGTAGGCCAGGATATAGGCGCCAACCGGCCAATAAGGGATGTGCCTGGCCGCCAGCCAGCGCCGCATCATGGCGGCCGGGTGGGCGAAGGCCGCGAGACTGACAACGGCTTGCAAGCCCGGGCGACGCGCTGCAACCAAAAGGGCCGCCGCCGCACCCACTGAATGGCCAATCACGCCCAGCGCCGCGGCATCGACGCCCGGCTGCCCCACCAGCCAGTCAAGCGCCGCCTCGATATCTTCGGCAAAGCGCGGCAGCGAAGTAAAGCGATCATCATCGCTCAGCCCATGGCAACGGGCGTCAACAAACAACACGCCATAGCCGGCTTCCTGCAAGGGGGGCTGCAAAGGCAGCATGGCTTCGGCATTGCTGCCCCAGCCGTGCATGACGACCAGCGCTGGCGCACCGGCTGTCGGCGCCGGCAGATACCAGGCATGCAAGGTTTTGCCCCGCACCGTTGGCAGGCGCACATCCCGCCAGTCGTCACCCGCCGGCACGTGCCTTGGCAACAGACGGGGCGCAGCCAAGCCACGGCGGATCAAGGCATTGCCAGTCAGCCAGGTAGCGAGCGACAAGGCCCCCACAGTGAGCCAGTCCATCAGGGATGAGGGTGGAAAATGGCACCGTTGATCACCGCTCGCACAGTACGCCAGGCAGTTTGCAACCAGAAGAACCACAGCAAGCCCCAGGCAAGCAGCCCGACCCAGCCCACGGACTGCCAGCCAAGCAGGGCATTCAGGCGCAGACTGGCGGCGACGAAAGCGCCCAGCGGAAAGGTGAAGGCCCACCACGACAGGGCGAAGGGCAACTGCCCGGCAGCGCGGGCCGCCAGTGTCAGCAAACTGGCCATGACCAGCCACCAGACCCCAAAGCCCCAGAGCAGCGCCAGGACCACGACCCCCGCCTCACGAGCCGCCGGCAACGGCAGTTGATCCAGCACATTAAGCAAACTGACCGGGATGACGCCCAGCGGTGCCAGATGAATCCACACCGTCGGTGTCAGGATGCCCTGAGCTGGCGCGTGCAGGTACTTGCGTTGCAAGGTCATGCCCAGCAGGCCAAGGTACATCAGACTACCCGCCCCGAGGCCGATTAGGTTCAAGGTCAGCGCCCATTCCGCCACGGTCGGCGACATATGGGCCAGCAACGGGCCACCGGCCAGTGGCATGACGACCAGACCAACCGCCGGGATGAATTTGGCCGGGGTCACATGGTCGACCGTGACATGCTCACCCCGAAACATGAAAAAGAGCACGGCAAAACTGAAGGCGAAGTGCATCAGCACCCCCAGCCACCACAAGGTGAGTGCCACCTCGACACAGGGCGTGAAGCGCAGCCATTGCGCCGCCAGCACCAGCAAGGCAATCGAGAAAGTCGGATAAAAGCTGGCCTGCACCGGATGGCGCAAGGTTTGCAGCGCCGCTTCGCGAAAACGCAGCCAGCGCGTTAGCCAGGGCAAGGCCAAGACGACGAACAGCAGGCTGTTCAACCAATGCAGCGCCTCGGCCAGAGCGCGCAGCAGCGGCCAGGTTTCAGACAGAGTCAGCGTAGTCAGGGCCAGCACGCCGGTCCCCATCACGGCGGCGAACCAGCCAGGTGCGAAACCGCGTGAAATAGCCAGAAAGCCGGGGCGAGGAAGGATTTCGGACATGCGAGGCAACCTATATCAGAAAACGCTAATTTTAAGGCAAAGATCGGGTCGACCGTAGCGCGTCCATCCTTTGAACACAAGCCGGCGCTATACTGAAACGCACCATACCAATTTTTCAAGGAGACGCGCCCTCCGGCGCCCAAGGCATGGACACCCTTTTCCTGCTGGCCGTGCTGACTGTCGTGGTCGTGCTGCTGTTCGATTACACCAATGGCTTCCACGATGCGGCCAACATCGTCGCCACGGTCATTGCTTCGCGCGCCATGACGCCTGCACAAGCCGTCCTGATCGTTGGCGTTTTCGAATTTCTCGGTCCCCTGCTCGGCGGTACAGCGGTCGCCAACACCATTGGCAAGTTCGTCAGCCTCGACGAGGTGGCGCCCGTACTCTCCTTGTCCATTCTACTTTGCGGCCTGCTCGGCGCCATTGTCTGGAATTTGCTAACCTGGTATTTCGGCATTCCATCGTCGTCATCGCACGCCCTGGTCGGCGGCCTGGTCGGTGCGGTGGTGGTGGCGGTCGGCAGCGACCACGTCGCCTGGGGAATGGCCGAGCTGCTGCAAGGCCGACTGACCGGCATCGTCAAGGTCCTGGCCGCTCTCCTGCTGTCGCCGTTGATCGGTTTTTGGGCCGGTTTTCTGATTCATCGCCTGCTCAGCGGCCTGCTGCGCGCCGCCAAGCCCGCTGCCAATTCACGCCTGCGCTACATCCAGTTCTTCACGGCGGCCGGGCTGGCTTTTTCGCACGGCGCCAACGATGCCCAGAAAAGCATGGGCATCCTGACCCTGGTCCTGCTGCTCGGCGGCTTCATTCCGCATTTCGAAGTGCCGTTCTGGGTGATGCTGGCCTGCGCCACGGCAATAACGCTCGGCATCCTGTCCGGCGGCTGGCGCATCGTCCGCACCCTGGGCTTTGCCATTTACCGCGTTCGCCCGCTGCATGCCCTCGGTTCACAACTGACCTCAGCCAGCGTCATCCTCGCTGCCTCAGCCCTGGGTGCGCCGGTGTCGACCACCCACGTCGTCGCCACCTCGATCATGGGCATCGGCGCATCGGAACGACCACGGGCCGTCCGCTGGGCCAAGGCGAAGGACATTGCCACCACCTGGATCGTCACTATCCCCGGTGCCGCGCTATTCGCCATACAGGCCTATGCGCTGGTCAACCTGTTTCTCGGAGCCAAGCCATGAGCAGCGACACGCCCGCCCCCCAAGCCTCAATCTTCCGCCGCCTGTTTGACCGCGTGTTCCCGAAAATGCCGGATTTCTTCGGCATGCTGACCAACCAGTGCAACCACGTGGCACACACCACCGGCCTGCTGGTCGAATTCATGGAAACCGGCAACGCCGACATCGGCCACCAGATTCGCCAGGACGAACACGCCGCCGACCGCGTCAAGATCGCCAACCTGCACGCCTTGAACGAAGCGTTTTCGACACCGATCGACCGCGAGGATTTGCACCGCGCCATCATCGATCTGGACGAAGTGGTCAATTACTGCAAGACGACAGTTAATGAAATGGCGGTCCTCGGCCTGGCTCCAGACAAGCATTGCCTGGAAATGGCCATGCACATCAAGCTTGGGGCCGATGCGCTGGCCCTGGGTTACAGCAAACTAGCCAAGACACCGCAGGATGCCGCCCTGGACGCCGATACCGCGCGCAAAGCCGAGCGCCGGGTAGAAAAGAACTATCGCCGCGCCATCGCCGAGCTATTCGTCGGCGATGACTACATCCACATGTTCAAGCGCCGCGAGATTTACCGTCACCTGTCCAATGCCGCCGACCGCATGGCCCATTGCGCCAATACGCTGCACGACATTGTGGTCAAAATGACCTGAAGCTCAGCCCGCCTCGGCCATCAGGCGGATCGATTCACCCGCAAAATCCACCCGCTGTCCGGGATGCATTTTGGCCCGTTTGCGGGTGTCGACCGCGCCATCGACCCGCACCTGACCCGCCGCAATCGCCGCATGCGCGGCGCCCCCCGAGTCACACAGGCCGGTGGCTTTGAGCAGTTGATCCAGCTGGATGTAGTCGCCGCGCACGGCAAATTCAATGGTCATACAGTTTCCCCGATCAGGATGAGATGAACCCGGCACGGTCCGTGTGCGCCGAGAACAATGGTTTGTTCAATATCGCCGGTACGCGACGGCCCGGAGACAAAATTGACTGCCCGCGGCAGTTGACCGTGTTCGGCACGCAGCAGGGCAAAGGCATCCTCCATGGTCGCCACGATGCGCCGACTATCGACCAAGGTCACATGCGTCTCCGGCAACAGACTGACGGTGGCCGGCGTTTGCGGCCCAGACAGCAATAGTAAAGTGCCAGTTTCGGCAATGGCGCAGAAGCAGCCGGAAATACCAACCTGATCGGCGTCGACCGCACCACGGCAGGCAACGCGCAGACCGGCGCTAGCCCAGTCGATGGCCGCCAGATCGGGCGTTGCTACGGCCACGGTACCCAGATCGTGCGTCTCGAGGTAGCTGGCCACAGCTGCCGGCACGCTGGCCCAGCCCGCCACCGCATCCACCGTACAGGCCTGGGCCACCGCGCGTTGCTGAAAGCGCAGGCGCCCATCAGGCGGCAGCACGGGCTGTGGCCCGCGGGCGGCGGCCAGCAACCGTGCTTCGGCCGCCGCCTGGCGCGTTACCCGATCAGAGCCAGCCACGGCCCCCCGAAGGCGCGCCAGAATGTCAGCGCGAGCGCTCATGCCACCCGGTTCTGTGCCACACCCGCGGCAAAGGCTTCAATATTGGCCGTCACCTGATCGGCCAGCGCCTGCATCGCCGGCCGACTCGACCAGGCCACATGCGGCGTCAGCAGAAAATTGGGCAAGGCCAGCAGGTCGGGAGCGAGCAAGGGATGATCAGCCAGTGGTGGCTCGCTGCTCAACACGTCAAAACCAGCGCCGGCAATCCAGCCCTCGCGCAAGGCCCGGGCCAGGGCCGGCTCATCGACAATACCGCCGCGTGCCGTGTTAATCAGCAAGGCCGAACGTTTCATCACCTGCAACTCGGCAAGCCCGATCAGATGGTGGGTTTCCTCGTTCAACGGGCAATGCAGGCTGATCGCATCGGCCTCGGCCAAAACCTCGGCAAAGGCGACATAACCGGGGCGGACGACTGCAGCACCCTTGCGCTCGGCGCGTAGCACGCGCATGCCAAAGGCTTGACCCAGCCGAACGACGCCCTCACCCAGGCTACCGCTGCCAATCACGCCCAGCGTCGCCCCATGCAAATCACGAATGGGATGATCGAACAGGCAGAACTGCGTCGCCTGCGACCAGCGCCCGGCTTGCAAGGCGGCGCGCCAAGCCAACAGATTGCGCGACAAGGCGAGAAGCAAAGCAAAGACATGCTCGGGCACGGTCTGCTGGGCGTAGCCCTGAACATTGGTCACCACGATGCCACGCTGCCGACAGGCCGCCAGGTCGATATTGTTCGTGCCGGTCGCCGAAACAGCGATCATTTTCAGGTCTGGCAGGGCGTCGACCGTGGCACTACTGATCGGCGCCTTGTTGGTGATGGCAATGGTCGCCCCGCGCAGACGTTCGGCCACCTGCTCCGCACAGGTCGCCGGGTATTCGATCCAGGTGTGGGCAAAAGCCGGGCGCCGTAGCTCGGCGATCAGCGACTCGCCCTCCAGATGGACGATACGCATGTCAGCCCGCCTTCATCTCGAAGGGCACCTGGGCTGCATCGGCCAGCCCGCCAACCTGGACGCCCAGCGCGGCCTGACCGGCATACAGCAGGCGATCGATCCCGGCCGCACAGAGGCCCTCAATCGCCGCCGTGTCACCGTGCAGAACATTGAGCACACCGGCTGGCCAATCGGCGCGGGTAGCCAGCTCGCACAGGGCGTAGGCGGCCGACGGCGCTTTCGGGCTGGGTTTGATGACGATCGTAGCCCCCGCCAGCAAAGCCGGCACCAGCGTGTCGACCAGGCCGCACAACGGCTGGCTGGCGTCGACCACCAAGCCAACGACACCGTTGTCGCCAACGCTCGTGCGGCGCAGCCCGGTCACCGCCTCGCTGACCTCGGCCGTCGCCCGCGCTTCGTCAAAACCGACGTCCTGGCGCAACAATTTGGCGAAATGACCCGCATAACGGGCCAGCGCATCGGCCAGTTGCTCCAAACAGACCTGCCGCGCCGGCAAACCCATCGCCGCCCAGCCGGGCTGCGCCGCCTGCGCCGCAGTCACCGCCGTCAGCGCCTCGCTGGCACCACACATCGGCACCCGGTGCTGAGCCTGGCCAGAGACCGGGTTCACCACGTCAAAAAAGCTGTCGCCCACCGTCAAATACGCCCGGCCATTGATCCACAGCGGAATAGCCATCGGGCCGTCGGGGGTAAATTCCATGCTCAATCTCTCTTTCTTGCGGCATATAGTTCATGAAAACTGCGTCCCGGCCCCACCGGCAGATCGCGTCCCGCGGTCCACCCCGGCACCAGGCCAAAAATACGGATACGGCCTTGACCATCGGCCAACCAGTGCAAATAGCGCACCAACCCGCGCGTCAGCCAGCGATACAGACGCGGACGTAGCGCCAGCCAGCCCCACACCCGTCTGGCCCAGCGCTCACCACGCGGCCGCAACTGCTGGTGCTGCTGCCGTTCGCGCAGACCACGCATCAAGGCCGGCAAGGGAATATCCACTGGACAAACCTCGCCACACTGATTGCAGCCGGTGCTCGCCCACGGCAAGTCCAGCGCCTGATCCAGCCCGGTCAACAAGGGCGTCAGCACCGACCCCATCGGCCCGGGATAAACCCAGCCATAGGCATGACCGCCGAGTGAAAAATAAACCGGACAGTGATTCATGCAGGCGCCACACCGAATGCAGCGCAACATCGGCTCAAACTCGCTCCCGAGCAGTCCGGCGCGACCATTATCCACCAGGATGAAGACCGTCTGGTCGGGACCATCGCTTTCGTCGGCGGATTTAGTGCCAGTCAGCAAAGAGACATAGTTGGAAATATCCTGCCCGGTCGCCGAGCGCGGCAACAGGCGCAGCAGGGTGGCAACGTCCTCGAGCGTCGGCACGACTTTCTCGATGCCGGTGATCACCACGTGCAGGCGCGGCAAGGTGGTGACCAGGCGACCATTGCCCTCATTGGTTACCAACACCGCCGACCCCGTTTCGGCAACCAGGAAATTGGCGCCGGAAATCCCCATGTCCGCGGCCAGGAATTGTGGCCGCAAGATCTCTCGTGCCTCGCGCGCCAAGGCGGGAATATCGGAAGAATGACGGGTTTGCCGCGGTCGACCGTGCGCGTCGGCAAATAAAGCGTCGACCTGCGCAATGGTTTTATGCACTGCCGGTGCAATGATGTGCGATGGCGGCTCATCAGCCAGTTGCACAATGTATTCACCAAGATCTGTTTCCACCGGTCGCACGCCGGCCGCCAGCAAGGCCGCATTCAGCGCCGCCTCTTCGGAGAGCATCGACTTTGATTTGGTAACGGTGCGCACCGCATGACGGCGCGCCAGATCAACTACCAACTGGCTGACCTCGGCCCCATCGCGCGCCCACAACACCTCAGCCCCACGCGCCTTGGCCCGCGCCTCGAACAACTCGAGCCAGACATCGAGATCGTCGAGTACCGCTTGCCGGATCGCCGCAGCGGCCGCACGCAGATGCCCAAAATCCAGCCCGTCGGCCGCCAGCGAGACCATGCCCTTCTGTCGTTTGGCCGTGAATAAAGGTTGCGCGCGACGCAAGGCCCCCTGCAGGACCTCATCCGCCAGCTTCTGGCCGGCCCGCGCCTGAAAATGCATGGCCTGCGAACGCATGCCCGCCATCAGTCGCCACTCCCGCCGGCCAGCACTTCGGCAAGGTGCAGCACCCGCGTTGTTTCATCGCCGCGCCGCCGCAAACGCCCCTCAATATTGAGCAAACAGCCCAGGTCGCCACCGACCACGGCCCCACAGGCACTGGCTGCCACCGCCGCACATTTACGGTCAACGATACGGGTCGATACCTCGGCGAAACGCACGGAAAAACTACCGCCAAAACCGCAGCAAGCTTCGCAATCGGCCATTTCTTGCAAATTCAGGCCGTTGACCCTGAGCAACAAATCGCGCGGCGCCTGCTTGATGCCCAAACCGCGCAGCCCCTTGCAGGAATCGTGATAAGTCACCGTTCCAGCAAAATGTCCAGGCAGCGGCCCGGGCGGTAAAGCCTCGGCTAGGAAAGACGCCAACTCGCGCGTTCGCCCCGCCACCTGCTGCGCTGCATCACGCCAGCCAGCCTCATCAGACAGCAACTGAGGGTAAGTGTGAACGATGTGCTCGGCACAGGAACCAGAAGGCACCACGATGACATCGTAATTCAGCAACTGACCCACCGCCTGGCGCGCCAGGGCAGCCGCCAGCGGCCGATCGCCCTCGGACCAGGCCGGTTGACCGCAGCAGGTTTGTCCCGGTGGCACCACCACCTCAGCCCCAGTCAAGGCCAGCAAACGCAAGCTGGCAAAGCCAATGGCCGGGCGCATCAGGTCAACCAGGCAGGTAACGTATAAGGCAATGCGCATGCTAATATTGCGCCGCACAAGAAGGCGAAGTAGCCAATGCTACTCAAACCCCGAGAATAAAGGAATCCAGTTGTCCGAAGCTGCCGGCGGCACCGCCAGAACTCCCGGTTCGATCCAGGTCATCGAGCGCATGATGTCGCTGCTGGACGCCCTCGCGGCGGCCCCGGATTCGGCCAGCCTTAAACACTTGGCACAGGCCACCGAACTGCATCCATCCACTGCCCACCGCATTCTTGCCGCGATGACCAGCGCCCGCTTTGTCGAGCGCCACGAGGCCGGCACCTACCGCCTGGGTATCCGCTTGCTCGAACTCGGCAATATCGTCAAGTCGCGCATCAATCTGCGCGAAGTCGCCTTGCCTTTCATGCAAACACTGCACGAGCAGATTGGCGAAGCGATTAACTTGGGCATCCGGCACGATGACGAAATCATCTATCTCGAACGCACCTCGTCCGGCCGCGCCTTAGTACGTGTCGTCTACCTGGTCGGCGGCCGGGCGCCGCTGCACCTGACCTCGCTCGGCAAGCTCTTTCTGGCCGCAGAAAGTGCCCCGCAGGTTCGCGATTACGCCAAACGTACCAGCCTGCCCGGCAAAACACCCCACTCGCTAACCACCCTCGACAGCCTGGAAAAGGAACTCGACAAGGTGCGCCGACACGGCATTGCCTACGATGACGAAGAAGCCGAACTGGGCCTCAAATGCGTCGCCGCTCCCATTCACGATGACGAAGGCCATATCGTCGCCGCCCTCTCGGTCTCGGCACCCGCCGACCGCCACGACCCCGACTGGGCCCGCCAGGTCCGCGAAACGGCCGACGCGGTATCGCACGCCCTCGGATTTATAGGCCACGCCCAATAAAAAACGGGCTGCCCGCTTGGCAGCCCGCTGTTCTTACAGCCCCCGAAAAATACTCAGGCGCTCTTCGACTTCTGCGACAGTCCAGCACTTTCCATCCAGCGCTTGATCCGGTTGGCATCACCGACCCGGGTCATCTTGCCGACCGAATCGAGTAGCACGATGACCACCGGCTTGTCAGCCACCCAGGCCTGCATTACCAGACAACGCCCAGCTTCAGCGATATAACCCGTTTTCGACACCCCGATCTGCCAGTTGTCACTACGCACCAGCGCGTTGGTATTGCCGAAGTCACGAATCCGGCCATTCAGATCAAGCCGAGCCTCGGCTGTGGTCGAAAAATTACGGATTTCCGGATATCGCGCCGCCGCCGTCACCATCCGCGCCAGATCGTGCGCGGTCGACACATTATTGCTCGACAAACCGGTCGGTTCTTCAAAACTGGAATGGAACATGCCTAAGGCTTGCGACTTGCGATTCATCGCCTGCACAAAAGCAGCCATCCCGCCCGGGTAATGACGCCCCAGGGCGTGTGCCGCCCGGTTTTCCGAAGACATCAGCGCCAGCAGCATGGCGGTCTCACGTGTCATCGTGGTCCCGACCGGCAGTCGCGAACGAGTACCCTTGAGGCTATCGACATCCTCTTCCGATATCCGGATCACTTCGTTCATGTCGAGCTTGGCATCCAGCACGACCATGGCCATCATCAGCTTGGAAATCGAGGCGATGGGGACTACGGCGTCCGGCTGCTTCTCAACCAACGTCTTGCCCGTGCTCTGATCAATGACCAGCGCCGATGAGGAATACAAAGCCAGGCGGCTGGCGTCGTCACTAAAAGAAACCCGGGACACTCCCTTGGCGGCAGACTTGGTCACCGCCGTTGATTTTTTCGCTACTTTGACCGACTTGACGTTCTTGCTATTGGCCAGGCCTTTCTTGCCATGCGCAACCTTCGCAGCGCTTTTACGGACATCCTTGCTTTCTGCCTTGCCCGCCGCTTGCAACGGCAAGGGGACAGCTAACGTCAACAGTGCACAGCAGGCCATGATGGCCGAAATTTTTCGTCGCATGCAGTCTCTCCACGGTTCCAGCGAAATTCTATCCCAGTTTGGCAACAGAGTTCTAAATTTCAATAAAACCATGGAGATAGCAGCAATATCTCAAGTCAATATTTACGATGCATCAACCACCGTCAACGCGGTCATATTGACAATACGACGCACGGTCGCTGTCGGCGTCAGGATATTAACCGGCTTGTCAGCCCCCAGCAGGATGGGCCCAACCGTCAAATTATCCCCAGCCGCCACCTTGAGTAGATTGAAGGAAATATTCGCCGCATCCAGCGTCGGCATGACCAGCAAATTGGCCTGCCCCCTGAGGCGCGAATTGGGGAAAGCCGCCAGGCGAATTTCCTCATCCAGCGCTGCATCACCGTGCATTTCCCCCTCCGCCTCCAGATCAGGCGCCCGCTCAGCCAGCAAGGACAGAACCTGGCGCATTTTCAGCGAGGTCGGCGTGTCCTCAGTACCAAAGGTCGAGTGCGACAACAGGGCAACCTTGGGCTGAATGCCGAAATTACGAATTTCTTCAGCGGCCAACAGCGTCATATCAGTCAGTTCCTCGGCGCTGGGGTCGTAATTGACGTAGGTATCGGCAATGAACACCGTCCGTCCCGGCAACATCAGGAGGTTCATGGTCGAATAACGATCAGTTCCCGGCTGGGTGCCAATGACTTCCTGAACATATTCACGATGCGTTTCGTGACGGCCAAACGTGCCACAAATCAGACCATCCGCGTAACCCAGACGAACCATCAACGCACCGTACAAAGTCGCCCGCCGCCGCACTTCGCGTCGCGCGTAATCGGGCGACACGCCCTTGCGCTCCATCAGTCGATGGTAGGTTTGCCAGAACTCATCAAAATGCTGCTCAAAGAATGGACAGTCATCGGCATACACCACTTCAAAATCAACCCCTTGGCGAATCCGCAAACCAGCCGTTTCAATACGCCGCTGAATTTCAGCCGGGCGACCGATCAGGATGGGTTGGGCAATACCTTCATCGCGGATGACTTGAACGGCGCGCAATACCCGCTCATCCTCACCCTCGGCAAAAACGATACGCTTAGGTGCCATCTTGGCCTGAGAAAACACCGGCTTCATGATCAAGCCGGAGTGATAGACAAATTCGTTCAAGCCCTGCAGGTAAGCCGGCCAGTCGGTAATCGGCCGGGTGGCCACCCCGGAATCCATGCCAGCCTGCGCCACAGCTGGGGCAATCTTGACGATCAGGCGCGGGTCAAACGGTTTGGGGATCAGGTACTCGGGGCCGAATCCTGAAATCTTTTCGCCATAAGCCGAAGCCACCACTTCGGATTGCTCAGCCCGGGCCAGCTCGGCGATCGCCTTGACGGCAGCCATTTTCATTTCTTCAGTAATGGTCGTTGCGCCGACATCCAGTGCACCACGGAAAATGAACGGAAAACACAGCACGTTATTCACCTGATTCGGGTAGTCTGAACGACCTGTGCACATAATCGCATCGTCGCGTACTGCCTTGACCTGCTCGGGCTGGATTTCCGGCGTCGGATTGGCCAGCGCCATGATCAGCGGCTTGGCGGCCATTTTTGTCACCATCTCCGGCTTGAGCACACCACCAGCCGACAAACCAAGGAATACATCAGCGCCTTCGATGACTTCGCCCAGCGTCCGGGCATCGGTCACTTTGGCGTAGCGAGCCTTGATCTCGTCCATCTCCTCGACGCGGCCTTCGTAAACTACGCCCTTGATGTCGGTGACCCAGATATTGCGGATTGGCACCCCGAGCATCACCAACAAATCGAGACAAGCCAGCGCCGCCGCACCCGCACCGGATGTCACGACTTTCACGGTCGACAGGTCTTTGCCAATCAAATGCAAGCCATTGAGAATCGCCGCACCGACCACAATGGCCGTGCCATGCTGGTCATCATGAAAAACAGGAATCTTCATCCGTTCGCGCAGCTTCTTTTCGATATAGAAGCACTCGGGCGCCTTGATATCTTCGAGGTTGATGCCGCCGAATGTCGGCTCCAGCGAGGCGATGGTGTCAATCAGCTTATCCGGATCACGCTCGTTGATTTCCAGATCGAAGACATCAATATTGGCAAACTTTTTGAACAAGACGCCCTTGCCTTCCATCACTGGCTTGGCGGCCAGCGGGCCAATCGGCCCCAGACCAAGAACTGCCGTCCCGTTGGTGATAACACCAACCAGATTGGCGCGTGCGGTCAGGGTGCTCGCTTCGGACGGATCAGCAACAATTTCCTCACAGGCGAAGGCCACGCCGGGCGAATAAGCCATCGACAGATCGTACTGGTTAGTCAACTGTTTGATGGGCATCACAGCGATCTTGCCAGGCTTGGGGTGGCGATGATAGTAGAGGGCAGCTTCACGCAATTGCCGAGGGTCCATGTCTTCCTCCGTTTTGTATTGTGAAATACGGTTTTGGGATGCGATAAATAGTAGCACAAAGTCCGCTGGCGGCCATTTCGGACATCACGTAGAAGATAAAAGTCAAGTAGATATTTACCCTCGGTTGATGCATAATTACGGGCTTCCCAGCCGACGGCCTCTATGCCGCTCGAATTCTTGGTGGCAGCTCCCGGCGACTGGCGTTAAGTTTATCTATTTCAGTACCTTGGAGAGAGACACCGCCATGACCGCACCGCTGAATGCACCTGATTACGTCAAACATGAAGGCCTGAAACAATGGATCGCCGAGATCGCCGCGCTGACCCAGCCCGATCGTATTTACTGGGCCGATGGCTCGCAGGAAGAGTATGACCGGCTGTGCGCTGAAATGGTTGAAGCCGGCACGCTGATCAAACTAAACCCGGAAAAGCGCCCGAACTCTTACCTCGCCTTCTCCGACCCGTCCGACGTCGCCCGCGTTGAAGACCGCACCTACATCTGCTCTGAAAAGAAGGACGATGCCGGCCCGACCAATAACTGGGAAGAGCCAGCCGTCATGCGCGAGAAGCTGAACGGCATCTTCAAGGGCTGCATGAAGGGTCGCACAATGTATGTGATCCCGTTCAGCATGGGCCCGCTGGGTTCCCCGATCGCCCACATCGGCTTCGAAATCACCGACTCCGCTTACGTCGTCACCAACATGCGCACCATGACCCGCATGGGCAAGGCCGTTTTCGACGTACTCGGCACTGACGGTGAGTTCGTACCCTGTATCCACACGGTCGGTGCGCCGCTGGAAGATGGCCAGAAGGACGTTGCCTGGCCGTGCAACCCAACGGTCAAGTACATCGTTCACTACCCCGAAACCCGTGAAATCTGGTCTTACGGCTCCGGCTACGGCGGCAACGCCCTGCTCGGCAAGAAGTGCTTCGCCCTGCGCATCGCCTCCAACATGGCGCGCGAACAAGGCTGGCTGGCCGAACACATGCTGATCCTCGGCGTCGAATCGCCGGAAGGTGAAAAATCCTACGTCGCCGCCGCCTTCCCGTCGGCCTGCGGCAAGACCAACTTCGCCATGCTGATCCCGCCGAAGACGCTCGACGGCTGGAAGATCACCACCATCGGTGACGACATCGCCTGGATCAAGCCGCGTGTCGATGCCGACGGCGTCACCCGCTTCTACGCCATCAACCCGGAAGCCGGCTTCTTCGGCGTTGCGCCGGGCACCTCGGAAAAAACCAACTTCAACGCGCTAGCCACGCTGAAGGAAAACATCATCTTCACCAACGTCGCCCTGACCGACGATGGCGACGTGTGGTGGGAAGGCCTGACTAAGCAAGCGCCAGATCACCTGATCGACTGGCAAGGCAAGGACTGGACTCCAGAAGACGGCAAAAATGGTCGCAAGGCCGCCCACGCCAACTCGCGCTTCACCGCCCCGGCCAACCAGTGCCCGTCGGTTGACGAAGCCTGGGAAGATCCGGCCGGCGTGCCGATCTCGGCCTTCATCTTCGGCGGCCGTCGCGCTACCACCGTGCCGCTGGTTTACCAGGCTTTCAACTGGAACTACGGCGTCTACATGGCTGCCACGCTCGGCTCCGAAACCACTGCCGCTGCCTTCGGTCAGCAGGGTGTTGTCCGCCGCGACCCGTTTGCCATGCTGCCGTTCTGCGGCTATCACATGGGTGACTACTTCAACCATTGGTTGAAGATGGGCAAAACCGTCGATGCGACGCCGAAGATCTTCTGCGTCAACTGGTTCCGCATGGACCAGGATGGCAACTTCATGTGGCCAGGCTTCGGTGACAATATGCGCGTCCTGAAGTGGATTGTTCAACGCTGCAAGGGCACCGTCGCTGCCAAGGAAACCGTGCTCGGCTGGATGCCGAAATTTGAAGATATCGACTGGACCGGTCTGGCTGTCTCCAAAGAAGACTTCGATGCCCTGACCACCATCGATGCGGACGCCTGGAAGGCCGAACTGGCTGGCCACAAGGAATGGTTCGACAAGATGGGCGAAAAGATGCCGCGCGAACTCGTGCTCAAGCGCGAATTGTTCGAAATGGGCATTTTCAAGGACGCCGCCTGATCCACGCTTTAGGTCAAGATCACACGGCCACCTTCGGGTGGCCGTTTTTATTTGGAGAATAACATGCCCCATTCCGCCGCCCGCCTGGCCGACATTGAGCCTTTCCACGTGGTCGAATTATTGGCCCGCGCCCGCCAACTCGAAGCCGAGGGCCGCGACATCATCCACATGGAAGTCGGCGAACCGGATTTTCCGACACCCGCACCCATCGCCGATGCTGCGGTCGACGCGATCAAAAGCGGCAAAACGCTGTACACCCAGGCCCTCGGGCTGCCCGAACTGCGCAGTTCGATCAGCGACTTTTACCGCCAGCGCTACGGCGTCAACGTGCCAGCAGCGCGTATCGCCGTCACCAACGGCGCTTCCGGCGCGCTCAACCTGGCCTTTGCCTGCCTCGCCGATCCCGGCAGCGAATGGCTGCTCGCCGACCCCGGCTACCCGTGTAACCGGCATATTCTGCGCACTTACGAAGGTCGACCGCAGGCGCTGCCGGTCGGCCCCGACAGCAATTTCCAGCCGACCCCGGCGCAGGTCGCCGGCGCTTGGAGCGAACGCACTGCCGGCCTACTCGTCGCCTCGCCGGCAAACCCGACCGGTACGCTGCTGACGGCACCGGAAATCACCGCGTTAGCCGAGGTCTGCCGCGAAAAAAACGGCCACTTTCTGGTCGACGAGATTTACCACGGGCTAACTTACGCCCCGTCCTCCAAGGGGACTTGCTCCGCGGCGCAGGAAGTCCCCTTGGGGAACGAAACCGATGCGCCTACCGCTTGCGCTGCCGGCGACGACCTCTGGGTTATCAACAGCTTCTCCAAGTATTTCCAGATGACCGGCTGGCGGCTGGGCTGGATGGTGATTCCTGGAGCCTTCGTGCGCGATGTCGAAAAACTGGCGCAAAACCTCGTGCTCTGCCCGTCGACACCGGCACAGCACGCGGCGCTCGCCGCCTTCCGGCCGGAGACCATCGCCATCCTGGAGGAACGCCGGGCCGAATTCCGGCGCCGCCGCGACTTCCTGGCACCGGCACTGGAAAGCCTCGGTTTCAGGGTCACCGCCCGTCCGGAAGGCGCTTTTTACCTTTATTGCGACTGCTCGGCGTTGACCGCTGACAGTTTCACGCTAGCCCGCGACCTGCTCGAAAGAACCGGTGTGGCAGCGACCCCCGGCCTCGATTTCGGCAGCAACGCACCGGAAAAACACATCCGCTTCGCCTACACCACCAGTATCGACCGACTAGCCGAGGCAGTTGACCGCCTACGGCGTTACCTCGGGCGGTAACACGAGGTCGGGAAAACGGGCGGCCAGCGCCGCCCAGTCGAAATGCGCACCGGGATCGGTTTTCCGCCCAGGCGCGATATCGCAGTGCCCGGCAAGCGCGGTGATCGGATAGCGCTGGCGCAAGGCGTCGACCAGGCACCACAACGCTGCGTACTGAGCCACGGTGAAAGGCTGCTCGTCGCAGCCTTCGAGCTCGATGCCGACCGAGAAATCGTTGCAATTGTCGCGTCCGCACCAATCCGAGCGTCCGGCGTGCCAGGCGCGCTGGTCGCAGCCGACGAACTGGACGACCCGTCCATCGCGCCGAACGTAAAAATGCGCCGACACCTGTAGCCCGGCAATCTCCGCAAAATACGGGTGGACCGCCACATCGAGCCGGTTGAGAAAAAAATCCTCAACCCAGTCACCGCCGAACTCACCTGGCGGCAGGCTAATGTTGTGCACAACGATCAGCGACACCTCGGCGCCCGGCGGCCGTTCGCCGAAATTGGGCGAATCCTTGCGGTCGACCGTAGTCAGCCAACCATTTTGCTGCCACAGGCCTGACACCACCGTCATTCGATGCTCAACCGTTCCAGCCGGTAGCGCATCGAGCGGAAGGTCACACCGAGTAAACGAGCCGCCGCCGTGCGGTTGCCATCCGTTTTCTGCAGTGCCTCGAGAATCGCCTGGCGCTCGAGCCGGTTCAAATAGTCATCAAGACTTTCGCTGCCGCGCGTCGCCTCACTCCCTCCTGGGAAATCTTCCGGCGCCAGTTGTAGATCAGCGACATCAATCACCTGACCAGCCGACAGCGCCGTTGCCCGCTCCAGGATGTTTTCCAGTTCGCGCACATTGCCGGGGAAGGCATAGTGCTGCAGCGCCTGCACGGCGGCAGCAGAAAGCTGCAGAGGCGGCTCCCCAGCCAGCTTCTGCAACAGGCTGTCGACTAGCGCAGGAATATCCTCCTGACGCTCACGCAGGGGCGGCATGTGTAGTTCAATCACGTTGAGGCGGTAATACAAATCCTGACGAAAGCGCCCTTGCTCGACACACTCCCGCAGATTGCGATGGGTAGCGCACATGATGCGCACATCGACCGCCTCCTCGGCGACGCTACCCACCTTACGCACCCGTTTTTCCTGTATGGCCCGCAGCAGTTTTACCTGCATGGGGAGCGGCAAATCTGCCACTTCATCAAGGAACAGAGTGCCGCCAGTGGCTGCCTGAAAAAAACCCTCCCGGTCATTGTCGGCCCCCGTAAATGCGCCTTTGCGATAGCCGAAAAATTCGCTTTCCATCAGGTTTTCCGGAATGGCGCCGCAATTAACCGGCACAAAGGCGGCATTGGCCCGTGCACTACGCATATGCACCAGACGGGCCGCCAATTCCTTGCCGCTGCCGGATTCGCCGGAAATATAAATCGGTGCCTGGCTGCGAGCCAGTTTCTCGATCATCGCCCGCACCTGCTGCATGCAAGACGATTCACCGGTCAGTGCCAGCAAGGCATTGGGCTCCGGGGCGACCCCCGGCAAGCGCAGTGCCGACTTGACCAACGCCCGCAACTGTTCGAGCCCCACAGGCTTGGCCAGATAATCGAAGGCGCCGGCCTTCAACGCCGCCACAGCATTTTCCGTGCTGCCAAAGGCCGTGATCACAGCGATCGGCGTCTGCGCGTACCGCTCGGTCACATGGCGAACGATTTCCAAACCTTCACCATCGGGTAAGCGCATATCGGTGAGGCAAAGATCAAAAGATCCAGCCGCCAAAGCCGCCTTGGCCTCACCCACACTGCCCACACACTCAGCCGCCAGACCCATGCGCGACAAAGTCAGGTCAATCAATTCACGGATATCGGCTTCATCATCGACAACCAGCACGCGGCTCAATGGGCGGCGGGCACTTCGGTCGTTTCGGCTGGCTAACATGTTTCGTTTCTCCCGCTCAGGATGAAATGCCCCCCTGGTGCATCGGGCAGTAAATCAAGCTGCGCACCGTTGAGGGCGCTCAGTTCGCGGGCGATGAACAGACCCAGGCCCGTGCCTTGATGATGGGTGGTAAAAAAAGGTTCGAAAATTTGTTCGCGAATGGCGGCCGGAATCCCCGGCCCATCATCGATCACATGCAGGCTCAAACGGTCCGGGCGCTCCCCGGCCTCACTCAGCACCCGCACCGCACCAGGCGCACAGGAGCCATGCCGAACCGCATTGGCCAATAAATTGCTCAGTATCTGGTACAAATGCGCCCGATCAAAATACAGTTGGGCCGTGGCAGAGATGCTGATCTCAACCGTCCCCGCCGCGCAGACGGAGCCATCGACTAAATCGTCCAGCACCTGCCGACACAAAGGCGCCAAATCGACACATTCCGGCTGGGCGGCTGTCTGGCGACCCAGCTCAAGCACATCGCCCACAATCCGGTTCAAGCGCCCGGTATTGTCATTGACAATACGCAATAAGCGCCCTTGCAGGGGATCGAGCAATTCCTCCTGCAGCAATTCGCCGGCATGACTGATCGCCGCCAGCGGGTTACGAATTTCGTGTGCGATGCTGGCGGTCAACCGGCCCAGAGAGGCCAATTTCAATTGCCTGGCCCGCGCCTTGATACGCTCCATATCCTCAACAAACACCAGCACCTCGCCATCAGAGCTGGCTGTCGGCTCAAAACGGGCGCTCAACTCACAGCCACTGGCGGCAACAAACGAGAAATTATCCATCGGCCGACCAGCCTGCCATTGGGCCAAGGCCAGCGCCAAGCGAGGGGCACGCAAATTCAAAGGCCCCGGCGTTTCCGGTAGATCAAGCAATTGCGCAGCCATCGGGTTGCAACGCACGATCTCTCCGGCGGGAGAAATAATCAAGACACCATCCTGCATGCGCTCGACCACAGCCTGGCTGATTCGAATCTGATTTTCCAGCGCCACCCCACGGCGCCGAGCCAATTCCTCATTGAGCATTACCCGCTGACCGAGCAAACGAGCAAGCACCGCCGTCGCGAAATAAGCGGCCGAAATAAACCCTGCCTGCACCATTGAGGCCGGATCAAAAGCCCCGCGCAGAACACCGAGCGACTGCGTCAACAAGGCCGCCAAGGTCGCCAAGGCAGCATAAAACAGGACCAGACGACCACGCCCCACCAAGCTCGACGCTGCCAGTGAAATAAGCAGGATCAAGCCTAATCCGCTACCAACGCCACCCGCAACATACATCAAGGTACTGATCAGCAGCACATCGAGCACAACCTGGCCAGACAACTGGGCATTGAAATGCTGCAACCAGCGCCTGGACAAAAGCAGACCCAAGGCAACCAGAACCAGGTAAACCACGACGATGACAAACATGCCCGACGAGGGCAAGAGACCAAAACGCGCAACCCACTGGGCAGGAAAGAGCAGCATCAGGAAAAACAAAGCCGCCAACAACAGCCGGTACAAATTGAAATAACTAAAGGAGCGCCAATTGGCCTCCCAAGTCGACGACAACCAGTCGATCATTGCCCCGCCGAGCGACGCGGCCCGGCAATGCGATGTGCCGCACAGCAATACCAAGCATCCGATTCTTCGAGCGCCTCGCTTTGTGGGAGGAAGACCCCGCAATACGCACACGCCACCATATTCTCAGCCGGGGCAACGGAGGTTTTGCGGTCAGCAGGCGAAGGCGATGATTTTTTCCGCCAACGCCACCAGATCGCGGCCACCAATAGCAGCAAAATAAAATACTTCATCATTCGGCCACCTCCCGTGGCGCCTGCAAACGCTTTTGACGAGAATGGAAATTATGGCAGGCGCGACCTTCAATACAATATTTTGGTCACAAAAAAGCCCTGATTTCTCAGGGCTTTTTTGTGACCAAAATTGGTCGGAGTGACAGGATTCGAACTTGCGACCCCTGCGTCCCGAACGCAGTGCTCTACCAGGCTGAGCTACACTCCGATTGCGTTTTGAGAACTAACTTTTTCTCTCAACTGCAAAGAGCGTCAATTGTAGCAGAGCTTTTTTGTAATTTGAATCCCCTAAACACAAAATTGACGCACGAGCCCGCTCAGCCTCTTCCTCGGCCCGAGTCCGGGCGTGCGTCAAGGCACCGCTTTCATGAATGGCGGCCAAGACAGCGGCAAAATCATCCCGGCCACCGCTTTCAATCGCCTGCCGAACACAAGCGGCCTGGGCCGACGTGCCGTGCTGCATGACATAAATCAGCGGCAAGGTTGGTTTGCCTTCAGCCAGGTCATCCCCCAGGCTCTTGCCGGTATCGGCCTGCTCACCGGAATAGTCGAGCACGTCGTCAATCAACTGAAAGGCCGTACCCAAATGCATGCCGTACTGCGCCAAGGCCACCTCAGCCTCCGGCTTCGCTCCGGCCAGCAAGGCACCTAATTGAGCCGCTGCCTCGAATAATTTAGCGGTCTTGTAATGGATGACCTGCATGTAGCGCGCCTCATCCACGTCTGCATCGTGACAATTCATCAATTGCAGGACTTCGCCCTCGGCGATGACGTTCGTAGCGTCAGACAGCACTTTCATCACGCGCATGTCATCGACCGCCACCATCATCTGAAAAGCGCGCGAATAAAGGAAGTCACCAACCAAGACACTGGCCGCGTTACCAAAAGCAGCATTGGCCGTATCGCGCCCGCGTCGCAATGCGGATTCATCGACCACATCATCGTGCAGCAAGGTGGCGGTATGAATGAACTCAACAACAGCGGCCAACTCGTGGTGCCTGATGCCTTGGTAGCCCAGCGCTCCGGCGGCTAACAAAACCAGTGCCGGCCGCATACGCTTGCCACCACTTTGGATGATGTATTCGGCGACCTGGCGGACGAGAACGACTTCAGAATGAAGTCGTTCTCGAATCACCGCATCAACGGCCTTCATGTCGGGCCCGATCAGGGCATAAAGCTGTTCCAGAGTCACGATCAGCGCTCGTTGAGTGAAGCGCGGAATGTTAGGGTGCACTTCGCGGCCCGTCAAGGCGTTTGCTTGTTGCTGCGTATTTTCCAGTGGGGCTTTGTTAAACTCGCGAGCAAATGAACAGGAGGAGATAGGGATGAACTTGGGCGCGATCATTTCCCAAAAAATTCAGGACCGCCAGGCACTCGAAGAGTTTGCTGATTCCTTGACTGATCGAGCTCCGCAAGTGGAACAAGATGTTGCTCGCCTTAAACAATTTCCTGGCCAACGCGACATCACGGCGGATCTGTTCCGTGCCATCCATAACATTAAAGGGGATGCTGCACTGTGCAAATTCGAGTTGGGCGTCGCCATCGCTCACCCTATCGAATCCATGATGTCACGTTTTCGTGATGGCGAAATTCCCTTCTCCGACTTGCTCGCTGAATTGATTCTGCTCACCATCGACCGCCTTGAACTGGCCACCGACGCGCTACTGTCCCAGCGCTCTCTGGCTCACTTGCGACTACTTGATCTGATTCAGGGGCTTGAAAAACTGGCGCTCACCGAGGTTGACCGCGTAGATACGCAATGCGCCGAATTGATTGAAAAGGTCACCGGATTTCCCCCTGTCATCAGTAAACTGTCAAGCCGTGCGCCACGGGTTGCCACGCCCAAACACAGCCAAAAAAACGCCACCGATGACCTGCATTTTTTCCGCTCACTGGCCATGCAACTGGAAAGCCGCTCGCCCCTCTTCAAGGGACGGACGATGCGCATCCTGCGCTTGGCACTGGAAACCAATAAACAGGGCGACAACGCGGTTGACCCCGTTCAGTTGGAAGCAGCTATTTACATGCACGATGTCGGCATGATGATGTTGCCAGAGCTAACCTGGCTAAAGGTCGGCCGCCTGACCGACGAGGACAAGCAACACCTGCGCAATCATCCAGGTTTTGCAACCGGTCTGCTGCAACGTATACCTGGCTGGGAAAGTGCCGCCGACATGATCGCCCAGCACCATGAGATCCCCGACGGCACCGGTTATCCAAACGGCTTGATCGGCAGTGAGGTTTGTGCTGGCGCACGTATCCTGGCGATTGTCGATGCATTTGAGGCTGTCATGCTGAAACATATCCATCGTGGCAAAAATCGCTCAGTCCTGCGCGCCATCGCCGAGGTCAATGCCTGCGACAAGCAGTTTGCCCCCGAATGGATCGAGCCATTCAATGCGGTCATCCGCAAAACCATTGAAAACTGATATGGATTACGAGCGACGTTTCGGCGGCATCAAACGCTTATATGGCCACGACGGAGCCGATCGCCTTCGCGCCGCGCATGTGTGCATCGTTGGCCTTGGTGGTGTTGGCTCCTGGGCGGCCGAAGCCATTGCCCGTACAGGGATTGGGCGAATAACCTTGATCGACCTCGACATGGTGGCAGAGTCCAACACCAATCGCCAGTTACAAGCCTTGAGCGAGGTCTATGGACAGGCCAAAGTGGATGTCATGGCCAACCGCATCCGACTAATCAATCCTGAATGCAACATCGAGCGCATTGAAGACTTCGTTACCGTCGACAACGTTGCCAGCATATTGCGCACGGAACACACGATGGTTATTGACGCCATCGATCAAGTTCGAGTCAAGACAAGCATGGTAGCGCACTGTGGAAAACAAAAAATCCCCATCGTCGTCGCCGGCGCAGCCGGTGGTCAAATAGATCCCAGCCAAATACGGGTTACTGATCTCAGTCAAACCACCCAGGATCCACTGCTGGCCAAATTGCGTGCCCAATTGCGTCGAGAACATAGCTACCCTCGAGGCATAAATAAAAAATTTGGGGTGACCGCCATTTATTCGCTAGAACCACTGCGCTACCCGGAAAAAACTGATAGCTGTGACAGTGCAGGCCCCAACGGTCTCAGTTGCGCAGGCTTTGGCTCATCGGTCTGCGTCACTGCCGCATTTGGCCTAGCGGCCGCCTCAGCCGCCATCAACCACATCGCCAAAGCAAAATAACAAATCTGAGGACTGGCGCCCCCAGGGCTTCCGCACTCGAAATGAATAATTGATTTCGCATGTTAATTTCAAGAAATTCGTTCACAGTCAGTGACTTATGACACCATCGAGGTTCCCTCGGTTTTTCGTCTGCCAAAGGGTGGATTTCATGCTACCAGTTTTTGCTGATGCTGCTCACTGATCCAGCGTTCCAGGAACTGAATCGGCGATCTGTACCCGAGGGTCGAATGCTGCCGCTTGCGGTTGTAGAACACCTCGATATATTCGAAGCTGGCGGCCTTTATGTCGGCATGAGTGGCATAGCGAATGCCATGCACCCGCTCGTTCTTGAAGCTGTTGAACCAGCTCTCCGTCGGCGCGTTATCCCAGCAGTTCCCCTTCCGGCTCATCGAGCAGGTCATGCCGAATCCTTTGAGCTTGTCCTGAAAAACATGGCTGGCGTACTGGCTGCCCCGGTCGGAGTGGTGCAGCAGCCCCGGTGCCGGCCGCTTCCTGAACCAGGCCATGGTCAGCGCATCCGTCACGATGTCCGCCGTCATGCGCGGCTTCAGCGACCAACCGACAACTTCACGGTTGAGCGTGTCCGGAATTTTGTGTAAACGGGGTTTGAGTTAAACGTTGTTCATCCGGTCGTCGAACTGAATAGTAAATCGAGTCAGCGCGGCTTTCCAATCTCGAATCGGCATCGTCCACTTTTTGCTG
>Ga0209066_10000271_pt1 | contig 78599 bp, 79 predicted proteins | sample All_14_2_FD_187198 | JGI IMG/M metagenome (GOLD analysis project Ga0209066, IMG submission 187198) | Freshwater microbial communities in response to fracking from Pennsylvania, USA - Allegheny Zone_MetaG_DW_15 (SPAdes) (version 2) ...
GGAGCGGGTGAAGGGAATCGAACCCTCATGGCCAGCTTGGAAGGCTGGAGCTTTACCACTAAGCTACACCCGCGCTTGATTAGGGTTTATCAGGAAGCGGGGCGCCATTCAACTGTTGCGCCACCGGACGGGTTTCCGAAGCTGCGGGCGGCATTGCCGCCGCGGCAAACAATTTCGGTCAATTTAAGCCCGCCCCAGCCGGACGAGCCGGTGGAAACAACAAATTCGCCGTCTTTTACCCCGAAAATGCCATCGGTCACGCGGGCGGTTTGTTCATGCCCGTTGATCGAGACGATGACATTGCCGCCCTTGTGGACTTCCAGCGCCTTGATATCGAGCGTGGTTTTAAGGTTGCCGTAGCCATCGGTGTAGCAGAGCTTTTCGCGTGGCATGTCGGGTACCGCCGCGCGCAGATCCTCGCCCAAGCCCGAATAATCGCCGCGCATGATTTTAGCGAAGGCTGGCGGGAAGACATCGCGCGAGCGGAATTGCGAGCCTTCGGCCGATACTTGGATGGCGCGGATTTCGGTGGCTACGGGTTTGATGAACGACATGGATGCACCGCTGTTCACGGCTACAATTTCAACCCCGTTGGGAAGTTTGGCATAGGCCAGCCCCTCGCCCGCGTTGCTGCGGCGCGGGGTCAGGTCATCTTTTCGTGGCGCTGTGTTCACGTAGAATTTATGGCCAGCACCAAGGCGCGAGTTGATAGCCAGTTGCGCCAGCACAAAACCCGTGGCTACCGTATCAAAGGCGGGCACGGCGATTGTATCGATGAAGAATTTGTCATCGTCCAGTTCGGCAAACAGGCGGTGGCGTACTTCGGCGAAAGCCAAGTCATGCAAATCACCGTAATCGGCGATGACGCTTACAAGTATACGATTTTTCATACGGCTAAAAACTCCATCCCTCTGGATTGCATGTGCGTAACCAGTGCGCGCGTAGTTTCATATAGGTTGTTATGGTCGTGCGCCAAGATGATGTGGTTGGTATCATCGCGCCACAAATACGCATCGGTATCGATTTTGTTAGTGAGGGCCGCGAGGGTTTTATGGGGCCAGCCCCATTCTTGCGAATATTTTATGAAATCTGGGTTGAGCATCCAGTCCGATGTTGAGAACGTCATCAGGCTGTCGCGGGCCTGCGCCATTTCGCTATTCGCGTACCAGTCAAGCGTGACACCTTGATATGCATCGGCACTGAAACCTTCACGTTTTAAATAATCCTGAATGAGGGCTTTCTTTTCAACCTGCTGCGCCGTAGGCGGTTGCAGTGTGATGTTCAGACCATCGGTAAACAGATGCTGCAACGGCGCACGGTACTGGCCAGCGGCATCGTAATCAACAACCCAGCCGCCGCAGCCACGGTCAAGATGCGGGAAGCGCAATTGCTTGGCGGTACGGCTTTTGCCTGCCTGTTTGTAGAGGCCGTCGATCAATGCTTCCGTGCGTTCAATTTCGGCTACTACTTCATGAAACGTCAGCTCGCTTGACCGGCGGTGCGTGTATGTATGGTTGCCGATAGTAAAGCCCTTGTTGATGGCATTTAGAACAGGTGTTGGGTTTTGCTCGATGCCTTCGCATTCAACGTGCAAATCTTTGTAAGACGAGCCGATGCAGAACAGCACAGCGGGCACGCCCACTTCGACCAGCCAATCGGTCAGTGCATCGGTATGGCGTGTGGGGGTATCGTCAATTGTCAGATAGGCTTTTGGCATGGGCGGCACCTCCGATTTTAGCGTACGTGAAAATCCTTGAGCTTTTTATGGCGGCTGTCGGTCAGGTCGCCGCCTTTGGGGTCGGTGTGGATCATGACTTCGGCATGCGGGAAGGCTTCAAGCAAACGCCGTTCAACCGCATGGGTAATATCGTGCGCGGCTATCATGGTGAGAGTGGCATCGACCTCGATATCGAACGAGATAAGGATGCGTGGGCCGGAGCGGCGCGTGCGTAAATCGTGCAGCCCTTCAACACCCGCTGTTTCCTGAATGATGGTGAATATGCGGTCACGCATTTCAGACCCCAGCTCGCGGTCGAGCAGCATGTCGATAGCTTTCATGCCGATGATTTTGGCACTGTATAGCAGCCATACAGCCACGAGCATGCCGACGATGGGGTCAAGCCACATCCAGCCGAGGTATCGGCCCGCCAAAAGGCTGGCGATCACGCCCGCGTTTACGGCAATATCGCCGTTATAATGCGCGGCATCGGCCTCGACGGCCAGAGAATGGCTAGTTTTCGCGGCGTATGCCTGATAGCGCGTAAGCACCAGCGTGGCGATTGATGCCGCCACCAGTACCCATATACCTAGGTCAATCGCGCCCACGGCTTCAGGGTTACCCAGCACGCGCAGGGATTCCAGCACCACAAACACGCATGAACCGGCAATAAACGCGGCCTGCGCAAGCGCTGCAATACCTTCGGCCTTGCCGTGGCCATAACGATGGTCATCATCAGCCGGGCGATGGGCGTAGCGGATTGCCAGAAAATTTGTGAAGGAAATGAGCGCATCAATCACCGAATCAACGAGGGATGCCAGCAGGGCAGCCGAGCCGCCAAGCATCCAGGCCCAGCTTTTAGCCGCCACCAAAGCCATAGAAAGCCCAACGGCGGCTACGGCAGCCACCAGTGCAATGTTACGGTTTTTGGCTTGTTTTTGCGAAAGTTGGGTCATAGGGGCACAATACACTAAATCGGTTATTGACAGACAACCCTAAAATCCCGTTTCTTAGGGCCGCGTTTTGGTACGGAAGGGTGGCCGAGTGGTTAATGGCAGCAGACTGTAAATCTGCCCTCTAACGAGTACACAGGTTCAAATCCTGTCCCTTCCACCATTTCCTCTTTATTGGCGCGGGCCGCGCCCCCTTTATTCAGAAACCTTTTTGACGAATTCGGATTTGAGCCCCATGGGCCCGATACCCGGGATCTTGCAATCAATATCGTGGTCGCCATCAACGAGGCGGATGTCTTTCACCTTGGTGCCGACCTTCACGACAGAAGACGAGCCTTTGATTTTGAGGTCTTTGATAACGGTGACCGTATCGCCGTCCTGCAACTGTGTGCCGTTGGCATCGCGCACGATGCGGCTATCGCCCGCAACAGCCGCGTTTTCCTGCGCGCCCGACCATGTATGCCCGCATTCGGGGCAGTTAAAAATGCCGTCAACCTCGTAACCATAGGGGGACTGGCATTTGGGGCATTGCTGCGTGTCACTCATGTAGGGCCTTCAAGAAGGGTTTTCTATGAACTTCCTTCTAGACGCATCACCCCGTTTATTAAAGACTTTTCATTTATTCCATGGCGCGCCGGACAGTAGCATCGCAAGGCCGCACCACCCCGTGACACCTGCAAACGCAAGCGCGCCGCCGAAGGCACCTGCCAACGCGAAGCCCCATACATGCCCGCTAAAACCCGCGAGCACGAGCAGCAATACCAATGTGCCGACAATGATCTGGACCTGCCTAAAAATAGATATTTTTGCGCTAACCGCCGTAATAACAGGCAAGCCCGCTGCTTTCCATGCATCAATACCCCCTTCGAGGTTGTATATGGCACGGCCTGCACCAACCTGCCCCGCGATCTCGCAGGCCTGTTGACCGCGCTTGCCGCGCTGGCACTGGAAAATGACCTTGATACCAGCCGTAAGAGATAGCTGCTTCATACATTCACTGAAATTACCCAGCGGCAGTGAAAGCGCATAGGCGATATGCCCTGCCTTGAATTCATCAGGCTCGCGCACATCGACAAGTATTGCCTGACCTGACGAAAGCCATTTCTGCGCCTCGGTAGCCGAGACCATATATTTTTGCGTGTCGCTCATTGTTTATGCCCTTCTTTCGCGCAGTAATGTTTGTACAAGATGCCCATAACCTCGAGCGCCAGAGGGTTGCTGATATAGTAATAAAGTGTTCTGTGTTCGCGCCTAAATGACACGATCTGTTCATCCTTCAGCTTGCCCAGATGCTGCGACATGGACGTTTGCGCAATGCCCGTTTCCTTGATGAGTTCGGTCACGCTTTTCTCACCCCCAGCCAGTTGGCATAGAATACGCAAGCGGTGCGGACTGGCGAGCCCGCCCAGAAAATCTGCGGCCTTGGCTGCATTTTCATTCATGGCCTGCAATGTTTTTACGTCCATTCTTTCGTCAGCCCTTTACAATTCATATTTTTATGATATCATTAATATATAAAATGTAAAGGAAAAAGCATGACTAAAAACTACAAAGAGATCATCGCCGACATTTCAAAATATACGGCCGAACTGAAGAAGGACGCGCCCGAAGCCATGGGCGGCTTTTACTCAATGGCCAAAGCAGCCACGGCAGACGGTGCGCTTGATAAAAAAACCAAGGAACTGATCGCCCTTTCGATTGGTGTCACGCAACGCTGCGACGGCTGCATAGGCTTTCATGCCAAAGCCCTCGTCGATCTGGGCGCTACACGGGCTGAAATAAGCGAAACCATGTCGATGTGTGTTTATATGGGCGGCGGCCCTGCCCTGATGTACGCGGCCGATGCCTTACGGGCATTCGACCAGTTCAGCCAAAAAGCAGACTAAGGATAGATACATGAAATGCAATGTTGGAAAGACCGACCGTATGCTCCGCATCGGCGCGGGTATAGTCATCGTAGCCGCTGGCGTCGCGCTACATAGCTGGTGGGGCGCCATTGGCATTGTGCCAATCCTGACGGGGCTTATCCGCTGGTGCCCTGCGTACATCCCCTTAGGCATTTCCACCGATAAGTAAACCTTACCGGCGGGATATTCCTATCGGCATAAATATGCGATGACTGCGATCATGAAAACAGATGCGGTCATCGCCGCGCTTAAACAATACGCTGTGCCTGCTGGCGCAATCTTATGCCTGTGGCCAGCCATCGGCCCCGCGATGGCGCTTTTGCTTGGCATTGCCGTTGCGCTTACCTGTGGCAATGCCTACAGCGCATATACCAAGCAATATACATCAAGGCTTTTGAGCCTCAGCGTTATCGGCCTTGGTGCGGGTATGAACCTGAACGCTGTTTTGCAGGCCGGTGCCAGCGGCATTGGCTATACGGCTGTCAGCATCATTCTTTGTATGGCAGCGGGGCTTTTAATCGGGCGGTTTTTAAAAACCGACCGTGAAGCATCCACCCTTATCAGTGTCGGCACGGCCATTTGCGGGGGTAGCGCCATAGCCGCTATCGCGCCCGCCATTCACGCCAAAGGCCATAACATATCGGTCGCGCTCGCTGTCGTATTCTGCCTCAATGCGCTCGCTTTACTTGTATTCCCGTGGGTCGGGCATATGGCGGGGCTTACCCAGCACCAGTTTGGCCTGTGGGCGGCACTCGCCATTCATGATACCAGCTCGGTTGTCGGTGCGGGGCTGAAATACGGGCCAGATGCGCTTGAAACTTCGGTCACGGTTAAGCTGGCCCGTGCCTTATGGATTGTGCCTCTGGTTTTTGCCGTACAGGCGCTTTACGCGAGGGGGCAAGCCCCCGCAAGCGGCCAAAAACGCAAATACCCTTGGTTTATTCTCGGTTTTCTGAGCATGGCAGGGCTTGTGACCTATGTGCCCACGCTTGCGCCCTTTGGCGATATTATCGGCACCATCGCACGACAGTTGCTTGTTGTGACGCTTTTCCTTATTGGTACGGGCCTGAGTGCTGATGCCCTTAAAACGGTTGGCATCAAGCCGATGGTACAGGGTATCGTGCTTTGGCTGGCTGTAGCATCGGCCAGTCTTTACGCCATCCATGCCGGATGGATACACTGATAAGAATTTAACAGGATACAGCAGTTATGCGATTAAACGTCTATTTACAAAAATCGGGCATTGGCAGCCGCCGCGAGGCCGAGCGCATGATCGCTGACGGTCGCGTATCCATTAACGGCAAGGTCGCCAAAGTGACCGACCCCGCTAATGAAGGCGATGTTGTAACCCTTGACGGTAAGGCCGTGGCTGTTGAAACGCGCCCAGTGCCACGCCTGTTTTTGCTCAATAAACCGCTTGATGTGCTGGTCACGACTTTCGACAAAGAAGGCCGTTCGACTATTTTCGAACTTCCTAATCTTTCGCAGCCACGCTGGGGCGACCGCCCGCGCGTCATGAATGTGGGCCGCCTTGACGTCAACTCGGAAGGGTTGTTGCTGTTGTCATCAGACGGGCAACTGGCACAGGCCATGATGTCGCCGGCAACGGGGCTTGAACGTACATATCGCGTACGCGTCCATGGCCGTCTGACGCCCGAACAAATTAAGCGTCTGGCTGGCGGTGTGACCGCGGACGGCGTTGTCTACCGCGGTGCCCGCGTGACGGAAGACCGCGAGCCATCTGGCCGCAACACCTGGTACACCATTGTGCTAACCGAAGGTAAGAACCGCGAGATCAGAAAACTGATGGAACATTTCGGCTGCGTCGTGAACCGTCTGATCCGTACCCAGTATGGCGATTTCGTGCTGGGCAATCTGGAGCCTGGGCAAGTGCACGAAGTGCCGCCCACCAAGGTCAAATTACTGATTGAAGATTTACGCAAAAGAGGCGCGAAGCTATGAAAAAACGTTACCACAAAAGCGGCCAGCCGCAGATGAGCCGCGGCCCTTCCGAGCGCAGCGGTTCCGACCGCCCGACACAAGACCGCCCACAACGCAGCCGCCCCGATGCGCGCCGCCAGTCGGATGGCCGTACACACACAACTGCCCCTGCATCCAGCCGCCTGCAAGGGCCGCTGCTTTGGGGGTTGCACGCCGTGCGCGCCGCCTTCCTAAACCCGCAGCGTCGCGTTTTGCGCCTGCTGGTCACCGAAGCCGGCCTCGCCAGCTTTGAAGAGACACTGGATGACGCGATTAAAGCGAATATCAAACGCGTGCAGCCTGAAATTCTGGATAAGGTCGCCTATGAACGGCTGATGCCCCCGGGCTCGGTGCATCAGGGTGTGGCTGCACTGGTTGAAGCGCTGCCCGTGCGCGATGCGCATGACCTGATCGCCAATCTGAAAGACGACGAAAAAGCGACCCTGGTTATTCTGGATCAGGTGACAGACCCGCACAATGTGGGCGCCATTTTGCGTTCGGCATCCGCCTTTGGTGCTACCGGCGTCATCATGCAGGACCGTCATGCCCCTGAACTTTCAGGCGTGCTGGCTAAAACTGCGTCCGGCGCTGCCGATGTCATTCCGGTGGCTGTTGAAACAAACCTTTCCCGCACCATCGAATTTTTGCAGGAACGCAATTTCTTCGTCATCGGCCTTGATGAACGCGGCACGTCGATATCCGACCTACCGTCCTATGACCGTGTGGCGCTGGTATTGGGCGCTGAGGGTTCAGGCTTGCGCCGCCTTGTGGCCGACCATTGCGACGGGCTTGCCAGCCTGCCGACCCAAGGCCCGATATTGAGCCTTAACGTCTCGAACGCGGCGGCAGTTGCCCTGTACGCACTTGGTGTACGTAAGGCCTGAGGGTTTAGAACCAACGTTTAAACTTGAACCACGCATAGGGCCCAACGGCCGATGCGACCATCATGGCCACGGCCATGGGATAGCCCCAGTGCCAGTCCAGTTCTGGCATCCATTTAAAGTTCATGCCGTAAACAGATGCGATGAGCGTTGGTGGCAGAAATACGACAGCAACGACCGAGAAAAATTTGATAATTCCGTTTTGCTCAATATTGATCAGCCCCAGTGACGCGTTGAGCAGGAAGCCAATTGTTGAGGATAGGAAACTCGCCTGATCGCTGAGCGAGCGCACGTCGTGATCTATCGATTTCAGACGTTCATCGAGTGCGTGGTTGTCCTTTGTAAAATCCACCAAACCTGAGAAATGCGCAACGCGGCCCAGCGTGACCAGAGAGTCCCTGATTTTGGCCATCAGGTTTTGCAAGAAAGCGATTTTCTTTAAAATGTGGCTATGCGCACCTTCGCCTTTGGCGCCTTTAGCCGAAAATATGGTGGTTGATATGGCGTCGGCATCGGCCGTAATGCGTTCCAGCACTTCGGCAGTACGCTCAACAATAGCCTCCAATAAGCCACCGAAAACGCTACAGCCATCGGTGTATTCATCGGCGTGGCGCACCAGATGGCTTGAAAAAATGCCGATTGATTTGGGCTCGGAATATCGGATTGTGATGAACAGCTTACCTTTCAGAATAAAGCTAACGCTGGCGGCTTCCGGTTCGGTCGTATCGGCTTTCGATATAATGGTCGCCGTCATGAAAAGCGTGTCATTTTCAACATAAAGGCGGCTTGAAGGCTCAATGCTTTTCATTTCCTCGCGTAGCGGCAAATCAATACCCAGCATACGCTCGTAAAAATCTTCCTCGTTTACGCTGGGGTTCAGCAAATCAAGCCATATAACATCGGACCCGAAAGCTTCTGGCGCATCTTGTGAAATATCTCGGAAGGTTTTTGTGGCGACTGAATAAATGCGTGCCATCGCGTTACCCCTGTTGGTTAAACACGAACAAGGATGACCTTAATTGAAAAGCGCGTCTATATCGGCTTGCGATGTTAGGCGGGTTTTATTGGCCTCGGTTACTATTTCGGCGCCGGTCACCTCGGGTTTTATACCCATTTTCTCGAGTGTTGCGCTCAGGCGGGTTTCGATCATATTCAGGTTTTCAAGGGTTTTCTTGATGCGCTGGCTGGTCAAATCTTGGAACGTACAAGCCAGCAGAATGGTCTGTACCTCGTCTTTAATTTCGCCCATGACTTTCTGGCGGATGGCAGGGTCGCTCATATCGCCCTGATCGCGCAGCCGGTTAGCAATGCGGTCTGCGGCATCCATAATGTTGTTGGCGGCATTCTCAGTATCGGCAATCACGGCCTCGAGCTCGACGCCCGCATTAACCTGCGATGTGCCATCGCCTTTATATGATATGGACGATAGCACGCCCATGATGTCCTTGAACTGGTTCTGGATATCCTGCCCTGCATGATCAAGCTGCAGAGATGTGGCGTTCACTTCCATCGATATTTCATCGAAACGGCGTTTGACGAATTTTTCGAAATTCGCCATCTGGTCAGCCAGTTCCTGCAATGCCTTGGTATCCATGAGATGTGCCTTAAGAGGTATATAATCCCGCTTAGAATATAGGGGGTAGGTTAACAAATCCCTAGCGGCTGGCGGGCGTATTCTTTATGACTTGGGTATGGCTGAAAACACCCCTGAAACCTTGTATCTTGTTGACGCGTCGGGCTTTATTTTCCGCGCTTTCCATGCCCTGCCACCCTTGACCGACCCTTCTGGCACGCCAGTCGGCGCGGTCATCGGTTTCGCTAATATGTTAATACGCCTTTTGAAGGATTTGCGCGCGCGGCATGTGGGGGTCATTTTCGATGCCAGCCGCCATAACTTCCGTAACGCCATTTATGCTGACTATAAAGCCAATCGTGACGAAACACCGGCTGACCTTATTCCGCAATTCCCCCTTATTCGTGAAGTCACCCGCGCCTTCGGTTTTGAGCCACTGGAAATGGAAGGCTATGAGGCTGATGACCTTATTGCATCTTATGCGCGGCTTGCGCGCGAGCAGAATGTGAATGTTGTTATCGTTTCATCCGATAAAGATTTGATGCAGCTTGTGCGCGAAGGCGTGAGCCTTTACGACCCATTGAAACAGAAAATAATGGGCGATGCCGAAGTATTCGAAAAATTCGGCGTCAAGCCCACGCAGGTCGTCGATGTGCAGGCGCTGTGCGGTGACGCATCCGACAACGTGCCGGGCGTGCGGGGCATCGGCGTTAAAACCGCGGCAGAGCTTATCAACCAGTTTGGTACTCTCGAGGCCCTGCTGAATGCGCTCGATACCATCAAGCAACCCAAGCGGCGCGAAACGCTGGTTGAAAACGCAGAGATGGCACGTATTTCAAAACGCCTCGTGCAACTGGATGCCAACGCACCACTCCCCAAAGCGCTGGATGCGCTGGGCGCTGGCGACCCTGCATCGCCTGAACTGATCGCGTTTTTAAAAACGCACGGCTTTAAATCGCTTCTGCATCGTTTGGGTGAAAATGCCGATGCGCCTGCGGCTACACCAATTGGCACGCAAACAGCTGCAACCGTTGAAAAACCGGCCCCTATTGCAGGCACGTACGTTACCATTACCGATGCACGTACATTGCAGGAATGGGTTGATGCCGCAACCTTGCGCGGCGTTGTCTCCATCGACACCGAAACCACGGGGCTTACGCCCGCCAAGGCCGACCTTGTTGGCATCTCGCTTTCCCATGCGGCAGGCAGCGGCGCGTATATACCGCTGGGCCACCGCGCACCGCCGGTTGATTTGCTGGATGGGCCGCAACAGGCCCTCATGCAAATGAGCAAGGCAGATGCCATCCGCATTCTAAAGCCCTTGCTGGAAGATGCGGCGGTTTTGAAAGTGGGCCAGAATATCAAATACGATTTGCAGATATTTAACGCGCAAGGCATCAGCGTTACGCCTGTCGATGACACGATGCTTTTGTCATACGTGCTGGACGGCACAACCCATGGCCACGGTATGGACGAACTGGCCATGCTGCATCTGGGCCATAAAACAATTCTGTATTCGGATGTTGCGGGCAAGGGTGCCAAGCAAATCGGCTTTGCCGAAGTTGCCATCGACAAAGCCACAGATTACGCCGCGGAAGATGCCGATATTACCCTACAGCTTTGGGAAATTTTAAAACCGCGTTTGCCGTTGGCCCGTATGGCCACCGTTTATGAAACAATGGACCGCGCGCTGATACCAGTGATTGCGAAAATGGAATCATACGGCGTCAAAATCGACGTGCCGATGCTGCGCGGCCTCTCGCAAGATTTCGGTGCCCAGATGGCCATACTGGAAAGCGACGTGCATCAGCTGGCAGGCCATTCCTTCAACGTGGCATCACCCAAGCAACTGGGCGAAGTGCTGTTTGATGAAATGGGTTTACCGTCAGGCCGGAAAACAAAAACGGGCGACTGGTCGACATCCGCCGACATTCTCGAAGAGCTGGCCGAGCAAGGGCACGAGATTGTGCGCAAGGTGCTGGATTACCGGCAGATGGCCAAGCTGAAATCAACCTATACCGATGCTTTGCAAGACCAGATCAACCCACGTACAGGGCGCGTACACACATCATTCGCGCTGGCACATACCTCAACAGGCCGCCTTGCATCATCAGACCCCAATTTGCAAAACATCCCCATCCGCACAGAAGCGGGCCGCAAAATACGCGAGGCGTTTATTGCCGAAGAAGGTTTCGTGCTGCTCTCGATCGATTATAGCCAGATTGAATTACGGCTGGCAGCAGCTATCGCCAATATCCCTGCTTTGAAACAGGCATTCCATGACGGGCTGGATATTCATGCCCTGACAGCCAGCGAAGTATTTGGTGTGCCCATGGCTGAGATGACACCGGAGATACGGCGCAATGCCAAGGCCATCAACTTCGGTATTATTTACGGCATATCAGGCTGGGGCTTGGCAGCGCAGCTTGGCATCGAACCTGCTGAGGCCAATGCGTATATCAAACAATATTTCGCCCGCTTCCCCGAACTTGCGGGTTACATGGAAGCCGCCAAGGAAGAGGCACGCAAGAAGGGCTATGTTGAAACGCTGTTCGGCCGCCACTGCACGATTGACGGGATAGGCGAGAAAAACGGCGCACGCCGCGCCTTTGCCGAGCGTCAGGCCATTAATGCCCCCTTACAAGGCACGGCTGCCGACATCATGAAACTGGCGATGGTACAGGTTGACCGCGCGCTTACCGCCCGCCCTGACCTAGAATGCCGCATGCTTTTACAAGTGCATGACGAACTGGTGTTCGAAGTGCGCGAGGCGCAAGCCGCCGAAGCATCTACCGTTATTAAAGGCATCATGGAAAACGTGGCCAATATTGGTGTGCCGCTGATTGCCGAGGCTGGTACAGGCCACACGTGGGGAAAAGCACACTAATTTGACCGCCGCGAATTTTGGCGGCATAACGAAATGACAGTTTTTGCAGACAAGGGTTTTTAGATGAGCGCCACTTTTTCAAAAGATTTCCCCGTATCGTGGGACGAAATGCACCGCCACTCCAAATTGCTGGCATGGCGTTTGCTTGAAAAAGGCCCATGGAAAGGGATAGCAGCCGTAACCCGTGGCGGGCTTGTGCCTGCCTGTGTGGTTGCGCGCGAGTTGAATATCCGCCTGATTGAAACCATCTGCATCGCATCCTACGACCATCAGGACCAAGGCGGCGCCAAGATTTTAAAAGGCTTTGATGCCTTCGGTGATGGCGAGGGCTGGCTTGTTGTCGATGACCTTGTCGATACGGGCAATACATTCAAGATCATCCGCGAGAAGCTGCCCAAAGCCCATTATGCGGCGGTGTATGCAAAGCCGCAGGGTATCCCCACCTGTGACACCTATATTACGGAAGTCTCACAGGATACGTGGATCTTCTTCCCGTGGGACCTTGAAGCCCAATACCGGACCCCACTGGCCGATACAGCCAATAAGGCGTAACCTTCGCGCCATATATGATCGAAACATTCAATTTACCCGTCAGTGACGATTCTTTTGTATGCGTCACCTACCAAAAACCGGATGCGCCGGATGGTAAGGCTGTGGCCAAAACACCCGTAAAGCCTCTGATCATTATGATGCATGGCTTCCCCGGCGGTCATAAGGCCGGTTGCGGCGATTTGTTTGGCGAGCTTGAGTACCGGTTTGAAGGCATGGGGTACCCATCGGTACGGTTTGACTTCAGGGGCTGGGGCGAAAGCCACGGCAAGCCTGAGGATTTCACCCTTGAAACCGCGCTTGAAGACCTTAGGGTCGTCATAAACTGGGCCAAAGACAAAGCCGGATATCGCAGTTTCGTCCTTTTGGGCGAAAGCGGCGGGGCCGCCGTTGCCGTCATGGGGTATGACCCCAAACTGGTGAGCGGGCTGATTTTGCTGTGGCCGGCCCTCAAACTCAAGGAAACGTCGTTCAAGGCCCTCCTTACCAAGGAAAGCCAGAATGAGGCCGATAAGGCCGATTTGCCTTATGTGATGTTCGAAGGGCAACGCCTCGGCACGCCCTTCCTAAATGAAATATACCAAAATGACCTGACCGCCACGCTTGAGGGTATTGCCGTGCCGGTGATGGTCCAGCACGGGACAGCAGACGAGGAAGTACCTGTAGAACAAGCCTATTTTGCCCGTGACACGCTACCGAACCTTACCGACCTTGGCATATTCGAAGGGGGCGGCCATGGCCTCCATTCCGCCAATATGCGGGAACATATGTATGTGAACATTCGCCATTTCCTCGGCCGCGTGTTCAAAAAGCTTGACCCTGCGCCGTAAAACTGATTAAAAGTGGCCCTTCGCGACAAACTGGCTAAAACGGCATGCCAGCAGTCGTTCGTTCAACCTCCTACCTTACGGAGCACGAAATGCCGAAAATGAAAACCAAGAGCGGCGCCAAAAAGCGCTTCACGGTTACTGCGACTGGCAAAGTAAAATTCAAACAGTCACATGCCCGTCACCGCCTTATCAGCAAACCTAAGAAAATGAAGCGGAAAGCACGCGGCACTGCCGTGATGTTCAAGTCCGATGGCGATAAAGTGTTGAACCACTATATGCCATATCTCGGCGCAAAACGCCGTAAAGGCCGTGTGAAAGCACGCCCCGCTAACGACAACGCAACAGAACAAAAGGCAGGTGCATAATGGCACGCGTCAAAGCAGGACCACGCGCCCACGCGCGTAAAAAGAAAATCCTTAAAGCCGCCAAAGGCTATTACGGCCGTAAGAAAAGCTGTTTCCGCGTTGCCGTGGAAACCGTCGAAAAAGGTATGCAGTATGCTTACCGCGACCGTCGTAACAAAAAGCGCACATTCCGCGCCCTTTGGATCCAGCGTATCAATGCTGCCGTGCGCGAGCATGGCCTGACATACGCCCAGTTCATCAACGGCCTGAAACTCGCGAACATCGATCTGGACCGTAAAGTCCTGGCCGATATTGCAGTGCATGATGCCGATGGCTTCAAAACCATCTTCGTACAGGCTCAAAAAGCCCTGACGAACGCGCAGAACAATGCTGCAAAAAGCGCGAAAGCCGCTTAATAAATACACCGAACTAGATTAGAGTAAGGGCGCTTTTGGGAATACCCCTCGAGCGCCCTTTCTATTTGAAGGAACGAGCATGACGAGCGTTGTTACATTAAAGACCGAACTGGCATCACGTATTGATGCTGCAAATGACCTTGATGCGCTGGAAAAAATCCGCGTTGAGGCATTGGGCAAGAAAGGCGCGATTACTGCGCTCATGCAAAATCTGGGTGCGATGCAGCCGGAAGAGCGCAAGACATTCGGCGCCGAGATCAATGCGCTGAAAGATAGCGTAACACGCTTGCTGGAAGCACGCTTTACATCCCTCAAGGATGCAGCCGTCACCGCGCGCCTTGCCGCCGAACGCCAAGACATGACATTGCCTGTCGCCAAAAGCGGCACAGGTAAAATCCACCCTATCTCGCAAACCGTGGACGAGATGATCGCGATTTTCGCCGATATGGGTTTCACTGTGGCCGAAGGGCCAGATATCGAAGACGACTTCCACAACTTTACAGCGCTCAACTTCCCGCTCGGTCACCCTGCGCGCGCGATGCACGATACATTTTATCTGCCCGACGCACCGGAAGGTGAAGATAAAAAACGCCTGCTGCGCACACACACGTCACCTGTGCAAGTCCGCACCATGCTGACGCAGAAGCCGCCTATCCGCATCATCATCCCCGGCCGCACCTACAGGTCCGATTACGACATGACGCACACGCCGATGTTCCATCAGCTTGAAGGCCTCGTGATCGACAAGACAACGCATATGGGACACCTCAAAGGATGCCTGATCGATTTCTGCAAAACCTTCTTTGGTGTTGATCAGTTGCCAACACGCTTCCGCCCCAGCTTCTTCCCGTTCACCGAACCATCGGCTGAAATGGATATCGGCTGCGACCGTTCGAACGGCGCGCTCAAAATCGGCGAAGGCAAAGACTGGCTCGAAATTCTGGGCTGCGGCATGGTCCACCCTAATGTACTGCGCAATTGCGGCATCGACCCTGAAGAATATCAGGGCTTCGCCTTTGGGATGGGCATTGAACGCGTAGCGATGCTGAAATACGGCATCCCCGATTTGCGTACCTTCTTTGAAGGCGATACACGCTGGCTTGACCATTATGGCTTTGACCCGCTGGCCCGCCCGAATATCGCGACAGGTTTGTAAGCGCAGCCATGCTCAAAATCGTTCCCCTCACGCAAGAACACGCCGTAGGCTGGCGCAGCCTGTGGCGTATGGATGTGGGCGATGCGTTACACAAAAGCGCGATTGACCACACCGAAAAACAATTGCTCGACCCACGCGTTCCTCTATTCGCGCTTCTTGGCCTGAGCCAAGAGAACGAAGTCGTGGGTCTGTTGCACGGTGTGGTCCACCCCGTCGCAGGTTCGCTCCACCCCGTGTGCTACATGCAGGATATGTTCGTGCACCCGGCACGCCGCAGGCAGGGTATCGCTACCAACCTGCTTGATGCACTGGCGGCCATGGGCCGCATCGAAAAATGGGACCGCATTTACTGGCTGGCCGACAAGAATAACGCGCAGGCCAATTCATTTTATAAAGACCGCGCTGTGCCGCTTGATTTCAGCTTTCACATTCTGCCTTTAGGCATGCTCGATAAAATAGGAGTCGACCAATGAAATTCACCCTTTCCTGGCTCAAGGAGCATCTGGATACAACGGCCACGCTTGACCAAATTTCGGTCGCGCTGACATCTGTCGGCCTTGAGGTCGAAGGGCTGGAAGACCGCGGCGCTGTATACGCACCATTCAAAACCGCGAAAGTGGTATCCGCCGAGAAGCACCCAGATGCCGACCGCCTTAAAGTGCTGATGGTCGATACCGGCGATGGCGGCAAGCTTACACAAGTCGTATGCGGCGCGCCCAATGCACGCGCAGGCATGACGGGCGTGTTCGCCCCCGAAGGCAGCTACATACCCGGGCTTGATACGGTTTTGAAAAAAGGTGTTATCCGCGGTGTGGAATCGTGCGGGATGATGGTCTCGGAACGGGAGATGAAATTATCGGACGAGCATAACGGCATCATTGATTTGCCTGATGCCACGCCCGTGGGTCAGCCAATGGCCGCGCTGTTCGGGCTTGATGACCCTATCATCGAAATCAACCTCACGCCTAACCGTGCCGATTGTGCTGGCATACGCGGCATTGCGCGTGACCTCGCCGCCAAAGGGCTTGGTACATTGAAGCCCATCAACACGGCGGCTGTACCCGCCACGTTTGAAACGCCTGTCAAAATTTCCATCGCCTGCCCTGAGGCGTGCCCCCAATTCATGGGTCGCCTTGTACGCAATGTTAAAAACGGCCCGTCGCCCGAATGGCTGCAAAAGCGTTTGACCTCAATTGGCCTGCGCCCGATTTCGACGCTGGTCGACATCACAAACTTTTTTACAATCGGCCTTAACCGCCCCTTACATGTTTTCGATGCCGATAAGCTGAAGGGCAATATTGTCGTTCGCAAAGCAAAAGACGGCGAGACGCTTGCAGCCCTGAATGACAAAACCTATACGCTTGATGCCAGCATGACAGCTGTGTGCGATGATAGCGGCGTGCTTGGTCTCGGCGGTATCATTGGCGGCGCGTCAACAGGCTGTGACGACACAACCAAAAATGTACTTATTGAATGCGCGTATTTCGACCCTATGCAAACGGCACTTACGGGCCGCACGTTGCAAATCAATTCCGATGCGCGCTACCGTTTTGAGCGCGGAATTGATCCCGCTTTTCTGGCCGATGGCATTGAAATGGCCACGCGCCTTGTGCTTGAACTTTGCGGCGGTGAAGCCGGTAGCGTTGTTGTTGCAGGCAGCGAAGCCAAGTGGCAACGCCAGATTGCTTTCGACCCTGCGCGCACTTTGAAGCTGGCGGGCATCGATATTGCGATGGCCGAACAGCAGCGCATTTTAACAACGCTTGGTTTCGTTGTTGATGCCAAAAAAACACCTTGGAATGTAACCCCACCAAGCTGGCGCCCTGATATTGAAGGCAGCGCAGACCTTGTTGAAGAAGTCATCCGCATCAATGGTTTTGATGCGATTACAGCCGTATCTGTCACGCGCGACGGCATCATGACGAACGGCGCTTTATCGCCCGACCTCAAACGCAGGCAGGATACACGCCGTGCGCTTGCAGCACGCGGCCTTAGGGAAGCGGTTACATGGTCATTCATGCATAGTGCGCAGGCCGTGCGTTTTGAATCGATTGCAATGAATGACAACCAGCGTGCGGGCCTGACCCTCACCAATGCCATTTCATCCGAACTCGACCGCATGCGCCCCAGTATTTTGCCAAACCTGTTGCAGGCAGCACAGCGTAACGCCGACCGCGGTTTGCCGAATGCGGCACTGTTTGAAATCGGGCCCGTGTTCAACGGTACGGCACCGGCCGAACAGTTTTTTGCAGCAGCCGGTATTCGCCATATGGATATGGGCGACCGCCACTGGGCCAGCCCCGAAGCTGGCCGCGCCGTCAATGCATACGACGCCAAAGCCGATGCGCTTGCAGCGCTTGAAGTTTGCGGCATGACGGCTGCCAAAGTACAAATTAGCCTTGATGCACCTTCCTATTACCACCCGGGCCGCAGCGGCACGTTGCGGCAAGGCCCTGTGGTGCTTGGCTGGTTTGGGGAATTGCACCCATCAGCCCTTGAGGCCTTGGGCGTCAAAGGCCCTGCCGTCGGGTTCGAGGTATTTCTGGCCCGCGTGCCCGCCCCTAAAAAAACCGGTACGGCACGCCCGCTGCTCAAGCCTTCGCCTTTCCAGCCTGTCGCGCGCGACTTCGCGTTTATTGTCGATAAGGATGTAAGTGCCGAGGCGATTATCAAAGCAGCTGCAGCATCCGCCAAAGATTTGGTAACCCAGATAGACGTGTTTGACGTGTATGCTGGCAAGGGAATCGAGCCGGGTAAAAAATCTGTCGCGATTGCCGTCATCTTACAACCGCGTGAAAAAACCATGACTGATGCCGAAATTGATGCCGTAGGCCAAAGTATTGTTAAAGCCGTTGCGGATAAAACCGGAGCGAGCTTACGCGCATGACCTATTATTTTAAGGCCAATAATAAAAGCGGGTTCCTCAACGCATCGGACGGAACGGATGCCAAGGCTGCACGCCTAGTGGCCGTTACGGCTAAAAAACCAGACGATCAGGAAACCCCGCCATCGCCTTGGCTTGGCTGCGCCAATACTGAAGCCCTGTCGATTCTTGACCTCGGCACAGCCGAGGGGCGAGAGGCCTTTGCCAAAATTGCGACCGAAGTACCGCTATACCGCATCGCCATGGAATTGATTATTGACCGCGTGCTGTTTGAAGCCACGCGTGACGCCGACCGCATGAAGGGCGTACGTCAGGCCTTCGCACCGGAAGAGCCGCCTGAATCGGTAGCCGACAGCATGGTCGAGAAATACGCATTTGAAGGCAGTCTGCGTTTTCCCATCATTGCCAGCCGCAATAATCTTCAGTTGATCGAACTTTACTTGAAGCTGTTTGGCGCTGCCATACCGGAACACCTGACGCGCCATGACCATGTGGCAGCCTTGTTTGGCGGCCCCCCCGACCGTTTGATCGAAAAATACGACGGTGTCATGTGGCATGACATGGGATGGGTACGGTTTGACCGCGTGGTTTACGATGCCGACCGCATCGATAGCGACCCCGAAGTGACATTTGAATCGTATGTGACACGCGGACGTACAGCTGCCGAAGCACTTGCCGTTGGCGACCCGCGTCAATTGCTGGCCGCATGGATACAGGCCGAGCGTGTGCAGCGTGCCCTGTGCCGCGATATTGATGCGACGTTGCGTATGCAGGATATTGTACGCCTGCCACGCTGGGTGCGGGCCGACATATTCCGCATTCTGGAGCGCGAAGCCATGAAGCAGGTTTTTGCCGAAGGTATGAGCCGCCACCTGAACGACTGGGCTGAATTGCGCCGGACAACCCTGCTGGCGGAACCTATTGGTGCCAATGCCAAGGGCGAGGTTTCACCGCTTATCCAACAACTTTTGAACCAGACGTTAAGCGCTGATGCCAAATACTCAGGCAGTGCCGAAGCTTTTGCCATGCAAGCCGAACGCCGCTGGGCCGAAGCTGAACGGTTATTGGCTGCCTGAACTTTTGTTTACGCTTCTTCCGTGAACATCCAGCCGATAGCGGTCGTGCCGCCTTCGGTTACACCTGACAATACCAATTGCTGCGTCTTGCGCGGGGCGTTGCCAGAGCCGCAATAGACACTGGATTCAAGGGATAAATTCCCAGCTTTTTTCGAAAAACGCCACCCGCCACCAGATGCTAGACGCAATAAAGCGGCCTGCCCGTCCTGTATCAATGATGCCTGCACCTTGGGGTGCAGGTGGAAACGAATGGTATAGGCTGCCGGTTTTACCAAGGGTGCATCACTGGCCAAGCCATCTTCCCCTTCAAGCACACGACCATCGGCCGAAAGCAACAGGCGGCGTGTATGGATAAGCCCGTTCAAGGGGGCATAACCGTCATGCGACATTGTCAGCATAATACCGCCATGCATGATGTCGCGGCGGGTGGTAATATGGGTCGCGTTCCGGCCGATATGCCCGTCCTCCCGAATTTCGAAGGCGTTACGGTCATCAACGGTCAGGGTTGAATGGGCGGCTGTTGCGCGCAAATGGTCGGCCCATGTATCGTCGGTCGGGTGGGTAGCGCAATTGACGATCATACGGTCGCGCCCGACACACATTTCAAAAGCCATCGGGCTGGCATGGCTGCCATGGTCGTGCGGATGTGTGGCGGGGTAGCCGCAATCGACGATCACGCCGGCGCGTTCCCGTACCAATGATTCGAATCCGGCATCTTCCAATTGGCTTAATGGCTTGCGAATACGCACCCCGCTTACGCGAAGCAATGAATCGAGGAACGACGTTTCATCCTCACGACTGCCATGGAAGCAGGCGAGCTTACCATCCGGCATGCGGAAGAAGCGGATGGCGTACATGATTCGCTCGATCGCGGACTGGAGCGCCGTTGGCGCAGCCAACCCGCCACGCACCAAAGCGCCACGGATATCAATAAGATAGCGCGCTACCGTAACGGCCTTCGCGGGCGAGCGGCTAATATGCATGCCCTCGCCGTCAATTTCATCGGCCAGCCAGTGATCGAGCCATCCGAGAGCCTGATTCAGGCGTGATTCACCATTTTCGAGGCATAAGCCACCATAAATTTGCGCCCTGATGACTCGCAAAGCATCCAGCCCATGAATCTTTTCCGGATGCACACGGTCCAGATGACGGACCTGACGAATGAGGGACGCATAAAAAGCTTCCAGAAATGCATCATCACCGCTGGCACAGAAAAAGTCGTACCCCATAAGCCACGCTGCAATACGTTCGGCGGTTACGGTGAACCCCCAGACGCCTTCTTGCCAGCGTATATTGGTATCCATCCATTCCTGCATGAGGATACGGCCGAACTTACGGGAATTGTCACCGCCCAAGGCGCGTAGGTCGCGCAGCCACTCAAAACCGTGAATGGCCATACAGCGTTGGGGGTCTTTGGCGATTGGCTTGTCGGTCCAGACAGCGGCATCAAGCGAAATAGTCAGGCCGTTATCATCCAGCTGGCGTGCAGACACGCCGCGCCCGCGAATAGGGTCGCCCATCCAAGGGTCCGGCGGCAGCATCACCAAACGGTCGGGAATGGTGCCGCCCGCCAACGACCAGCTATAAAGCGGGCGAGCTATCAGACGCATGGCACCGCGGTTGCGAGACGGGTCAAGCAGGTCAGCCAACAGGCTCATGCTGCACCCCGCAAGGCTTTGATATAATTAGCATACTGGGCAGGCCCATCTTTAAACACTGCCGTGCCGGCGACCAACACATTGGCGCCTGCGGCAATGGCCTTCTTTGCCGTCTCGGGCGTGATGCCGCCATCGACTTCAAGGTCAATTGGCCTGCCGGTGACTCGAATACGCTCTTTCACCGCTGCAATTTTATCCTCAAGCGGGATATACGCCTGTCCGCCGAAACCGGGGTTGACCGTCATGACAAGGATCAGGTCCACCAGCTCCATAACATGGTCGATGACATCGACAGGAGTTGCCGGATTCAAGGCAACACCCGCTTTTTTGCCCATAGCCCTGATGGCCTGCAGGGATTTATGGAGATGGGGGCCTGCTTCAGGGTGGATCGTTATGATGTCAGCGCCGGCATTGGCAAACGCCTCGAGATAGGGGTCGGCGGGCGCGATCATCAGATGGACGTCGAATATCTTTTTGGTGTGGGGGCGAAGAGCCTTTACCACGTTCGGCCCTATTGTCAGGTTGGGAACGAAGTGCCCGTCCATCACATCGACATGGATATAGTCGGCCCCTGCAACATCGATAGCCCTTACCTCTTCACCCAGTTTTGCGAAGTCGGCTGATAAAATCGAGGGTGCGATCCTGATTGAGGAGCTGTTCATGGTATCAGTCTGATAAAATTGTGGAATTAGGTGCGCACTTAAGATGGCAGGATGTTTCTTAAAGTATAGGGATTCGGCACTCGCACTTCAACGGATGACATTGATATTTATTGTTTTTGTAGCACCGCGAAGAAGAAGCCATCCATACCCCCTTGGTCGACCAAAATGGTTGGAAAAGTGCGGAAACCAAAACCGCCTTTCCCCGTCTTCACAAAGGGCTTTAAGTCGTCAGCAATCGCGGTTATCTGTTTGAAATCTTTATATTGATTAAGGAATGCTTCAACTTGATCCTCACCCTCTTCGACCTCGAGGGAGCATGTGCAGTATAGCAATTTGCCCTCATGAGCCAGCAATTCAGTGGCCCTGCGCAGCAAATCACACTGGGTCAGCGCATTTTTAGACACTGAAATTTCACTGTGAATCCAAGGGTGTTCAGGATGACGCCTTAAAGTACCCGTTGAGGAGCACGGGGCATCGAGCACAATCACGTCGAACCGGTCATCAGTGCGCCAGTGATGCGCGTCGCTCACGATCGTGGTGACAGCGTCAGGCCCTATGACACGCATGATATTTCCAGTGACCCGCTGCATACGTGAACCAGAAACATCCAGCGCAGTGACCCGTGCACCTGCGGCTGCCAGTTGCAATGTCTTACCGCCGGGCGCTGCACAGACATCCAGAACCGACTTTTGTGCAACATCGCCTAACACTTTGATTGGCAAAGAAGCAGCGGCGTCTTGTACCCACCATGCACCCTCGGTAAAACCGGGCCATGACGCTATCTGACCAACACCTTGACGCACCCGCACCGAGCCGGGGATGATAACGTCACCACCGAGTTTTTGCGCCCACTCAAGTGATGCATGAGCATCTTTAATGGTAAGGTCGATCGGCGCTTCCTGCCCCATAGCCTTAACCAGAGTACGGGCTTGGGACTCGCCATAGGATGCCACCCAGCGTTTGCGCAGCCATTCGGGCAGCGTATCCAATGCGTCGGGCGCTGTGGTCACAAGCGTATCACGTTGACGCTGAACCGACCTAAGTACTGCATTTATAAGACCTTTTTGGCGCGATAGGTGCAGTGACCCAGCGGCTGACACGGTGGCATGAACGGCTGCATGCTCGGCCACATCCATGTAAAGTATCTGGACGACGCCTACCCTTAACAGTTGATGGAGCAGCTTTGGAGAGGGGTCGCGCTTGCGATCCATTATCTGGCGCAATACGGTGTCAATGGCAGGTAAGTTCCTGAAAGTAAAACCACAAATAGCATGAACAAGACGCCTATCTGCGTCTGAAAGCCGATATTTAGCCCCTACGCGGTCAAGGGCTTCATCGAGTGTTACGCCGCGTTCGAACACTTGCGCCAGCGCATGCGTCGCTGCCACGCGACTTTCAACGCCTTGATTATCTTGAGAAATTTCATCCATTTATAGTCATGGCGCGCAGTCTACGCACCCTTTCATCGGTCGAGGGGTGGGTCTTGAAGAGGCTATCGACCCCATTTAGGTGCAACGGGTTAATGATAAACATATGGGCAGTCGCCGGATTCGATTCGGCAGGATGGTTGTCGATGATTTGCGCATCGCCTGCAATCTTTTCCAGTGCATCGGCGAGCCAGTTGGGCTTGCCACAAATTTCGGCCCCTATGCGGTCGGCCTCATACTCGCGTGAGCGGCTAATGGCCATTTGTACGACCATAGCGGCTATGGGTGCGAGTATCATGACGAGGATACCAGCGAGATGATTGCGCCGCCCATCCTCGGACCTGACACCCATGAACATGGCCATATTACCTAGCATACCGATAGCACCGGCCAGTGTAGCTGTGACCGTCATGGTGAGCGTGTCACGATTCTTTATATGCGCCAGTTCGTGGGCCAGAACGCCTGCAATTTCGGCCATATTCAGGCGGCGCAGCAGCCCCGTTGATACAGCCACGGCTGCGTTTTCAGGGTTCCGGCCTGTGGCGAAGGCATTAGGTTGGTCATTATCGAAAACATAGGTGCGCGGGGTTGGTAAGCCCGCATTGCCCGCCAGCTGGGCTACCAGGGCCGTGAGGCCGGGTGCCGATGCCTCATCGGCCGGCTGGGCGCGATACATGGCCAAGGCCATGCGGTCGGAATTCCAGTAGGCAAACAAATTGGTCAGGCACGCGAAGCCGAAAGCGATCAGGGCCCCGCCCCGCCCGCCAACGGCCATACCGATTACCATAAACAAGGCAGTCATTGCTGCCATCAAAAGGGCTGTTTTTACAAAACCGTTCATGTCTTCTCCTGATCTGCCACGGTGTTCTCCAGCGTGTGGGCGTGGTCAATGATCAGGGTATAGATAGCGCGCAGCAGGGTGCCATCCAGCCCCTTGGCATCAGCCATGGCTGCCACGCGGTTTTTAACCGCCTCGGCCCTCTCGGACTGGACGACGGGTATGTTCTTGCTGGCTTTGATGAGGCCGACGTCATGGACGATTTTAAAGCGTTCGACCAGCAGGGTGACCAGCTGTTCGTCAATCGCATCAATTTTTGCCCGCGAATCCTTTAGAATTTCCATGCCTCAGTTTCACAGAATCGGGCGAATCGGGCAAGACGCGGGTTGAGGCAAAAAGGCTTAGAGATCGAGCTCGATCATCACGGGGACGTGATCGCTTGGCTGGGTCCAGTCACGTGCATCGGATAGGATTTTATACCCTTTTAGATGATCCTTCAGCGGGGGGGTTACCCAGATGTGGTCGAGGCGGCGGCCACGGTTGGATGCCTTCCAGTCCTTATTGCGGTACGACCACCACGTGTAAACCTTTTCAGGTTCAGGGGTGAAATGCCGGATGGCATCGACCCAGCCGATACTGTTTTGCATGGCGGTCAGTTTTTCAACCTCGATGGGGGTGTGGGACACGACATCGAGGAGCTGTTTGTGCGACCAGACGTCATGGACCAGAGGGGCGATATTAAAATCACCTACCACAACCATAGGGTCCGTACGTGTGTACGTGTCGGTAAAAAATTTGCCTATTTCATCGACGAAGCCGAGTTTGTGCGCAAATTTTTCATTCACGTTTACATCGGGAATATCGCCACCAGCGGGAATATACAAATTGTGAATCTGCACCGGCTTTTTTAATTTGGGCGACATGACTTCAACAGCTGCATGGCGGCAATCGGCCTTGCCGAAACGGTCCCATTTGTCGACCGTGTGGAACGGCACGCGCGATAAAATCGCCACGCCGTTGTAACCCTTCATGCCGGTGAAATGCGCGTGCTCATAGCCCGCATCACGGAAGATTTTTTCGGGGAATTGCGGATCAGGGCATTTGGTTTCCTGAAGGCACACGATATCGGGCGCCAAGGCTTGTATTGCCTTGATGACAAGCGGTGCGCGCAAGCGCACCGAATTTATATTCCATGTCAGGATTTTCATTTTTAAAACGGCAGTTTGAAATCAGCCGGCAGGCCCATACCCGCCATCATCTTGCGTGTTTCATCGGCCATTGTTTCATCGGCTTTGCGGCGCGCGTCATTCATTGCCGCCTTGACCAGATCCTCGAGCATAGCGGCATCGGCAGGATCAATGACGGATGGCTGAATTTTCACGGAATCAACACGGCCCTTGCATGTCATCATCACGGTGACAGCACCGCCGCCAGCGGCACCCGTTACGTGTACGTCTGCCATTTTGTCCTGCATTTCGGCCATTTTGCCTTGCATATTTTTGGCCTGCTGCATGATCTGCATGATATTCATGTTGCTATTCGTCCTTGTCTGTTTTGGTAATGGTATGAATTTCGGCGCCTGGAAATGCCAGCAATATGGCTTGAATATTCGGGCTTTCAAGCACGGCTTTGCGCAAGGCTTCTTTGGCGCTTTCACGTTTTTGTACAACAGTTGCATCACCCTGCGCGCCCGATACGCTGATGATCCATCGCTGGCCTGTCCAGGCTTGTAAATGCGATGAAAGCTTTTGCGACAGATTGGCCGGAGCCTCAGGCGTTGGGCGGAATTCAAAGCGACCAACCTCGAATTTCACGGGGTGCGCATAGTTCATCAGCTGGCTTGCCAAAAGCATCTCGCCCTTGTCTTCGCACAATGTAATCAGCGCTTCGAATGTTTCAGGGTTGAGGCCTGTATCAAGTGGGGATGATTGTGCCTGCAACATTGGCGCGGGTGCCGCCATTGCCAGCATCGCACCACCGCCACCGGCGATTGCCATCAGCGTTGGCGGGTTGCCGCCGCCGTGATCATTCGGTGATGATGCCATGGACGGCGCATGTGTATGTGCGGGTGTACGCATATCGCCACCGCCCCCAACATTACCCATTGAAATGGCACCGGACTGGATATCGCGGATAAGCCGCGCGGGGTCTGGCAGGTCGGCTGCGTAAATAAGGCGCATGAGCGCCATGTCGGCCGCACCCCGCGGGTCGGCCGCATATTGCGCTTCCTGCAACCCTTTGAGCAGAATGCTCCAGGCCCGTTGCAGGGCGGGCATCGGCAAATCACGCGCCAAAGCCTTGCAGCGTGAGGCCTCGGCCACTGGCAGGGCCGTATTTTTGAAGGCTTCATCGCGTAGTTCCAGCGCCTTGAGCAGCGTTAGGTCGTGCGCGGTTTCAAGCAGGTCTTGCAAGACGACCAGCGGGTCGGCGCCCGCCTGATGCTGGCGCTCCATAATCGACAGCGCCTCGCCCACATGCCCCGCCATGGCGGCTGCGAACAGCGACAACGTGAGCGACCTATCAGCCAGGCCCAGCATACGCGCCACTTCATCAAGCTTCACGACGCCCTGACCCAGCGCGATGGCTTGGTCAAGCAGGCTTAAACCATCACGTACCGAGCCGTCGGATGCGCGGGAAATGGTGGCGACGGCTTCGTCTTCAATTTCCACGCCTTCCTTGGCGCAGATGTTTTTGAAATGGGCCGAAAGCACATCGACATCAACGCGGCGTAAATCAAAACGCTGGCAGCGCGAGAGAACGGTTACCGGCACTTTGCGGATTTCAGTGGTCGCGAAAATGAATTTCACATGCTCGGGCGGTTCTTCCAATGTCTTCAGAAGGGCGTTAAACGCCGCTTTCGAGAGCATGTGCACTTCGTCGATAATATAGATTTTATAGCGGGCCGAGACGGGCGCATAGCGTACACCATCGAGAATTTCGCGAATGTCATCCACGCCTGTACGGGAGGCTGCATCCATTTCCATGACATCGGGGTGGCGGTCTTCGGCGATGGCGCGGCAAATGGCGCAATCATCCGTCGGGCCCGTGGTGGGGCCTGACTTGCCGTCGGGACCGGTGTAATTGAGGGCTTTGGCGATAATGCGCGCGGTTGTGGTTTTGCCGACACCGCGTACGCCCGTGAGCATAAACGCATGCGCCACGCGGCCTGAATTGATGGCGTTGCTAAGGGTGCGGACCAGCGCGTCCTGCCCGATCAACTCGTCAAAATGACGGGGGCGGTATTTCCGCGCGAGGACGCGGTAAGGCTGGGGCGATTCGGCTTGTGTCATAGGATTCATGTATCGCCTTTGGGTGGCGAGGGCAACCGATGGCGGCGTTTGGTCCGCAAGATATTCGGGACGAATTTTCCGGTTGGCAAAAAATGAATAGGAAGCTGGACAACGACCCGAAGCAAATTCGTTACGGCTGCTGCCTCTCGGCCCTGACCGGATTGGCGAAGCATTCGCCCGCCGCCAACTTCCCGCCGCAGGATTTAGGGCATTACGCCCTAAAATGCAAGTCTATCGCGGTATTATTACGCGGCGGCTAAGCGCAGGCGGCCCAAAAGCCCCGGTGCCGGTTGCGTTTTCACAAGCGCGGCACGCGCTTTGTTTTGCGCGGCCTGCTCGGCTTCAAGCGCGGCATAGTCGGCAGCGCCGAAACCCATGATGGAGCCTGCGGCGATGAAGGCCAGTTCGCGCGCGCGGGCGGCCATTTCAAAAGTCCGCATGTTTGATGTATCAGGGTAATCACGCTCAAACCCGGTTAGCGGCTTTTTTGGCATTGGCTTACTGCTCCCTATTCGTGGATCTCTTATTATCCTATATCGCGGTTTTTGTATTATGGCAAATTTTTTGATGTTTGCATCTACCCGTAAAAAACCTTAAGAGAGATACGCTTCGCAAGTCACGCTGCAGCCGCGAAAAGTTTTTCAGGCTATTCCCGCGTGCACTTTAGGGCCGTTGTAGCTCAGGGGTAGAGCATCGCATTCGTAATGCGAGGGTCGTAGGTTCAAATCCTATCAACGGCACCATCTTAATTTTCGTTTTTGAAACCTTTCATGCCCTCGGGCTGTTAGGCATCCATGACGACGAATTATAACAAGACAGATTTTCCGGTGAGTGGCATGCGCCGCTACCTCGAGACGGGGCCAGTTGTGCTTGTTTCATCGCAGTGGCGCGGTCGCACGAATATCATGACGATGGCATGGCATACCGTCATGGAATTTACGCCGTCACTCATCGGGTGTGTGATTTCGGGTGCCAACCACAGTTTTGATATGATCCGCCGATCACGCCAATGCGTTATCAATCTGCCCACCGTTGATATGATTGATACGGTTGTGAGCATCGGCAACACATCAGGCGCTGATACCGACAAGTTTGATACATTCGGTTTAACGCCTGATAAAGCTGCCAAGGTAAAAGCACCGCTGATACGCGAATGCTACGCCAATTTTGAATGCCGCCTGCATGACGATGCGATGATCGACAAATACAACTTCTTCATTTTCAAGGTTGTGAAGGCGCATGTAGCAACCACCCCCGCCTACCCCAAAACAATCCATTACACGGGTGACGGGGTTTTTATGGTGGCGGGCAAAACCATCAGCCGCCGCAGCGATTTCAAGCCGGAGATGCTTTAGAGCGTGTTTATCCAGCCACGCAGGGCTTCGGCCGCTTTTTTCCAGTGCGGGTCGAGCATTGTAGAATGCGCGAGACCATCAATGAGTGTTGGTTTGACGCCGTAATACATCGCGGTTTTCCAGACTTCGTCGGACGGGATCAATTGGTCATCCCTCCCGCCTAGTACAAACATGGGCGGGGCGAACCACGGCATGGGCGCGAAGGTTGTGAAGCCTTGTAATTCCAAACTTACGATGCGCGATTCATCCTGCACGCGGCGCATGAAGGTTTCGTACGCTTCGTCAGGCAAGTCAGCCGAGAAAAGGGCCGCGCGCATGATGGCAGGGTCGGCTGAATCAACGCCCGCTGTAATCATTTTCGAGAATTCATGGAACAGGCGCGGCGCTGTCATGCCCATGCGCCAAGCCGATGGACCCAGCCCCCAGGGCGGCACGGATGCCAGAAGCGCGGCGCCTTTGGCATCCCCGCCGCAACGCAGCCAATTTTGTACGACGGCCCCGCCCAGCGAATGGCCGATAACAATGACCGGCCCGCCGATGGTGCGTACGGCTTCATCAACATCGGCGGTGTAATCGCCCAATGTCCATGTCAGCAGGCCGCCATGGCCTTCGCTGGCGGCGTGGCCGCGCAGGCTGAGCGCGTAACTATCAAAACCGGCATTGGCGAAATAGGGCAGAAAATGCGCGGCCCAGACCCATGCGCCCACACAGATACCGTGGACGAACAGCAGTTTTGTGGGGTTGGCCTTACCCCGCGCGCGCTGGGAAATGATTTCGAGTTTCATTTCCTGACTATAGCACAAAACGCCTCCTGATTGTGAACAGCTGTACGTCCGCCTTGTGTATTCAAAAAAGCGCCCTACATCGTATTCCCATATGCATATATCCAAACAAATAAAAATAACGATCCTTATCATGGTGCTGGCCGCTATCGCCCTGTTTGGAACGGCGATTGCCAGAGCAACCGACTGGCGTTCTGCCCCGCGCGATAGCGCCGGTATTGCACCGTTGCCTACCGTTGAAAAACAGGCCGTGGTGCAGGTTTATGCCGCGCGCGCGATCAACTGGCGCGGGTGGTTTGCCGTGCATACATGGATTGCGACCAAAGAGAAAAATGCCGACCATTACACGGTTTACCAAGTGATGGGCTGGCAGTTATACCGCACCGGCAAATCCGCCCGCATCGAGACCGACCTACCCGACCGTTACTGGTTTGGTGCCAAGCCATTGCTTGTGTCATCGCTTATTGGACCTGCGGCTGAAAGCGCCATCCCCAAAATTAAGGAAGCCGCCAAAAGCTATGCGTACCCAGAGGCCTACCGCCTGTGGCCGGGGCCCAACAGCAATACCTATATTTCCCACATCATCCGCCAAGTGCCTGAAATGGGCGTTGAGTTGCCGGCCAATGCCATTGGCAAAGACTGGATGGGGCGCGGCGATATTTTTGGCCCGTCTGAGACGGGCACAGGTTATCAATTATCGATGTTGGGTGACCTAGGTATTACAGTTGGTAAAGCCGAAGGGCTTGAGTTCAATGTACTGGGCCTTAGCTTCGGCATCGACTTTATGCGCCCTGCGCTCAAGCTGCCGTTCGTTGGGCGTGTTGGCATGAGCGATGCGCCGATTCAATAACCCGCCACCATTTTCCAAAACATTTTACAGCCCTCAATATTTGCCATATAAACAAACTCCGTAGCAGGGGTTTATAACAATGATCATTACACCAGCCATCAAAGACATGGTTGCGCGCATTGATGCGCTGGACGCAAACGATGCCTCGCAGCGCGATGCGTTGCTCGCGCAATTTGTAAAAATGGTTGCGGCATCATGTGCTGCGCCGGAAAACAAAGCCCTCTATGCGAAGCCGGCAAGCAGTGTGCTTGAGCCCTACCCGATGGATGCCGATGGTTACGCGCTTGCCTTTGACCCGCTGCACGACGAAGTGGGCTTTAAAAACACATGGCAGCGTTACGGCATGGTTGTCGGGCGCGATATTATTGCCAGTGATGTATGCCACAAAACAATTACAGGCGTGCGCCGCGCCTTTAACGCGCTTTCGCAAAACCGCGCTGACCTGGCCGATGCCAGCACATGGCATGCCATGCCGAAAGATGCGGCAGGCACACCAATTTTAACCCGCGGCTTTTTTGAAATTTACCATGACGACATGCTGGCCCAGTTGCGCCAGAACGTACGAGCCTATCTGCACCATGTGCTCATATGGGGCCGTGCCGATTTATGGACAAGTTTCGACCGCCTTGGCATCAAGCTACCGCACCACGAAGAATCGGCGGCCCTGCCCCTGCATGTGGACCAGAACCCCAATGTACACCCTGATTTCAAAACCGTGCAGGGCGTAGTGGCCCTGACGGATTGCCCGACCGAACGCGGTACGTTTTTAGGCGTGCCAGGGTCTCGTGCGTATTTCGCGGCTTACGGTGCCATGGCCAAGAATAGCGGCGAGCATGTTGAGCTCGATGTGAATGCGCCCATTGCCAAAACCTTGCTGGCCCATGCGCAACCTATACCGTTACGTGCAGGGCATTTCGTTTCGTGGGATAGCCGCACCAGCCATGCCAACACTGAAAATATATCAAACGATATGCGGATGGTATTCTACATGGCGGCAGGCCCCGCGCGCGAAGATAACGCCGAGGCCGTCGCCGCGCGTCTTGATGCCCTGCAAACAGGTATTGGTAGTAACGTACGTGAAGCCCTGATGCACGCGAGCAAGAAGCCGCGCTACACAAACCCCGATGCGCTGGCGCGCATCCGCACACCCGAACAATTGACGATATTAGGAAAGCTGCTTTATGGCACCGAACGATACAGCACGATTACCGCACCGGTTGTTGCTTAACGCCGAACCGTTCGGCTTTGGGCCCACGGCGGCGATTGCCAGCTTCTTCCCGTATCTGCGTGATGCGTTTGCAAGCGTGGGGTATGTAGGCAAGAAACATACGCTCGATTTACAGCGAAACCTGCCTTACGACGCCATCCACGATATGACGAACGTGCCCAAACCAGAACGCGGTGACATGCTGCGCCCCGTGATGGAAGGGTACGATATTCTGCTCACGGCGATGGACCACAAGGTGGCCGAGATTGCCAAGGAAGCGGGCCTCAAGGTTATCTATTATGATGCGCTGGCATGGTACTGGCCGAGCTTTCCGGCATCGGTCACCAACAGCGATGTGTATATAGCCCAGAATTTTTTTGGTGTTGATACGCGCCTTAATGACGTTTTTGCGCACCATGCAGCAGCCCATATTGTTCCGCCGATTGCGCCTGCCCCGCGCGCGCCGCAACCACGCGAACATGTGCTAATTAATTTAGGCGGTTTGCAAAACCCGTTCTGGCCTGTAGCCGAGGTTGTTGAATATGCGCGCACGATGATCCCCATTTTACGCCGCGCTGTGCCTGCCAATACCAAAATCATCATCGCGGGGCCGGAAGCGGTTGCGAATGCGATGGCCGATTACGGCGTAGTGACTTACCCACGCGCGCAGATGGAAGATATATTGGCGCGCACGCATGTGGCGTTCATGACCCCCGGGCTTGGCAATATTTACGATGCCGCCGCCTTCAACGTGCCGACCATATGGCTGCCGCCCGCCAATGATAGCCAAGGCCAGCAGCTTAAAATCATGGAAGCGCATGATATGATTGATGCTGCGCTGGATTGGGCGCCGGTGCTTGGCAATGCGGGTATCGATTACAGCCGCGACCAGCCAAGCGTATTGGCGGCGATTGCGCAGACTGCCACACGCCTTGCCCGTGAGCCGCAATTACAGGCACGCCTATGCGATATGGCGACCGACCATTTTTACACTGTTAGTCGCAAGCGCGACAGCAAATCGGTTGCCATCACGCAGCGCTTCGGTTGCGGGGGCGAACGGGCAGTGGCCGATATTGTTATAAAAGCGGCAAGCGGCATCAAGGCCGCGCGGATGCATTATGCCTGAGGTGTTTGCCACCATGGCGGGCGGGCTTACAGCGCGGTTTGATACCGCGCGCGACATCCGTGCGCATGCGTTGCATTTCGGCGCGCATATTCCGGCCTTTGCATTTACTGGTGCCATAGCTGATAAAGCCGATATTGATCTGGGCGATGTGACCCTGCCCGATGCGTATCATTTGCTTTACGGCCATGTGCGCAAGGCCTTGCTGGCGCGTGACAATTACCCCGTACACGCGGCATGCGTGGGCCATGAGGCAGGGTATGCGCTGCTTGTCGGGCATTCGGGCTCCGGCAAAACTACGCTGACCGAAAAACTGCTGGCACAAGGTTACAAACTTTATTCCGGCAACAAGACAGTGATGCGCAAACAAGGTTCTGGATTACAGGCCATTGCGGGCACGCGCACGATGACGGCACTTGATGCAACGTTCAATCGCCAAGCGTATTTATTGCCTGATGCCGCGTATGCGCCAACGCCAACCGTGCCCATCAAAAACATATTCATCGTGCGCGTGAATGATGGCGTGGCCGAGGATCAGCGGCTGGAACCCTTAAGCGCGTTGCACACGCTTTACCCTTATTTTATGGACGCGGTGAATGCCGATGTAATTGTGGACGGTAAAACCGTGTTCGACGGCCACGTTGATATGGGTGTTAAAAGCCGGCTGGTGGAAACATTGGGCCGCGCGCTCGAGACTATTCCCGTGCGCAAAATATCAGGCTCCATCGCGTATATGGCGCAGCGGGTGATAGCCCCATGACGCGGCCAAAAATACTATGGGGCGTGTGCGGCATTGCGCACGGGCATATTTTCCGGCAATTGCCGTTGATCGAGCATTTTCAAAAGACATGCGATATCGTGATTTATGGCTACGGCAATAGTTACGATTATTTTGCCAAGCGCTACGCGAACCAGAGCCATATCACCGTATTACCCGTGGCCGTGCCCTTCTGGGTTGGTAATGCCGAGGGGCTTGATTTCGAGGCGACTGCAAAACACCCTGCCAACCAGATGAATTTCGACGCCATCAATTCCGACACTATGGCACAGACCATACGCGTGATGGGTAAGCCTGACCTCGTCATATCGGATTACGAGCCCGTATCGGCCCAGTATGCCTATGCGCATAACGCGCCCTTGGTGACGCTCGACCAGCAAAGCAAATATCTGGTAGGCAACTTCCCAGAACCTTTGAACGGCCAGACCTACCGCGATGAAGTGATGCGCCTGCGCATGTTATTCCCAAAGGCGGCCGAGCGTCTTGCCTGTTCGTTCTTTAATGTGGCGGCACATGGCCATACCCTTGAAGATGTGACCATATGCCCGCCCGTACTGGGCGATGCCATTATGCGTATACAGCGGGCGCCCGAAACTGGGCGGCCGAAGCTGCTTGTTTATTTATCATCGCAGCAGCCCTTTAACCAAAGCATGGACGAAGTGCGCGCCGTGTGCGCAGCTGTACCGCAAGCCGACTTTCATATTTTTGCAAAAGGCCTGCCTTTAACCAGCAGTGAAAATATCAGTACATACCCACATGGTGATGACGCGTTTTTTGACGTGCTGGCAAAGTGTAACGGTATCGTGTCGACCGCCGGCCATTCGCTGGCGTCCGAGGCCATGCATCTGGGTATTCCCGTCTATGCAGTACCGCTGCCCTTGTACGAGCAGCAGATGAACGCGCATGTGATCGCGCAAAACGGGTTCGGCGTATCGCACCCGTTGCTAGCGCCAGTACTGATGGACGCGTTTATTGAAAACCTACCGCTTTATGCGGCCAATATTGCCGCCGATGATACGGCGCTGTTACGCACCAACGGCCTGCCCGCCCTTGTAGCCCGCATAAGCCGCCACCTAAGACCATAAAAGCGCTGGCACGTTTTTTGCAAATAGTCTGTCCACCAAACCAAAGCTCGTGGATGCGCTATGACAATCAATTCCCTGACCAGCCTGATGACGGGCCAGAAAAGCCTCGTTGATTACCTGAATACCAATAACTCAACGTCGTCATGGTATACAAAGGGTACGGGCAGCACGACGAACAACGCCTCACTTGTAGATACGCTGAACGGTGACGACAGCGGCGACACGGTAAGCCTATCGGCGCAGGCGCGACAATTGCTGGCACAAGCACAGTCAAAAAACACCACCAGCACGACCTCTACGGCTACGGCCGCATCAACCGCCACATCAAAAGCGCTTACAGGGGCCAAAAACTTCCTGACCCAATTTTTTACCGATAGCGGTATCGACCTCAGCAAAGCCAGCGATGAAACCGTATCGCTGATTAAGGGTATCCAGAAGGTCATCAACGATTCAGGCGCCACCGCACAAGACACCACTATTGATGGCATGACTGCCAAAGCCAGCCATGGCAACCGCAAGTCGTTCACTATAGCCGGTACCGACCAGCGCATATCGCTGACCGTCACTTACGCGCAGGGCAAACCTACCAAAATGACCGTGACCGAAAGCGTCAACGGCAAGACAACTACGGCGGCCATTACAGTCAAATCAACCAATGGTACGCCATCGACTATTGATGTAGACCGCATGCAAAAGGCCTATAACCGTTTTGGCGGGATGATCGGGTCAAGCAAATCGGCACTTCTGACGCTGGATGTTTACGCCAAGTCATAGTCACAGGATGGCCACTGGCCTTAACGACCTATAACCCCTATGATATTTATAAAATATAAGGGGTTTTGGCATGCGCTTCGATCTTGAATCGATCGATCGGAATACGTTTTATCGTACGCTGGTTATTATCATTTCAGTCTCCCTCATTTTATGGGGGTGTATTGTTATTTTGCAGCCGTTCATTCCGGCTTTCTTACTGGCAACAATTTTTACGTTGGCAACATGGCCTTCATTTGTATGGCTTAAAGACAAATTGCATGGCCGCCGGACGCTGGCCGCCTTTACCATGACACTTGCGCTGGCCTCGTGCTTTTTGCTGCCGATGGTGTTTCTAGGCTCCAGCCTGGCTGATAATTTCGGCCGTCTTTATTCGGAAGTGCTTGCACCCGTTCTCAACAACCCTGGTAATGCGCCCGCATGGCTGCATGATATTCCGGTTATAGGCGACTATATTGACGGCCTGTGGGCAGACTATGTGGTCAAAAGCGTGAATGAGACCGAGACATTGCGCGCAGCTGTCGGCCCCAAGCTGATTGCCGTCGGCTCGGCTATCGGGCGGGGTGTGCTTGACCTCGGCCTAGGCGTTCTTATCGCCTTCTTTTTCTTCCGGCACGGCGTGGCCGTGGCCGCACGCCTGAGCTTGCTAACCGAAAAGTTTTTCGGGCCACGCGGGCAGCATTTACTTAATATATCTAAAAAAACCACCATCAGTGTTGTGTATGGCGTGTTGGGTACAGCCCTTGCGCAAGGCGCTATCGCCGGTGTGGGCTTCTGGCTTGCAGGCGTGCCGGGCGCGCCTTTCCTCGGTCTTGTGACCATGCTTTTGTCATTCATACCCATGGGCCCGCCCGTCATTTGGTTACCCGCTACTTTGTGGCTATTTGTAAACGGGCATGCCGGCCCCGGTATCTTCATGGGGCTTTGGGGGCTGCTGCTTATTAGCGGGGTTGATAACCTCATTCGACCATACTTCATTTCACTGGGCAGCGATTTGCCATTACCGCTGGTTATTCTGGGTGTATTTGGCGGACTAATAGCGTTTGGCTTTATTGGCCTGTTCATCGGGCCAACGCTGCTTGCAGTTGCATACGCGCTGGTGATGGAATGGAGTCATTCCGATAAAAAACCGATTGCTGACGATTAACCATGCGGGTTGATCTGTTCGATTTCGATCTGCCGCAAAGCCAGATCGCAACCGCCCCTGCGGCCCCGCGCGATAGCGCGAAACTGCTGCATGTGCCTGCGATGGGCCCGTTTATCGACCGCATTGTCAGCGACCTGCCACAATTATTGCGCGCAGGTGATGTCATGGTGTTCAACGATACCAAAGTTATACCTGCGCGCCTGCGTGGCATGCGCGGTGATATCGCGATCGAACTCCTGCTTCATCGGCGTATGGGTCTGAACCAGTGGCAATGTTTTGCTAAGCCTGCAAAACGCCTAAAGATGGACCAGACAATAGTGTTTGCCCCCGACTTCACGGCTACGGTTATAGGCCGCAGCGATGACGGGCAAGTACATCTACAATTTGAGTGCGCCGACATTTACGCCATGCTGGAAAAATACGGCGAGATGCCGTTACCCCCCTATATGCAGCGCCGCGCGGGCCAGACCGACACACAAGATTACCAAACGGCGTATGCGGTGCATCCGGGTTCCGTCGCAGCACCTACCGCGGGTTTGCACTTCACGCCTGCGCTTCTGGCCGCGATTGACGCTGCAGGCGTCACACGTGCGCATGTGACATTACATGTAGGGGCCGGCACGTTTTTGCCCGTAAAAGTAGATGACACGGACGACCACGTGATGCACAGCGAATGGACGCATATTTCACCTGATGCGGCCGCCACCATCAATACCGCACGCGCCGAGGGGCGGCGCATTATTGCGGTCGGTACCACGTCACTGCGCACACTTGAAAGCTCAGCCAAGGCTGATGGCCTTGTGCACGCAGGCGAGCTTGAGACGCAGTTATTCATTACCCCCGGCTATACATTCAGGGCGGTTGATGTGCTGATGACGAATTTCCATTTGCCGCGTTCAACGCTGCTTATGCTTGTTTCAGCTTTTGCGGGCCATGCAAGGATGATGGACGCATACGCCCACGCGATTGCCACGGGTTACCGTTTCTATTCGTATGGCGATACCAGTTTTCTTGAGCGGGCTTAAAGCGGCTTGGCTGCCATATTGCAGGCCTTGCGGCGCATAGCGACCACGCGGTCTGGTCTATCAACCTTGAAGGCTACAAAAGGTAATTTCGATGCCGCGTCTTCCAGTACTTCCATGACTCCATCAAGTGGGCCGATTTTCGGGCGATACGAAGACACGGAGGTAAATAGCCCCAGCCCGCGCTTCTGACAAAAATCTATAATCTCGGGCCGGATATCCTGCACCACGCAATCAATGGCATCAAAAGGCATGCGCTTGTGCTGGTTGGCGATTTCGACAAACAGGCGTGGCAGTACCGTAGCGCCGGGCTTCACACGGTAATCCGGTTCCATGACCTGATCGGCCCCGAAAATGCGTTCGGTCTTGAGCATGGGAGCCACACGGTAATGCGGGTTGGCCGCGCGCAGTTCTTCCAGCGCATTCCATTTGAAGGAACAGAAAACAATGTTGGCAACATCCAGTTGTGCGCTTCTTAAAAATTCATCGACAACGCGGTGGGTCGGGCCTGCAGTTTCGGCCTTCTTAAGTTCGATATTCACAATCGGCCTTGGTTTATTGCAGCGCACCTGCGCATTGAAACGGACAGATAGTGACAATGCTTCATGCAAGGTGGGGATAAGCTGCCCACGCCCCAACGCATAGGCCTTGAGTTCACGTGCAGTAAAGTCCTGCACCTCGCCTTTAATTGGCCCGCCATTGATATCGTGGGGGATTTTTTCGCCCAATTCGCTGCTATGGATAACCATGGGTACGCCATCGCGGCTCAGATGTACGTCGAGTTCAACGCCCTCGACCCCGCGTTTGAGCGCAACCCAGAAAGACAGCAGCGTGTTCTCGGGTAATTCGCCATTACGCATTTTGCCGTTTTTCAACGGCGCTGCGCCCATGCCCCTGTGTCCGATAATATAAAACGTCATAGCCCGCTGCTTTTCATAAACTGCAGCAGTTATAACTTAATTTTTTCTCGCTATAAAGTTATTTTATTCCGCTTTTTGGCGGATTCGGTTGTTTTTCACCTTCTCGCCATTGGTTTGAGCCCACAAAGCGAGGCTTTCAATAGGCTCGCTCAAGGATGTACCGAGTGTGGTGAGCGTATATTCGACCATGGGCGGCACAACAGGATAGACCTTACGGGCTACGATGCCTGCTGCTTCGAATTCCTTTAACTGGCGGGATAATTCGCGCTGGGTAATTGATTCCAAACAGCGCCGCATTTCATTGAAACGCATGACGTTTCCATTCGCCTGAAACAATGCATGCAGAATACGGATCGACCATTTATTGGCGATCAATGACAGCGTCAGCTGCACAGGGCAGGTTGTTTCATCGTATTTGGTATACATTTCTATATCGGTATATTTTTGAACCCTACTATACAAAGTATATCACTAGCCTAGATTGTCCAACAGTGCAGCTTAAAAAGTTCCCAACCTTCAGGAGAATATCCGCATGTATAAACTATTCTTTTCCCCCGGCGCTTGCTCGATGGCTGTCCATATCGCCCTGCTTGAATGTGGTCAGACACCTGAGCTGGTGAATGCCGAACTACATAGCGCCACGCGTAACCCTGAATTCTTGAAACTGACTTCACGCGGGCAAGTGCCTTTGCTGGTTGAAGACGGTTTCGTGATCCGCGAGGGCGCAGCCCAAATGATTTACCTGCTCGATAAATTCAAGTCGCCTTTGATGCCGCAAGCAGGCCAAGCCCGCGCAACTGCTCTTGAATGGCTATTATGGGGCAACGCTACCATGCACCCTGCCTATAGCCGTGCCTTTGGTGCCAAACGCGTATCGGACGACAAAGCCGTGCAAGATGCCGTGCTGGTATCAGCTATCACCGGTATCCAGAAATTGTGGGATGACGTTGAAGCACATCTGGCCCAAAGCAAGTACCTTGCTGGCGATCAGGTGACGATGGGCGATATTCTAATGGCGGTTATTGCCAACTGGAGCGGCAACTTTGAAGGCCGCATCAAAATCGGCCCGAACGTCAAACGCGTGCTGCGCGATGTTATTGCACGCCCTGCCTACCAGCAGGCGCTTGCGAGCGAACAGGTTGAATACAAGGCTGCCGCCTAAGCGGTATTTTAGAACCCTTTGGGCTTCGGTTTTTTGAAGCCTTCGTTCTTGCGCCGGGGTGGCAAACCCCGGCGATTTTTATCGCGGCCGTTCTGGTGGCGAAGCTGGCCCGGCTGCTGGCTGAAATAATCGAGGTCAGGCGCGAATTTGGTGCTGGCTAGCGTTGTGGGGTTAAAGCCGTAGCTTGGGCCATCCACGCGCGTCCAGTCAAAACGCAGAAACTCGGGGTACTGGCCGCCGCGTTTGCGGTTTTTGAATAGAATATCCGCGCGGCGGCGTTCCATCAGTTCCAGCGTTTCAGCATCAACACGGCCAATCACCTGGGCCACATCCCCTTCCGCAAAAAAGCGCGGGGTGTTGGGCACAAGGTCAATCACCGACAAATCGGCACGCCAGCTTTCATCAGCCGGGCGGTCAAGCACGTTCCAGATTTCGGGGTCGATATCAAGCTCAACCGACCATGCATTTTTTGCACGTGCGCCCCAATCGATGCGCACGCAATCAAATGCCGCTGGCGCGCCTGTTATTTTGTGGTTCCACACACCCCAGACAAGGGTCGGGTACACCAATGTTTTACCTTCACGCATTGATTGACGCAAAATAACATCACCCACCTCAGGCGCCTTCAAAATAGACGCCTGCTGGCGTTCGCGTTCATCGAGTATACGTTCAGCGTAAGAGGTAATGGCAGATGTAATTTCAGGTGCCTGCGCTTCCCGCAGTATCCAGTTTTGCGGAATGTCGTTTAAGCCAAAGGGCGCGATGGTCCGGCCATCGGCTTCGCACTGCGCGCGTTTTTCAACCAGTTCATCAAAAAGAATAGGGTTCAGTGGTTTCACACGTTTGGTAACAGGGTGAAAATATTCCTGCGTCACAGGCACGCGCGCAATGCGCTGGGCCAGAACATAGCCGCCATCCCACACATTGCGGCGGTATAAATTGGGGAAGCTAGATGTATAGGCGGCATCGAACTGGTGGGCACGCAAGCGCGTGCGCGGAAAAACTTCCAGCCCGCAAACAGCACCGGTTTCAGCATCTTCATACACATTCCAGACAACGCAGGGGCGCTGAGCGGGGCGTTTATCATCGGGGTCCATGATGTCGGCAATTTTAAGCACAATGATATCATTGCGTTTAAGTTCAGGCGGCAGGGCCGGTATGTAATTCTCGGCCACGCTGAAATACGATGTTACTTCGTGCGCTTCCCACACACCTTTTGATTTGCGACCCTGCGCGGGCAGCGTATCGTGAGCGCGTTCGTTCATATGCCCCGGGTCGCGGGCAACCTCAAGCCCTGCAGCTTCACGGTTTTTGCGCACCTGCACGTTGACGCGCGATACAATCGCATCAATGCGGCTCGAGGACAGATCGCGTTTGCGGCCCTTGCGGACATCAGCAGGACGCAAATATTCAAGGCGCGGGGTGCGTGCCGGTTTTTCCTTTGCCGTATCTTCGATAGCAGTTTCAACACGCTTTGCACGACGTTCCTCGAATCCAATGCGCGCAGCCTCTTCAATTTGCTGGATTTCCGTTTGAATGATTGCGCGTTCGTAATCATCCTGCCCTACACGTTTGAGAAGGGATGCGCGGCGAATGATTTTGCCAAGCTGCAGGCCGGTGAATATAGGCTCCATGCCCGACTGGAAGGTCTGGCGCAATTCGCTGCCCTCTAGGCGCGTGCGCGGGCCGCGGCTGGCTTCGGCCCCATCAGCAGCCAAACCCTTCATAATTTCATCAGCTATTTCGAGCATGATGGCGCGCTTGGCAACAAAACCTTCTGTACGGAGTTTGGGGCCAAGGTAGAAAGCGTTGGCGGGAATCAGGTCAACACGATCGGTGCGGATAACGGTCGATTTCGGCAGGCCTACAACCCCTTCAAGGCGCTGGACGAAATGGTCAAGTACATAGCCATAGTCGTTGTATAATTTCTTTTGTGCGAAGGCCAAGCGCACGACATAAACGCCGGTGATTTCATTTTTTCCGGCTACACCTTCAAGGCCGAGCACCAGACATTTGCGCTCATAGAATTCGACGGTGCCATCTTCACGCACGGTCGGAATGCGCGCTTGAATGATTTTGCCGGTCTGCAAGGTTTCAAGACCTGCGACTGTGCCGCCCGCAGCCATGAAGTCTAGGCTGGAATCATTGGCCGCGGGTTGAACGGCTTGCGATGAGAATTCCTCAACCAGTGCATTCACTAACGTATCCATACCAATGCTCCCTTATGCAGCATAATGTGTTAGGGAAATTGCTATGATATGTCAAATTTCAGGGGATGATATGGGGCTGCCCCGACCATTGCCGCGTAAGCAAACCATTATAGATAAATAGTCTAGCTATTCTTTCAGTATTTCGCCGATAGTCGGGATTTTAAATGCTGCCCTCAAAAAATATTGTCTGGTTTAAACGCGATTTACGGGTGAGTGACCACGCAGCACTTGCAGCTGCGATAAACGCCGGGCCAGTGATACCGCTGTATATCATTGAGCCGGCAATGTGGAAACAGCCCGATACTTCACGCCGACACTGGCATTTTATTCATGACTCACTTTTGGATTTACAGCATCATCTGACGGTACTTGGCGCGCCTCTTATTATACGGATAGGTGAAGCTACGGAAGTGCTAGAGCAACTGCGGCATCAAATTGGTACATTCTCACTTTGGTCACATGAAGAAACAGGCAATGATTGGACGTACAAACGCGATATAAAAATCGCAGAGTGGTGTAAATCAAATAGTATAATCTGGCATGAGATGCCCTCAAACGGTGTAGTGCGGCGCTTAAAAAGTCGCGATGGATGGTCAAAACTGCGTGATGCGCGGATGGAAGCACCTCTTATCTCTACACCCCGATCTATGGTCAATATCAAGAATATTGACTCTCATGCTCTGCCCGACAAAGACCACCCGATGTTTGGTACCCAGTCTATCGGCTCGGTGCAAACAGGCGGACGCAAGGAAGCGATTAAAACGCTAGATTCGTTTTTAAAAGAGCGTGGTCGCAACTATATGCAGACAATTTCAAAGCCAGGCGTTTCAGCGCGCCATTGTTCGCGGCTGAGTGCTCATATCACGTTTGGTACACTTTCTGTACGCGAGATCGAGCAGGCAACGAAATCAAAGATGCGCGTTCTCGTAGGTAATAGTGATCCTGATGCGGGATTTTTTAACCGTAATCTTTCAGCTTTTCTCTCGCGCCTTGCATGGCACTGTCATTTCATTCAAAAGCTTGAGCAACAGCCCGAAATTGAATTTAAATGTATGCATCCCGCTTTTGAAGGTATGCGCGAGCCGCATTTTCGTGAAGACTTCTTCGAGGCATGGAAACATGGGCATACCGGTTATCCACTTGTGGATGCATGTATGCGCTCCCTACACGCTAACGGCTGGATCACCTTTCGTATGCGCGCGATGCTAGTCTCATTTGCGAGCTACCATTTGTGGCTAGACTGGCGGCGAACCGCGCCATTACTTGCTCAGCTTTTTACCGATTACGAACCTGGCATTCATTATTCCCAGTTTCAGATGCAATCGGGGGTTACAGGCATCAACGCAGTACGGATGTATAATCCGATCAAGCAATCACTCGATCATGACCCAAACGGCAAGTTTATCCGACGCTATGTGCCTGAGCTGAAACACGTACCTGATAGTTTTATTCATGAACCTTGGCGGATTGACGCGCCACCGAACCATTATCCAGCACCGATTGTTGAGCATGAAGCCGCGATTCAATATGCCCGCGCAGAAATCGCTCAACGCTGGAAACAGCAGGGATTCCGAGAGGAAGCAAGCGCAGTAAACCAGAAGCTGGGAAGTCGCAATAGGCCCCTAGCAAGAGTAAAGCCTAAGAAGAAAAAAGAAACACAGCAACTTAGTTTCGATGTATAAGAACTAAAAGGAAAAAACATGGCACATTTTTTAGTAATTGCAGCAAGTAGCGGTATTGGGCAAGCCACTGTATCACTACTTAAACAAGCTGGGCATAGCGTATTCACTACCGCGCGGGATAAATCAAAAATTACCCCTGATGCAGTGCTTGATGCCACCGACTTTGAAGCGGTTGATGCGGCATTCCAGCAAGCGGGGGATGTAGATGGAGTAGTTAACTGCAGTGGTTCGTTATTGCTAAGATCAGCGCACCTAACCAGTAAAGAACAATATCAGGCGGTCATTGATGCTTCACTTACCACTGCCTTTGCAACCGTACGAAGCGCAGGCAAGCATATGAATAGTGGTGGATCAGTGGTACTTATATCCTCCGCGGCCGCAATGGCAGGACTTACCAACCATGAAGCGATTTCAGCAGCAAAAGCAGGCATCATTGGGCTGACACTATCAGCAGCAGCCACCTATGCAGGGCAAAATTTGCGTGTGAATGCAGTGGCTCCGGGCCTAACTGAAACACCACTCACAGCAGCGCTTACAGGTAGCGAAACATCACGCAAATTTTCGGAATCTATGCATGCGCTGGGGCGGCTGGGTAAGCCTGAGGATATCGCACGCGCGATTGTATTCTTGCTTGATCCGGCAAATAGCTGGATTACGGGGCAAGTGCTTGCCGTAGATGGCGGATTATCAAGCGTTAGGCCAAAGACCAAAGCATGAAAACCCAGCATACACAGGCTTTTATCAGTGACATCATAGGCATGGCGTGGGCGGACGATGTTTCATTTGATAAAATCAAGAAAGAATACGGGCTAACAGAAGCCGAAGTTATAAAAATTATGCGCACACATTTGAAAGCGGGCAGCTTCAAGCTATGGCGCAAACGCGTATCAGGGCGAGAATCTAAGCACGAAAAACGTTCAGCACTACTCCGTCAAGAGGTGGAATGATGCCCGCGCTTCGCCTTATTCTTGCTGACCAGCTCTCAGAATCTATTTCTGCACTACAAGGGCTGGATAAAGCAAAAGATACTGTCATTTTTTGCGAAGTGATTGAGGAGGCAACTTATGTTCCGCATCACCCAAAAAAAATTGCATTTTTATTTTCTGCTATGCGCCATTTTGCACAAGCTTTAGCCGCAGAAGATGTACATGTGCTGTATATCAAATTGGACGATGCAGATAATACAGGCAGTTTTACCGGTGAGGTGCAGCGCGCTGCCAAAAAATTAAAATCATCGCGCCTGATTGTGACTGAGCCCGGAGAATACCGTGTTTTAGAGATGATGAAGGGCTGGCAGACCGCTCTTGGAATTCCGGTAGAGATCAGGACTGACGATAGATTTCTGGCAACGCACACGGAATTTTCCGCATGGGCACAAGGTAAAAAGCAACTGCGAATGGAATTTTTCTATCGCGAAATGCGTAAAAAATTTTCCATCTTAATGGAACCCGATGGCACACCCACTGGCGGCGCCTGGAACTACGACAAGGAAAACAGAAAGCCGCCAAAAGCGGGTATGAAATCGCCGCCGCGCATCAGTCACGAAAAATCATTAATTACCAAAGAAGTATTGCAGCTGGTGAAGGCACGTTTTTCGCATCACTTTGGAACACTTGAGCCATTTCACTATGCGGTGACAAATAGCCAAGCGATAATGGAGCTAGACCATTTTATAACGCATCTGCTTCCAAACTTTGGTGACTATCAGGATGCAATGGTAACTGGCGAGCCCTATCTCTATCACTCGCTTATCTCAATCTATGTAAACGCAGGCTTACTATTGCCGATTGAGATATGCAAGAAGGCGGAGCTCGCTTATCGAGAGGGTAAGGCTCCGCTTAATGCCGTTGAGGGTTTCATTCGCCAGATACTCGGCTGGAGAGAGTATATCCGCGGTATTTATTGGAACTTTATGCCTGAATATGGCGAGCGTAATACACTCAATGCTACGCGCCCACTGCCCGATTTTTACTGGACGGCTGATACGCATATGTCTTGCGTTGCCGAAGCGGTACGACATACGCGAGATCATGCCTATTCACATCATATCCAGCGCCTGATGATTACAGGCAATTTTGCACTGCTGGCTGGGCTTGATGTGAAAGCTGTGCAGGCTTGGTATCTAGCGGTTTATTCCGATGCCTATGAGTGGGTAGAAATGCCGAATACCCTTGGTATGGCCCTATTTGGTGATGGGGGTGTGGTCGCGAGCAAGCCTTACGCTGCCAGCGGAAAATATATTCATCGCATGAGCAACTATTGCGACAAATGTATCTATGACCCTGATGAAATGACAGGTGAGAAAGCCTGTCCGTTTAATGCCCTCTACTGGGACTTTCTCGTGCGACACGAAGATAAATTTCGTGGCAATCAGCGCATGCCGTATGTTTTTTCAACATGGGATAAATTTACGCCTGAAAAACAAAAGGCTATCCGTACACAAGCCGCATCGAGTTTACAAAAAATGTCGGAGGGTACGTTATGATCACTGTATTTTATGATGGAAAATGTGGCCTGTGCCGACGTGAGATTGAACATTACAAACGCATTGCGCCAATGAATGTGTTTGATTGGGTTGATATTACCGTTGATGCATCGCCCCTTGTGCGGCTAGGGATTACCTATGCCGACGGATTAAAATTACTACATGCTGAAGACCAGCAAGGAAAAATCTATGTGGGTGTGGATGCTTTTATTCTGATATGGCGCCAGATACCGGGCTGGAGAGTCCTTGCAGCTATGGTCAGTGTTGCTTTTATTCGCCCTATTGCCAATATTGCTTACCGTGCTTTTGCCGCATGGCGGTTTAGTAGGCTTTCTCATTGCCAGATAGCATTAAAAGCAGATGATATCACCAAAAAATAAAAGGAATTCCAATGTTGAGATCTCTCGGGCATATCCGTGATGCTGCGTATACCCAAAGCCCAGGTAATAGCAGAATCATCATGCAAAAATTGACAGAATGAACATGAGCTCAGAGAAAAATGTGTTAGGTGAAAAACTAGCACTACACTGCATTTCACAAAAAACAGGTTTTTATCGTGATGGTTATTGTCGTACCGGTAAAGCAGATACGGGCAGTCATGTTATAGCGGCAATTGTTACGGATGAGTTTCTGGAATTTACGAAGTCATGCGGCAATGATCTGGAAACGCCACGCCCGATATATGATTTTCCAGGACTGAAAGCAGGCGATCGCTGGTGCCTGTGCGCTCTGCGCTGGATGGAAGCTCATGAAGCCGGAGTAGCCCCGCCTGTGGTGCTTGAGGCCACACACGAAAAAGCCCTTAAAACTATCCCTCTTGAAATACTTGAACTTTATAAGGCGCAATAAATGCGGCATCTAAAAAAAAGTTTCGATAACCGAGAAGACTTAATTAGCTATGTGCGTGAGCTAGCACCATGGGCAGTAGGCAAGCATAGCTATATTCAGGGCGGCACGGATAAAGCGGAGAGAAAACTCGCAGCTATTGACCCTATCGCTTATGCACATACACGCAATTTTGGTGATGGAGCAATCAGTCGGCTCTCTCCATACATTCATCATGGTATTCTTAGCTTAAATGCAGTGCGTAATTATGTGCTGACAAAATATAGCGAGCCGGCACAAATCAGCAAATTCGTTCAGGAACTTGCGTGGCGCGATTTCTGGCAACGTATTTTAATCACGCATCCGCAATGGGCATGGGAAGATGCAGAGCCTTATAAAACAGGTTTTACTGCTCAGGATTATGCAGATGACCTGCCGGAGGATATTGCCTATGGCAAAACTGGCGTCGCATGTATTGATGCGTTTATCCACGAGCTAATAGCGACAGGCTTTATTCACAATCATGCCCGCATGTATCTAGCAAGTTATACTGTGCATTATCGCCGTATAAAATGGCAGACAGGTGCAAAATGGTTTTTACATCATCTGCTTGACGGTAATGTTGCAAGTAATAATCTCTCATGGCAATGGGTGGCGAGCACCTTGAGCCATAAGCCATATATTTTTAATTTGGAAAACGTAGATAAATATTTTGGTAAGCTGGTTGATACGTCACCACTGACGAACCATCCGCTTGATGCCAGTTATGAAATGCTTCAAGAGAGACTATTCCCGAATATTGGAAAACCTTTATGAACGCACCTATAATATGGCTTCACGAAGAAGCGCTGCGAACATCGCACCCGGTATTCAGAGCGGCACCCACCGAAGCCAAAGCTATTTATGTCTGGGATGATGCATATTTCCGTCGTGTAAACTACAGCCTGAAGCGTCTCATTTTTATTTATGAAACACTGTGTGCGCTGCCGGTTGATATCATTTTTGGTAATACGCCAGATATTTTACGCGAACTTGCACCCACTACCTTATACATCCCTGCAACCAATAATCCGCTGATTTTAGAAATCATTACTGAATTAAAAACAATTACTTCTGTCCAAATATATGAAGATGAAGCTTTTGTAGTCCCTAAAAAGTCAGCAGATTTTATTCGCTTTTTTCAATATTGGAATAAAGCTGAAAAGACGGCGTTTCTAAAAAATGGGGGCTTGGATGCCTAAAGGAATCAAAAAAGAAAATCTACCTTCGAAAATATGTGCTCGTTGTGGCAGGCCGTTTATATGGCGAAAGAAATGGGAAAAAATGTGGGACGAAGTTAAATATTGTTCGGATAAGTGTAAAAAATAATCATGCAATGAAGGCTAATTACACTGGTAAAATATTTTAATCTATAGCGACGCGCCGCCGCTCATTTAGCTCATACCCACACATCATTTTCCCTTGGCAGGCCTGGACAGTATACTTATTGTTAAAATCAGTCGTGTGAATATCGTTCCCTTTTCTTGAGTGTTATCACCGCTGTTGTGTTGTGCTTTGTAACATTCCCCTAGGTATCATGAAAAAAAGAATCGCTATTATCGGCGCAGGCATCTCTGGTCTTACTTTGGCGCAGAACCTCAAAAGCCACGGGGATGTAGTAGTGTATGAAAAAGCGCGCGGCGTGGGCGGGCGCATGAGTACACGCTATGCCGATCCATTTTATTTTGACCATGGCACCCAGTACTTTACTGCACGCACGGATCAATTTCAGGCATTTTTGAAACCCTATTTTGAAGATGGAACGATTACCGAATGGAGCGGTAAAGTTATCAATCTGGAGATAGGCAAAAAAACTACAAAACGCATCTGGTTTGAACCTCATCTTTTAGCAACGCCTAACATGAACAGTCTGTGCAAAAAACTGGCGCAAGGGCTCGATATACGTCTAACAGTAGAAATTGCACCACTGAGCCAAAAACAAGGCGCTGTGTGGGTTTTACAGGATAAGCAAGGCAATATGCTTGGTGAGTATGATTGGGTTATCTCAACCGCACCACCTGCCCAAACGCTCAATCTGTTTCAAACAGTACTACCAGACGACACAGCCCTCCATACGGCGCGTATGCAGGGTTGCTATACGCTGATGATTGGTTTTAGCAAACCATGGGACAAACAATGGATAGCAGCCAAAGTGCGCGATAACCCAATCAAGTGGATATCCATCAATTCAAGTAAACCAGGCAGAAATAAAGCAGTAACAGCGATTGTCGCCCATTCATGCAACAACTGGGCGGATGAACATATTGATGACGATATGCAGGAAGCGCAGAAATTTCTGGTGGCGCAGTTTGAAGCCGTAACAGGGATTTCAACCACGAATGCAGACTACATTTCAGCGCATCGTTGGAAATACGCTATTGTTGAGGAAGCTGAAAGCTCAGGTTTTTATTTTGACCCCAGTCAATGTGTTGCGGCAACGAGTGACTGGGCATCTACATCACGTATTGAAGAAATTTGGATCAGTGCAGTGGATTTGGCCAACAATATTTCCAATAAAATTTCATAAACCATCATGACAATACGATAAGAACCAGCAACTCAAGAGTTAGAAACTTAAGTTTTTGCTACGCAAGCCTTTCGACCTATATGTCAAAAGGGCAATGTGTAAGAATGGCGCGCCCGGCAGGACTCGAACCTGCGACCTACGGTTTCGGAAACCGGCACTCTATCCAGCTGAGCTACGGGCGCTTAAATCGGAAACAGAGCCCTTATAGATATATTTTAAGGGCGCGTCATTTCTTTTTGGATTTGGACGCGGCTTTCGGGGCTTCCGGCTCAATACGGGCATTCAGCATGCGGGTAATATTGCCCCACTGCATGCCTGAAAACAAATGCGCGTAGGCAGCCGCCAGCCAACCCTTGTTGCGCCATTCAACCAATGTGGCATCGGGCAGCTTGTTGAATTTTGCTTCATCAATGATGCGGAAACCGGAGAAGCTGATGCGTTGGCCGTTTTTAAGGGTAATCTCGGCCGTGCGGTCAACCAGTACCCCTGCATCGAGCAAGGCCTTGCCGAATTCCATCGTCTGCTTGGCAGCAACATGGTACGAGCGGCAGAATTCAATCGCGTTCTTGGCGGTTTGGGTTGGCTGTTTTTTATCGTCAAAAAACTTTTCACCACCACCGCGTATAACTGCGTTTGGTGTGTCATCAATGCAAAGGCTTAGTTGTGTTCCATCCTGATTTTCGGACAGAATGAAAGGATAGCGACGGATGTACGCTGGCACGTACACGTTTGGTTCCCATGATTTATCATCACGGACAAACAGGTTTTCCGAATCGCGTACACCAACCATGGCTACGGGCGTTGCCGCCGCGTCATGCGCGAAAGCTATAGGGTAGAAATGTGCGATTTGTGGAAATTCGACCAGATTAATAGGCAGGGCGTTTGCCTGTGCCGCAAAACCGACATTCGCATCCTTGTTCAGCCCCCAATCAGCATGATTAACAGCTTCAAGCAGCGTCGGCTTCTGGTAGAATAGAGGAAGCGGCTGGCCTGCGGTTTGCGGGGCTGGTTTTTGCGGGCTGGTTGTCTGCTTGGTCATGGCGTGCACCTTTACTTGTTTGTACGTCAAAAATAAGCGAAAAAGGGTTTCGAGAAAAGGCTTTCCTTCATAATGCCGATATCCATTGATTTGCCTTCCCTTCTGCCCGCCTTGCTGGATGCCGCGCAAGATGCATCTGCACGTATTATGGCAGATTGGGGCCACCCCAAAACCGTAAGCCATAAAATCGACGGCTCACCCGTTACGCAAACCGATGCGGATGCCGAAAAAATCATAACTGTACGCCTGCGCGCCCTGCTGCCTGCCGCCATTGTGGCGGAGGAAGAATTCGAAGATGGTGTGACACCAACCATCGACCCCGATGCACCTTTTTTTCTGATCGATGCTTTGGACGGTACACGCGACTTCATCAAAGACGGGCGGGATTTTACCGTAAACATTGCCTTGATTGTAAACCGCCAGCCTGTTGCCGGCGTTATCCACGCGCCCGCACTTGGCGTTACATGGTACGCGGCCCAAGGGCATGGTGCGCACCGTATTGAAGGCGGCGTTACACGGCGCATTACAATGCGCGATATACCTAAAGACGGCCTTTTTTTGCTGGGCGGCAAACGCTCAAGCGAACCTGTCGTGCTAGAGCCTTTCATCGGGCCGCAGATTGTAGCCAACCGCGCCCAGCGCTCAAGCTCGCTTAAATTCTGTTTGCTGGCAGAAGCCGCCGCCGATGTGTACCCACGACTTGGCGAGACCTACGAGTGGGATACGGCCGCCGGCGATATTATTTTGCGTGAAGCTGGCGGCGCAGTGATTGACCTTGCCACCGGCAAACCGCTGGCCTACGGCAAACAGGAGCGTCGCTTTCTAAACGGCGGTTTTATCGCGGGGCATCGCAGCCTGTTTTTATCACCCGGGTAGTCAGTGCTGTAATTCCGGCAGGTCTTTATACAAATCAAGCGCCTGCGGATTGGCCAAAGCTTCTACGTTGCGGATAGGGCGGCCATGAATAACGTCGCGCACCGCAAGCTCGGTAATTTTGCCTGACTTGGTGCGTGGAATATCGGTCACGGCCAGAATTTTTGCCGGTACATGGCGCGGGCTTGCACCCTTGCGGATTACATCGCGGATTTTCTTTTGCAAATCGTCATCCAGCACCACGCCATCTCGCAAACGTACGAACAGAATGACGCGCTGGTCACCCTCCCACATCTGGCCGATGGCAATGCTTTCCAGCACCTCCGGCACCTGTTCGACCTGCCTGTAAATCTCGGCCGTACCTATACGTACACCCCCCGGCTTCAACGTAGCATCGGACCGGCCATGGATGATCCAGCCGCCATGCTCGGTGCGTTCAACCCAATCGCCATGGCACCATATATTATCGAAGCGCTCGAAATACGCGGCGTGGTATTTCTTGCCGTCAGTATCATGCCAGAAACCAACAGGCATGGACGGAAAAGGCACCTTGCAAACAAGCTCCCCTTGCCCTGCGCCTGCAGGGATTGCTTTGCCGTCATCATCGAAGGCGTCCATCGCATAGCCAAGGCCAGCACCCTGAATTTCACCACGATAAACGGGAGAGATATTGTTGCCGATGACAAAGCAGGAGACGATGTCGGTACCGCCGGAAATGGATGATAAATGCAGGTCTGATTTGATGGCATCGTAGACGTAATCGAAGCTTTCATGAACGAGGGGCGAACCCGTAGACGTCATGGTACGTAAGGTTTTGAGGCTATGTGTATCTTTTGGGCGGAGGCCACCTTTTTTGATGGCATCGATATATTTGGCGGCGGTGCCGAAAAGCGTCATTTTCTCGGCATCGGCGAAATCCCACAGCACATCGGCATTGGGATAAAACGGCGAACCATCGAACATCAGCAACGTGGCCTCTGATGCGAGGGCTGATACCTGCCAATTCCACATCATCCAGCCGCAGGTAGTAAAATAGAACACGCGGTCATCGCGTTTGATGTCGCATTGCAGCTGGTGTTCTTTCATATGCTGGATCAGCGTGCCACCTGCGCCATGGACGATGCATTTGGGCGCGCCCGTAGTACCCGATGAATACATGATGATGAGCGGGGCATTGAAATCGTAACGGTCAAACGCAATGGTAGTAGGGGTGTACGTATCAAGTACGGTATTGAAATTCGCTGAATTACTTAGCGTTGAAAGATCGGGCTGCGCATTCAGGTATGGCACAATAAGGGTGTGCTCAAGCCCTTCGATGCGTGGCTGGATTTCGGCTATTTTTGCCAAGCAGTCGATAACTTTGCCGTTGTAATAGTAACCATCAACGGCGATCAGCACTTTGGGGGCAATCTGACCGAAACGGTCGATCACGCCCTGTACCCCGAAATCCGGCGAGGCCGAGGACCAGATGGCACCGAGGGATGACGTTGCCAGCAAACCGATGACGGCTTCGGGCATATGGCTTACAAAACCGGCAACGCGGTCGCCTTGTTTTACGCCCATATTCTGCAGTGTCTGGCGCAGTTGCGATACGCGGTCATAGAGCTGCTTGAAAGACAAGCGGCGTTCCACCTTATCTTCACCACGAAAAACTATTGCATCGGCATCGTCACGGCGGCGGAGCAGGTTTTCGGCAAAGTTGATTTTGCCGTGCGGGAAGAATTTGCCGCCGGGCATGGCCGTCGGGTTTTCAAGCAGCGTATCGCCCTTGTCGCCAATGACGCCCATAAAGTCCCACGCCAGATTCCAGAACATGGCCGGCGATTCGACTGACCAGTGCCAAAGCGCGTCATAATCAGGCAGGGTATGCCCCGCCACGCCCTCGGCCTGAAGCCTGAAGGCCTCAAGGCGGCTATTGGCTACCGTGGCTTTTGAAGGGGTCCATAACGGAGTGTCGGATACTGGTTTAGGCTGCATTTCGGCCATTGGAGAATCCTTGATTTGAACCCCGAAAGTGTAAGCGCTGCCTGTAGTTCGACAAGGGGCTATAATTGCTGCACCGCAAAAAGCTAATAATCCTCATCCAATTTACTTGCCATCCATGGGGTTGCGGCATAGATTGCCCACGCAAAGGAACACTTTCTTCATATAGGGAATACCATGACCTTTGCTGCCAAAGCCCCCACCCAAAAGATTATCCGCGAAGCGCTGACATTTGATGACGTGCTGCTTGTGCCTGCCGCATCCGAAGTGCAACCGCTGGATACCATTATCCAAACGCATCTAACGCGCGATATCGTCCTTAACATTCCCCTCATTTCAGCTGCCATGGATACCGTGACCGAGAGCCTGATGGCGATTGCCATGGCGCAATCGGGCGGGATGGGCATCATCCACCGCAACCTCACGATCGGCGAGCAGGTCGAGGAAGTGCGCAAAGTGAAACGCTATGAATCAGGTATGGTCGTCAACCCGATTACCATTGGCCCCGACGCGCCGCTTTCTGAGGCTTTGGACCTCATGGCCCGCTACCATATTTCGGGCATTCCGGTCATTGAGCAAAACCGCAAGCTGGTTGGCATTTTGACCAACCGCGATGTACGTTTTGCCGATAACCCCAACCAGCCAGTGCGCGAGTTGATGACATCGGAAAACCTGGTCGTCGTGCGCAACAAAGTCGACAAAACTGAAGCCAAGCGCCTTTTGCATACCAACCGCATTGAAAAACTGCTGGTGGTTGATGATGAAAATCGCTGTATCGGGCTTGTAACGGTGAAAGACATCGAGAAATCAACCCAGTACCCTAATGCCTGTAAAGACAACCAAGGCCGCCTGCGCGTTGGTGCTGCTGTAGGCACTGGCGAAAACGGGTATGAGCGCGCACAAGCATTGGCTGATGCTGAAGCCGACGTGATTATTGTTGATACCGCGCACGGACATTCAAAATCGGTTCTGGAAACCGTTACGCGCATTCGGCGCATTCAATCCAACGCCGTGCAGGTTATCGCCGGTAACGTTGCGACCACCGATGCCGCCAAAGCCTTGATTGATGCCGGTGCCGATGCCGTAAAAGTGGGTATCGGCCCCGGTTCGATTTGCACCACGCGTGTTGTCGCCGGCGTGGGCGTACCGCAACTGACCGCAATTATGGATGTGGCTGACGCCTGCGCCCGCGCGGGTGTTCCGGTTATTGCCGATGGTGGTATCCGTTTTTCAGGCGATCTTGGCAAAGCAATTTCAGCCGGTGCCGATGTTGTGATGCTGGGTTCGATGTTTGCCGGTACCGACGAAGCTCCCGGTGAAGTAGTGTTGTATCAGGGCCGTTCATACAAGACGTACAGGGGCATGGGCTCAGTTGGCGCGATGACGCAAGGATCGGCCGACCGTTACTTCCAGGGACAGATCCGTGACACACAGAAACTGGTGCCGGAAGGCATTGAGGGGCGCGTGCCATATAAAGGGCCAATGAGCAACGTGATCCACCAGCTAACGGGGGGCCTGCGTGCCGCCATGGGCTACACCGGCAGTAAAACGATTGCGGATATGAAAACCAATGCGCAATTCATCCGTATGACGGGTGCCGGTTACCGTGAAAGCCATGTGCATGATGTGACCATCACGCGCGAAGCGCCTAATTACCGTCAAGAAAGCTAAACGCTGCTTTTCGTAATAAATAGTTCAATGGTATCAACTGCTATACCTCTTTGCAGGTGTGTTGCGGCGGCCTACATTATTAATCTCTATCAAACCATTTTTTGAGGTGAACTATGTTGCGTATGCTTTTCTCGGCTTTTCTGCTGTCCCTTGTTTTTGTAGCTCCCGCTTTGGCCGAGTCAGAAAAATTCGTCTTTGATAAAAAGCATACGCAGATTTTATTCTTCGTGAACCATATGGGCTTCTCGAATTCCAACGGCAAGTTCTTGGGCTTTGACGGCTCGTTTAATTTTGACGCGGCCAAACCTGCAGAAGGCAATGTGAGCCTTGTGATCGACACCAATTCCCTGAATATGGACGATGCCAAGTGGGAAGAACACTTGAAAGATAAAAACTTCTTCAATACGGGATCATTCCCAACCATGACCTTCAAAAGCACAAAAGTTACCATGACAGGCGAAAAAACCGCCAAGCTGACAGGCGACTTGACACTACTGGGCGTAAGCAAGCCTGTGACACTTGATGTGGTGCTGAACAAATGCGGCGAGCACCCTATGTCACACGCAAAGACCTGTGGCTTTTCAGCCACCGGCAACCTGAAACGTACGGATTGGGGTATGAAAGCCTATGTGCCGATGGTTAGCGATGATGTACAACTGCGCATTGAAGTTGAGGCCAGCGTCGAACCGGCCCTCAACAAATAACTACGCTTCAAAAGGGATAGTACGCCAATGCCATTTAAAAACACGCCCGAGACTTACGGTATCGTTTCAAAAACGCTGCACTGGTTTATAGCGATTGCCATGATAGGCATGATGGTATTGGGCACCCTGCTTGAGGATATGGCCCCGACACCCTTTAAATTCCAGATGTTCAACGTGCATAAGGCTCTGGGTGTGACCATACTTTTCCTTGCGCTTGCAAGGCTGCTATGGAGGGGCGTTAATTCGCCCTTCCCCCTTCCCAACCCCAACCACAAGACATGGGAACAAAAGCTCTCGCACATTACGCATTGGGCACTCTATTTCCTGATGATCGCCATGCCTCTTTCAGGCTGGATGATGAGCGGCGCTGCCAATTTCCCATTCAAGTGGTTCGGGCTATTCTCAATACCGTCCATCATGGCACCAAACCATGATCTGGCCGAAACCCTAGAAGAGGTACACGGTGCCCTTGCTACCGGCATCTGGATCGTTTTAGGCCTGCATGTCGCAGGAGCCCTCAAGCACGTATTCATAGACCGCGACAACACCATGCGCCGCATGACCACAGGCGCATTCCTGCTTGTGGCCCTGCTGGGCTGTGCGCCAGCGCATGCATCAGAAGCCCCTGCACCTACGGCATGGACCATCAACCGCAGCGCCAGTACACTCAGCGTTGACGGCGTGGCCGACGGCACCGGTTTCACAGGCGGCTTCAAAGCATTTGACGGTACCATCAACCTGACACCGGAAAAACCGGAAACGGGCAATGCCAGCATTACGATTGACCTCAACAGCTTTGATTCAAAAAATGCCGAGCGTGACGCCACCGTCAAACAGCCTGAATGGTTTGACGTTGTGAAATCGCCAACCGCGACCTTCAAAGTGGTCAAATTTGAAAAACTGCCCGAGCCGGGGGCATTTGCCGCCCATGGCCGTTTATTTTTACGCGGCCTTGAGCGCGCCGTAACATTGCCCTTTACCCTTACCGTTTCTGAGGCTAATGGCGTCAAAACCGCGCGTGCTGTTGGCGCAATATCGCTTAAACGCCTTGAATTCGATGTCGGCACCGGCGATTGGGCCGATACGAAAACCGTAGCAGATGACGTCAAGATCCGCATTGACCTCACAGCCACTGCAAAATCGCAATAAGGCCAGACGGTTACCCCTATCCATCCACAGCCCGCTCGGGTATTATCTGGTTCAATGCGAACGTTATACCACCTGTGGTTACACCCGTTTTCACGCAAGGTCCGTGTGACTTTGGCGGAAAAGGGCCTTGATTTCACGCTGCGCCTTGAGAAAATCTGGGAGCGGCGGACGGAGTTTCTTGCCATCAACCCCGCTGGTGACGTGCCGGTGATGGTCGAGGAGGACGGAACGGTCCTGAGCAATTCAAACGTCATCTGCGAATATCTTGAAGAGGTTTACGACCATACGACCCTTCTGGGCACCGATGCATTGCAGCGCGCCGAGACGCGACGTCTCATCGGCTGGTTTGATGTAAAGTTCAACCGCGAGGTGACTGAAAATCTTGTCGGCGAGAAAATCATGAAGCGGTTTTTGAAACTTGGCGAACCGCATGGGCCTTCCATACGCGCGGGGCACGCCAACATCCATTACCATCTTGATTATATTTCATACCTCATGGAAAAAAGGCGCTGGCTTTCGGGCGACCGCTTTTCACTGGCCGATATTTGCGCGGCTGGCCATTTGTCAGCTATCGACTATATTGGTGATGTACCGTGGGATGAGCACCCGGGTGCCAAAGCATGGTATGCACGCATCAAGGCGCGCCCCAGCTTCCGCCCGCTGCTGGACGACATGGTCCCCGGTTTTGCGCCGGTACCCCATTATTCCAAAATTGAATTCTAAGATAACCCATCATGTGCGCCGACACCCCCACCCCTAAAAAACTATTCTGCTTTGGTTATGGCTATACCGCGCAAATGCTTGCCCAGACGCTGCTTGATACCGAGCCCGGGCAATGGACCATTTGCGGAACCACCCGCGATATTACAAAATTGCGCGCCCTGAAAGCCAAGGGCATCCAGATGTTCCTGTTCGATGACGACCACCCGCTGGACGACCCGTTCATGGCACTTGATGGCGTTACACATTTGTTATTATCCATCCCACCCAGTGATAACGGCGACCCCGTTTTCAACAACCATGCTGAAGACCTTGTCCGCAATGAAACGCTGCAATGGGTTGGCCTACTTTCAACCACTGGCGTATACGGCGACCGCGAAGGCGGTACGGTCGACGAAGAATCGGAATTACGACCCGTCAATAAACGTGGTTCACGCAGGGCCCTGGCTGAAGCGCAATGGAACTCAGTTTACTCATCGTATCGCATGCCGATCCATACCTTTAGGCTGGCTGGTATTTACGGCCCTGGCCGCAGTGCGCTGGACGCCGTGCGCGCCGGTAACTCACGCCGTATTGATAAGCCGGGCCATGCGTTTAATCGCATTCATGTCGATGATATTGTGCAGGTGCTGATAGCGTCGATGCACAAGCCACACGCAGGCCGCGCGTATAATGTATCCGATGACCGCCCGTCGCCTAGCCATGAAGTGATTGCACGCGCGTGCGAGCTGCTTGATATGCCGATCACGCCCCTTATTCCGTTCGACAGTGTTGATCAGGCCCCTATGGCGCGTAGCTTCTACCTTGATAATAAGCGCGTTTCAAACCAGCGCATCAAAGACGAACTGGGCGTGATTTTGAAATACCCTGATTTCGTGTCAGGCCTTGCTGCATGCCTGGCCGCCGAGCGAACTGACCGTATGCCGATGGACTTTTTCTTGGGCGGCGATTCAGCGGGTACCTGATTATATTTTCGTGATTTTAGCTTTGGCGTCGCCATCATAAAGCGTGATGGTTACATCTGCATTATCGGCAAGGCCAGCCTTACGCGGCAGCAATTTGCCCGTGTCATCGCGCACAACCGCATAGCCGCGTTCCAACACTTTTTTGAATGACAGGCTTTCAAGCATACGGGCCAGCGCATCGGTTTTTTGCACGCGCGCATCAAATAGGCGCGGCGGTGTAACCGCCAGCCTGTCGCCCATATTTTTAAGGCGCAAGGCCGCGGCATTGACCGTATCGCGCGGGGTACGCAGGCGGGCTGCCACACGACCCAGTTTTGTATCGGCGCCCATCATCATACGTTCGAAGCCGTGTTCGGCCTGCATCATGGCACGGTCGAGGCGCTGGGTTGGCGCTTCCAGTACACGGGTGGGCGTTGCCAGCGGGCGCTTGTAATTTTCAAGGCGCAGCCGCAGGTTTTCAATTTTCGCCGTCATGACCTGCAGCAGGCGGCCTTCACCGTCCAGCACCTGTGCCACCAGTTGCGCCAGCACGGGCACAGCCATTTCAGCGGCGCCGGTGGGGGTTGGCGCGCGCCTGTCGGCTGCGAAATCAAGCAGTGTTACATCGGTTTCATGCCCCACGGCCGATATGAGAGGGATTTTACTGGCCGCCGCCGCACGCACCACAGATTCATCGTTAAAGGGCATGAGGTCTTCAAACGAGCCACCGCCGCGCGCCACGATTATCAGATCAGGCGGGGACGACATAGCATTGAAGCCGTTGATACCGCGCACGACTTCAGCCGCCGCGCTATCACCCTGCACCACGGCAGGCCAGACAAGCACATGGCAGGGGAAACGATCGGCAATGCGATGTAAAATATCGCGAATGACAGCACCCGTGGGCGATGTCACAACCCCGATGGTACGGGGCAGGAAGGGCAACGGTTTTTTGCGGTCGACATCGAACAGGCCTTCATCGGCCATTTTCTTTTTGCGGGCTTCCAGCATTTTAAGGATGGCGCCAATACCCGCCAGCTCCATCGATTCGATCACAAGCTGGTAATTGGAACGGCCGGGGTAGGTGGTCAGGCGGCCGGTGCAGACAACCTCCATCCCTTCCTCCGGTCTTATGCCAAGACGCATGACGGTGCCTTTCCAGCACACGGCATCCAGCACGGCCACATCGTCCTTCAAAGTCGTGTATAAATGTCCGGATTTAGCCAAAACGACCTTGGACAGCTCACCCCTGACCCGCACATAGCCGAAAGCCTGCTCGACCGTGTTTTTGATGGCGAGCGAAAGCTCACCCACACTGATTTCGGGGGTGTTGGTAAGTATGGCGGGGTCATTGAACGCTGGACACATATCGCTACAATCAGGGCCGATGACCGAGACATTTGCAAGCTGGAAATTCAAACCCGAGCAGGAATGCGTGGCCGCGCTGTTGAACGCGCTGCCCAGCAGTGATGCACAACGCCAACGCGTGACGCAACAGGCCCGCGTGCTGATTGAAGCCGCGCGCGCACACAAAGGCATGTCGCGCCTGCATACGATGGTTGAAGGCTTTTCCCTGTCCACCCGCGAAGGCATTGCGCTGATGGCGTTGGCGGAGGCGTTGCTGCGTATCCCTGATACAGCCACCGTTGAAGCGATGCTGGAAGACAAATTGTCGGATGCCGATTTTGAAAAACTATTCGGGCAGGCAAATGATTGGATCAGCAAAATATCGGGCTTCGGCCTAAAGCTGACCCAAAGCGTTATGGGCGGCATGACCAAACGCATGGGCATGCCTGTTATTCGCCGGGCTTCCATTGAAGGTGTCAAAATACTGGGAGGCGCTTTCGTACTGGGTGAAACCATTGAAGGCGCGCTTGCGACGGCCAATGCGGCACCGCGCGGCATTTCATGGTCATTCGATATGCTGGGCGAAGGTGCCCGCACGGAAAATGATGCCGAAAACAATTTCAACGCCTATGCCCATGCCATTTCCGTCGTTGGGCGCAGTGTGGTCGATAACGGTGCCACGCCGTTTTTGCGCCGGCATGGCATATCGGTCAAATTATCAGCCCTGCATCCGCGTTTTTGCGCCTCGCAGGCTGAACGCTGCATACCCGAGCTTGCCGAACGCCTGACCGAGCTTTGCCGACTGGCCGCCGACGCAGGGCTGCATATTACCGTCGATGCCGAAGAAGCCGACAGGCTGGCACTATCGATGAAGATTATCGACAAAGCGCTGCAGGCTTCGTACCTCAAGCATTGGGATGGTTTCAGCTTAGCCGTACAGGCATACCAAAAGCGGGCGCTGCCGTTGCTGCGTGAAATCATTACATGGGCTGGTACATCGGGCCGTAAAATCGGCATCCGCCTTGTCAAAGGTGCCTACTGGGATTCCGAAATCAAACGCGCGCAAGTCGCGGGCCTGCCCGATTACCCCGTATTCACACGCAAGGCCCATACCGACCTTTCATACCTTGCCTGCGCACAAATGCTGATGGACAACCGCAGCTTTGTAGCCCCCATGTTTGCCACGCATAACGCCACCACCGTTGCTGCCATCCTTGAAATGGCAGGCAATAACCGCAATGGCTTTTCCTTCCAGCGTCTGCATGGCATGGGCGAAGGGTTGCACGCGCAGTTGCTATCAATGGATATTCCCGTCTCGGTGTACGCACCTGTGGGGCCGCATAGTCATTTACTGGCATATCTGGTGCGTCGTTTGCTTGAAAACGGTGCCAACGTATCGTTCGTAAACCGCATTGCCGATAAAACCATACCGACCGAAAAACTGATCGACGACCCGGCCAAGGCCGCGCGTGAAAACAAGGGCCGCCCGCATCCGAAAATACCTTTGCCTGCCAATTTATTTGCGCCAGACCGTGCGAACAGCAAGGGCTACGATGTGGGCGAGGCGGCAGCGCTTAAAACACTTGAGGAAGACGCGCGCAAATCAATCGCGGCCCCGGCGCGCGAAGCCGCGAGCATAATTGGCGGCACCATCCGCAAGGGCAGCCTGCCACATACGATGCGCGCGCCAGCTGATAAATCGGTTGTCGTCTCGCAGATGTGGCCAGCCGACGAAGGTATTGTAAGCGATGCGTTTTTAAGTGTCGCAGACGGTTTGAAAACATGGCGCAGCACCCACCCCGATGCCCGCGCGAGCGTGCTTGAAAGCATGGCCGACTTGCTTGAAGCACACCGCGATGAATTTGTTGGGCTATGCAGTCTCGAGGCCGGAAAAACGCTGGCTGATGGCATTGCTGAAGTGCGCGAGGCGGTTGATTTTTGCCGTTATTACGCATTACAGGCGCGTAAATTATTCGGTACTACGATTAACCTGCCGGGCCCCACGGGCGAACAGAATTCGCTGCGGCTGGAAGCCCGCGGCATATTCGTTTGTATATCGCCGTGGAATTTCCCGCTGGCAATTTTTCTGGGCCAGATCACGGCGGCGCTTGCAGCGGGTAATGCGGTTGTCGCCAAACCTGCCGAACAAACACCGCTGATTGCCATGCGTGCGGTACAACTGCTTATTCAAGCAGGCTTGCCAGCCAATGTTATTGCGCTGGTACAAGGTGACGGGCGCGTGGGCGAAATGGTTGTTAGCAATCGTCGCGTTTGCGGTGTTGCTTTTACGGGCTCGAATGCGGCTGCCAAAGCCATCCATAAATCGCTGGCTGACAGGCCGGGGCCGATTTTACCGCTGATTGCCGAAACAGGCGGCCTGAATGCGATGATTGTCGATTCAACGGCCCTGCCCGAGCAAGTATGTGATGACGCGATTACCAGCGCCTTTACGTCAGCTGGCCAACGATGCAGCGCGCTGCGCCTTTTATGTGTGCAAGAAGACATAGCCGATACTGTAAGCCAGATGATTGCAGGGGCCATGGCCGAGCTGACGATGGGCGACCCTGCCAATGCCTCAACCGATATTGGCCCGCTGATAGATGAGGAAGCGCTGGCACTGGTGCAACGGCATAAATCACGCCTGCGCGGTGGTGCACGCATTGTCGGTGAAACACCGATTGATAAAACGCTTGCCCTACGCGGGCATTTTTCAGCGCCCATGGCGGCCGAGATACGCTCGGTCGATGACCTTGACCGCGAAGTGTTCGGCCCAGTGCTACACATATTGCGTTACAAGGCATCGGAACGCGATGATTTGCTGGATGCCATTAACCGCAAAGGCTTTGGCCTTACTTTCGGCATCCATTCGCGTTTATGGTCTGCCCAGAGAGCATTGGCGGCAGGCGCACGCGCAGGCAACATCTACGTCAACCGCAGCGTCATCGGCGCGGTTGTGGGTGTGCAACCATTTGGCGGCACGGGCCTTTCAGGCACGGGCCCAAAAGCAGGCGGCCCGCATTATCTATATGCTTTCGCGACTGAAAAAGTTATCAGCATCGATACAACAGCGGCGGGCGGCAACACATCGCTTGTAACGCTGGAAGAGGGTTAGAATTATGGGCATGAAAATACTTGTGATTGGCAGTGGCGGGCGCGAGCACGCTTTGTGCTGGCGTTTGGCGCAATCGCCATCTGCTGAAAAAATCTGGTGCGCACCAGGCAATCCCGGCATTGCCAGTGTGGCCGAATGTTATGAGGTAAGTATCGATGACATCAAAGGCCTTGTGATATTAGCGCAGCGCCTGAAGCCAGACCTTGTTGTGGTTGGCCCTGAAGCACCGCTGGTTGCAGGCTTGGCCGATAAATTACGCGAAGCAGGTATTGTTACTTTTGGCCCTTCAAAAGACGCGGCGCAGCTGGAAGGTTCAAAAGCGTTTCTCAAAGATTTCTTTGCCAAACACAACATACCAACGGCCGATTACAAAACCTTCACTAATGCCGATGACGCGTGCGCATATATCGATGCCAAGGGCGCGCCGATTGTTGTCAAAACCAGCGGGCTTGCTGCAGGCAAGGGCGTGACGGTTGCGATGACAATTAATGAAGCCAAGACGGCGGCCCGCGATATGTTGTCTGGCGCGGCATTTGGGGCTGCTGGCAACACCATTGTGATCGAGGATTATCTGGACGGCGAGGAAATAAGTTACTTCGCCATTTGCAGCGGTACCGATTTCGTACCGCTTGGCAGCGCGCAAGACCATAAACGCGTGGGCGACGGCGATACCGGCCCCAACACAGGCGGCATGGGTGCATACAGCCCCGCACGTCTGATGACCCCTGAACTCGAGCAACGTATTATCGATACCATGATAAAACCTACGCTTGATGGTATGGCGAGCGACGGCCACCCCTTCCACGGCGTGTTGTTTGCGGGCGTGATGGTTGCAAACGGCATACCCAAATTGTTGGAATACAACGTGCGTTTTGGCGATCCCGAATGCCAGACCCTGATGATGCGCCTTGTGGGCGATTTCGCGGCACTTCTATTGGCAGCCGCCACCGGCAAACTAGCCGACGCCAAAGAAAGCTTTTCAATGAATGCCAACCCAAGTTTGTGTGTAGTGATGGCGGCGCAGGGTTACCCCGGCGCATACCGCAAAGGTACTGTGATTAGCGGGCTTGATGCGGCAACGGCTGATGGCGCGGTCATATTCCATGCTGGCACCAAGCAAACGGCATCGGGCCAGATAGTCGCCGATGGCGGGCGCGTGCTGGGCATTACCGCGAGCGCCGAGACATTACCCGCCGCCCGCGCGATTGCTTACGGCGTGGTTGACCGGATTTTATGGCCCGAAGGTTTCTGCCGCCGTGATATTGGCTGGCGCGCTTTATAATTAGAAAAAACCCCGCTTGGTTGGCGGGGTTTTTTATTATCAGGCAATCGGGCAGCTGACCTTCACAGGAAGGTCTTGCGCGAGCGGGTCGTCATCGGTCATTTCGATCATGCCGGTTGGCTGAACTGCGAAATTCGAGAAGAATAGCGCGTTGGAATAGAACACGATGGCATCGCACAGCCAGTAACCTTCGGCGTTTTTGCCTTCAAAGGTTGCAGGGCGTATGGTGCCTTCGATCACACGGCGGGTCGCGTCATCCATCTCAAGCGGCATCCCGTGGGTATCCATGCTTTCGGCCACGAGGAACGGGCCATCTTCGCCGCGTACGAAAAAGCAGAAGAAGCGCAGATAATCCAGCACGTTGTCGTCATTAATGCGCACAGGTGCATCGGCGTTGGTCTGGTGAATAGGTGGGCTGGTACCGTCAAGGCGGGTCAGGTTGCCCTGATTGACCAGATAGTAAATATCAAGGTTTTCAGGGGTCCAGGTTTTGTCGCGCAGACGGATCAAGACCACCTGTTCATAAAACGGCAAAGCGCGCCATGCGACCATGGTTGTATCGGTGCTGGTGCGGTGGCGGCCGTCAACGGTGCCAACCTGCGTCAGAAAACCTGCCAATTCATCGCCTTTTACGGCATTCCAGCGGTCATCGTCGTGAAACATAGGAAATCCTGAAGGTAAATCGTTGTTTTGAGGGATTATATGGGGATTTGGCCTGAACGTCACGCCCCTAAAAGCAGGAACATGTGCCAGAACAGTTTGAAAACGTGGTTAATTGCGGTCAGAACGGCTGGAAACGCGCACGGGTGCGGCTTTCCGGCCCCAGTTTGCCAGATAAAAGACTGGCGATACTACCGCCACGGTGATAATTAAAGACATAATAAGAGCCATGTTTTCCTCGTTATTGGAGATACATACCCCTCTATATAGAACCCAAATTGTTAATGTCGCGTGAATGGTTTGACTTTTATGGGCGGGTTGGCTTATAAGCCTCGCGAGACGAAATTTTAGTATTACGGAGAGCGCTATGAAACGCACCTATCAACCAAGCAAACTTGTACGCGCACGCCGCCACGGCTTCCGTGCCCGCATGGCAACTGCAAACGGCCGCAAAATCATTGCTCGCCGCCGCGCCAAAGGCCGCTCGAAGCTGAGCGCTTAATCACGCTTATGCCGCATACGGACCCTATCAAAACGGACCGCCTGAAAAGGCGGTCTGATTTTTTGCGTCTGGCAAAAGCCGGGCGTAAATGGGTCGCACCCACCATTATTGTGCAGGCTGATAAAACACCCGAAAATATCGCTGCCCTGCGCGTTGGCTTTACGGCTACCAAAAAAACCGGCGGTGCCGTGATGCGTAACCGTATCAAACGCCGGATGCGCGAAGCCGTGCGCATTGCGCTGGCCAATGCAAGTACCCCCAGCGATATTGTACTGATAGGCCGGACAGAAACCGCAAACTGCGCCTTTCCTTCCCTTGTACGCGACCTTAAATGGTGCCTTAAACGGCTGGAGGTTACGGGCCATGAGAAGACTTCTGATACGCCTGCTTAAAGCGCCTGTGCATGTTTACCGATACGTGGTCTCGCCGCTTCTGGGGCCACGATGCAGGTTCCATCCAACATGTTCCGATTACTGCTTGCAGGCCCTTGAAAAACATGGTCCATTGGCCGGTCTTTGGCTGACCGCAAAACGGCTGTCAGCCTGCCATCCTTGGTCAAAGCGCCATGGATACGACCCTGTACCAGAACCTATAATTTGCAAAGCGAACGACTGCCACCATGACGACTAACCAAATGCCAAACCAGCCCGGCCAAATGCACCCGCAAGACAAGCGGAATATGATTCTGTTTTTTGTCATTTGTGTACTTACCTTCATGGGCTACGACCATTTTGTACAAAAGCCGCAGCGCGCTGCGTTAGAAGTTGCGCGCACCCAAGCTGCAGCACAGGCCCCTGTGGCAGGCGTTATTGATACACAAAGCATTTTGTCACGTGCGGATGCCGTGGCGCTCAACCAGCGTATTGCGATTGATAACCCCGACTTGCTGGGTTCGATTTCGCTTAAAGGCGGGCGTCTTGATGATTTGTCGCTGCGCCAGTATTTCGACACGGTCGAGAAAAAAACACCTGTTACGCTTTTAAGCCCTGCACGCACCGATACGCCGCTGTATCTTGATTACGGTTGGCTTGCTGATGCCGGCATCACGACCAAGCTGCCGGACGCCAACAGCGAATGGCGCCTGAAAGACGGCAGCCGCGCCCCGTTGTCAAAAGACAACCCTGTTACCCTGACATGGGCAAACGGCCAAGGCCTGACCTTCGAGAAAACATACACCCTCGACGACCAGTATATGTTTACCGTGACCCAAACTGTCACCAACAAAACAACACAACCTGTGGCCCTGCACCCTTATGCCGCGCTGACACGTCAGGGGTTACCGGCTGACTTTGTAAAAAATGCTATCATGCATGAAGGGCCTATTGGCTACCTTGGCAACACACTTCACGAAACACAATACAAAGACCTCGATAAAAAACCGCGTGTCGATTTTACCAGCAAAGATGGCTGGGCCGGCTTTACCGACAAGTACTGGTTTACGGGTATCATACCTGCGGACGTTACTGATAAAACCTTCCGGTTCATCCGTGCGGATGCCGGTGCCAAGCCAGTTTATCAGATTGATATGACGGGTGCGCCAATCAGCATCGCGCCCGGCGCCAGCGTCAGCCACGCGGTCCGCAGTTTTGTTGGCCCCAAGAAATTGGATGTGTTGGACGGCTATAAGGAAACGCTGGATATTCGCCGTTTTGACCTTGTCATCGATTTTGGCATGTTCTGGTTTTTGACCATTCCGTTCTTCCACATTCTCACATGGCTTGGTCATTCCATCGGCTCGTTTGCCATAGCCATTCTGGTATTTACGGTTATTTTGCGTCTTGTTGTCTTTCCGTTGGCCAACAAATCGTATCGTAGCTTTGCGCGGATGCGTAAAATTCAGCCTGAGATGGTCGCCATCCGCGAGCGTTATTCCGATGACCGTGTGAAACTACAGCAGGCGATTTTCGAACTTTATAAACGCGAGAATGTAAACCCGATGGCGGGCTGTTTGCCGCTGCTACTGCAAATCCCCATCTTCTTCTCGCTCTATAAGGTTTTATACATCACGCTGGAAATGCGCCATGCGCCTTTCTTCGGCTGGATCCACGATATGTCGGCGCCGGACCCATTATCAGTGTTCACGCTGTTCGGCCTGATTGACTGGACACCGCCAAGTATTTTGCAACTTGGCATCTGGCCTATCATCATGGGCGTAACACTCATGTTGCAACAGCGCCTTAATCCGCCAATGCAAGACCCGACGCAAGCCAAGGTCATGCAGCTAATGCCGATTATAATTACCGCTCTGATGGCACATATGCCTGCGGGGCTTGTGATTTACTGGTCATGGAGCAACTGCCTTTCCATCGTGCAGCAATATGTATTGATGCGTCAGGAAGGCGTGGAAGTTTCGTTCTTCCATAAATCGAGCGCCGATAAAAAGATGGAAGAAATGGTGGCCCACGGCCCGCATATCCATCCGGCTGCCGAAGAGATTGCCGAAGATCTTGAAGCCATCGAAGGCAAGATTATCGAGAAAACGGTGACACCACCCAAAAAGGGCGGCAAAAAGGGTAAGCGCTAAGCGCTTACCTCTTCCTTTTATCGTTCTGATTATTTTTAAACCTTACGTGTTTTAACCAGCGTATCGACAATGCCGGGGTCAGCCAGCGTGCTGATATCGCCCAGCGTGTCGATCTCGTTGGCGGCTACCTTGCGTAAAATACGGCGCATGATTTTGCCTGACCGCGTTTTAGGCAGCCCTACGGTCCAATGCACATGATCAACCGTTGCTATCGGCCCAATAATCGAGCGGATGAGTTTATTGATTTCAGCCGCCACGGCATCGCCCGTTTCAACACCCTCCTTGGGGATGATATAGGCGTAGATACCCTGCCCCTTGATATCATGTGGGAAACCCACGACCGCGCTTTCAGCCACAGCCGGATGCCGGTTGATGGCGCTTTCAATTTCCGCCGTGCCAAAGCGGTGGCCGGATACGTTGATGACATCATCAACCCGACCCGTAATCCAGTAATCGCCATCGGAATCGCGACGTGCGCCGTCACCGGTGAAGTACATGTTTTTGAAGGTCGAGAAATAGGTTTTTTCAAACCGTGCATGGTCACGATAAACCGTGCGCATCATGCCCGGCCATGAATCGAGAATAACCAGATAACCTTCGGCTGCGCCTTCAAGAATTTTACCGTCCTGATCGACGATGGCGGGTTTAACGCCGAAAAACGGCTTGGTGGCTGAGCCCGGTTTTAAAGGCGTAACACCCGGCAGCGGCGTCAGGATATGCCCGCCAGTTTCTGTTTGCCAGTAGGTATCGACAACAGCGCAGCGGCCTTCGCCAACCACGTTGTAATACCACAGCCATGCTTCTGAATTGATAGGTTCCCCCACCGAGCCCAGAACGCGTAATGATTTGCGGCTTGCGCGCGTGACATAGGCATCGCCCTCCTTGATGAGCGAGCGGATAGCCGTAGGCGCCGTGTAGAACAAATTGACCTGATGTTTATCGACAATGTCCCATAAGCGGCCCCAGTCGGGGTATTGGGGCACACCTTCGAACATCAGCGTGGTAGTGCCATTGGCCAACGGGCCATAGACAATATAGCTATGGCCGGTCACCCAGCCCACATCGGCCGTGCACCAATACACATCGCCCTCGCGCACATCGAATACAACTTCATGTGTGAGGGAGGCATATACAAGATAGCCACCGGTTGTGTGCAGTACACCCTTGGGTTTTCCGGTAGAGCCAGACGTATATAAAATGAATAACGGGTCTTCGGCGTTCATCGGCTCGCACGGCGAGACTATCGATTGCTTCGGGACAAGGTCATGCCACCAGATATCACGCCCAGATGTCATGGTCACATCGCCACCAGTACGCCTTAGCACAAGCACGGTTTTGACATTTGGGCATTCAGCCAGCGCGCCATCAACATTCTTTTTCAATGGCACATGCTTACCGCCGCGCACACCTTCATCGGCAGTGATAACAAAATTGGATTCACAATCCTGTATGCGGTCGCGCAAAGATTCAGAAGAGAACCCGCCGAAGACAACCGAGTGCACTGCGCCTATGCGCGCGCATGCTAACATGGCGAAAGCCGCTTCCGGCACCATGGGCAAATAAATGGTTACGACATCGCCTTTTTTGACGCCTTCGGCCAGCAAAGCGTTAGCGAGGCGGCTGACTTCATCTTTCAGTTCGGCAAAGGTAATGTTGCGCGTTTCAGATGGGTTATCGCCTTCCCAAATAATCGCGGTCTGGTTGGCGCGCGCAGGCAAATGGCGGTCGATACAGTTATAGGCCGCGTTGAGTTCACCATCTTCATACCATTTGATAGAAACATCGGGCGAAAATCGGGTGTTTTTGACACGGGTGTAAGGCTTCGACCAGTCGAGGCGCTTGCCCATGTCGCCCCAGAAACTTTTGGGCTCGGTGATGGAACGTTCGTACATCTCGGCGTATTGCGCGGCATTGACCCTGGCCGTGACCGCGCGGGTTACCGGAACCGGAAAAATTATATCGTTCATACTATCAATTTTATCACACTCGCACCCCGCTCGTAATGGACGGATCGTGACGCAGCGCAACAACAAGATTGTATTTTATGCTTTCATAATAAGGGGTTATAAGCCACCCAATTTACAGATATGTGCCCATTCGGCATCGCTGACCGCACAGACAGACAGGCGCGATTGACGTATCAGAGCCATCGATGCCAATTTCGGATCAGCTTTTATTTGCGCTAATGTCACAGCTTTTTTTAATGGCTTATCGGCCTTTACATCGACCATTACAAATTTGCCGGTTTCGTCAGATGGGTCAGGGTGGGCGGTTTTTACGATGGTTGCAATGCCTACAATCTCGCGCCCTTCGTTGGAATGGTAGAAAAACGCCTGATCGCCCACTTTCATGGATTTCATATTATTGGCAGCCTGATGGTTACGCACGCCGTCCCAGCCGGTTATGCCTTTTTTGACCTGCTGGTCCCAGCTCCAGACGTCAGGTTCGGATTTGATGAGCCAGTATGCCATTCTCGGGTCATGCCTTTTTTTCGTCGCGTTGATGGGCCATAATGCCCTTATGATGATGTTCAGAGCAATCCTTGTGTTTTTATTCGCACTGCTTTTGCCATTACAAGCAATGGCACAAAGTGCGGGCCTGTCGGTTGTCCGTGATAGCGAAATAGAATTCGCGTTGCGTGAATGGTGTACGCCCATTTGGCAAGCTGCCGGCCTTAACCCTGATGCTATCAAAATCATCCTCGTCAACTCGCCCGATGTGAACGCCTTTGTTGCCGGTGGCTCCAATATTTTTATTTACACAGGCCTTATCAACGCCACGCGCTCACCCGGGGAATTGCTTGGCGTCATTGCGCATGAAACTGGCCACATTGCCGGTGGCCACCTTATACAGGGGCGTCAGGCGATGGAACGGGCGTCGTACGAATCCATTCTGGCAACCATGCTTGGCATTGGCGCTGCCGCATCAGGTGCGGGCGACGCCGCCAAGGCTTTGGTAATTGGCGGTAACGGCCTTGCCATGAGCGGTTTTCTAGCCCATACACGCGTACAAGAGGCCAGCGCCGATCAGGCCGCGCTCAGCTATCTTGAAAAAGCACCATATAACCCTACGGGGCTGGTCAGTTTTCTTAACACCATGAAGAATCAGGAATTGTTGCCACAATCGCAACAGGACCAGTATTTACGAACCCACCCGCTAACAAGCGACCGGCTTGACGCCATGATCAGCGGTAGCCGAAAGTCGAAAAATCTGGCCTTGCCTTACTCAACCGATATGGTTGAGCGCTATATGCGTATAAAAGCCAAAATATCCGGGTTCATGACCCCACAGCGCGTGGTCTGGGATTATTCGGAAAAAGATACGTCAACATCGGCTATTTACGCGCGCGCCATTGCCGCCTACCGCCAGAGCGACAAGGCAAAAGCGATAAAGCTGATTGACCAGTTGATCGCACAGGAAAAGGACAATCCGTGGTTCTATGAAGTCAAGGGGCAAATGCTGCGCGATTTCGGTGACCTACAGGGTGCACTTACCGCTTATCGCAAAACGGTGGCGCTAGAGCCAAAATCGGCCCTCACGCGCATTGACTTGGCGCAAGTGCTTATTGAAATGCCGGGCGGCCCCTCCAAGGAAAACTATGCCGAGGCCGAAAAAAACCTTGATTTGGCGCGCCAGCTGGAACAGAAATCCATGGCCATCCACCGCATGTACGCAACAATGTATGGCCGCATGGGCGATGAACCACAAGCCAAGTACCATCTGGCCGAAGAAGCAACCTTACGCGGCGACACCAAAGAAGCCCGACGTTTACTGGAAGCGGCCATGCCCGGCCTTAAAGCCGGCACCCCAGCATTACGGCAGGCCAACGACCTTAAAGTCTATTTGGACGCTCAACCAAAAAAGGATGACAGCGACCGCCATTAAGGTACACTTTTTCCACCTTTGACCGGAGAGATTCATTCATGCGCCGCCTATTTCTAGCTTTATCCCTTTTTATGGCTCTGGCCCTGCCAGTGCTTATAACACCTGCCACCGCCGCCGAGCTAACCCGCGCGCAGGTGGAAGAAATCATTCATGACTACATCATGAAAAACCCGAAAGTCGTGATTGAGTCCGTCAACGAATTCGGCAAAACACAACAGCAGGCCGAAGACCAAAAAGCGACTGACAAAGTTACGCAAAATCTGGACTGGCTGACCAAGAATAAAAACCACGCCGAAGCGGGCAACCCAAAGGGCGATGTAACGATTGTCGAATTTTTTGATTACAACTGCGGTTATTGCAAACAGGCCCTACCTGATTTGATGACATTGCTAGATGAAGATAAAAATATCCGTGTCGTTTTCGTAGAAGTTCCTATTCTTGGTGACAGCTCGTTCGAGGCTGGACGCTGGGCTTTAGCGTCACTCAAGCAAAAGCTTTACCTTGAATTTCATATAGCCCTGATGCGCCACAAAGGTATGTTTGACGAAGCCATTCTGTCAGACTACGCCAAAAAAGCGGGTCTTGATGTGGACAAGATGAAAAAAGACAAAGCCGACCCCGAGCTGAATAAAATTATGGATGAAAACATCAAGATGGCTAACGTGCTTGGCATTACAGGCACGCCCGCTTTCGTTGTCGGTACAACGCTGATACGCGGTTATGTCGGCCTTGATGGTTTACGCCAGGCCGTGGCCGACGCACGCGAGGCTGCCAAGAAAAAGAAATGAGCTTCTAAAGTTATAGAATGCAAAAGACCGGCTTTTATGCCGGTCTTTTTTATTATGTGTCCATTTAATATTACTGCCATGTCGTCATAGGGTTCGGAATCTGATTGATGTCACCCCATGTACCTGCGCTTGAACTCCAGACCGTGACAGGCCGCGACCATGAACCGACCCAGGCATTATCGCCGTACCATTCGCGTGTGGTGACCTGCGATACAGTCGTTGTCGTCCAGTATGAATTCAACCTACAGCCGCCCTTACCACCGCAATTCCAGTAATAAACGATTGTTGGCCAGCCAATGTCGCGGCGTTCAATACGACCGCAATGCAGGCCAAGGCGCTCGGCATCGCTATAGCGTTTCCCAAATTCCATACGCGGGCCATCTACAATGGTCGGCATATAATCAGGGTACTGGCCATCTTTGTTCATCATGATGGTCTGGACTGTGGTTCCGCCGCCGTCATAGCTGCTGGAATCGCCGTATGGCCCCCATGACTGAATATAGGAATCGAGCCCCGGGCCTGCATATACGGTCCAGCTGTCGCAGCCTTTAATATTACATTTTTTACGGTTAACCCATGTCTGGCCGGGATACGCGCCTTCAGCCAGCAAGTCATAGTAAAAGCGCCCTGCAACCCCATCCATTCCACCCGTGTTATAGCTGCCACCGGGACGCAGGGTTGTGAAGAAGTTGGTGCCTGCGGGCAATTCATACGGCCACCAATTGCCTTCGCGCGAACCATCGTAATTGAGCGGGCAATTAAGTTGCAATTCGCGTTTGCGGATCTGGCAATGATTACGCCCTTCATTTATGTGCCAGCCAAGTCTGGGGCCGAGATTGCCGAAATTGGGTACGAAATACTGGTAAGGATCAAGCCAGCTTGCCGCATGTAAATTACGGTTTGCAGTTGAACTTGACCATTGAATGGTCCATTTGGCATCGAAGTAACCCATATTCAGTGTGTAACCCCCGCCGCCTTGGACATAGTCACAACTACCTATCCAGCAGCCGAGGAAACTTTCAAGCCAGCTTTCGTCATCATAATAAGCGCCAAGGTCGCGGTAATCCCATTTGCCGGCGCCATTACCATCAGGCCCGCCTGGGGCACCAGGAATATTACCACAAGCTGCCGTGTAGCTTTCATTACCGGAGCAATCTATTGCGCGACCTACCCATTGTTCGCGCTTGCCTTGATTGGTGCTATCGGTATTCAAAGCTACTTTATCAACCACACGTTCAATATTGGCGATACCACCGTAGTTGACTACGTATTGCCCTGAGGAAATGGCAAGCAGAGAGCGTGTAACATCGGCATAACGCGGGCAGACGTTACGTACGTCTGCATTGTAGCTTACAGCATTGTCGTTAATGGCACTGCCGACATCGCTGATGCTGACCGCACGGCACGTATCGATTGTTTTTGAGCTTGTATCGCGGCGGCCATCAACAACGGCATCTTTCGACACCGTGCCGTTGGTACAGCCCATCTGTAGCTGGCTTTCCAGCATGGATTTCATGCCCTGCGCCGCTATATCGGCAAAGTTGCCAAGGGCTGCGCTTGCACCAGTTGTGTTGAGCGCACTCTTGGTACCAACCACATCGGTATCGGCTACGCACTGCCCGATATCATCAGAGTTCCAGCCAGCATTAGGGCTGGATGGGGTAATCGTACCATCAGCCAGATATTTGACGACACGGCTTTGCACCATTGTGCCGCGCATTGCGCGGCCACGAATATCGTTCGCGCAGTTTGCTGTCCTGTATTCGGTACGAGACATTTCGCTGACAGGGGCTGCAGGCCTTGAAATACGGAATACGAGAACAGGCGCGCCAGCAGGCAGACCCATATTAGCGCAGCTTGCAGGGATAGATAAGGTCGAACCGCTTTCCATTGCAAGGCTGGTACCGCCCGTGTAAAGACCGACCTGATCGGTCGCAACGCGGGTCCGCAACTCACCGATCATGGTGCCAGCATCGCTGCCCATACCCTTAACAGTGAATTTACCTGTGGAATCGCGGCCATCAAGCCATGTCATCTGCAGCACTTCGGTGCCTGAACCTGTCGGGCAGATACTCGATTTCACAGTTGTACCAAGCATATTGGTATCAATACCAAGTGCTGCAAGGTTCAGTGAGGATGAAGATGTATTTGCAAACCACGAAGGGTCGCCGACAACGCTATTCTGGACCTTGAGGGCAATGTTGCCTAAGGCTGCGGCATAATAATCGCCGTTGATCTGGCCCGCATCTGACGTCGCCTTATCAGGGTCTTTGGCATCAGGCAAACAGGCCGATACAAGACCCGTGGCCAATACCGCAACTAGCATCAACATATGGCGACAGAACGGTTTCATCTCATTTCCCCAAGGCAAAATACAATCACTCAATTTTGATATTAATCGAAATTCATTAAAATTTGGTTCAAATCAGAATGATAGATTTTTGATTGGTCAGGCGGCGGGGAGGCGGATGGTAACGGTAGTACCGACACCCAGACGGGATTCGATCTGCAGGGTCCCGCCGTGAAGTTCTGTTAGGTCCTTGGTAATAGCAAGGCCAAGGCCTGAGCCGTCATGGCCGCGGGTAAAGGCATTGGATACCTGTTCAAAGGGCTTGGTAACATCCGCAATTTTATGGGCGGGGATACCAATACCCGTATCGCTTACACGAATGATGGCCGTATTGTCTTCGCGGGTCAGGAAGGTTGAAACGCTACCATTCGTATCAGTGAATTTTACAGCATTGGAGAGCAAGTTCAGCATGATCTGCTTCAGTGCGCGGCGGTCGGCTCTTATAATCACGTCATCATCAGGCGTGCTGCAATTGAGGGTAAGCCCCCCTTCCTGCGCGCGGGCATCCATCATCTGTACTGTGGTGCGGATGATTTGGGTTACGTTAACGTCCTGCAAGGTCAGCTCGTATTTGCCGGCTTCGATTTTAGACATATCGAGAATATCGGTAATGAGGTCCAGCAGGTGCATACCGCTTTCGCGGATGGACTTGACGTAGTCAAGATAGCGTTCATTGCCCAGCGGGCCCAGAATCTGCTTATCCATCAGGTCGCTGAAGCCAATAATCGCATTTAATGGCGTACGCAATTCATGTGACATATTGGCCAAAAAGCGCGATTTGGATGCGTATGCAGCTTCAGCTGCTTCCTTGGCATCGCGAAGGTCGCGCTCATGTTCACGCTGGGAAGTAATATCCTGCATGATACCGTAAAGGGCTACGACCTCACCTTCGGAATCCATTTCGCAACGACCCTCGCAACGCACAATGTGCAATGTGCCGTCAGTGCGCTGGACGCGGAAATCCATGTCGTAATCGTTTTGCTGGATGATCGCGCGCTGGAATGCCTGATATAGGCGGCCCAAGTCACGGCGGTGGATCAGCGCGCTGATAGATTCCATGCTAGGTTTAAAGGTGGCGGGTGTGACGCCAAAAATATTATAAAGCTCGGACGACCATTCGATATCGGACATACCGATATCCCAGCGCCAATGCCCCATATGCGCCAACGCCTGAGCTTCCGACAATTGTTGTTCGCGGCGGCGCAAGGCCTGTTCGTCCCGCACGGCCTCGGTTGAATCGTGACCAAGGCAATATAATACAGGCCCCCCAAGGCGCACTGACCAGCTTGTCCAGCGGGTTTCACCTGTGGCTGTCGTCATGCGGCACTCAATGTTCACAGAAGTGGGCGAGGCAGCATTGGACTGGCAGGCGCCGTAAAGCGCCGTGCGTACGGCTGGTTTGTCGCCTATATCAACGAAATCCATGAACATCTTGCCGATCATGTCCTGCTGGCTATAGCCCAATACATGGCCGAAGGCAGGATTAAAGCGGATAATGCCGCCATCAGGATGGATGGTGCACATCATGTCTTGCGACATTTCAAGGAACTGGCGTAATTCACCCGCACGCAAGGCCGCTGATGCGCCCAGCGTTTCATTGTGGTCTTCTGTGGTTGCGATGACCTGCTGTACCAGACGGTGCAAATCGTCATCGCGCTGAGGCACACCGTTGGTGCTCATGGCCGAGGCCACAATGTAATTCTTGCCGTCAGGACCCGCCACACGGTCAAACTGGAAATCGATGCGCGTGCCTTCGGCCCCGCATATAAGAGTATGGTTGCCCGAACGTATGCCGGATACGAAGTCATCGGCTATATTTACAGGCTGGGCTGTATCAGCACCCAAGAAAGCGCGGTCGTCATCGGCTTGGTCATCAGGCACGAGCTGGAGCACGTTAGATGCTGGTTGCGTTACCAAAGCCAAGGCCTCAATACCCATAAGCTCGGCAAAACCGGATGAAGCGTAGACAAAACAGCCATCTGCGCCCAAAACAAATCGCATATCGGCATGCTCAACGCGGGCCGGTCGGTCGTTAACCGGTTTTGTGGGCTTTTTAAGCCTCATATTTCTGGATGCGTCTGCGTTCATGGCCGTAAAGCGTAGCCTAAAGAGGGGCTTTATGCCAAGTTTTTCCCGTAATGGGGTTACGCTGCGTCTTTATCGGATGCTTTTTCAAGTGCCGATTCGACCGCCGGTGCAGGCACTTCGGCTGCAACTTCAGCGGCTTTTGCTGCATCTTCAGCTTCTTTGAGTGCTGCCAGCTGCTTTTCAAGCCAGTGGATAGTGTAGTTACCCGAAATAAAATCCGGCTGGTCGATGATCCAGGCATGTAACGGCAGAGTGGTTTTGACCCCGTCTATCACGGTTTCATGGATAGCGCGGTGCAAGCGGCGCAAAGCTTCTTCGCGCGTGCGACCATGGACGATGAGCTTGCCGACCATCGAGTCGTAATAAGGTGGAATCTTGTAGCCGGTATAAATGGCCGAATCAAAACGTACGCCCAAACCGCCTGCCGCATGGAACTGGGTAATTTCACCCGGCGACGGCATGAAGGTTTTTGGGTCTTCGGCATTGATGCGGATTTCAATTGCATGACCGCGCAGGCGGATGTTGTCTTTGTCGATCAACAACGGCTCGCCAGCGGCGATTCGGATTTGTTCGGTCACGAGGTCGATACCCGTGATCATTTCCGTGACAGGATGTTCCACCTGAATACGGGTATTCATCTCGATGAAGTAGAATTCGTCATCCTGAAACAGGAATTCGAAGGTCCCTGCCCCGCGATACTGCAGCTGACGCACGACGCCGGCTGCCAAAGAGCCAATAAATTCCCGCTGTTCAGGGTTAAGCACAGGTGACGGGCCTTCTTCGACCATTTTCTGGTGACGGCGCTGGATGGAGCAATCGCGTTCGCCCAAATGAATACCGCCGCCTTTACCGTCGCCGAAAATCTGCACTTCAATGTGACGTGGGCGATCGAGGTATTTTTCAAGATACATCGAATCATCACCAAAGTTGGCTTTGGCTTCGCGGCGTGCGGTATTCCATGCGTCTTCGAATTCAGATTCCTGACGGATGACTTTCATGCCCTTGCCACCGCCGCCTGATACGGCTTTGACGAGCACGGGATAGCCAATTTCCTTGGCAATAGAGATGCCTTCCTCAAGGGAGGACAACACCCCTTCCGAACCCGGCACAACCGGCAAGCCCAAAGCCTTCACGGTTTTTTTCGCCATGGCCTTGTCGCCCATGGTGTCGATATGTTCGGGTTTTGGGCCGATGAAAGCAAAACCGTGTTCTTCGACCATGCGGGCGAAATCGGCGTTTTCGGACAAGAACCCATAGCCGGGGTGAATTGCATCGGCACCAGTGACGGCGGCCGCCGTCAAAATGGCGGGGATGTTCAAATAGCTGTCTTTGGCAGCGGGCGGGCCAATACACACCGATTCGTCAGCCAGGCGCACGGCCATGGCATTGGCATCGGCTGTTGAGTGAACGGCCACGGTCGAGATGCCCAGTTCCTTGCAGGCGCGATGGATACGCAGGGCAATTTCGCCACGATTTGCAATGAGGACTTTTTTGAACATGGCCATACCTATTACTCGATGATCATTAAGATGTCGCCGAACTCAACCGGACGTGCATCTTCAATGAGGATCTGGGTGACGATACCGGCTTTTTCGGCCTTGATGGGGTTCATGACCTTCATGGCCTCGATAATGACCAGCGTGTCGCCGACATTGACGCGTGCCCCTTTGGTCACGAATGGTGGTTTGCTTGGTTCAGGTGACAGATAGGCCGTACCGACCATAGGCGACATCACCGCGCCCGGGTGGTTGGCGGCAGGTACAGGGTGCGCCAGCGTCATGCTGGCAGGCAGTGGTGCACCGGGGTCACCTATCGGGAAAACGGCTTGCGGCATTGCGTAATTTTGTGTGGGGGCCGTACGTGCGACGCGGATCTTGCGGTCACCATCAGCCACTTCGATTTCCGTCAGGGCCGTTTCATTCAGCAATTCCGCCAGTTCGCGGATGGCATCCTTATCGATGTTCATGAATCTAATTTTCCTTTTTATTATCAATAGGCTGATGGGGGTTTAGCAGATCAGGCAAGCCACGTCAAAAGGAC
>Ga0209066_10000272_pt1 | contig 78595 bp, 58 predicted proteins | sample All_14_2_FD_187198 | JGI IMG/M metagenome (GOLD analysis project Ga0209066, IMG submission 187198) | Freshwater microbial communities in response to fracking from Pennsylvania, USA - Allegheny Zone_MetaG_DW_15 (SPAdes) (version 2) ...
GGGGTGCAGCGGGTGGCATGACCAAGTCCCCAGTTCAGAATGCCTAATAAGACTGTTTTCATTAAAATTGAGCTAAATTCGTAGTTCAAAAGTACTTTTTCTCTATTCACTAATTGCTAAAAAAATGTTAAGATGGAGTTACTCTATCAGATTGCACTTACAATGATCCCTGGAATAGGCGATGTCAATGCCCGGAATTTGATTAAGTATTGTGGTAGTGCTGAGGCAGTATTGCGTGAGAGGTATCATAGGTTGATAAAGATACCAGGGATAGGAGCGGTTACTGCGAAGAGCGTTGTTAGCCATAAGGTTTTATCCAGGGCTGAGGAGGAGATTTTATTTCTTGAGAAGTTTAAAATTAGAGCCTTATCGTTTAATGATCCTGATTATCCTCAACGTTTGTTGAACTGCAATGATGCTCCAATCGTTTTATATTATAAAGGGAATGGATCGTTGAATCGAAAGCGTGTTTTGGCTATAGTAGGTACCAGGAAGGTTACTGATTATGGGAAAGATATCTGTAGGTCAATTATTCAAAGGTTAACTAGTGAAGATCTATTAATTGTAAGTGGTTTGGCTCATGGGGTTGACACCATTGCACATCGAGCTTCTGCTGATTGTAATATTTCAACGGTTGGGGTTTTGGGACATGGGTTAGATCAGATCTATCCTACAATAAATAGGGGTCTTGCTGAGCGTATGATTTTGAATGGGGGAGTTTTAACAGAATTTGTGAGTCGTACGATGCCCGATAGAGAGAATTTTCCCCAACGAAATAGAATCATTGCAGGAATGGCCGATGCAACGCTTGTGATTGAGTCGGGGAGCACAGGTGGTTCATTGATAACGGCAGATATTGCATTATCCTATAATCGGGATGTCTTAGCTATTCCGGGGCGGGTGAATGATGAGCATTCTAAAGGGTGTAATGAATTAATAAAAAAGAATAAGGCAGCCCTAACCGAAAGTGCGGATGATCTGTTTTACCATCTTGGATGGGGTGAGCAGGCAGGCAAGAGGAATGAGGTTCAGACGACTTTATTTCGGGAGTTAACGGATGATGAGGTGAAGATTGTTCAATTGCTTGAGCAAAATGGAGATTTGAGCATTGATCAGTTAGAAGAGAGATCGCTTTTTCCTTTGAATAAAATTGCAGGGCTGCTTTTGGGGCTAGAGATAGAAGGGGTTATTACAAAATTACCCGGAAGTATTTACCACAAGGTAGGTCATGCGGTAAGGTAATTGTCAAGTGATTTTTATAGAATTATCAATTAGAGGAGGTGTATTTGCAGAAAGGGGCAATGAGCGCAAAAAAAAGAGCGATAGTTGAATCGCTCTTTTCTTAAAATTATGTAGAATAATTTACTTAATTCCTAATTTCTTTTTTACTAAAGGAAGGACATCATCGCTATCTTGAGAGTAGAGCAGAAGGCCTTCTGCGCTGTTGAAGATATAAGTGTATCCATTAGCTTTGGCAACTTCGCGAACGGCTGCACGAGCTTTTTCGATAATGGGAGCAGTAAGTTCAGTTTCTTTTGCGGCGAGGTCTTGTTGAGCTTGACCGTTAAAGGCTTGAATGCGTTCTTGAAGATCAGTAATCTCCTTTTCTTTAGTCTGTTTGATAATCGCTGACATTGTACCTGCGTTGGCTTGGTAATCTGCATACTTAGATTCAAGTTCAGTTTGCATTACACCTAACTGTTTACGTAGTTGATCAGCATAATCTTTGTATTTGGCTTGAGCAGAATCTAAACCTGGCATTTCACTGTATAGTTTTGCAAAGTCAAGATGACCAAACTTCTGAGCCTGAGCTCCAAATGAGAAGAGTACCAGCGCAATAATGAAGAAGAATTTTGACGCAGTTTTCATATTAAACGGTTCAATTTGGTAAATAGATATAGTTTTGGGGCAAAGTTAGTTATTTCGGGTGATATTGCAACTTATTGATTCAAATGGCGATTCTCTTAACATTATTTAACGTCATGAAGTAGTAAAACTATATGAATGAATCAGGATAAGTATTGTAGAGCGAAAAAAAAAGAGAGCCCTAAGGCTCTCTTTTTTTCTAATAATGGGGGTCCTATTATTTGTTCTTTTTTGTGTTAAAGCTATAGCCCATTTCCTCAAGGATATTGTCTGAAATATCATATTTAGGATCGGCGAACATGACGGTAACTGAGCCAGATTTATCAAATATCATAGCATAGTTCTTAGATGTTGCAAATTGAGAGATGGCATTAAAGACTTTGTCTTGAATGGGTTTAATCAACTCTTGACGTTTTTTAAACATATCACCATCTTTACCAAATCGTTTCTTTTGAAGATCTTTGGCCTCTTTTTCAGCGGCCACGATAGCCTCTTCGCGTTTGCGTTTCATTTCATCAGGAAGTAAGACTGATTCGGCTTGGTAGTCCTTATACATCTTATCGATGGATTTGAATTTTGCTTCAAGTTCTTGTTGCCAGGCTGCAGATAATTCGTCTAGTTGAGCTTGTGCATCGTTATATTCGGGAATATTCTGCATAATATACTCAGAGTCAACATATGCAAACTTCTGAGCAAAGGTACTTACCGATGTTGCGGTAAGGATAAGAAGGAGGAGGAATATCTTTTTCATTAGGCAGTGAGTTTTATATATCTAAAATCGCAAATATTATGCCGTTAGTCGATAGATTGATTAATAGAGAAGTGGAATTGGCCACCATTAGCCGAAGCATTTCCGGGTACAGGATCCATACCGTAACCCCAATCTAAGCCTAATATACCGAACATGGGTAAGAAGATTCTCATTCCAAGTCCAGCTGATTTATAAACATTGAATGGGTTGAACTTAGCAAATTTATTCCATGAATTACCTCCTTCAAGGAAACCTAAAGCATAGATAGTTGCATTTGGGTTAAGCGATAAGGGGAACCTTAATTCGAGTGTATATTTACTATAGATAGAGCCACCAATGGTTTTATCGGCGAAGTATTCGGGGAGAATGGATTCATTAGTATAACCACGAAGGGCAATGATTTCACGACCATCCAGGTTATTGTAACCGCTAAGACCATCTCCTCCTAAATAGAAACGTTCGAACGGGGTGGTTCCAATTTCGTTGTTGTAATAACCAAGGAAGCCGAATCGCATTTTTGAGCTAAGAACGAGATCTCCAACTAACTGAGTATACCAAGCGCCAGAGAATTTCCATTTATGGTATTCAATCCATTGGTATTTTTCGTCTTCACTAAGTGTGCTATAGTTTTTACTTGAGAACAAGCTATAGGGAGGCGTTAGTTCGAGGCTAAGGCTAATGTCAGAACCTTTCCGTGGGAATATTGGGTTGTCGTCAGATCTTCTACCGATAGCGATGGTATAAGAGATGTTATTGAATTGGCCATCGCCACTACCTACATCAAAGATGGTAGAGTAGTTTTGAAGGTCGTAGCGCTGGATGTTTATAGCTTGGTAGAGGGTAAAGTAGTCATCTGGCCAATTTAGACGTTTACCAAGACTAAAACCGATGCCGTGAATCACAAACTTTGCGAAGTTGGTGTCCGAACTGGAGTATCCATTCGTATATCTAGAGTAGGAATAGGAGGTAGTGAAAGCGTTCGCTTTCTTACCACCGAGCCATGGTTCTGTAAAACTAACACTTCCGGCAATATAACCTGCGCCATAGGTTTGAAAACGAAGAGCAAGTTTTTGTCCATCTCCATTGGGAATTGGTCGCCAGGCATCTTTCTTAAAGAAACGTTTAAGGCTAAAGTTGTTAAAGGAGAAGCCAAGAGTACCGACGATACGGCCATATCCCCAACCTCCTGAAAGCTCGACTTGGTCGGCAGAGGTCTCTTCTACTTTATACTCAAGATCGACAGTTCCATCTTGCGGATTAGGAGTATAGTCGATACCTAATTTTTCTGCGTTGAAGTATTTCAGCTGAGCGAGTTCTCGTTGTGTTCTGATGATTTCTGATCTGTTGAAAAGTTGACCGGGTCTAGTCCTTAATTCACGAATGATAACATGGTCATTCGTTCTATCATTACCTCTGATAGAGACTTTACTTAGACGAGCTTGTTTTCCTTCGTAGATTCGTATTTCAAGATCAATAGAGTCATTTTCTACCTTGACTTCTACTGGGGTTGCATTGAAGAAGAGGTAGCCATCATCAAGATAGAGAGAACTGACATCAAATCCATTGGGGTTATAGGAGAGGTTCGTTTCCAATAATTCCTCATTGTAGATATCTCCTTTTTGGATTCCTAAGACTTGACTAAGGTTTTCACTGGTGTATTTTGTGTTACCAACCCAGGTGATATTGCGGAAATGGTATTTAGGGCCTTCGTTTATCCAAAGGTCAATGCTAACAGATTTATCAGGGTTTTTGTAGACACTATCTTTAACGATGAAGGCATCACGGAAACCGATGCTATTGTATTTCTTGATAATATTAACTTTATCGGTCTCGTAATCATCGCGAATAAACTTTGAGCTATTAAAAATTCTCACTCTAATATGATCTTGGAACCATTTTTCCATTTGGTCTAAGATGCCATTCATATCCATAGTAACAAATTCTTTAGCCATTCCGAATGCGAGGGTGTCGATGCCAGATAGGGGGCGGAAGATACTTCTTTCATGAGTTTCATCCATGGCTCCTTTAACTTTATACGAGGAGAGGTTGTGAGCGCCGTGGATGTTAATACTTGCTATTCTAACTTTGCTATGTTTTTTTACGTTGATTTTAAGAGCAACGTTATTGAGGCGGGTAGTATCTTTAGATTGAACAAGATCCACTTCAGCGTTGAGATAGCCTTTATCAGTATAGAATTTAGTTATACGGGCTTTGGTTCTCATGATAAGATTATCAGTAACCACATCACCGGCGACCAATTTTAGTTGGTCACGAAGGTCATCGGCTTCAGATTTTTTTACGCCTGAGAAGGAGAATTTGGAGAGGCGAGGTCTTTCAGTAAGTTTGATTTCGAGGAAGATGTTTTGCCCCTCTATCCGAGAAGCGATCATTTTTATGTCTTCGAATAGACCTTGACGCCACAGTTTTTCAATTCCTTGGGTTATTTTATCACCAGGTATCTTGATTCTATCGCCAATTTGTATCCCGGTGACCATAATAAGGACGTTGGGGTCGAGGTATTGAACGCCACTTACAGTGATTCCACCTACTGTATATTCTTTAGGGTTGTTGTAGTCGATGTTTTCAATATCGGCTCCGATAGAGACCTGGGCAAACGAACCCAGAGTACTCAGGAGAAGGAATAGTGTAAGGAGAGAGATTTTTCTTAGGCTCATCCGGTAGATGGTTTACTTAAATGTGTATTTGATTAGTTGGCGGTCTGATCTTTTTTGATCTGGAGGCTAGTTTGCCCGAAGCGTCGTTCACGGCTTTGGAAATCTAACAAAGCTTCATAGAGATCATCTTTTCTGAAGTCAGGCCAGAGTTTTGAGGTGAAGTAAAGCTCGGCATAGGCAATTTGCCAGAGGAGGAAGTTACTTATTCTATATTCTCCGCTAGTTCTGATCAGCAGTTCGGGGTCGGGCATTCCGGCGGTAGTAAGGTTTTCAGAGATGGTACTACAAGAGATCTCTTCAGTTTTGAGGCTCATATCTTGTACTTTGGCAGCTATTTTTCGCACTGCTTCAGTGATTTCCCATCTTGCACTATAGGATAGAGCTAAGATAAGCGTCATTCCTGTGTTAGCGGAGGTTGTATCAATGGCTCTGAAAAGTTCATCACGTGTTTCTGATCTTAAGCTACCGAGGTCACCAATAGCTTTAAGCCTAATGTTGTTTTTTTGCAGTGTGTGCGTCTCAGAGTGGATGGTTTTAACAAGAAGGTTCATTAAGGCATCAACTTCTTCTGCAGGTCTTTTCCAGTTTTCCGTACTGAAAGCATATAGGGTTAGGTATTTAATACCTATTTCAGCTGCAGCTTCAGCAGCTTCTCTAACTGAGGTAACCCCGTTTTCGTGTCCAAATGTTCTTTCCATGCCTTGTTGCATGGCCCATCTTCCATTGCCATCCATGATAATGGCAACGTGGTTGGGAAGCCTTTGCGGGTCGATCTGTTCTTTCAGATTGTTCATTTATTGAAAAGATGAATCATCGTAAACCTAATAGTGCTTTCTTGTTGTAACACTTCTACATGACTGACAAAGTTACCGATAAATAGGCAATTCTGTAAGAAACTATCTGAACTTTTGTACATTTTTAAAGTCATTGCAACCGGGTTTTCCCATTAAATTGAATCGATAGGTTAGAAAAACCATGGTAAATGCATACCAATCTTTGTTTTCAGGATTACCCCGATACATTCCTTTGGTATGACTGAGAGTAGGGTCACTCAACCACTGTGCAGGATCAGTCTGATCGATGGTTTGTGAGTTAAGATAGTAGGTCTCACTCACATCATCTAAATAATCTGTTAAGGTTTTTCTTAAGCCCCATTCCATGCCAATGGTAATTTTTTTTGAAACACTAAGTTTGAAACCCATTCCAAACGGGAAAGCTACTCCAACTGATCCATAGGGTTTACGGTCTGGATAGTCTTCTGTATTTTGTCCTTCAGTATGTAAATCACGTAAGGAGTAGGTTTGACCCTCGAAGTCTGCCTTAGGATTAAACAAGAAGCCGCCAACTCCAACAAAAATATAGGGAGAGAACTTATCGGTCTTTGATCCAGTAAAGAAAGTAAGGTAGTTTAGTTCAGCTTGAAGGCTTAATTCTAGGATATTAGATTCAAATTGTAGCCCTCTTTGCGTTTGCCAATTGTAGTCAGCATCATTAGCTGAGATTGTTCCATAATAGAGAGAGCCTTTGAGACTCCAGCGGGTAGTATAGTTATATCTGAAGAGCCCACCAAAAGAAGGCTGCGGATTGGAGAAATGAACAGTTGGGTTAATATCCCCAATATAATATGATACACCGGCTGCCGGTCCGATATCCAAAAACTGCCCCCTACAGGTTAGAGCGAGCAAAATGAGAATAAATGCAGAAAAGGATGATTTCATTCTGGTATAACTGCAAAAAGTGATCTATATTTTATCTGCTGGTCAGAAAGGCGCAAAATTATGCCTTTTAGATGGAATAGCCCCAATCAATTCCGGATGTCCAATCCCCAGGCAAGCTTTGCCCTGATGGTGCTAAAGAAATCCCTGTTATTTAACCGTACTAACTTTAATCCGAATTCTGCTTTCTCTATCATTATCTCTGTTGAGGTAGGGATCACGATGGTTCTTGAATCCAGACCTAGAATAAACTGGCGGTCTCGACCATCGGGAATCAAACGGATCTTTGATGTATCAGGGATGACAATGGGCCTGATGGTGAGGTTGTGGCCAGCAATCGGGGTAATGATGAGCGTTTGAGAATCTGGAGAGACCATCGGACCACCACAACTTAAGGAGTAAGCTGTGGAGCCTGTCGGGGTGGATATAAGCAGTCCGTCTCCCCAATAGGTGTTAAGAAACTTATCGTTGACATATACATTAATAGAAAGCATACTTGTTGGGTAGTCCTTCTGAATACTAATCTCATTGAGCGCATAGGGAAACTCACCCAAACTCCCTAATGGTGAGGTGATCTTTACCATTGATCGTGTCTCAATGGTGTACTCGCCCTGTTTTAAAGATAAAAGAGCTTCGTCAATTTCGTGAGATCCAATAGTTGATAGAAATCCTAATCTCCCGGTATTAAATCCTATTACTGGGATACATCGCTCTTTTACCAACGGAACGCATTCTAATAAGGTGCCATCTCCTCCAATGGAGAAGATGAAATCAATCGAATCATGATGAAGTTCATCTTGCGAGATGCATGAATATCCAGAACCAATTTCCGGGGCAATGGTATTATAAAAGGGAGCATAGAAGACCGGGTTAAAACCGTTAATCTTAAGTTTACTCAGAAGATTCTTTAACTTCGGTATAGTAGACTGATCAAAACGCCTTGCGAAAAGAAGTACTTTCATATACACCTTGGTTTGTGTTTTCACCCCAGCTAAAGCAAATTTAAGAATTCTTTGAAATCTTCAATAATTATCAGATTTTTTCAATTGGTTATAACTGTAATATCCCCTCCTCTTTTCGATCAGATTTCCATTAATAGCTATATCGGCGCAATAAAGTGTAGATAAACTCCACTCTCTTTTTCTTTATTAATAGTATACTCTACTCTTAAAACACGGTCATAATAGGTTACTAAATCAAGTCCCACCCCTATGCTGCTTAACCACTTGTCGGTAAGCTTACTTTCATACGACTTAATCCTATTCATAGCAATGCCATGATCTGTGAATAGGTTAAGATAAATGGCGTAGTGAATCTTGGAGAATTTGATATTTCTAAGCCAGGTTATTTGATGGTTTCTTGACGGAATGAGTGCATATTTAAGGATGAGTTTTCCAACAAAGATTTTTTGTCCATTGATTAGATAGTATTCGTATCCTCTCACAAAATTGCGACCAGTTCCTAATCCTTCTGCAAAGAAATAGGGTACATTATTTTCACTTGTAACTTTTGCATATATACCTGTTGAAAGGTAAGTTTTCTCTCTTAATTGTACGTAATATCTTAGGTTTGATTCTACTTTAAAAAATGAAGAAGTGAACAACTTTTGGTTAATGTCATAAAAGGTACCTGCTGATAAGTCGATATAATGACCTTGTAATGGATAGTGTTTGTAATTGCGTTTGTCAAATCTGAATTGATAGGTCAGGTTTAAGAATGTAATGGATCCTTTGGGCCAAATCATGGGCTCAATTTTAGACATGGTGTCATTTAAGGATTCATGTAATATACCTAAAGAGATGGAGTGCTGGGTAAAGTATGCGGGGCGGTAATTAATAGCGATCTCGGCAAGCGATTCTTCTCTTAGGTAATTCTGAGATGATCTCAGAAATGTAATGGTATTGTCATAATTGGTTTTAAGGGCAACTTCATGATTTCTCATAAAGCCTGTTTTGATTGATAAACCTAGCGTTTTTCGATGGTTGATATTTGGAAAAGTATATTTTATCTCTAAACGCCGGTCAAAACCCCATTTAAAAAGAACCATTAGTTGTTCAGCTCTTCCTCTGAAATTATCGGCTTGTACGTAGAATCCATAGGTTAAATGATCCAGATTTTTGGATTTCCACCAACTATTGAAGTTTCGGTCGGCTACATCAATGATTGGATAGGGCCAGATATACCATCGCTCAATTACATCTACGGTAATGGTCAATCTGTCTTGAGATAGAATAGAGGTATCAACCTTTAGGGTGATAAAATTGAAGAGTGAAATGTTTTTTAGATTACTTGTGGAGTTTTCAAGTTCATTTTGTAATCTGCAGGATGAGATTGTGTCTCCCTGTTTTATGGTTAATTCTCTATCAATTATTGACCGTCGGGTGATGTTATTCCCTTTTACAACGATTGATTCAATGGTAAATATAGTGTTTTGAGATGCCGCCTCAAAAGGGAAGAGAAGCAAGATCAGTACAATGATTAAACTTAAGAATTGTTTGTTGGCCATCAAATATTCAGGTAGTGCATGAGGCTTTCAAACCGACTTTTTAGAACATCGTTGTAGTCATTACGACCGAAGGAGGCAACTACGGTGTAGTTAAACCGATAAAAGGTTTGAAGTAGTGGGGTGATATCGATGGAGCTTAGTTTTATCGTAACGGTGATTTTTGTTGAGTTCGTACTTGATCCGGTTAGAAGGGCAAGCAATCGCATGTCATTGCTTGAAACAAGCCTGACCAGTTCTGCTGGGTCATAATCATTAGAACTCATTTCTAAGACAATGATTCCTCCGGTATTCCAATTGGCATCGAATATAGAGAGATGTTGCAGGAGATCTGTTGCACTGATACACCCCATGTAATTTCCTTTATCGTCAACTACAGGAAGGATTGTAAGTTTGTTAAGGATGACAATCCTTAATGCCTCAAGAATATGTTGATCGGGACTAACAGCATGCCTATTGAGCATAACATTATGTGAATCAATTGCCAAGGAGGTGTCGCTAAGGTCAAAAATATCAACCTCACTGATTAATCCGACATAGGCCAAATCACGGATGATAGGCAGATGAGATACTTTAAAATCTTCCATTAATTGAAGGATGTCAGTGCCAGATGTTCCAATATTTACGGGCACAATATCATCTGAAAGAATATTTTGAACCAACATGGTAATCTATTTTTAACTCCAGTCTGTTTGCTCTAAGTTATTATCATTAACGATGGAAAGGTAGCTTTGGTAACGGGAAAATGCAATATCCCCCTCCTCAACAGCTTGTTTTACCTTACAACCGGGTTCATGCGTATGTGTACAATTGTAGTATTGACAGTTCTCAAGAAGATTCATCATTTCTGGAAAATGGTGTGCCACCTCTTCCATCTGGAAGTTTGAGAGGCCAAATTCTTTGACGCCCGGTGTATCAGCAATATAACCCCCAAAAGAAAGTCGATGCATCTCGGCAAAAGTAGTGGTATGTTGTCCTTTGTTATGGGTAGAGCTAATTTCCCCAATACGAATATTGAGATGTGGTTCAATAGCCATAATAAGAGCACTTTTCCCAGTACCCGAATGTCCTGAAATCATTGAAACCTTATCCTTCATTAAATCTTTGACGATTGTAAGCCCAATGTTGTTAAGAACCGAGATTTGGTGTACGGGTATGCCAATCTTTTGGTAAAGCTTTTCAATTTTAGAGGCTTCCCAAAGTTCTTCTTCATCAAGCAAATCGATTTTGTTTATAAGTATAATAACAGGTATATCGAAAGCCGATGCTGACACTAAGAAGCGATCAATAAATCCTGCGGAAGTTCGTGGTTGTTTTAAGGTTAAGACTAAGAAGGCTTGATCAATATTGGATGCTAGAACATGCGAAGCACTGGATAATCGGGTAGCTTTACGAATGATACCATTTTTTCGTGGTTCAATTGAGGCAATAACCCCATATTCATCGTTATCGTTAATCTTTACTTTTACTTTGTCACCTACGGCAACAGGATTTGTACTTCTTGAGCCATCCATACGGATTCTTCCTGCCAATGTGCATTGCTTAGTCTCGCCATCATCAAACTGAACAATATACCATTTACCGGTACTCTTTACCACTATTCCTATTTGCAGATTCTCCTTCTCCGGCTTTCTTTTGTGCATAGATAAACATTTCTGGTACAAAAGTATCCTATTTTTGTGTAACAAGGTAACCTCTATTCGTTACCCTTTTACTGGTATTTGATATTCTGTTCCTGATTTTTAAGGTTAAGTCGGCTGTAAAGATGTTTTTATGCTTTTTGGGTTAACAGACCGATTCCATTGTTAAATTTTGAATTTTTTTTAATTTTAAGGCTATCTCAGACTTATTTTAATATATCAGATTACAATATTTGTATATTTGATGACATATTTCCAACAACAAAAGCAATAGCGATGTTCTTAAACAACCTGGTCTTTTCGATTCCTTCCATCTTAGCCGTTATTTTGATTATTCTATACTTGAACTACAAGTATTCTGGTGTAGGACTTAAGCCGCTTTATACGGCTTTTTTTCTGGGTGTATTAAGTTTTATTCCCATTTTTATCATTCAATATTTGATTGAAGCGGCAGGTTTCGTCCTTCATGCAAGCTTAAAACGCATGCTGTTTTATAGTTTTTTTATTGAGGGGTTTGTTCCGCAGATGGTGGTATTATCGGTATTGATGTTCTTTTTTTATAGGCAAGCGAAGTTTAGAACTACCGCTGATGGGATCTTGTATTCTCTGTTTGTAACGCTGGGGTTATCTGTTTTCTTAATTCCTTTTACACTTGGTCAAGGAGTTTTTAGTGAGCACTCTTTAATTTTCAAGATGGCTTATATGCCATGTCTTGTTGTTTCTGCTATCTCTCTCGGGTTTTTTACTGGTTTATCGCGTCAACGGAACAATACATTGGTAGATCTTATGACCGGTTTAATTGCAGCGAGTTTTTTTCAAGGTCTTTATATCTTCTGTATGTTGACTAATGAGATTGTACTTTGGGTTATCTCGGGTGTGGCTAGTGCTTTTATCTCGATGCTATTCATTTATAAAGCCGTAACGAATCATAAACAAGAGCAGAAAGCGTAGTGGTTTTTTGAGTAATGATCAACACCACTTCGCTTCCTCTCCCTATTCTCTCCCTTTCCTAATTCATTTTGCCAATTAACATAAGGAAAGAAGAGTAACTGTTAGTTTTCTTTTAGAGGGTTACTTATTATTAGCCTCGTCAGAATACCAAGAAGCATACATTTGGTAGCTTTTGGAGATTCGTAAGATTTCGCCTTCCAAAAGATTTTTATCGGTTACTTTGATCTGTTTTGCAGGAACGCCAGCCCAGACGGTACCTGAAGGAATTGTTGTTCCTTTAGAAACAACAGCACCTGCTGCAATGATGCTATTGCTTTCTACAATAACGTCATCCATAACAATTGAACCCATGCCGATTAAAACATTATCGTGAATCGTACAACCATGAACAATGGCGTTATGGGCAATGCTTACATTGTTTCCAATAGAAGTCGGTGATTTCTGATAAGTTGCATGAATCACTGCCCCATCCTGGATGTTGACGTTGTCGCCAATCCGAATGGTATGAACATCACCTCTGATAACGGCATTAAACCAGACCGTGCAACCGTTACCTAGAATCACATCGCCGGTAATAGTGGCGTTATCGGCCAGGAAACAGTTCTCGCCAATTATTGGTAAGACTCCTTTAACGGGTTTTATAAGTGCCATAAATTGTTTTATTTTAAGTGGATAGAAGAGATTGATTCCTCCTGTCAAAGAGGTTAACTAAGTGAGTAGGAGGTTAGTCGTCAAAACGTCTTTCATCAATTTTACTGTTTGCTCTTGGATAGTCAAGAGAGTAGTGTAGCCCACGACTCTCTTTTCTTTCAGAGGCCATATTGGTTATGAGGAAAGCGGTATTTAGTAAGTTTCTGAGTTCACAGAGTTCAACACTCAGAATAGATCGTTTGTAGAGATCTTCGGTTTCCATGTGAAGAAGTTTTAGGCGATCTAAAGCTCTTTTAAGGCGTAGGTTTGATCTTACAATGCCAACATAATGGCTCATGATTTCCTGGAGTTCTTTCCTGGTTTGAGTAATGAGGATCATCTCTTCGTTTAAAACCATACCTTCAGCGTTCCAGTTGGGAATATCTTCGCAAAAGTCTAACTTTTTTAGCGAAAGGGCGGCATGCATCGCAGCGCGATGTGAGAAGACAACGGCCTCGAGTAAGGAGTTTGATGCAAGTCTATTTGCTCCGTGTAATCCCGTTGATGCACATTCACCACATGCATAAAGTCGTTGAATGTTTGTTTGGGACCATTCATCAACTTTAATTCCTCCACAGGTGTAGTGCGCTGAGGGAACAACGGGAATCATGTCACGAGTGATATCAATTCCAATGCTCAAACATTTGGCGTAGATGGTAGGGAAGTGTTTCAGCAGTCCTTCTTTATCCAGGTGCCTGCAATCAAGGTAAACATGATCAGAGCCACTTAATTTCATCTCTGTGTCGATGGCTCGGGCTACAATATCTCGAGGGGCTAACGAGAGTCGTTTGTCATATTTGTGCATAAACTCTTCCCCATCAATGGTTTTTAGGATTGCGCCAAAGCCTCTGAGCGCCTCAGTGATCAGGAATGAGGGCTTTTCACGGGGGTTATATAGACTTGTAGGGTGGAATTGAATAAATTCGAGGTTTTCAATGACTCCTTTTGCCCTAAATACCATTGCTATTCCATCTCCGGTAGCAATAGGCGGATTGGTTGTGTTTGAGTACACGTTACCTGCCCCTCCGGTGGCAAGCATCGTGACTTTGGCTAACATGGTTTTAATCATGTTGGTCTTTTTGTCGAGGACATATGCTCCAAAGCATTGAATGTCTGCCTGACCTCTTTTTACAATTTCGCCTAGATGGTGCTGAGTAATCAACTCAATAGCGAAGTGTTGTTCCAGAATGGTAATGTTGGAGTGCTTGTTAACCTTTTCAAGTAAAGCACGTTCTATCTCAAAACCAGTCTGGTCTTTATGATGTAATACTCTGTATTCAGAATGGCCTCCCTCTTTACCGAGGTCATATAGCCCTGAATCATTTCTGTCAAAATTTGCACCCCAATTAACCAGTTCTTTGATTCGTTCTGTTGATTCAGTAATGGTTATTTTAACTATTTCAGGGTTATTGAGCTCATCTCCGGCCACCATGGTGTCTCGAATGTGCTTTTCATAAGTGTCAGGAGTGTACATAACAGCAGCAATCCCACCTTGGGCGTAGCTGGTTGATGATTCCTGAGCACTGCTTTTAGTTACAATGATTACCTTTCCGTGTTCAGCAGCTTTAAGTGCAAAACTTAAACCCGCAATGCCTGATCCGATGATCAGGAAGTCTGTTTTTTCCCTCATCTTCCTTTATCGTTTCCTGTACAAAGTTAACCACTCTAATTTGATTAGTGGTTGAAGCATTATAACTCTTTGCTTTTAGCCTGGTTCCAATAATGTTCCATTTCATCCAGATCTAGCTCATGAATTCTGCGCCCCTCATTTTCGGCTTCCTGCTCAATATACATGAACCGTCTCCTGAATTTTTGATTGCAGTGTTCTAATGCATCTTCAGGGTTTATATCTATAAAACGAGAATAGTTGATCAAGGCGAATAGTAAATCACCAAACTCTTGTTGTGCTTTTTCCTTATTTGCGTTGCTAACCTCGGCGAGAAACTCCTCTTTTTCTTCTTCAACTTTTGCCCAAACATCCTCTTTGTTCTTCCAGTCAAAACCAACACCAGCGGCCTTTTCCTGCATTCTGTATGCTTTTATTAAAGCGGGAAGACTTTCTGGTACTCCGCCTAAAACAGAACGTTTATTCTCTTTCTGGAGTTTGATTTTCTCCCAGTTCTCTTTTACCTCTTCCGCATTTTGAACTTTTACGTCCCCAAAAATGTGAGGATGTCTTATTATTAGCTTTTTATTGATATCATCAATCACTTCTTTAATAGTGAAGGCGTCGCTCTCATTAGCTATTTTCGAGTAAAATACAATATGAAGGAGTAAATCACCTAACTCTCCCTTTAAGGATTTCAGATCTGATTTAATTATCGCATCAGATAATTCGTAGGTCTCTTCAATGGTAAGGTGTCTGAGCGATTCAAACGTTTGTTTTTTATCCCAAGGACATTCAGCACGTAGCTTATCCATTATAGTAAGAAGATCCACGAAGACCTTAGCTTCTGATTGGTAGTTCATTTTTTTTGTTCAATATTTGGAAAGAATTTCAACAAAAGACTTCTTAAGTCATCAGAATGATACGGTTTTCTGAGGAATCCATCGAAGTCTGAATTAAGTTCGTTTTCTATAGTAAAGGCAGTCACAGCGACAATAGGTGTTCTGTCTAAATTATTTATGCTTTCATACTCTCTGATTAATCGGGTAGCCTCCAAACCATCCATGATTGGCATTTGAATATCCATTAGAATCATATCAAAGGAGCTTGTTTTAAAGAATTCAACCGCTTCTTTTCCATTGTCTGCCAATGTGGTTTTTAGTTGGAATTTTCTGAGGTTGGCAACTAGGAGTTGTTGGTTTGTTGCATTGTCTTCTACAAGCAAAAATTCTAACCCCTTTGATTTTTCTGATTCGTGATTTGCTATGCTTGCTTCAAGAATTATTTGTTGTTTGATTGGTAAAGTAAACCAGAAGTTTGAACCCTTTCCGAGGGTGCTTTCAACCCCAATCTGTCCTCCCATGGCAATGGTAAGCTGTTTTGATATAGCTAAGCCCAGTCCGGTACCTCTTGGTAATTTTGACTTATTGTCGACTTGATAGAAAGGATTGAAGAGATGAGGCAGATGCTCTTCAGGAATGCCTGTTCCTGTATCAGTGATATCAAATCGTAAGAAGGGAGAGGGGTGCTCTATGAGTCGGCCATTGATGGTGACATTTCCTTGTTTGGTGAATTTTAGAGCATTATTGGTAAGATTGGTTATGATCTGTCTTAACCTAAATTCGTCACCAATTAGCTGGTCAGGGATCTTAGAGTCGATATTGATAATGATTTCAACTGCTTTATCTTGCCGGGAATAGTTAAGCATTGAAACAATCTCATGAATAAGAGTACTTAGAAAATAGGGTTCTTGCCTTATTTTAATCTGACCGGCTTCAATTTTTGAAAGATCGAGGATGTCATTGATGAGCTGAAGTAAATTATTAGCGGCCTTAAATACGATCCCGGTTAGTTCTCTTTGTTCTGTGTCAAGAGCAGATTCTCCCAGAAGTTCGGCCATACCCAAGATTGCATTCATTGGAGTCCGAATTTCATGGCTCATATTAGCAAGAAATTCGGATTTATTTTTGGTTAATTGCATGGCTTCATCTCGCATTCTGATTAATTCTTGATCAGCGTTAACTCTTAACGAGATGTCATGCATGATTCCAATAATATATGGTTCTTGATTCGTAGGGTTTGTTATAAGTTTTTTTGTGATATAATAATGAGTAGTCTCGGTTTTGTGGTGACTCTCATCTTCAAAACTATGTGTTATTCCTCTTAATACTTTTTCATCACTTGCTCGAAATGCTTCAGCTTGAGTAGGAGGGAACAGGTCGAAGTCAGTTTTCCCAATTAATTGATCCGGGTTCTTTCGGATCACTTCAATAAATGCTTGGTTTATATAAACTAATCTGAAGTATTTGTCTTTAACGAAGATAGGAGTAGGAATTAAATTGAATAATTCTTTGGAAGGGAATGTGAAACTCTTACTCATTATTTGGGTAGTATTGTCACTTAGTTTGAGTAAGAATGAGATCTCATTGTCCTCTGTTCCGAATGAAAAGATTTCGAGACTCTTTGAGGAGGAGGCTTTGGGGTTAAGGGTTACGATTCTTTTGTGCCAAATCCATGGTGAAGATTTTGATTCTTCAATTAGGGAGTCTATAAGCTTTTCTGAATTCTTAGAAAAGATCTCTTTCCATCGTAGTGTGGTTGATTCAAAATAGGTAGATGCATCAATAATAGGGATGCTTTCTACATTATGCATTTCCTTTAGATAGTATAGTTGGTCTTCTTCTTTTTTTAGGCTCCAGACTGCTAGATTGAAGAAGGTAATACTCTGCTTTATTATAGGTGCTGAGAAGCAACTTTCGTTGATACTGTGTGTAGTAGTTGGAAAGCTTTTTAGGTTAGGAAGGTCATCTTTTTTATTTTTTTTGTTTGTTTTAAGAGATTTAAACGATAAAAAGATGATGATAAAGATTAGAACTAAGTAGATAAAATAGGAATAGTTTTGATGAGAGTCTTTCTTGTTTGCTTCATCAGAAGGGAATAGTACAAGTTGAGATACTGTTGAAGCCAATAGGTAGTTTTCGTAGTAAATTTTTGAAAGGAGAGAGGGGAGTTTATTGAAGCATCCTGGAAGATGCTTTTCTAAATCGTTAATAAGAGAGGTATCGTTAATAAATGTTTGTCGTGCAGCGCCCCATCCGTTTTTTTGCGTTAAAAGGATATAGGCTCCTTGATCAGGTTCGGGCTCTGTGTTTGTCGAGATTTTCCTATGTTTTAAGTGTAGGTAGTATAGATTGAAAAGAGTTGCCGTGTCACTAATTAATGTTGCGGCGGTAATGGCAGTGTTTAAGAAGGCCATCGCCTCTTGTTCCCTGTTTTTCCTTAAAAGAAAAGCGAAATTAGCTGTTATTGCATCCCGAAAGAGGAAAGAATTGCTACTTGCTAACTCAGGGATAGAAAGAGGGAGTAGAACTTTCTCTGCCTGAGAAACCATGTTTCCATCTAGATAAAGCTTTGCTAAATGGCTTTGTATTATAGTTTTAAAAGTCGTTTGGTTTAGTGGGTTAGTTAAGAGGGCGTTGTTAAATAATTCGGACGCAAGTGGAGGGTTGTCCTTTTCGGCAATAAAACCCCGAATAAAAAAATGAAGTGATAATAGTACGGAATCATTAGTGTTTTTGATAGCCTCAGAATATCGGTTAACGATTATTTGAGCCTCTTTTGTGTATCCAGCCTCTGTTAAGTTCCATGCTATCTCTAATTCAGCATAAAGTGCGAGTGTTGAGGTATTCGTCTCATTATTTTGAGGTATTCTAGGATGAAGTAGTTTAAGAGCTGTGATTAGTTTACCTTTAACTCGATAAGCTCTGGCAGAGATGAGAAGATCCCATGAGAGTTTATCACTTGATTGTAATGTGATGACAGCATCTGGGGTTGTTAAGGCAGCATGGGTGTACGGTTGAGGAGCTTCTGTCTGACTATTAGCCTCAAGAAATTTGATCGGTGTTAATACTCCTATTAACAAGACTATAAAAGATATAAGTGTCTTTTTCTTCAAATTCATCTTGTCTCTACTTTGATGCAAAGGTAATATTCATAAGATTACTATTGAGATGGAATAGCTAATTTGTAAATTTGTTGTGTAATTCAGATCGACTTGAATATATTTCTTTCCAAGATATTTGTTTTTATCCTTCTTCTTTTGTCTTTCTCTTCTTGGGGACAAGAGTTATCTCCTTCTCAATCGTATAGTGGAGCTATTAAGTTTCATTATGGCTACATACTTAATCATCATCCTGAGATGGCTGTTTTAAGTAAATCTCATATTTCTGCTTTTGAGTTCGATCTAATTAAATCTACTACAGGAACCCGGCATTGGCAACGATTCTATCATTATCCAAATTTAGGCGTGGGTTGCATTTATTCTTCTTTAGGTAACTCTGAATTCCTGGGAAAGCTTTATGGGTTTTATCCTTTTGCTGACTTTCCGATTTTGAAGTCAAGGTTTTATTCTGAGGTGAGGTTTGGTTTGGGAGTGGCTTATTTAACTGAGATTTTTGATTTGGAAGAGAATTTTAGAAACACTGCAATAGGAAGACATTTTAACGCACTCATCGTACTTGGTTTAAATGCCGGGTACAGAATAAGTGAAGATGTACGATTCGGTGTAGGGGTCTCTTTTATTCATTTTTCAAATGGGGGAACCCGTATGCCCAACTATGGAATAAATTTACCTGCTGTTAATGCTTCGATTGTTCAACGCTTTTCTTCGTCAAGACCTGTAAAGTCTGAAATGCTCGATTCTGATATTCGTACACATTGGGTATTAAGAGCTCAGTTCTCTTGTGGCTCAAAAGAGATCTTTCCTATAGATGGGCCAAGCTATTTTATAGCAACCGGATCTATTCAGGGGTTTTACAAGATCTGGAGAGGGGGTATGTTAGGAGTCTCATTTGATCTGGGATATGATGCTTCAGACAAAGAGTTGCTTAATAGAAAGCAGATTTATCCTAAGAACGAATTTTCGATCTTCAAACCAGGACTCTCGTTAGGTTATGCTCTTTTGCTGGGTGATTTGTCACTTAGTTTACATGCAGGAACCTATCTCTATGAGCCGGAAAAGAGTGATGGTACCTTTTATGATCAATTGATGTTGAATTATAAGATATGGAAAGGGCTGCATGCAAATCTAATTCTTAAAACCCATTTCGCAAAGGCAGATTTTGTTGGTCTAGGTTTTGGATACCAGCTGGAATTTTAACTATGTAAGAATGAATAGACACACCCAAACATATCTCCTTTTTTTGATGCTTGCCATTTGTTTCATCGGCTGTCGTGATGATAAATGCCTTCATTCAACCGGTGACACCTATGTAGAAAATAGACCGTTAACGGACTCGGTTACGATGGTAAGTGTAGAGGGTGAATTTGATGTCTTTCTCAGTAGCGGGAGCAAACCTTCTCTTAGGATAAAGGCGGGAAGAGGTGTGCTTCCATACATTGAAACAACCGTTAAAGAGGGCATGCTATCTATTAAAGATGCTAACCAATGTGAGTTTTTTCGGGATATGGGTGCTCCGTTGGAGATTTACTTGACTCTTCCTAATTTAAAAGAACTCAAGTTTAACTCCTCCGGACGGGTTGTTTCGGAGGGAGTCCTTTTATGGGATACCTTAAGGCTGAATTGTCAGAATGGAGCTGGTCTGATTGATGTAACCTACAAGAGTAAAGCCGTCTATGTCTTAGTTCATTCTGGGGCTGAAGAAGTTCAGCTAAAAGGGGAGTCAACTTCTCTTTACTGTTATGTTATTGGATATGGGCCGCTTGATGCAACTCTGGCTCCTTGTCGTTTTGCTCATGTGGTTCATCTAGGAAGCAATAAACTAAAGGTTGCCATTGAAAAGGGTGGCACTTTGACTGCAGATATTCGATATAGTGGAGATGTTTACTATAAAGGTTCTCCTTCCGATTTGAGTGTGATTCAAACCGGTTCTGGAGAACTTATAAAGATGAAATAGAAAGAAGGCGATTGCTCTCTGTGTTGTTGCTAGAAGGTAAGGAAAAATAGCATATTCACAGAGGCTGATTCGTCTCTTCGATAGATATAATTTGTGTTACTTGATGAATTATTGAATTATGGATAACCCTTTTGCTGTATTTGAGCCTTTGAAGAATGTATCGCTCTTGCCGTATAACACCTTTCATGTAGATGTTAAGGCGGAGTGGTTTGCATTGATCTCTTACGAATATCAGATTCCACCCATGCTTGATTGGGTAGATAAGAATGGTATGAGTCTACAATTGTTGGGAGGGGGGAGTAATCTCTTGCTTACCAAAGACCTTCACGGACTGGTGGCGAAAATAGCGCTCGATGGTTTAGAGTGTGATGTTGAGACTTTTTCTGATAAAGTCATCCTAACTGCTGGTGCAGGGGTAGAGTGGGAGCGAGTGGTTGAATGTGCTACAAGCCATGGCTGGTGGGGTGTTGAAAACTTAACACTTATTCCTGGCGTAATGGGGAGTGCTCCGGTTCAAAACATTGGAGCCTATGGCATTGAACTGGCCGATCTCTTTTATAACCTTAGGGCATGGGATAATATGCGAGGAGAGATAGTCACTCTCACTAAGGAAGATTGCCGATTTGGCTATAGACAAAGTGTATTTAAAGAATGGCCTAACCGCTACATCATACTTTCTGTTTCTCTGCTTTTGAAGAAGGAGGGAACTCCTCATTTGGGATATGGTCAAATTTCTTCTAAACTTGCTTCACTTGGGGTGACAAACCCATCTCCCCTAGATGTTATGAATGTTATAAGGGCTATTCGGCAAGAGAAGCTTCCCGATACAAAGATGGTTGGTTGTGCCGGCAGTTTTTTTAAAAACCCGGTGGTTTCTATTGATTTCTTTAATTCACTAAAAGTAGAATTTCCTGAGATGCCCTCTTATGTGATGGATGAGCATTTTATTAAAATTCCTGCCGGATGGTTGATAGAACAGTGTGGGTGGAAGGGATATAGAAAAGGAGATGTGGGTGTATGGCCACAGCAGGCTCTCGTGATTGTTAATTATGGAAGGGCCACAGGTCAAGAACTTCTGTCATTATCTTTTGAAATTATTGAATCGGTGAAGAAGAGATTTAACGTGATTCTTTATCCGGAGGTTAATGTTCTATGAGAAAAAAGGTCTCTCTTGTTAAAGAAAGACCTTTTTAAAAGACTTTTAACAAAGCAATATTATATCTGTAGACCGCCAACCAGGCTGGATAAGTCAGCGATGTTATGTCGTTCCATGTAATCTTCGATACCTAGAATGACTTTAGGGGCGATAGCCGGGTAAATAAAATTCGCTGTTCCAATCTGTATTGCAGAAGCTCCGGCTAAGATAAACTCAATGGCATCGGTGGCTGTCATGATCCCTCCAAGTCCGATAATTGGGATTTTAACAGCTTTGTAGGTTTGCCAGACCATCCGCAATGCTATAGGTTTTACGGCTGGGCCACTTAATCCACCGGTAATAGTGCTTAGAATGGGTTTTCTCTTTTCTGCATCTATCGCCATTCCAAGTAATGTATTGATTAAGGATACTCCATCTGCTCCTGATCCTTCAACTGCTTTGGCCATTTCTGCGATATCAGTCACGTTAGGAGATAACTTTACGATCAAGGTCTTCTTATATACCTCTCTGACCGCTTTGGTTACAGCAATAGCTGAAGGACAGCTGGTTCCGAAGGCCATGCCACCCTCTTTAACATTGGGGCAAGAGATGTTTAATTCAATACCAGGGATGTTCTCTAAATCGTTTATTTTCTCAGCAACCTCGATATATTCGTCGATCGTTGAGCCACTGACATTAACCAGTATAGCCGTTTTATAATGTTTTATTCGAGGATAAATCTCGTTAATAAATCCATCAACCCCTTTGTTTTGAAGCCCAACCGCATTTAGCATTCCCGAAGGGGTTTCTGCCATTCTAGGGTAAGGGTTGCCTTGTCGGGGTTTTCCTGTAGTTCCTTTGACAACAATCCCACCAAGTAGATTGATATCATAAAAATCTTCAAACTCTGGGCCGTAACCAAAGGTGCCCGAGGCGGTCATTACAGGGTTTTTCAAGTCTAAATGACCTATTTTTATTTCTGTACTTTTATTCATGGTGGTTAGTCAATCCAGTTTTTTAACTCTTTATAGTTGAAGATTGGCCCATCTGTGCAAGTGCACACATGCCCTTTCTCGGTATCCACAACGCAACAAAGACATGCTCCAACACCACAAGCCATTGTTTGTTCTAAACTCACCTCGCACTCTATTTGATGCTTTGCTGCGAGCTTAGAAATGGCCTTCATCATCGGATCGGGACCACAGGTGTATATCATATCAAACTTGGGTTTATCCTCCCACCATATTGGATGATGAATGACAAACCCTTTCTTGCCTACAGATCCATCTTCGGTCGTGATAAGTAACTCTCCATATTTCTGGTAACTCTCGGCTTCCATGATCATATCCTGAGATCTAGCCCCCATAAGAATCGTCACTTTTACTCCTTTTGTATGAAGCTCTTTCGCAAGAAAGAGGAGCGGAGCAACACCACAACCGCCGCCTACTAAAAGAACGGATTCCCCTTTTGATCGTTGAGTGAATGAGTTTCCTAGGGGTAAGACTATGTTCAAGTTTTCTCCGGGTTGAAGAGATGCTAGCTTACGAGTCCCATCTCCCTTTTCCTGGATTAAAAGGATGAGTGTATTCGAATGGTAGTCTACGTCATGAATAGATATGGGGCGACGTAGAAAGGTGGTGGGAGAGCCATCAACTTTTACCTCGACAAACTGCCCCGGAAGCATGATTGGTAGAGCAGATTCACTATGTAGCGTGAGGATAAAATGGGAGGGGTTAACTCTCCTGTTCTCAATGACTTTAAAGTCGATGATCTGTTTCTTCATCCGTATATGTTTAGTAATGTAAAGATAAAAAAAAACGCTGCCTTGAAAGGCAGCGTTGCTCTTATGCTTCAGACGAGTTCTCTTCGCTTTCTGTCTCAATGGTCTCCTCTGGTAAGTCAAGCAGGTTTTTCTCTGCCAATTGATTGTACCAGTTGAGAACCTTCTTCATATCGCTTACATAAACTCTTTCAGAATCGTAATCTGGAAGTATTGAGCCGAAAAACTCCTTTATATCTTTGTTTTCTTTTCCTACTCCAGTTACAGGTTGGTTATTGTATTTTTCTTTAATAATCTCGAAGACCTCCTTGAGTGGCTTATCTTCGCTAGTAGTATAGATACTGATCTCCTCTAGACTGCTTATGCGGTCATTGAGGAAAGCAGGGAATCTCTTACCATCAGTCAAGGATTCAACAATAACTCCACGCTTTGCTTGTGAAACAAGTTTAAACAGGCCACTTTTGCCTGAAATTGCCATTATCTGCTTTAGATTCATCTTGTTTTTTCTTTTCAGTTATCTAAACCGGGTGGCAAATATAAGAAAAAACCAGTGTCATCGTAGTCAAAACACTAAGTTTACCTTATGATTGGATTTAACCATGCTCTTAGATTTACTGAATGAACTCTTTGTATCGATTGATTCTTTTCTGTTAATCTTTCGTTTCTACTTGTAATTGCGTTATTTTGCATTAGAAATAGATTCTAATGCAGTTATTCTTGGGTTTTTTTAGAAAGAAAGGGCTTCTATTCTTTCTTATAGGTGTGTTTGTCTTTCGGCTTTTTTATGGCCTCTCTTCTGAGTTTTGGTTCGAAGATGAGCTTCAGATTTATCTTATTGGCCTTAAGTCGTATGCTCAACACCTTTGGCCCTATTACGGGCCAGATGTTGTCTATACTAACACTCAAATACCCGGGGCAGCTCAAGGTCTTTTCGTTTCAATTCCTTTGTTTCTTTGGGCAATACCCGAGGCTCCAACCCTTTTTCTAAATATCTTAAGTTTTTTGTCACTTTTGTTTTTTGCTAAATATGTATTGTATAGAGTAAAAGGGTTGCCAGTATGGTTGGTTTATGGTCTTGTTTTTCTTTCTCCCATGACCCTTTACTTCTCTACTCGGGTAGTTAATCCTTCCTATGTGGTTGTCTTGGCCTTCCCGTTCTTTGTTGCTTGGTTTGAGTCATTGTCTTTTTACAGGAATAGGTGGATGCAACAGTGGGTTTGTTTCTTGATCATGGGGGTAACCACGACTTTAATCATGCAGTTACATCTATCTTGGGTTTTGCTTTTTCCTCTAACTGCATTTTCCTTTTATAGAGTCTTAACTCTTGATAAAAGTCAGTTTTTCCGTCTTGCTGGCTTCTGGATCTTAGGTGCAGTGATTGGAATGTCAACTTTGATCCCAACACTTATCAATCCAGATATTCATGCGGGTAATGTGAGTTCTAATGTTGTGTTTAATGTTGGGAATTTTGGCAAAGTGTTTACCGTTTTCTCAAGATATTGGCTACTTTCTGGTTTTGATGTTAATTATTTATTGGGGGGGAGTACAGCGGCTCGACTGGATGTTTTAAAGGAGTTTTGGTTTTTAATACCAGTGGCTCCGTTTTTATTAATCACTGGTTTTGCCCAGATCGTTTTTTATGTAGTGGTTTACTTTTTTAATAAGGAAGATAATGAATGGAGATGGATTAAACGGCTTACGTTATCTGTGTTTGGGTTAGTATGGGTTAGTTTCTTTTTCTCTATTAAAGGGCCATCGACGCATGCTTTTGTTATTGTGATGCCTTTACCGATCTTTTATTCCTTTTATGCGTATCAGTGGTTGTTGTCTAAGAGGCGTTGGGCATTGAATTTCATTAAGGTGTGTGTTTTTTCAATGATTCTGTTCAGTTTTGGGTTGTCTTTGTATAATTTAAAGCATAAATCATTATATCTGGATCGGGAGAAGGTGGTCAAAGCCATTGAGGAGAAAAATTACCATGTATTAGGTGAACGTCGAGCAGATGTGTGGGGTTATGGTTTTTAGTGATAGATATTGTGATTTAGAACTACCTCTCCCTTCGCTCTTCGCTTCTTCTTCGCTTCTTCTTCGCTTCTTGACTATGATGTGAATGGCTAAATATTCACTAAATAGGAAGGGGATTTATAGAGAATTGGCTATTTAAATGTAATATATCGACGCTAATTGGGAAGAGAAGAAGCCTAGGATAATCATATTGAAAAAAGGGGAAGATTAATAAGATTTTCTGACTTATTCTGGTATGGTATGGCTATTTGGTGATTTAAATGGAGAATCAACGAAGAGGGAGCGGAGAGCGAGCGGAGAGCAAAGCAAAAACATGAATGAGGAACATGAGGTTATCGTAACGATAGAGAGGTATATTTTGTTTCAAGTATAGAAAGAGTGAGGGTTATTGAATGTTTAGGTGTTTTTGAATAAGAGCCTTAAAGAGGAATTTATCAATAGGTTTAGCTATAAATTCATCGAATTGATGCGATAAAGCATACTCTTTATCTGATTCAGTGGAATATGCAGTTAGCGCAATGATTGGTAGTTTGGGGTATTTCGTTTTGATAAGGTGTGTGGCTTCATGCCCGTTCATGACGGGCATCTTAATATCCATTAGAACTAATTCGATATTTGTTTCACGCGAGCAAATTTCGACAGCTTCTTTTCCGTCCCTTGCATGGATTAGTTTGAAATTGCCTACCATCTCTTTTTTGAAGATCATCTCAATGTAAAGGAAGTTGATCTCCTCATCTTCTGCAACGAGTATCGTTTGATGACTCTTGCTGTTGTTAGCTCCCTTTTCCTGGTTTAAAAGATTAGTTTCGATAGTAAGAGCTGGTTTAAAGGGAATATTTACCAAAAAGAGGGCGCCTTCACCTTTTTCTGATTCGAGAGAAATATCTCCCCCGAGCAGTTTCGCATTTTCCATAGCGATAGCTAATCCTAAACCCAGACCGCCATGTTTTATGGCAATTTCATTACTCTCTTGAGAGAATCTTTCAAAGATGGCCTTATGGTTTTCGGGTGCGATACCTATGCCGGTGTCTTTAACAAAAAAAGTTAATGTCTTGTTGTTAATAGTGTATCCTAACTCTACAAAGCCAGTGCTTGTGAATTTAATAGCATTTTCAATGAGATTGCTTAAGATCTTTAATATTTTCGTTTTATCTGAGATGATAAAACTGTTCTCATTACTTAATTCCTTTTTTAAATATAAATGAAGGTTAAGCTCTTTTGCTTTTAAGTTAAAAACAGCAAAGAGCTCCATTAAAAGGTCGTTTAGAGAGAATTCGGTCTCTCTGATTTTGATTTGATTTGTTTCAAAATTAGAAATCTCAAGGATGTCATCAATAACTCTGAGTAGTTGAGAACTGCTGCTTTGGATGATATTGATATAAAGCTTTCTCTCTTCATCTGAAAGAGCAGGATCATCTAATAACCCTGAAAATCCGATGATACCGTTCATTGGCGTTCTAATTTCATGAGACATGTTATGCAGGAAGTGTGATTTAAGCCTATTGGCCTCTTCGGCACGAATCATTGCATTTCTGATCTCATCTTCAGCAAGTTTTCGGGTCGTTATGTCTTGATTAACACCATAGGTTTTAATTGTTTTGCCCCATTCATCTTTAATGATGTGGTATCTTACATTGATAACGCCTATTTCTCCATCTCTGTATATTATTCGATGTTCTAGGCTATTAGAGAAATTTGGATCATTGGTTTCAATGGCTTTCTTAATCTCTTCGGCCATCATGGGTGCATCTTCTGGATGGACGAAGATTTTGGCATAGTCAGTAGATGAGATTTGGTATCCACCCATTTCAATTGCTGAGGTACGTAGCATCTTATAAAAACTATCCGTAAAGGTGAATAGTCCTGATTCGACATCAAGTTCCCAACTGCCTAATTTGGCTATCGCATGGGCTTCAGCTAACTTTTTCTCACTCTCTTCAGCTTTTGTTTTGGCGTTAATCAGCGCTTGTTCGATGTTTTTTAAATATGAGATGTCTGTTTTTATATTTACAAAGTGGGTTATCGTTTTTTGATCGGGTTTTACTGGAGAAATAATAGAGTGATCCCAGTATAACTCACCATTCTTTTTACGGTTGAAAAATTCCCCTTCCCATGTCTCACCAGATAAGATGGTCTCCCAAAGATCCTGGTAATAGCTTTTTGCATGAATCCCAGATTGTAATAGGTTCATTTTCTTTCCAATGTACTCTTCTGTCGAATAGCCTGTTAATTCGGAGAAGTGAGGATTAGCGTATTCAATCACTCCTTGTTCGTCAGTAATGATAATGGCAGTCTTTGAACTTTCAATTGCTTTATGGAGTTTGTTAATCTCGACTTCAGTTTTTTTACGTTCATTGATGTTTCGACTGATTACATAGGTGTTAAGGTGATTTCCTGTTTCATCATAATTGAATTTTGCATGGTCTTCTCTCCAAATGTAACTACCATCAGCTGTTTTAATCCTAAATTCATAGGTAAGATCTGGTCTTTTCATTTCGACTGCTGAGTAAAGTTGTGCAAACAGGTCATCCCGATCACTTGGATGCACCCTCTCGTAAATTGTAGATGCATCCATATTGGACATCTCATCGTCAGATCGATCAAAGATTTTTAGATAGGATGGCGATGCGTATTGAATCTTCGTGTCTGCTCCTGCAACCAATATACCATCCGATGTATTTTCAGCTATCAGCCTATATTTCTTTTCTCTTTCTTCAATCTCACGAAGAGCTTGTATCAACTCTTTTTGGTATCTCCTCTCTTCTGTAATGTCATGAACAATGGTATAGAGCAAGACTCCATTGTTATCAGAAACGATAAAATACCTCAATTCAACCGTTTTTTGCTCCCCCTTGATGTTTTGAATGTTTACCTCAACAGGTTGATGAATGAATGGAAGTACTCCAGTTTTAAGAGCGACTTGAAACTGCTTCTTAAAATGATTTAAAAGATCATTACTCTTTTTCTCTACTTCAGTGTATTCAAACAAAACATCCCAAACATACCGATCTTTAATGCATGCATAGGGCTCTTCAATGATTTCGCAAAGTCGTTGGTTAAGATCGAATACAATGCCTAAATGGTTTATTACTGCTACCCCATCATTGTTTAAATGAAAAATATTCTCAAATCGTTGTTTGCTTTGTTGTAACTCAACTAGAGATTTCTTTTTATCGGATATGTCTTTTACTATTCCAACAACTCGAAGTGGTGCACCCTTTAGATCATACTCTACTACTCTTCCTTTATCATAAAACCATTTCCAAGAACCATCTTTAGTTATTATTCTATAATCGACCTCATAAGTCTCTGTTATTCCTCCTAAAAGATTGCTCATGGTAGTCATGGCCTTTTCATAATCATCAGGATGGATCAACTTTGCAATTTTTAAAGGATCATTTCCTAACTCTTCAGATGTATATCCTAAGAGTTGAGCTTTCTTTTCAGAATATTTAATTTCCTTTGTTTGACAATTGTAGTCCCAGAATGCAGAATCCGTTGCCCACAAAATTACATCTAGATCATTCTTAAGAGACTTATTCTCTCTTATGACTACTTCAACCTCGTCTTTTGGCTGATTGTCCTGCTCATTAGATTGATTTCTCGTCATTTTCTTCTTCTTTTAACAAACGCTCTGTCTTCTTCTACGTCAAAAATAAAAATTGGATCGAACTTGTACCTGAATTGAACTGACCGATTACCTGAATGTATAAGGCTAAGGCGACTCTATAATAACCTGTTTCTTATTTGCTTATGTTTTAGCTCTTATGTAGGAAAATTTATTAATCTAAAGTATGTAAATACAATGATTTTACCAAGAATGCCTTAACTTTTTAACATTTTTTTCAAAAGAAAGCTTCAGAAGAAGATTCATATGATTCGAATATGAGATTTGATGAGCTCATTTAAGACCTTGGAGCGATTTCTTAAGAAAAGTGACATTGTTTTCAATCTTTTAACATTCAAGTAAACTATGCTTAAGATTTCTAATTTTGCAGAAAACTTTGGAGATGCTGGCAGTTTTTAAATATTGGTGTAAGCTTTTTGCTTTCTTCCTACTTTTCTTTGCAATACAGAGGTTAGTATTTGTTTTAGTACAACTGCCTCAGAACCCGGATGTCTCTTTTATGGAAATAGCACAGGGTAATGTCTATGCCTTAAAATTAGATTTAGCTGCCAGTGCATATGTGGTTCTCCTTGCTTTATTGGTACTCTGGATTGGAATATTTGGAGCAACAAAGACGATGATTAAGGTTTTAAAGGTTTATGTTATCATCATCTTGGTCGTGGTTGGCTTAATTCATATTACAGATATAGGATTGTATAAAGAATGGGGGAGTAAGTTCAATCATAAAGCGCTATCTTATCTTGCTTATCCAAAGGAGGCAATTGCTTCGGCTGAGTCTTCTCCGATCTTGTTGTTTACCTTTATCTTTTCTACCGAAACCTTATTTGGTCTTTTCCTTTATACTCGATATGTTCATTTCAAAGGTAAAATGGACGGTAGATTATGGCAGAAGATCGTTCTTCCATTGGTTCTGGTTGCAGTTACCGGTGTCATTGCTCGTGGAGGTATTTCTAAATGGCCGGTAAGCAAAGGATCTGCATATTATTCTCAAAGACCCATGCTTAATCAAGCGGCAGCTAACAGTTTGTGGAATTTTATCAATATTTTATCCACCCCAATTGAATCCAGACCAACCTCTTATGATTTTGTAGATCCTTCATCGGCACAAAATGAGCTACATAGATTGACTTTATGTGATACTTCTGCTCTCCGCATAACGACTAAGTCAACACCAAATATTGTCATTATTCTGGTTGAGAGCCTTAGTGCTGAGTCTATGGGAATCTTTGGTGGAAGCCCTTCCGCTACACCAGCACTAGATGGTTTAACTAAGAACGCCCTCTTGTTCTCACGATTCTACGCTTCCGGTTTTAGGACGGACCAAGGTTTGGCGGCAGTGGTTAGTGGTTTTCCTGCTCAACCTCAGACTGCTGTTATACGTCGATATGGCAAGTTTGAAAGGTTAAATGGGCTAAGTTTAGATCTTCATCAGAAAGGATATACCTCTAGCTATTATAGCGCAGGTGATAATGATTATGCAAATACGAAAGCTTACTTAAAGCATTGTGGATTCTCAAATTTCTATGATGAGGGAGATGTCAAGCCCTTAAGAAGAACCAAGTTTGGAGGATATGATGAGTTTTTATTTGCATTTCACTTAAAACATGTTTCTACTCTGAAGCAGCCTTTCTTTTCAATACTTATGACGTGTACCTCTCATGAGCCATTCGATGCAGCTGTCCCTAATGTCTTTTTTGATAGAGGCGAGGCGAATGGCTATCTGAATACCATCCATTACACAGATGGGGCAATAGGAGATTATCTGATGAGGGCTAAGAAAGAAACTTGGTATTCTAACACCTTGATCTTTATTCTATCTGATCATGCTCACCGCTTCCCTAATAATCGTCAAATCTGGGAGGTAGAGCGTCATCATATCCCTTTAATTATCACAGGGGGAGCCCTTGATGAGAACCTAAAAGGTAAAACGATTAGCGCACCATTGTCACAAACCGATTTGCCGGCAATTATTCTCTCTTTGGTTGGAGTTGATTCAAAAAACTATGAATGGAGTAAGACCATTTGTTCTGACGAAAATAAGAGTTGGGCCTTCTATACATTTGATGATGGTGCTGGATTTATTCATGGAAAAGATACCATAATCTGGGATAACGCTCTAAAAAAGACTCTCCTTCCTAAGCCTGGTAACAGTAACCCTCACCTTGATTCATTGACGAATACCACACGAACGCTACTTCAAAAACTCATTCATGATTATTACAATCTGACCGACTAATCAAAACTCGTCTGATCTTTACTCTTCATTGTTTTTTAGGATTTACCATTTTGATTAGTCTATTTTTGTTAACAGTTTTTTTGTAATTGAAAATGATTTTTAAATAGATATAAAAGGTTACGATTACTTTTGTTAGCAAATAGAACAATATATGGTTCTTTAGCTATCTACAGATAGCTTAAACCTACTTACCCCACAATGTAAATCGACCTAAGATGCAAGAGACCATAGATCCTCAACCGCAGCTTTCCCGCTTTTGTGTTTTATTAGCAGATGATGAACCGCAAAATCTAAAGGATTTATTTGATGTCCTTTTTAAGGAGAACTATGATATTCTATTGGCATCAAATGGGAGTGAAGCCGTTGAGCTTGCATTAAGACATAAACCCAATGCGATTATTATGGATTGGGATATGCCAATGATGAATGGACTAGATGCTGTGGTGATTCTAAGATCAAATTCTGATACAAAATTGATTCCCATTATTATGGCCACCGGAAAAATGGTAACCACCACTGATTTAAGAATGTCTCTTGAAGCCGGTGCCAATGATTATATACGTAAGCCGTTTGATAATATTGAAATTATTGCAAGAGTGAAGGCTATGATTCATCTTTATCAACAACATCAGGCAAGACTTGATTTACAAGAAGAGATGGCTCGTCGAGAGGTTGAACAAATAAATCAGCAACTAGAAATAAATAATCAGGCATTAATCGCCTTGAAGATGCGTGCTTTAAATGATGCCGAGAATCTCGACTTTCTGGTTGCCAGTCTAGATTCCCTTAGGCCATATACTACTGATTATGGAAAACAGATCGTGGTTGACATTATATCTTCCATAAAAAGTCGCTCTTTAGCCATTAATTGGGACGAGTTTGAACATCTCTTCTCAAAAATTCATCAATCATTCTATTCCACTCTTCAAAATCGTTTCCCTGAGATTTCTCATACTGAAAGAAAGCTTTGTGGTTTGATAAAATTAAACCTAAATGCTAAAGAGAAAGCAGCCATGTTGAATGTTTCCGTGGATTCTATTAAGAAGACTAAGTATAGGCTCAAGAAGAAACTTGGGCTGTCTCCCGAAGAATCTCTTACTGCTTTTTTACACGATATAGATTAAAATATGAAGTCTTGAGCAGATTATCTTACCTATCGATCATTGTAATCTCACTGTTAATTACCTTACTTGTTAGTCGAATTGTTCCCCAAAAGACTTTCGATGAACATGTGGTAGCGATTGACTCTGTTTGGCATACTGAGCAAGCAAGCCAAGATTATCTTATAGATATTGATGGTGATTTACTATTCGAGAAAATTAGACACCGCAACATCAATAAGCCAGGGCAATCTATTGAACTACACCAAAAAAGTGGAGTTAAAGTGATCGGTATCTTTAATGAATCAGAAGCCTTTATAAGTAAATCGCTTGTCTTTGCCGATGTTAATGGTGATAGTAACCTTGAAATCCTCTTTGTAACAGCTACTGCCAATAAAGCGTCACTCTTTATCATTGAAAACTTCCTCCCCAAATTAGGGTCTCCTCCTGAAAGCATCACCCAAGTAGACCTTGATACCATAGAGTATATCAATCACCATCCGGATGTGGTAAATGCGAATATTTTGACGATCGGTGCTGATATTTTCCTTGATCTTCAAGCTGGATACTCCATCCAACCTCGTAAAATATACTCTTACAATTTACTCTCACATAAGCTAAGAAAATCACCCCTAAATAGTATCACCGTCCATGATTTTGAGATCATTAACAGTGACAATCGTCCTTTTATCTTGGCGAAAAAAACAATAGCTACGGCTAACTCATTTTCGGTTAATCAGTTAGAGTCTTTTAAGAACTCAACCAATGCCGATTCAAATAAAGCATATGAGCGTATAAAAGATCAATGCTATCGATATGGTGACTTTGCTGCCTATACACTTTTGCTTAATGACTCCTTGCAATATGCTTTTGAACCGATCTCATGGGATGGTTGGTCTAAATATACCTCCTCAGTGTTTGTTGTCACTGATAAACTGCCCATGATCGTTTCTCTCATCAATGATAGTAAAGACGATATGAGATCTTGTTTGGCCTCCTTTGATCTTCAAGGTCGAAAATTAAAGCAGGTAGAAGTACAACAGGATGTTAAGCAAATTTTTAGTGATACTAAGCAGATTGTGGCTCAAACACCTAAAGGACTGGTTCTACTATCGGGTAACCTTGATATAGATAAGGTAATCGGAGATATCCAGTCACCTGTAGGTTTTATAGATTTAGATAAGAATGGGCTCCCTGAATTCCTAGCTTTTCAGAGGAATCAGCTTCTTGTTTTTACTAACGACTTTAAATCAAAAGCGGTATTAACCATTGAGCAAGAATTCGCTCCTTTACCGGTAGAGGATCAGGTTCTGCCATTGAACTATAAAGGTAAAAATGGATTTATCTTTCATTCAAGACTGTTCTATTATCTTTTGAGTTATAAATCAAATCCTTATTATTATTTCCAGTTCCCCTTTTACTTTTTGGTTTTTTTATTCGGTTACTTAATGTTGTTCCTGTTGGTTAAGCTAAATATTAAGAGGCTTCAACTGGAGAAGATGCGACTGGAGAGAACCGTAGAGGATAGAACCATTGAACTGCGTTTAACGAATGAGCAGCTGGCTTTGAAGAATGCCGAGATTGAGACTAAGGCAAAAGAATTGAATGAGATCAATATTCATTTGAGTCGGTTGGATCAATTTAAGCGTGTTCTGATAAGTACTTTGGTGCATGACTTGAAAAACCCGTTAAGCCAGATCATGTCCAGGTCGACGGATAAACATACCCGGTTTGCTTCATCAAAGATGCTAGGATTGGTTACTAATCTATTAGATGTGGAAAAGTATGATCAGGCTACGATTATTTTGGATAAACAGAGACTGGCAATTAATGATTTGGTAAATGAGGTGATATTAGGTCATGAGATTAGCTTGCAGGAGAAGAACCTTAAGGTTGATTTTGTGTCAAAAGTACTTTATGTTATCGCTGATGGAGCTCTGTTAATAAGGGTATTCGAGAACTTGCTAGTGAATGCGATACATCATGCATATAATAACTCTAGTATTCAGATCAACATTTATCCTGTCTCCGATGAGGAAGTTAAGGTAGAGATGATGAATAATGGCCCTCATATCCCAGATGTTTTTCTTGATGTGATTTTTGATAAGTTTGTACAGGTTGATAATGGATCTTCAAGGAATTATCGGTCGACTGGATTAGGTCTTACTTTTTGCAGAATGGTTGTTGAAGCACATGGCCATACGATTAAAGCAATGAATACTTCTGATGGAGTAAGTTTTAGTTTTACTTTAGAGGGAGGTGGTATGGTGTCGCCAACAGAAGTGTCCACTCAAAGTGATACAAAGGTCGTTTTATCTCAATCGGAGAGAGCTTTATTGGCTCCATGGTTAGCTCAGTTGCGGCAGATCGAGATTTATAGGGTCAGTGAAATTACCCGAATCATCGACTCAATGCCATCGCATTCAGCGCAGCTTGTGGCATTCAAACAACAGGTGTATGAGGCAGCTTTTACTTTAAATCATAAAGTGTACTTGGAATTAACTCGGAATAAGTAGGATTGATTGTCTTGTCATGATAGTCAGAAGTGAAACGTTGACTTGCTCTAATGAAGGAGCTTCTTGATTTCTATTGGTTGATATTAAGCATTTGAGAGTTTAAAGAATTTATCTGGCTGTCCACCTTTTGTCCACCGAAAAAAAACCCCTCAGCTCAGCTCATTACTTACTTTCGCTTCAAAGTAAAGCAAGGTGTAAATGAGACTGTCATTTGAGTTTTGCTGAAGAAATATTAATCAAAAAAGGACAAAGGCTATGGGAAGAATTGCAAGATCAGAGTTGGTAGTACTAATCATAGTACTATTAAGTAATTTCGGTGTGCAGGCACAATCATGGGAATTCATCGGATCTCCGGGTGTTTCAGTTGGCCAAATACAATTTACATCTATTTTCGTTGAGAATGGCATTCCTTATGTGGCATATAAAGATGAGACGAATAGTGGTAAGGCTACGGTAAAAAAATTCAATGGTACAGATTGGGAGACGGTGGGGCAAGCTGGGTTCACTTCTCCGGGGATTGGCGTTTTCTCCTTAGCTGTATACAATGGAACCCCTTACCTAGCTTATCAAGGTAGCTTTTCCCCTGACGGACTAAAGGCCATGGTGAAAAAATTCGATGGTACTTCGTGGGTAGATGTTGGTTCAACTGCCGCCTCTTCAGGGAATGCAAGTATGGTTACTATAGCCATTGATAATGGAACGATATATGTGGCATTTGAGGATTTGACGAATGGACAGAAAGCCATTGTAAAGAAATTGAATGGCTCGACATGGGAAGATGTTGGATTACCGCCTTCGACTGGCGCCGCCGATTATCCTACTATTGTAATAAATAATGGAACGCCTTACATTGCTTATTCAGATGAGACCAATGACGGGAAGGCTATTGTAAAAAAGTTTAATGGTTCTACTTGGGAAACGGTTGGAACCCCTGGTATCTCAAGTGGTGATCTTTATTGGTGTTCTTTAGCTTTTGACAATACCACTCCCTACTTAGCCTATGTTGATGCAGCCAATGGAGATAAAGCTACCGTTATGAAATTTAATGGCACTGTCTGGGAGAATGTTGGTCTAGCTGGCTTTTCCACGAATAAGGCAAATTATCCAGCTTTGGTCATTAATGATGGAGTTCCATGTCTGGGTTATATTGATATATTGGACGATTTCATGGGGCCTCCTGTTTTCTCTTTGGTGGTTAAGCAGTTCAATGGATCTATATGGGAAGATGTTGGGCTTTCACCTATAACAACTGATGATGCTGATTATCCTTCATTAACATCGGCTAATGGGGTACTTTATGTGTCGTTCGAAGATTATGGAAATAATTATAAGCTAGCCGTAAAAAAAATCGGAACACCGTCAGTTCCGATGAAGCTAAAATTTATAACCAGCTCCGATGGCAGATCGATTAAACTCCCACTCTTTGGTTCTGTTGACTGCACCGTTGATTGGGGTGATGGCACTTCGACTGAAAATTTCACAACAGCCGGTCTTAAATCGCATACGTTTACTACTGCTGGAACATATATCGTTAGTATTAGTGGCTCCTTAGGTCGGTTCGGGTATTATGATCTTGGAAACGGACTTGGTTGGAGAGGTTCAGGCTATCTAACCGAAGTGGTTGATTTTGGGGACATCGGTTTAACTTCCCTCGCTGGTGCATTTTCTGATGCTGATAATCTTTCTGTTGTTCCTACAACGCTACCTTCAAGCATAACTGATTTGTCTTATTGTTTCTATCTGAATAGTAGAGTTTCTATTACAAATCTTAACTCGTGGGATTTAAGTCACGTGACTAATATGCTTGGCGCATTTTATGAAGCTTCGGCTTTTAATCAGGATATCAGCGGTTGGGATGTAAGTAATGTCATTGACATGGAGAATTTGTTTAAAAGGGCTTACGCATTTAATCAGCCGATTGGTACCTGGGATGTTGGTAGTGTAACAACTATGGAGGATATGTTTCGGAATGCTACGGCCTTTAATCAACCCATTGGATCTTGGGATGTCAGCAGTGTTACTACCATGGAGGGAATGTTCGAATCAAATTCTGTATTTAATCAGGATATTGGTAATTGGAATGTTGCTGGTGTTACAACCATGGCGAGTATGTTCGATTGGGCTACAGCATTTAATCAAGATATTAGCAGCTGGGATGTTGGAAGTGTGACAGATATGTCATGGATGTTTTCTGGGGCTACGGCGTTTAATCAGAACCTTGCCGGTTGGGATATTAGTTCAGTCACCTCGATGGAGGATATGTTTGCTAATGTCACTCTTTCCACTGCGAATTACGATGCAATACTGACAGCTTGGGCATTACAAACAGTCCAATCGAATGTCCTTTTTAGTGCTGGTAATAGTAAATATTCTGCTGGCGCAGCAGCTACAGCCCGAGCAAGTCTTATCAACGACGATAATTGGACAATCACTGATGGAGGAATGAATGTCATAACCTACACATGGGATGGCTCAGTGAGTTCTGATTGGAATACTGCTGCGAACTGGGATTTAAATACAGTTCCAGGAGCAACCGATGATGTTGTAATTACAAACACTGGAACTGCACCTATGCTTTCCGCTTCAGCTCAGGTATCTTGTAATGCATTGACAGTTAATTCAGGTGCTAGCTTAACGATCTCTTCGGGCGGATCACTCATTGCTAATTCATCTATAGGAACGGTCATCGTTAAGAGAACACTGAGTGGTACCAATCAGTATCATTTTATTTCCTCTCCTGTTAATAATGCTGATCTGTCTACTGTTTTTGAGGCTAGCCTGCATGATAAAATCTATTTACGCCGTTATGATGAGCCCTCAGGAAATTGGATGAATATCACAATTCCTGCTACATTATCAAATGGGGTAGGTTATAGCTTCTTTAGAAGTCCGGTAAAGTTAATAGGCACTTCAGCCACCTTTACCGGTACTCTTATAACTTCTGACCTTACTCCCTCTATTTCAAATAATGGCCCTGCTGGAAATGACCAGTATAAAGGGTATAACCTGATTGGAAATCCTTATACCTCTGCTATAAAATGGGGTCAGGGTAATTGGAATCTTTCCAACGTTGATGATGCTGTCTATGTTTGGAGTAATGGGGTCTATAAATCGTATGTAGGCGGAGTTGGTGCATTGACCAATGGCGTCATTCCGGCTCAACAAGGATTCTTTGTTAAAGCAAATGGTGCCTCACCTTCGATTACTATTCCGTCCGCCTCCAGAGTTCATAACACTCAAGCTTTTTATAAGAACTCGGTTGCTAATACGCTACAGTTGGAGGTAGCAAGCAGTGTTAACGATTATGTTGATGCCACTTTCATCCGTTTTGCACCTGAAGCTACCGCTCTCTTCGATAATCAGCTTGATGCCTATAAGCTAGAAAATGATACAGAAGCACCAATGATCTATACCAATGCCGGTGAAGATCTTCTCAGCGTCAACTCTCTTCCATCGTCAACCCAATATAGTGAGATAGTGGTCTCCTTCACAGCAGGAGTCAACGGACGTTATTCTATTACTGCCTCTGGTATGGAGTCATTTGGTAACAGTAATATTGTTCTTATGGATATGCTCACAAATACTACTCAGAATTTGGCGCTAAACCCAATATACTCTTTTGATGCAACCACCCTTGATGCCTCTAACCGGTTTAAAGTTAGCTTTGCTTCAGTCGGTATTGATGATAATCCTCTTCAGAATATCGGGATATACTCTTTTGATGGGAAAATCATGGTTCAACTACCCGAAGTGACAAAGGCAGAAGCTATAATCACAAACATGGCAGGTCAGGTTGTGGCTTCTCATTTTATCAACGCAGTAGGATTGATAGAGCTTCCCGTTTCTGTTTCTTCTGGTATTTATGTGGTTAGTGTTAAAGGACAGGCTGGCATAGTTACACGTAAAGTATTTGTAAGGTAAATTAATGGATAACTCAAAAATAGGAAATACAATGAAAAAGAAAATTACAAAATGGGTTGTCATAGCTGCGCTGGTATTGTTTCCGGTGTTAGTTTTCTCTCAACCCTCACCGGGAGCTAATGCAAGCGGTACACCAGTTCAAGGTGCGCCAATAGCCGGAGGAGGTGCTCCTGGTGGCGGTGCTCCAGTAGGCGGTGGACTTGGCCTTTTGCTCATTTTTGCTGCTGCTTATGGTGGAGGCAAATTATATGAACTTCGAAAAAAGATTGTCGAATAGGGTTGATAATAACCTCTATTCATCTTATTTCTGTTTTTGGGGGTGAGAATTGGGCTTTTCTCTTCGGTATCTCTACGGTACTTCTTCGCTTCTTCTCCATATAAATATCATTTTAAAAAGAGAAAAAAGGAGTGTTGATTTGCAGTCGGGAGGCCGCCAGATCGAAAAGACCAAGTTCTTTCCCCCTATAATGTTCTTTTCCTTAATATCGGATATGGTCATCCTATCCCTCTCTGCTTTTAAGGTGGAACTGTTTTAGTTCTCATTTGAACGATCAAAGAGCGAAGAAGAAGCGAAGAGCGAATGGAGGGGAAGGGGGCGTCGAACCCTATTTAAGAATGTAGTTTTTATACTCTCCCGGTCTCCATCCAGTCTGTTTTTCTATAAAGTGAAGTAAAGCGGCTTTCATTCCAAAGTTTTTCTTGGTCGGATCAAATTCAAAAGACCAATTTACTCTCTTGATGCGGTCAATCATCTCTTTGGGATGAGAGCCAGTAAAGTGCGATAGAGAATCAATGTTGCTGTAATCGAAAAGGGTGGTGTTCCCTACATTTTTTTCTAACCATGAGTCATCGTGCCAGAGCTTATGGAAGTTTTTCTGTTTCTCTTGTTGTTTATCAGGAGGTTTAACCCATCCATAGTGATGCATAAAGGCATTGGTCTGCTTGACAACTAGTTTACGATCATTGATTCGAAAGCCTTGGGCATCTCTATAACTTGACAGCCCAGCTTTGGGTTTTACTATACGAATCTCCTTGCGATACCATCTTCTTGAGTCTCCGATATAATCATAAGAGCCATAGAAATGAAGATAATTAACTAATAGCCCTTCCGTTATAGGGTCATCTTTGTAGTGCTCCATGGCCTTCATCAAATGAGGTAACCATTGTTCATGCATTACCTCATCTGCTTGAATATAGAAGCCCCAATCCGTATCTTCTGAGAGAGAATTAAGTGCTTTGTTGGTCTCCTCGGCTAATACCCGTCCCCCTGTTCGAAGAGACATATCCCACTTAGTGTCAATAATCTTGATTTTATTTGCAGATATACTGCTTACTAACTCACGAGTCTCATCTTCGCTTTCACCAACAGCAACAACAAATTCATCGCAGATGGGGAGGATCGATTTTATGGATTCAACTACAGGGTAGTCATATTTAATGGCATTACGTATAATGGTGAACCCGGTGACCTTCATGATGATTCTTTTAGAGCTCTTTTATACCGGTGTAATTATGAGGATTGATCTTTAGAAGCTCCTCTTTCACTGATTGAGAGATGTCTAAACCCATGATGAAACCTCTTAAGGTGTCACGATTGATGTGTTCTCCTGTGCGGGTGAGGTTTTTTAGCGCCTCATATGGATGTGGGTAGTTTTCTCTTCTTAGTATAGTCTGGATAGCCTCAGCCACAACTGCCCAGTTGTTCTCTAGGTCTCTTTGTATTGCGGATTCATTTAAAAGTAACTTGCCGAGGCCTTTAGCTAAAGAATCGGTAGCTAGAAGCATGTGTCCAAACGGAACGCCAATGTTTCTTGTAACTGTGCTATCGGTTAGGTCTCTTTGTAATCTGGAAATGGGAAGTTTTGAGGCTAAGTGTTCGAAGAGGGCTATGGCTAGCCCAAGGTTGCCCTCCGCATTCTCATAATCAATTGGGTTGACCTTGTGAGGCATCGCCGATGATCCAACCTCTCCAGCTTTTACCTTCTGCTTAAAGTATTCCATTGATATGTAACTCCACATATCGCGACATAAGTCAACTAAAATAACAGAAATCCTACGGAGGTTATCAAAGATGGCTGCCATACCATCATAATGCTCGATTTGGGTAGTGTATTGTTGCCGATCAATATTTAGGATGTCATTCAAAAAGGTATTGGCAAATGAAACCCAATCTATGTCTGGATAAGCTGCATAATGAGCATTAAAGTTACCAGTGGCACCTCCAAACTTTCCGGAGTGAGGTAAGAAATGCAGCATTGATAATTGATTACGAAGCCTTTCTATATACACCATGATCTCTTTACCTAACCGCGTTGGCGAAGCTGGTTGCCCATGCGTGTGTGCTAACATCGAGACATCTGACCATTCATTGGCTAAATCGCTTAGCATGTTTACGATCTTCTCTATTGCAGGAACTAACACCTCTTTAAGAGCATCACGCATCATCATCGGTGTAGCGGTGTTGTTGATGTCTTGAGAGGTTAACCCAAAGTGAATAAACTCTTGGTATTTTTGAAATCCTAGACGATCAAATTGTTCACGAAGGTAATACTCAACAGCTTTAACGTCGTGATTGGTAACCCGCTCAATCTCTTTGATGCGATTAATTCCATTGTCATCTATCTGAAGGTAGATCTCTCTTAATACAGAATAGTCCTTACGATTGAACTTTTCAAGTTGTGGCAGTGAGAGTCGACAGAGGGCAATGAAATATTCTACTTCAACCTTTAACCGATATTCAATTAAAGCTCTCTCTGAAAAAAACGATGATAATGTTGCCGTTTTACTGTGGTATCTGCCATCAAGAGGCGAAAGGGCTGTTAAAGGTGTAAGTGCCATAAGAATTTGATTTTAAGTTTGGTAGTGTTAAATGGTGTTCAGTGGCTTTAGAAATCGCCTCCATAAAATGATCAAACTATTAATAATTACAAAGGTACAAACATATAAGATCGCTTCCAACCGTATCATGAAGCGATTACAGGCTCTCTTGCGGTAGCAGGCTTTCTATTGATGTTTCTGCTGAGAAACTTATCATTTCTTACCTTTGTAAGAGAACTTCTGCTTTAACTTATTACGGTTTCACTATTGTTTTCTAATAAAAACGATGACTTATTAAGATTTCTGATAAGTTTGAGGTTTCTTCTTTGATTAGATTGAATGAGGGGCTTTAATCTGAAACCGATGGTGTGTTAAATGAAGGAGTGGATAAAAATAAAATTATTCTTATGAAGACTCTATTTGTAAATATTGGTTTATTAGGTGGAATTACTGAATCGGAGGTGTTATTGAAGGCTGGCTCGGAAATGGGCTTATTTGAAAGGATTGAGAATGCCTGGCTTTTGGTTGATGGAGAGCTAATTGATTCTTTTGGATCGATGAGTGAATTATCGATCAAGGTTGAGAAGCTAAAGGCTGAAAATATCTCATTTGATCAATACGATGTTCAGGGAGGGATGATGTTGCCTGCTTTTTGCGATTCACATACTCATTTGGTTTACGCAGGAAGTCGTGAGATTGAGTACATCGATAAGATAAAGGGACTTAGTTACGAGGAGATATTTGAGAGGGGAGGTGGTATCCTTAACTCTGCCCGGCGTTTGCATGAGGCATCGGAGGAGGAGCTTGTTGCGCAGGCGATGATTCGTTTGAATGAAATTATCAGATATGGTACTGGTGCCGTGGAGATTAAGAGTGGTTACGGATTATCTACTGAAGATGAATTAAAGATGCTGAGAGTCATCCGTAAGTTAAAAGAGCTCTCTCCTTTGACTATAAAAGCAACTTTTTTAGGTGCGCATGCTCTGCCGCTTGAATATAAAGGTCGTCAGTCAGAATACGTCGACCTTGTTATTAATGAGATGATTCCATTGGTAGCATCCGATGATTTGGCTGATTTCATAGATGTTTTTTGTGATAAAGGGTTTTTTACACCTGAGGAGACGGAACGCATGTTGATGGCCGGAATAAAATATGGCCTTCGTCCGAAGATTCATGCAAATGAATTGGACTATAGCGGAGGTATTCAGGTTGGGGTCAAATACAATGCATTGTCGGTTGATCATCTTGAGTATACTGGTGAAGAGGAAATAGCTGTATTAAAGAGTTCAGAAACGATGCCTACTATTCTTCCCGGGGCTGCTTTCTTCTTGAATATGGTACACGCACCTGCCCGTAAGATGATAGAAGCTGGATTACCTGTGGCTTTTGCCAGCGATTTTAATCCTGGATCTGCACCATCAGGTAATATGCAATTGATACTATCCATGGCATGTGTTCAATATCGTCTTCTTCCTGAAGAGGCGCTGAATGCAACTACTCTTAACACTGCATATGCTATGGGGATAAGTGATGAGTTAGGAAGTGTCTGTGTAGGAAAGAGAGCCAATCTGATGATCACACATAGATTGCCTTCTCTTGAATTCTTGCCGTACGCATTTGGTAGTAATAAGGTTTCTGCAATGGTGCTCAACGGAGAGGTAATGGCCTTTAGCTGTTAGTTTTCGATTTCTGCCTGATGCAATGGGTTGGTTTATTTGTTGTTATACTGGCAAAATTGTATTCTGAGTAGTGTTTTGTAATTAAAATCAATAATCCAATGCTTAGATTTAACCTCTTTCTATCATTGATTCTAGTTGTTCTTTTTGTTAATGGACAGAGTGAAGCTGTGCAACTTGATCGTGGAATCTTTCAGATAATGGGGGAGTTGCTGATACCAGCAAATGTCACTAAACCTGATGTTGTTCTGTTTATTTCAGGCAGCGGACCGACAGATCGTGACGGGAATCAAAAGAGTATGAAGAATAACTCGATTCTTCAGTTGGCGGTAGGACTTCAAAGCAATGGGATTGCATCTTTTCGATATGATAAACGGGGGATTGGAGCCAGCGTAATGAGATCGACTAATGAACGGTTGATGACTATTGACTCTTTAGTAGGCGATGCAGCCGATTGGATAGAGAAGTTGAAAAAGAGTGGTCGTTTTAATCGAGTGGTGGTAGCTGGCCATAGTGAGGGCTCACTAATAGGATTGTTAGCAGTATTAAAGGTCGGTGCTGATGGTTTTATCTCGATTAGTGGTGCTGGTCGTCGTGCTACAGACTTGTTGATGGAGCAACTATCGAAACAACCGGCAAAAGCAAAGAAGTATTATAAGAGTGCATTTGATACCTTGAGCCATGGGGATACACTTAAAGTGGTTGATCCTTGGTTTTATACCTTGTTAAGACCCTCCGTTCAACCTTATCTGATTAGTTGGTTTAAATACGATCCGGCTCAGTTAATGGGGGCTTTAAAGATACCATCATTGATAATTCAAGGGTTAAACGATCTTCAGATAAAGCAAACTGATGCTGAGTTATTGGCAGCAGCAAACAACAAATCCAGTCTCTTGTTAATTCCGGGAATGAATCATGTCCTTAAGATGACAGAAGCTTCAGATATTAACGGACAGATGTCATCCTATACTACTCCTGATAGTCCTATAAATTCAGAGTTAGTGCCAGGAATGAAGCGATTTATCTCAGGGTTGCCTTCATCGCATTAAGATTTTCGAAGTTGTTATGAAAGGAGTGCGATAATAAAAAAAGCCACCTAAGATAGGCGGCTTTTTCTGTTTTCTTACTGCAGATGATTACATTGCATCAACGATTTCATCGGTCATCTCCATGTTGTGGTAGATATTCTGGACATCATCATCTTCTTCGAAGATCTCAACCACCCTTAGAACCTTTTTAGCAGTATCTGGGTCAATGTCCATTGTTGTGATAGGAAGCCTTTGAAGTTGGGCACTTTCCGTCTCGATATTCATTGCTTCAAGGCGTTTCATGATGCTTCCGAAGTCTTCCATGGCAGAGGTGACTGTAATGAGACCATTTTCATCATCGATATCGATATCTTCGGCACCAGCGTCGATGACCTCCATTTCGAAAGTATCAATGTCAGTTACATTGGCTCTGGGGATATTAAAGATGCCTTTACGGTCGAATACATGTGCCAGTGAACCATTTGTACCAAGGTTACCACCATATTTATTGAAGACGGCGCGAACATTAGCTACCGTTCTTTGGAGGTTATCGGTTAAACACTCAATGAAGATGGCAACGCCATGTACATAACCTTCGTAAGTAGTTTCAGTAAAACTTGCCCCATCTTTATCACCGCCTTTACTGATGGCACGCTGAATGTTATCCTTGGGCATACTGGCTCCCTTGGCATTGGCGATTGCTAATCGAAGACGCGGGTTACCGTCAGGATCGTTGCCTCCTTCTCTTACGGCAATTGTAATTTCTTTAATAATCTTAGAAAAGATCTTCGAGCGCTTGGCGTCCAGTGCACCTTTTTTACGCTTGATGGTTGACCACTTATTATGTCCTGACATTTTATTTAGAAGTTAAGGTTTGATTTTGTGCCTATTAAGAATAAGAATGCAAAAATAATAAAAAAATAGTGCTTTTCTACCATCATTTATAGGCAAGAGTTAGGTAGATTGAAAAAAAACAAAGAGACCGACTACAAAGCCGGCCTCCTTACGTCAATAAAAATAATGTAGTTCTAAATCAGAGAGTAAAAAAGTCATAAGTATTGGGATTACCAACTAATTAGAGTAATTCCAATGGAGTAGGGGTAGAGCTCAGGGCCTTTTCCATCGCGGAAGAGGGTGGTTAGGCTGTATTTTCCGAACAGATTGATATAACCCCAACCTATTCTGAGCATTGCTTCTGCCTTTAAAGGGGTAATGTGGAAGTCATCATGCGTCTTCATAACTCCGTCATCTGAAGTTGTGCTGGTACCTACAAGGTGTGAGGTGGCGAAGTTCTCTCCATCATATAATTCGAAAGGCATATTCTTTTGTGAAAAGACTCTCTTGGTATGTGAGCCGAGTCTTAGACCCAGAAGAACCCCTGCACTAACGTGAAATTTTTCGATTTTTCTGCTTGGGTGGTTCTGATATTCAAAAAGGATGGGTAGTGTGAGATAGCTGATGGTCAACTTTGATTTCTCCATGTCAACCCCTCTGTTGTAATAGCCATGAATGCCATTTGATGAGTCAGTGATGGTGACATTATTTCTAAATCTGAAGTTGGTCCATTCTATTCCAAGACCTGTTATCAGTCCGATGGTCCCAGATGAGTTAAGTTGGATGTTTTGTTCGTAGAGGTTGAGGTGAACACCTACCGACTTAGTCATGTTGTAGTCCATGAAATTGGTCGCTTCATCGAAGTTGCTGTTCATATCGCTATTAAGATATCCATTCACACTGAGGTCGAATCCACCCCAGTGGCCATCGAAAGAGTTGGTGCGATAGTTCTTTTTTAGCTTAACATTGCCATCTTCATCAACGACTAGACGATGACGACCAACTTGAACTTCAGTTACCCCATTTCTTTCATTGACCTTAACCCCTAATTTTTTCGATAATCTAACGTTTACTGTATCCTCATTAGCTCCCGATACGATATCGTTAACCTCCTCATCGTCGGTATCTTCATCGATCTCGTTTTCGTCTTCTTCAGCAGATTTATTGGTAGTTAGAATAGTAGGGTTGTTTTGATACTTAATTGAACCGGCCCCCGATGTTGTAGCCGAGACCACACCTGTTCCTGCAATCTTTATATCACCGGCTCCAGAAGCATTGACTACGCTTTTGGGTGTGTCGAGACGTTCCGCTTTAAGGGAACCAGCTCCACTAACTTCTGCTTCTAATGAGGTAGCAACACCCGTAAGAACTACATCAGCAGCTCCTGAGATCTCAACCGATACGTCGCCAGCATTAAGGTTGACATTCACATTAGAGGCTCCGCTAGCTTCCATCTCAAACTTGGATGCAGAAAGGGTAGTGCCTGAAACGGTGTAGACATTGGCTGCTCCACTTACATCTAGAGAGGTAAGGTTGGGTAAAGAGATATAGATGTTAAGCTCAGATGGGTTTTTGATGTTCCCTTTTGATTTAATCTCAAGAACATTACCTTCAACCTCTGTGATGATATGATCCATAAGGTTATCATCGCTTTCAACAGTAAGTGAGATTTTTTCAGATGGCGTAATCTCAACATTAAAGGCTCCTCCTACTTTAATGCCTGTAAAACTGCCCACTTCTCTCGTCTGCTTGATAACCTCTCCACTGCCGCTTGTTCTCTGTGCCTGTAATGCAAAGGGCAAAATGCATAGAGCGAGTGCCAGAGAAAATAGAGTTGTAAGTTTCGTTTTCATAGTTTAGAAATTTTTCGTTTCGTGCGTCTAAATTTGTGACGTTGCACGATTCTGAAATGTTACAGCTTCTTTAAGAAAATTTACAATTTTCCTGAAAGCATGCTATGTCTCTTACCGAATGTAAAGTAGATGATCAACCCAATTATCAGCCAAATGATAAATCGCATCCAGTTAACGATTCCGAGTTGGGCAATCAGATAGCCATTAGTAAGTAATCCTAAAACCGGTATTAAACTCCATTTTTTTATGATAGAGAGAAGCGTTAATCCTATTGCAAGAATAAGGAATATGAGTTCGGGGAGGTAGTGCTTCAATTCGTTCCATCCCAGATAGAATCTATTTCCATTTATCCATTGGGCTAAGAAATTGGCATTACCTGCAAAGTAATACAACGCAAAGATGGTGACTAAAAGAATAGGGGGTAACCAGAAGCGACAATTAAAGTAGGGCACAATAAATCCTCCAGCTTTATTTTTGAACCCTTTTCCATAAGGATCAAGAATTAGGATACCTCCTGAGACCAATAGGAAAGCAAAGAGAGTTCCGATACTGGTTAAATCGGTTACTTCTGTGAGGTTGAGAAAAAGGGAAGGAACAGCAACAATGATGCCTGTGATAATGGTTGAGAATCCAGGTGTTTTATATTTTGGATGGAGGGTGCTAAATTTTTTGGGAAGGAGGCCATCTCGACTCATACTCATCCAAATACGAGGCTGTCCATATTGAAAAACCAATAATACTCCGGCCATTGCAATGATTGCGCTCACAGAGATGATACCTGTAAGCCATTTAAGGTTTAAGACCTCAAAGGCGTATGCCAGGGGGTCAGCAACCCCTAATTGTCCGGAAGGGATCATGCCAGTAAGAACTAAACTAATCATAACATAGATAGCTGTGGTAATGATTAAGGCATAGATCATGGCACGTGGAAGATCTCTTTTGGGGTTTTTAGCCTCTTCGGCTGTTGTTGAGATCGCATCAAATCCTATGTAGGCAAAGAAGACCGCTGCAACTCCTGATAGTACCCCGGTGGCACCATTTGGGGCAAAGGGAATCCAATGGTCTGTGTTGATGAAAAATGCTCCGGTAATGATGACTAAACCCAGGATGAGGAGTTTAATTAAAACCATGAGATTACCGGCGGTTCGGGTTTCTTTGACTCCCATGTAAACCAAGATGGTTATAAGAACTACTATACTAAAGGCGGGTATATCCGCAATCAATCTAAGCCCGGCAATAGATGGAGCCGTTGTCCACGCAAGAAATGCTTCTTGTAACGATCGGCTAAGGTGTTCTAATGGCATCCCTGCAGCTATTTGCTCAGTAGCCTCTTTGAATCCTCTCATAGCGGTTATATAGTCTGTACACATCCAAGTAGGTAGGTTGATCCCCGTCCCATATAACATAGTCGTAAAGTACTCTGACCATGAGATAGCAACAGCGATGTTACCAACTGAATATTCCATGATAAGATCCCACCCGATGATCCAGGCCATTAGCTCACCAAAACTGGCATAGGCATAAGTGTAGGCTGAACCTGCAACTGGAATGGCAGAGGCAAATTGTGCGTATGCCAAGGCAGAGAATCCACAGGCGATAGCTGTAAAGATAAAGAGCAATGAGACGGCTGGTCCGCCAGCTGCCGCAGCATTGCCAATGGTACTGAATATTCCGGCTCCAACTATTGCAGCTATTCCTAATGCCGTCAGATCAACCACCCTTAACTCTCGTTTCATCCCATTCTCTGTTGAACTGTTATCGAGAATAGATGAGATGCTTTTCTTACGAAAGAGCTTGTTTTCTGCCATAGATAAGAGATTTTGCGGGGTAAATTTAATCTTATTTCACCATTTACCCCTTCCTCTCTTTCCTATTTAGGCGAAATCATAAAGATCTCTCTAATAATTGGAGTTAGTCCGGCTACCATAAACTCAACGGCAATAACCATTACAATCAAACCCATGAGTTTCATCATGATCTTATTACCTGTCTCTCCTATAATTCGCATTATTTTACCTGCACTCATCCATGATATTAGTGTTATTCCTATGGTTATTGCAATAGAGATGATTAAGATGACCTTCATAATCCAGTTTGATGCATCTTCCATTAAAACAATGCTATTAGTGATAGCTCCAGGACCCGCAAGTATTGGAATGCCTAGTGGGGTTATAGAAATATCTTCGGCATAAGATTTTGCCTCTTTTTTGTTGATCTTCATGCGTGAGATACGGGCATTTAACATGTCATAGCCCATGATAAAGAAGATAACACCCCCGGCTATTCTGAACCCACTGGCTGAGATCCCGAAAACTTTAAAGAGAATCTGTCCGGTAAAGGCAAAGACAACCAAAACTATGAAGGCCATAAAAGTAGCTTTGTAAGCTGTTGCTCTTCTCTGGCGTTCATCGAGTTTAGAGGTCATTGACATGAAGACGGGGATAGATCCCAATGGATTGATAATTGAAAAATAGGAGGTGAAAAAAAGCAAAAAAGTAGTAAAATAATCGTGTAGTTGAAGATTCATTTGTGTACTGTTTGATTAAAAAGAGGGCCGGTGGTTAACCGGCCCGGGTTAAGCTATATTAACCTATTATTTTAGCATTTACCATATCAAGTAACTCCTCTTCCATTCTTTTAGCTTGAGCTTCAATAGCTGCTCCACGACCAATGATATCGGAGGCAAAGGCTGTGTCAGATAATCCGGAGGCATTGATTTTTACATTGAGATAGGCACCTGAGACGGCTGCCTTAGCTGCTAAAGCACCTACACCGGCATCGGTAACAGAGTTGGGATTCCCAATTTCTACCATAGCTGCCAATAACTCGAATGTTTCGAAGGCTTTTTCCATGGTTTTAAATGGAACTTCAGTGGCATAACGGGTTGCTGCCTGAATGGCTGCTTTCCTAGCTGCTTTCTCTGCATCCGTGTTCTTTGGTAACCCAAATGCATCCATTATCTTGTTGAAAGCGGCCGTGTCTTCATCAACCAGATGGAGTAATTCATCTTTTAAAGCCTGACCCTTCTCTGCCCATTTTGAGAACTCCTCCCAACGCTGATCCCAACCTGCTTTATGACTGCTGAGATTAGCAACCATGGCACCTAAGGCGGCGGCTAGAGCCCCCATATAGGCTGAGATTGATCCGCCTCCCGGAGCTGGCGATTCACTTGCTGTTTCATTGGCAAAACCAGTACAGGTCATGTCAATCAACTTCTTGCTCTTGTTCTCTGCCGCTAGCATATACTCAATGATCTTCTCCTGAGGGTTGAATGGTTTGAGGTCATCAAGCCCCATAGATTTAACGGCAATTTTTATGATTTCATCCTCCGAGATCCCTAGTGATCTTTCTTGTTTAGCTAAGAAATACTTTCCAGCATCTATCAAAGTACGCTTTGGTACCAGCCCGACAATCTCTGTACCAGTAACTCTCATTCCCCGATCCATCGCTTTGCGAACGACCTCTTCAAATGCAATATGTAAAGGTGTTATAGAAATATTGGTGATATTCATGGATACCTGAGCAATACCATATTCATCGATAAACCAACCAATGGCTTTAGTGGCTTTTAATGTACCCGGTACCATGATAGGATTGCCATGCTCATCTTTCATGGCCTTACCGGTAATAGGATTACCCTCTCTTTTGGGTCTCCCTTTTTCCCTAACATCAAAGGCCACTGCGTTAGCACGACGTGTACTGGTTGTGTTTAGGTTGAAATTAACTGCTACAAGGAAGTCGCGAGCCCCAATAGCAATAGCACCTGTCTGAGGGACTAGTTTAGCTGGCCCAAAATCGGGTTTCCATTCTGGTTTGGCCAGCTTATCGGCTAGTCCTTCATATTCACCTGATCTGACAACGGCAAGGTTTCTGCGTTGTGGGCTAAGTGCTGCGCTCTCATAGCAATAAACAGGGAAATCGAGGTCTCTACCAACCCTTTCGGCCAGTTTATGGGCATATTCTACAGTCTCCTCCATAGTGATGTTAGCAACAGGTACCAAAGGACAAACATCGGTGGCTCCAAATCTTGGATGAGCCCCTTTATGCTTGGTCATATCGATCACCTCACAAGCCTTTTTGATCGCTCTATAGGCTGCCTCAATTACTTCATCAGGGGTGCCAACAAAGGTTACAACCGTACGGTTGGTAGCTTGTCCGGGGTCAACATCCAGAAGTTTTACGCCTTCTACGGTTTCAATTTGGTCGGTAATCTGCTTAATAATATTCATGTCGTTCCCTTCTGAAAAATTGGGAACACATTCAATTAGTTTTTTCATTTGATATTGTTTTTTGCGGTAGCTTGGAATAGCCAAGAGGGATATTAGCAATGTTTATCACCCTTTTAGGCAACAAAGGTATGAACTTTTTAACATCTGATTTAGCCTAATACTCTCTTTAATTGGCCTTAATCAGAAGAAGCCCGCAACGAAAAAGAGCCGTAATGGCTTATTGTCTGCTGTGTGATATTTTAAGAAACTCGCCTCCAATAGAGAATGATTTTAGCTCTCCGGTTTTAGCTCTCCCGGTCTTTATTTGAAAATCAGCTTCTCTCTTAGATGTAAGGCTCTCAAGTTTTTTCTCTGCAAACTTGATAAGGTTTGGAACTCTAAACCCGGTGTAGCCGCCACTCTTCTCTGTTTCTGGTTTTTGCGCAAGAAGGAGCGTGTTTTTCTTCTCCCTTAAACGCAAAGCAGAGATGATTGGGTTTTGGTAATCGTTTATAACCTGACGATTGGATACCTCAATGCTGGCAAGTTCTATAGGCTGAAGCATCGGAATAACAGATGAGTCTCGTTTTGATACTTCGCTGGGTTGTTCTAAGTTATCTATTGATTTACTCTTTCGATGAACAACTGAAGCGGTGAGGGTATTTTTCCTCTGTTTCAAGGCTATATTGTCATCTCCATCAGCTTTGGGTGAGTTTGTGGCTAACTGTTTTTCAATTAACTTATTGTCTTTGTCTTTGAGAGCTATATCACTCTTCTCTTCTGGCGTTTCCGTTTTCAGATTTGTTCCCTTAGAATATGGATTCAAAAGGGTCAAATCGGGTTGTTTTTGGCCATAGTTACTAGTTGACGGGTTGTTGGTTGAAAAGATCCAAATGAGAGCTAGGCTTGCAGCTACTGCGGATAATGGGGCAAGCCATAAAATTCTTCTTCCTAAAACCCGACGTTTAAGGAGTGATTTATTCGGGAATTGTACTCTTAAATCTGGTGCAAACCGGATCTTCCCATATAGGTCTAAATCATTTTTAAGACTTGGATTGGCTTCAATAAACTTTTTTAATTCTAGCTTCTCATGATCATCCAATAGTTTCTCATGGAAAGCGATAAAAGTTTCATCGTAGTTATCTATTGAAATAGATTCCGTAGAGATAACCTGATCCTTGTTTTTCTTAAGCTTGTCTTTTAGAGGGTATTTTTCGGAATCAAAAGAAAGAATAGGCTCCAGTTCAAGGTCTTCTATCTGGATATCCAGCTCCGGATGTTCTGATAAAAAATGCTCGACAAGAGCTTTTTCCTGCGACGAAAGGTTACCGTCAATATAGTCGGTAAGCCATGCTTCATAATTTTCCAGGTTAATACTCATTGTTTTTAGATTGCATTTTCCGGTTTTACAATATACTTTTTCAGCGTGTTTCTTGCCCTGAAGATATATACCTTAACTTGAGATTCTGTCAAATCACATATTTGACCAATCTCCTCATAGCTGTATCCTTCATAGTCTCTTAGCAGGATAACGGAACGCTGGATCTCGGGTAGTCGTTGCAGTGCCTCCTCTAATAACTTTTTTAGGCCGAGGTATTCTTTTTCACTTCCTGCAACGTCCAATGAGACTTGCTCTATAGAGCTCATTCTACTCTCTTTTCTAATGCTATCAATCATGATATGATAGGCAGAAGTAAAGAGATATGATTTTGACTTCTCCGCTTGTATATCGGCTGCCTTCTCCCACATCCGGGCAAATGCTTCCTGAACAATATCCTGAGCACGATCGTTATCGCGAAGGTTCTTCGCAATGAACCGATAGACACTGTCGGCATTTTGATCAACGCAGGCGTTATACTCGCTTACAGTCATGTGTTTAGGTCTTTCTTCTATGATGTGACGAAGTTTATCACCCTTATGTTACAGCTAAGGTAAAAAAAAGCGACCCCAAATATCATTGAGATCGCTTATAATATAAAGAGGGGGGTAATCTTTCCTGTATAATTAATCGAGTTTAAGAACAGCAAGGAAGGCACTTTGGGGAACTTCTACGTTACCAATTTGGCGCATCCTCTTTTTACCTTTTTTCTGTTTCTCTAGTAGCTTACGTTTACGAGAGATATCTCCACCATAACATTTTGCTGTAACATCTTTTCTAACGGCCTTAATCGTTTCGCGAGCAATGATTTTAGCCCCGATTGCAGCCTGAATAGCGATGTCGAATTGCTGTCTGGGGATTAGCTCTTTGAGTTTCTCGCACATTCTTCTGCCGAAATTGTAGGCATTATCTCTGTGGAGGAGGGTGCTTAGGGCATCAACAGAATCACCATTAAGAAGAATATCAAGCTTACTTAGCTTGGCCTCCTGGTATCCACTGACATGATAATCGAATGAGGCATAACCCTTAGAGATAGACTTGAGTTTGTCATAGAAGTCAAATACAATTTCCCCCAGAGGAATTTCAAAGACTAACTCGAGTCGATCGGTAGTGAGATAAGTTTGGTTTTTTAAGATGCCACGTTTATCGATGCATAATTTCATAATCGCACCGACATAATCGGCCTTAGTGATGATATTGGCAGTGATAAAAGGTTCTTCTATATAGTCAATCAAGGTCTCGTCAGGTAATCCGGAAGGATTGTGTACGTCGAATGACTCACCACTTGTGGTGTATACTTTATACGATACGTTCGGAACCGTGGTGATCACATCCATGTCAAACTCACGATCAAGGCGTTCTTGGATGATCTCCATATGAAGTAGACCAAGGAAGCCACATCTGAAGCCAAAACCTAGAGCTGCGGAAGACTCTGGCTCGAAAACAAGGCTCGCATCGTTGAGCTGAAGTTTTTCGATAGAGGCACGTAACTCTTCATAATCGTCGGCTTCTACAGGATATATTCCGGCAAAAACCATGGGTTTTACGTTTTCGAAGCCTTCGATTGCTTTGTGGCAAGGGTTTTCAACATGGGTGATGGTATCACCTACTTTAACCTCTTTTGAGGTTTTAATACCAGAGATAATGTATCCAACATCTCCTGCTGAAAGCTGGTCTCGTTTCTCACGAGTAAGCTTCAAAATACCTATCTCATCTGCATGATACTCCTTTCCAGTAGCAACAAACTTTACGAAATCGTTCGTGTTAATGGTTCCGTTATATATTCTGAAATAGGCTATGATGCCTCTAAAGGAGTTAAAGACAGAGTCAAAAATTAAAGCTTGAAGCGGAGCTTCTGGGTCTCCTTTTGGGGCAGGAACACGATGAACAATAGCTTCAAGGATCTCTGGAATACCAAAACCGGTCTTGGCCGAAGCCAAGAGAATATCATCAGGGTCGCAACCGATTAAATCAACGATTTGCTCGGTTACCTCTTCGATCATTGCATTATCCATATCCACTTTGTTCAGGACGGGAATGATCTCCAGATCATGATCTAAGGCAAGATAAAGATTAGATATAGTTTGAGCTTGAATGCCCTGAGTTGCATCAACAACCAATAAGGCTCCTTCACATGCGGCAATTGAACGTGATACCTCATAGGAGAAGTCTACATGGCCAGGGGTATCAATAAGATTAAGAACATAATTGGCTCCCTCATGAACATACTGCATTTGGATTGCATGACTCTTAATGGTGATTCCCCTCTCTCGTTCCAAATCCATATCATCCAGAACCTGTGCCTGAGCCTCTCGTTCGGTGATGGTTTTAGTGGTCTCCAGCAGCCTGTCGGCCAGAGTGCTTTTGCCGTGGTCGATATGGGCAATGATACAGAAATTACGGATATTCTTCATAGCCTGCAAAGATAGTGAAAAAGACGATTATGTATTATATATCTTCATCATAAGCCAGTCGCAGACGAGGCTTCTAATAACTCGTATTGTGAGGCTTCTATTAGCGCTGTTTCACTTTTAGTTTCCCTTATTTTCTGTACTTTTGCACCCTTATAGTATCTCCACATAATATTCTGAAAAATAATGAAAGAAATTGCCCCAAAATTTGATCCCGTCCTTGCCGAAGAACGGTGGTACAGTCACTGGATGCAGAAAGGTTATTTTAGGTCGGTTCCCGATGAAAGAGAACCCTATACTATTGTAATCCCTCCTCCTAACGTGACCGGGGTGTTGCATATGGGTCATATGCTTAATAATACCATTCAGGATATTTTGATTCGCCGCGCCCGTATGATGGGTAAGAATGCCCTGTGGGTTCCTGGAACCGACCATGCTTCTATAGCTACCGAGGCCAAGGTGGTGGCTAAACTTAAAGCCGATGGTATCGAAAAAGCAGATCTTAGCCGTGAAGAGTTTCTTCATCATGCATGGCAATGGAAAGAAAAGCATGGTGGAATCATCCTTGAACAACTTAAGAAACTGGGCGCTTCATGCGACTGGGAACGGACTGCCTTTACAATGGATGAGTCTCTTTATGAGTCTGTAATCCGTGTGTTCGTCGACCTTTATGACAAAGGTCTTATCTATCGTGGTGTCAGAATGGTTAACTGGGATCCGAAGGCTCTGACTGCCCTTTCTGATGAAGAGGTCATCTATAAAGAGGTTAATTCAAAGCTTTATTACCTCCGTTATAAAGTAGTTGATTCAGATGATGAATGGGTAACCATTGCTACAACCCGTCCTGAAACCATTCTTGGCGATACTGCCGTTTGTGTACATCCGGAGGATGAAAGATATACTCATCTCCATGGTAAGAGGGTTCTAGTTCCTCTGGTCAATAGACCTGTCCCCATCATAGTTGATGAGTATGTTGATCGTGAGTTTGGCACAGGATGTCTTAAAATAACACCCGCTCACGATGTAAATGACTATAATCTTGGATTAAAGTATAAGTTAGAGACCATTGATATCTTTAATGATAACGGTACCCTCAGTCAAGCTGCTGGGATGTTTGTAGGTGAAGATAGATTTGATGTTCGCGAAAAAATCATCCCGGCTCTTGAACAAGCCGGTAATATGGTTAAGACTGAGGCCTATGTTAACAAGGTAGGGTTCTCGGAAAGAACTGATGTCGTCATTGAGCCTAAACTCTCATTGCAATGGTTCCTTGATATGAAACGTCTTAGTGAACCTGCTTTACGCGTTGTGATGGATGATACTATTGCTTTCCATCCGGCTAAGTTTAAAAACACCTATCGCCACTGGATGGAGAATGTCAGAGATTGGTGTATCTCTCGTCAACTATGGTGGGGACAAAGAATTCCTGCTTATTATCTGCCTAATCGTGAGGTTGTAGTCGCTTTATCTTCTGAAGAGGCTCTGAAAAAGGCTCAACAGCTTTATCCAGAGTTAGGCTTGACTTCTGCTTCCGAGTTAAAACAAGACGAAGATGTACTGGATACTTGGTTCTCTTCCTGGTTGTGGCCTATCTCGGTATTTGACGGAATAAGAAACCCTGAAAATGCTGATATTAAATATTACTATCCGACAAATGATCTGATTACAGCCCCCGAGATCCTCTTCTTCTGGGTAGCCAGAATGATTATGGCCGGCATAGAATATCGTAACGATATTCCGTTTAAAAATGTCTATCTTACCGGCATCGTAAGAGACAAGCTGGGTCGGAAGATGTCGAAATCGCTAGGGAACTCTCCTGATCCTCTTGATCTGATTAAACAGTATGGGGCCGATGGAGTAAGAGTGGGTATGCTACTGACTTCACCTGCTGGAAATGACTTACCTTTTGATGACTCTCTCTGCGAACAGGGACGTAACTTCAGTAACAAAATCTGGAATGCACTTCGACTGGTTACCGGATGGAATGTTGATGCCAACCTTCCTCAACCCGAATATGCTCGAATCAGTATTGAATGGTTTGAAGCAAAGTTTAACCAAGCGTTGGTTCAGATTAATGAACACTTTGATCGATACAGACTCTCTGATGCCCTAATGGCAGCTTATAAGCTGACCTGGGATGATTTCTGCTCATGGTATCTTGAGATGGTTAAGCCCGGTTATCAGCAGCCTATTGATGCCGTTACCTTTAATGCTACCGTTGACTTCTTCGGACGTATTCTTAGAATGCTTCATCCTTTTATGCCCTTCATCACGGAAGAGATGTGGCATCTATTATTTGAGAATGCCGATAAAGATATCATTGTTACTGAATGGCCCGCTGTTGTTGCCGCAGATGAGACTCTTCTTCAGAAGTTTGAGTTTGCCGCTGAGGTCATTAATGCTATTCGTGCCTTAAGACAGGATAAGGGTATTTCAAATAGAGATTCTATTGATCTTTTTATCAAAAAGAATGATGAGGCTTCTGACACTACTCTTGATTGTGTGGTTGTAAAGCTTTGCAATTTGAGCTCTGTAACCTATGTAAACGAGAAACCTGCTGGTGCACTCTCTCTTATTGTAAAATCTACAGAGTTTTATATTCCTGTCAGTGATAAAGTGGATGTAGCAGCAGAGCTGGAGCGCCTTGAAGCAGATCTTAAATATACCCGTGGGTTCCTTAATTCTGTAATGGGCAAACTGAATAATGAGAAGTTTGTCAATGGAGCTCCTAAGTCGGTTGTTGATAATGAACTAAAAAAGAAGGCTGATGCTGAAGCCCGTATTAAAGTTCTGGAGGATCAGATAGCTACACTGAAAGGGTAAGATGTTTTTGCTTATTCTCTGAATGTAGGAGTGCGTTCTGATTCTTGACTAAAATAAAAGACCTCTTTCGGATTTATCTGAGGAGGTCTTTTATTTTCTAAACCCTTCCCTGAAGCTGATTTGTAATTATTTGTTAAATAGGGAATTTCCCATAGCTCTCCGTATCCTCTCCATATCCTCTTCGATTATGAATGGATAAATTGGGAGTTGATATGGAGAGGGTAGGGAGAGGTAAGATAGCCGTATGGGAAATTTAGTATTGACCTTAATTTAGGTGCCTATGTCTTTAAGAAGACAGATATTCATAATAATATCTTTACCAGATTAGGATTAAAGTATAGTTTAACAGATCGCTGGTATAGTGGAGTTGCTTTAAAGACTCAGTGTTTATCGGCGGCAGATTAGGTGGAATGGGGAATTGGTTATCGACTATGGAAGTAATCATGGCAAAACAAAAACAGCTCCTTTACATTAAAGGAGCTGTTTTTGTTTTTTTCGAAAGAATTAAGCCTTTTCGACTTTCAAAACATCCTTGATAGCACTAATCAAAGAGTCTTTAGGTAGAGCACCTACTGCCATTTGAGGTTGACCATCGGCAGGGCAGAAGAGCATCGAAGGGATGCTTCTGATGCCGAAGGCACCCGCAAGTTCTTGCTCTTCTTCGGTATTTACCTTATAAATATTGATTTTTCCATCGTACTCTTTGGAAAGCTCTTCAAGAATAGGAGCAACCATTTTGCAAGGGCCACACCAATCAGCGTAGAAGTCGATAATGCAGGGTAGCTTGCCTTCAAACTTCCACTCCTGATTTTGCTCGTAGTTAAAAACCTTATTTATGAAGGTCTCTTTTGTTAAATGTTCCATTGTATAATTATTTATTAATTGATTCAATACAGTTATTTAGTAAGAAGAGTCTCATCGATGATTTTCTTGTAGGCATCTTTTGGATAAGCACCAGCTTGCATGGATGGTTTCCCTGTTTTAGGTATAAACAGGATACTGGGAATACTTCGGATACCAAAAGCCCCTGCCACTTCCCTTTCCTTATCTGTGTTCACCTTATAAAAGATAACTTTGCCTTTATATTCCTTAGCTAGTTCTTCCATTATAGGTGCTACTCTTTTACATGGCCCACACCAGTCGGCATAGAAATCAACCACCGCAGGCATCTTCCCTTTATAGTTCCAGTTATCTTTATTCGCTTCCCAATCGAATACCTTTTGCTTGAATTCAGCTGAGGTTAGATAAATAACTTTCCCTTCATTGCTTTGGCCTAGTAGATTAACTCCTATCATCACCAAAACAGCAAGCAACAAAATTGTCCTCTTCATATATCTATTTTTATTTAGTAACAGGTGATACTGCCTCTATTGAGGTGTTCCCAAAAAGATATTTCTCGATGTTATCAGTAAACATCCTCTCGGTTAATTCTGGGGTCGGTAAAATCCCCATAGAAAACTCTGGTTCTCCCTTCACAGGGATATACATAAACGATGGTATCGTGTTTATTTGTAAAACAGATGCTAAGCCACGATTTTGATCTGTATCTATTTTATAAAACATCACTTTACCTTTGTATGTCTTCGCTAGTCGTTCAAGAACCGGCGCAGCCTTCTTACATGGAGCACACCAATCTGCATAAAAATCTATTACAACAGGTACTGTTCCTTTGTACTCAAAGGCACCCGGCTGAACACTATAATCCCATATGTTCTCCCTAAAATACTCTTCATCTATAATATTGACTACACCTTCCGCTATAACCTCATTTGTTTTAGCCTCTTTGTCTCCTTTACCTCCTCCTTTGCACGAGGTAATTACTAAAGAACTTACGAGAAGTAGACTTGCTAAAATATATACTTTCTTCATAGTCGCTGTTTTTTGCAAAGATATATTAATTCTGTTTGATAAATCGCTTTAGTAGCACTTTTGTTGTAATTTTGCAAGAATCATTCCATAAACAGATATGTCAATATGTCAGACCTGATTCCTTATACAAGCTTTAACCCAGATGATATTGATAAACAATTAGACAGCCAGGAAGGTTGTTTGTTATACTTAGAAAAAGTAAAGTGGAGCAATGGTTTTGTTTGTAGGAAATGTGGTCATACAAACTACTGTAAAGGTAAGACAGTAGGAGCCAGGAGGTGCACTAAATGTAAGAAGGAGGAGTCAGCAACTGCACATACGCCCTTTCATCGATGTCATCTGCCATTACCCGAGGCCTTTAGAATTGCTAAGATGGTGTGCAATAACCCGACGATGTCAAGCTATTCTTTGTCTGATGCCATGGAGATTAGGCAAATGACCTGTTGGCGGTTCAAAAAGAAGATTATGGATTGTTTAAAGACCAATGATCCTCTTGCTTTGCAGATAAAAGAGGGGATGTACCAAAAAGGTAATTCTCTTTAATGAATTAAGGAACGGAACATGGTCTGAGAGGTTATATTCTTACGAGTTTTGGAAACCATCGTTTGAATAGATAATAGGAAATGTAGCCTGGAAAGAATCCAAAAACGTTGGCCAGTTCATCAAATAGGTCAAAGGAGCGCCCCCAGGGACCTAATCCTTGAAGTATTTCCATTGTTAATCCCCAAAGAAATATTGATAAGAGTGGAATCCATCTGCGTTTTGGAATATCCATGTTGGGCCATCCTAAAAAAAGCAGAAAGGTAAACCCTGCATACATTGTCATATGGATCAATTTGTCAGCATGTGGGAAAAGGACAACTCTTGGTAAATCGTTCGAAGAGATCAAACTTAGTAGAGTAATTAATAGTAGATAAAGAAAGAAAAGGATTTTACGGATCATCATTTTTGTTGTTTGTGCAAAAGTAGAAAGCAAATTCAATATGAAACAAAAAAAGAGACACGCAAAGTGTCTCTTTAGAATTATTTCATATAAGTAGCTCTTAGTGGGCTCTCCGTTTCTGTCCCATTCCTGAGTCCTTTAAATGGAATTTATTGACTTTGGATTGAAGATCGCCTGACTCTTTTCTGCTCTTAATTAAGCTCATAATCTCTTTTGGTGAATAGGTATTCATTCTGCCGGGTTTAACTAAGGTTTGATAAGGTGAGTTCTGGTAGAATGCCATTGGTCGGTTAGGATTAGCAATTTTCAGGGATGATTTAGGTGAAATAATTCCATTGGTTAATTCTAACGGACTACCATCTGAATTGCTATAAAAGAAGTAATTATTGTCTTCGTTTACCTCTTCGATATCATTAAAGCCATCGGCAATTAATACCAAATAGTATTTTCCCGTAAGATTTGATGGCATTTGATAGGTAAAGCTAAACTGTGAGCCTGTATTCCCATATAATGCCTCAGCCACGCTCTTTCCTGACGGTACATCGATATAATTCCACCAACTTCCAGCTATTCCATATCCATTAGGCCAAAAATCATTAGCTCCGGGCGTAGTGCTAAATTCATCGGTATAATAATCGTGAATGAGAATACCGTAGTCATTCGCATCATAAGCATTGTAATACATATAAAGGATGCTCCATCTGTCAGCCGATTTAATGAGTGAGGTTCCCGAGTTATATACATCATAAACAATCTCACGATCAAGAGCATTGGTAGATTGAGCGTTTGGTGAGTCAGTCAGGTTCCAAGAAAGTAAATCGGTTCCACTGGCTACATTTCCTATTTGATTGTTTTGTATCTCTACCTCTGTTTTATTCTGAGCTACAAAAGCGGCATAGCAGAAACTATTTAGGAAGAAGGTATAGTCTACCCAGATAGTGCCATTACTACCCCATGTCTCTCCCCACGAGTTGATAATCTTAAAGGCTTGTCGTGAGTCATCGTAACCGGCAAGGATGAGAGCATGGTATGCATGTTGCATGCCGGGGTTCAGATAGGTATCATAGTCTAAGATGGCGTCACTATTCCAACGCATAAATCGATCTCCAAGTTGAGCACCAATAACGATGGGGCGTCCTTCTGCCAGATATCCTTTGAAATTTTCTACCGTCATGGAAGCAGTGTTGCTTTTATCTGCAATCTTACGATAATTGACAAGTTTATTATCGGCCGCATCTTGATTCCAGCTACTTGGGGGTGTCTGAGAGCAATCACCTATATTGGTATATGGAGCAGTGGCCAGTGAAGCCCCGCCCCGGCTAATTAGGACTTCCATAGCTGCCTCAAATTGGGTCCCATTACAGTTATATCCCTTTTCGGAGGTAGGGATGGCTAGGAAAAGGTCAGCCGGACTGGTTTGATTTTCTGTCTTTGAAAGTTGGGTTGACGTCCATTGATTATCAATTCCATTCAGAACTGTTTTTAGGTTATAGGCGGTAGCCCAGGCGACGCAGGTTCCATAGTTCCCTTGGTTTCCAATTGGAGGGAATTTGCTGCTAAGGTCAATACTTGATGGTAGGTTTCCACTATTATCATGTATGACAATATCTTGAGGGATACTAGGGATGTCTTCGTTTCCAGCGATCCAACTTGCTAGGGATTGTACAGCAGCTTCAGATAAAATATCTATGATCTGTTCTACATCCTCTTTTGTACAGGAGGTGGTTATTCCAATGGCTCCCGAAAGGGATAATGCAAGGAAAAGGTACTTTATTCTACTTTTAAATGCGAATGGTTTCTTTATCATCATTTATCTTAATCTATTTGTTAATCATGAAATCGTATATAGCAATTAATATACCTATGGAATATTTAATTGTTTTGTTCTATTCTTCGGTCTGTGAAACTTCTTACTTCTCCTATCATACCTTGCCAGTTTCTTTTATTGGAAGATAATCCTTTTAGCTCGATGTCTTGACCCATAAAGAGGCTTCCTGTCAAGTCAATTAAGTCTTCAACTTTCGTGTTGTTGAGTTTGATATTTTTAAAGATCATATTGTCTTTGAAAAAGAGTGAACCATCAATTTTACCTTCTATGATCTCTATGCCCGATCTAAACTGCGCATTTGAGATCAGTACACTAGTGCTTGCGTGAAGGTAGTTTAAAAGAGTTCTTCCTTCAACGCGAACCAATGAAAGGTCTATGGCTCCTTTGCATTGAAGGTTTGATGCATAAAGGTTATTCCCGATCGTTGCCTCTTGTAGGGAGAGTTTGTCTTCAAACTGACTATCGTTTAAGTAAAGATCGCCATGAAATCTACAATTTTGCAAGTTGCACTTTGACAATGCGGAAATCTTATTTAGATATACCTGCTCACTTTTAAATTCTGATCCACTTAACACGATTGATTTGCTAAATTTGGAATAGGCTAGGTTTACAGGGTATTCAAAAATACTGTTTTCAAGGTTTATATTAGATCTAAAGTCGCAATCTTCAAAAACTACTTGTCTTAAAAAACGAGTAGTAACTGTCGAGTTTGAATAACTACCCATCGAAGTCACACTGTCTAAAAAGATGCAATTGATAAAAACTACTGGTACGCTCACTTCAGCCTCTAAATGACCAGATCCTATCATTGTCAAGTCACTGACCTGGGTGAAGTCTATCTTTCCTGTGATTATACAGTCTTTGTATATGGCCTGCTTCTGTTTTTTTATTTTTGATATAACCTCTTTTGCCGATATGCCGTTCTTTATAGTGGATTTGTCTTTAGCCTGACACGAAACATTGACTAGAAGTATTAAGGAGATTAATAGGCTTGTCCTGATGGTATCTTTAAGTATGAAGAGACTCTTCATTATGCTATGTTTTTGGGGTGTAATAGATAGGTCGCTTTAGATCGGATAAACAAACTCCGTTTTTTTTACAAAAATAGCTTTTAAACTTAATTAATAGTTTATGATTTTGAATTAGCCGTTTAAATGTATTGATTAGGACGAACCCTGGTTTCATATGGGTATAAAAGATGTTTAGAAAACAGTAGGTGAACATCCAAAATATTTGTAAAAGCCAGCTTAGAACGCTACGATATCACTAACTTAGAGAGCGAATTATAGAAGTAAGCTGAATGAGACTGTTATGATAATAGTTTATTCATAGATAGTAGTGTTTTAACCTCAGTTGTATGCCTTCTTTTCAATCTCTAACAATTTATAGACCATGAAGAAAACGTTGTTTTTTCTAATGCTTGTCGCTTTTTTTTCAGCCTATGGACAAGAGGTAACAAGAGACGAAGCAATTATTGTTGCTAAAAATTATTTTTCATCTCTTGATAGGAATAGTAAGCAAGTAATCACATTCAACAGCCTGAATGAAAATCGAGTCAATGACATCACCACCTGGTATGTTGTAAACTTTTTACCTGAGGGTTGGGTGATCGTTTCTGGAAGGAAGGAGACTAGACCAATTCTTGCATTTAGTTATACGGGTTCTCTCTCCCTTGATAAGGCTACACCTCCTTTTCTTATGTGGACTCAGTACTATTCGTCTGAAATCAGGCTTGCTATATCTGACAAAAAGTTAGCTCAGCATGGTGATTGGAGTGCTCTTTTAAACGGATATAACTTGAAAAAAGGCAATGTACGATCACTATTGCCAATATTGACGAGTACATGGAATCAGGATTGGCCATACAATGATTCTTGTCCGGCAGATGCTGCTGGCCCTCATGGAAGAACCTATGCCGGTTGTGTGGCTACGGCTATGGGACAGCTGCTGTACTATTTTAGGTATCCTGAGCATGGTATGGGCAGTTATTCCTATGAGTGTCCTGGTTATGGTACTCTATCGGCTGATTTTTCATTGGCAAGCTATGATTGGTCGGCTATGTCAGATGCCATTGATCGGAGTAATCCTGAGATTGCTAAATTATTATATCATTTAGGGATTTCCGTTGATATGCAATATGGTCCTGATGGTTCTGGTATGTATAATCATAAGGCGGCCTACTCTTTACGAACCTATTTTGGGTTAAACCCCGGAACATGTTATCTATATCGTGACTCAACAAATCTGAACTGGGATAGTGTAATAATTGACCATCTTGATCGCAGGATTCCTCTCTACTATGCTGGTTGGTCAGTGCCCAATATTAACGGACATGCTTTTATTTGCGATGGGTACCAAGACTCCACTCTCTTCCATTTTAATTTTGGATGGGGAGGTAATACAGATGGATATTATTCAATAGATCCGCTAATGCCTGGGGGAAGTAACTTTAATTTGGCTCAAGAACTGATTATAAATGCAACACCCTATCAACCGGGTAATCCTTACCCCTCAATTGGATGTCAGAGTGGGAGCACTCTTCGATCATTTGATGGATCGTTAACTGATGGCGGAAATCCGTTGATTGGTTATAGTGCAGCTGATTGCAATTGGCTTATTGAACCACAGTCTATGATAGATTCTGTGTCAGCCCTTACCTTGTCTTTTAATTTGTTAGATCTCGATACGGGAGACTCCATTTATATTTATGCTGGTACTAATTCACAATCTCCGCTGTTAGGTAGTTGGGGTGGCTCAATCCTACCAGATGATATTAACTACGATGGGAATACTTTGTTTGTGTCGTTCAAAGCGAATAGTAATTCTGCCTCAAATGGATTTGACATCTCCTATCATGCTACTTTACCCGTTTACTGTAAGATTATGCCCACTATTTATGATTTTAACGGAAGCATTGAAGATGGGTCGGGTCGGTTTCAATATAATGATGATCAAACCTGTTTATGGCGTATCCAGCCTGATGGAGCTCAGTCTATCACTCTTGTGTTTGATGAATTTGCGTTGGCTACGGATGACTACCTTAAGATTACTAACCTTGTCTTAAATGAGGTTGTAGCAGAGATTTATGGACAAGATGATCCATCCTTTATACCAGAGGATCTTTTTATTCCAGCATCTAAGATTTCCGTATTGTTTAAAACGAATGATTCAAACAGGGGACAGGGTTGGAAAATGCATTATGATTCAAATGTGGGGGTAGATCAATTGAACTCGGAAAGTAGATTATCCATTCTTCCGAATCCTAATAATGGATCATTTTCAATACGTTTTCCCGAGTCGATTCAAATTTCTGACCTAACCATTTACAATGAAACGGGGATTGCAGTCTATTCGCAAAAAGATGGATCTTTGACTCCATCTCTAGATTTAAGATTGTCGCTACAACCAGGTCTTTATTTCGTAACAGCGATTAGTCGTAACGGGATCAGTTACATCGGAAAATTTATAGTCAACTGATCCCGACATATTTTTTTTTCGATAGTGGCTGGATGTGATAAATTTTGAGGCTATTCGAATTCGCTCATCTCTTCGTTTTGACGTTGAAGTCTGCGCTTGAAATCATTGAATCGGTATGAGAAGCCTAGGAATACCATCTGCCCTTGTCTGGTTCTATTGCTTACACTGGTAAAGTTTTCGCCCCAAGAGGTGATGTTATATTTTTGTGATTTGAATAGATCGCTAATCCGAAGGCTGATAGTCCCTTTTCCTTTAAGGATATCACGTTTTACTCCAATATCCATTCTCCAGGTTGCATCTCGCTTTCCTTGCGTTCCACCCATCATCATCGATCTAAACCCACCGATGCCTGGGGTAAAAACAACGGGTGCATCATAGTTAAAGTTGATCTGGAGATCAAAGATCTTGGGAATATTCATCATAGAATTAGCCTTTACTGTCCATGAGTCGTTTTCTTGACTTTCAGAAGCAATGTCAGGGCCTTCAAAGCGAGTTCTGAAGTAAGAGAAGTTAGCGTTGAGTCTCCACCAGCTGATGAGTTGTTGTGTTACGATAAGCTCTGCTCCGTAAGCTTTTTGTTTATCTTGATTTTTGTATGTTGTAAATGAGGTTCCATCATCATAAACTTCCATTACACGACTAACAACATCTTCTGTAAGTCGAGCAAAGATGCTACCATTGATGTTAGTGGTACGAGTCAACTGCCCTGAATAGCCTAACTCTACTGAGTTAACATATTCCGGGTTAAGAGTTGGATTGCCAGCCGACAGATTAATAGGATCAGCATAGTTAATGAAGGGATTAAGTGCAGAGCTGCCAGGTCTGTTAACACGACGGCTAAAACTTAACTGAAAAGAGTGGTTCTGCCAAGGTTCATATTTAATATGAACAGTTGGAAACAGGCTGAAATAGTTGTTGTTATAGATTGAATCTTGAGTTCGTTGGTCACTTTTGGTATTGGCTAATTCACCTCTAAGACCTGCTTGATAAGTCCATGATTGACCAATGATACCAGAATAGATAAAATAGAGAGAGTTAAGATATTCATCGTAAACGAAGCGATTACTTCTGTTCGGATCCAAGATAAAATCATCTATGATGTTGCTTGTGAGATATCTGTAATCTTGGTCTGATCTATTCCATGAGAATTTATAACCTGTTTCTATACGTCCTGAACCCACTTTTTCTACATAATCGGTTTGAGCGGTGAGTGTATTTCTGAAACCATCAGAAAGGGTTCTTTGGATAAAATTGTTTCTATTGCCATAGTATTCTTGTAGAACATCATTGTCATTGCTTCCATCTGAGTAGGAATAGAAGAAGTCAGCGGTTAGTTCTCTTCCTTGTTTATCAAAAGTGCGTTTATAGTTTGATCCTAGTTCAAATCCATTGCCATCATTTTCAGATAATGAATTGCTGGTAAAGAATTGAGTTGTATCGTAGAGGTAATTTCGAGAGAGGTTAGATTGGAAGTTTTTATTTTCGGATGTTCTGATATTGACTCCGGCATTGAACGACAGAGTGTTTTTGTCATTGATAAAGTAATCTAGTCCGGTTCTTATGTTGTGGAACATGTTGGATGAGTTGGAAGTTCCATCTTGATCGAGGTAGGAGGCGGTATCACGGATTACAGAAGATCGGGATCCATTGCTTGTTCCATCGTGAGTAAACTTTCTTGCATCATAGTTACCGAAGATGTTTACTTTGTTTTTTCTGTAGTTGAGGCTGAGCGATCCACTGTAGCGATCGTTTGTTCCGGCGTTCAATTGAACCATACCATTGATTCCGGCATTCTTTTGTTTTTTGAGAACGATGTTGATAATTCCTGTGGTTCCATCGGGATCGTATCTAGCTGAGGGGTTAGTGATTAACTCCACGCGTTGGATCATAGAAGCAGGTAATTCATCTAAGCTGGTAAGGTTGCTTGGTCGTCCATCGATTAAAATGGTAATATTAGAGGAGCCTCTCATGCTTACATTTCCATCAATATCAACTTGAACTGCGGGTATTGTTTGCATGACATCTACGGCTGTTCCTCCTTGAAGAGCAATATTCTGTTCTACATTGACTACCTTTTTGTCTAAGTTATACTCTGCAACTGCTCTCTGACCAGTAATTTCAACTCCTTCTAGTGTTTTAGTAGATGGCTTCATTCTAATAGTCCCCAATTCATAAACAGGGTTTTTAGGGGTAAGGAAGACGGAGTCAATAATTTTGGTAGGATAGCCAATGAAGTGAATCTTTACGAAGAAACGACCAAAGGGGAGTTTTTCAAGTTTAAATTGGCCTTTTTCATCCGTAATGCCTCCATCGACGAGAGAGGAGTCTTTACTTTTAAAAAGGGCAATATTGCAATACTCCATCACTTGGCCTGATTGGGTATCAATAATACGGCCAGAAAGTTTTCCAATCTTTTCGTAGTTTCCTCTGTTTCCACCCTGTCCGGTTGGTCTTTGCGAAGAAGTTCTTTCTTGAGCGAAAGTAGAGAGAGCGCTCAGAAAGATGATAATGAGGGTCAATAGCAATAAGTTAGATTTTTTCATTCCTCTTAATGTTTTCGGATATAGACTTTTAGACCTGTTAGAAATATCACAGTTTAACAGAATAATGAAATATTAATCACATAAATTAAAAGAGGTCGGATAAACCCGACCTCTTTTTGTGCTTTAGATTAGCAGCACCAATAAGAAAGGAAAAGACTAATAATCGACGATTTTCGTCCAATTGAGTTCTCTTGGGTTTATGCACATGACAGGAATCTGAGATGTGTTGAAAATCATATCTTCGTCATAGCTGCCGAGAATAAAAGTAGGAAGACCCTTTTCAGGATTGGTCATGATCATGATTAAGTCAGCATTGACTGCTGTAGCATAATCGATAACTTGTTTGCTGAAATCAGCTGATTTATCAGCTGTTCTAACAGTGTATTTTGTGCCTGCTTTATCGAAATGTTCGGTTATAGTGCTAACAGCTTCAGCGATCTCTTCACCTGGTAATTGATAAATGATGATCTCAGCCTGGAATCGGTTTGCAATATAGGTAGCCCATTTTGTCTTCTCCCATGGACCTGCATTGCTGGTGATAGGTAGTACAATCTTGCTGTATCCTGATTCAAAACTTCTCTTTTGAACAACAATCACCGGTGCTGGTGAACTGGTAACAACTTTGAGGGCATAGCTGCCAAGAAACATTTGGTCTAGACCAACTTTACCATGAGTGCCCATGTATAGCAAACGAGCACCTACCTCTTTCGCTACTTCAGCAATTGTGGTGAAAATGCTCCCTTCACGCGATACAACGTCAACTTCAATCTGATCTTTAACCTTAATCTCATTAGCAATCGTCTGAAGTTTATCCAGTACGGAGTTGTCAGAAAGATTATCTTTCTTAAGGGCAGTTTTTGTGTTCTTATCTATCACATGTAGCAAAACTACTTTGTACTTAAAGAATTTCGCTGCTTGTACTGCTTGATGAATTGCATTGTCAGCCACTTCGGTGAAGTCGGTGGGGACAAGAATAACATTATTCATTTGAGTTTCCATGTACGTTAGAATTTGGAAATAGCAAAATATGGAACTGACACAAAGGTAACAAAATTGCGTTGCGAATGCATACAATCTGAAAAAAGTAGATTAACCTTTTTTTCTATCTGAAAAGTTGGTTGCTCAAAGCTTTTTTGTTACCATATAACAAATAGTAGTCTGGTTGGTTCATAAGAATCCTCAATTCAATTAGTTGTTCTTACCTCTCCCTATCCTGTTCGCTCTCCCTTCGCTTTTGATTCGAGTTTTAGCGGATAAACCGGCAGCAATAATGAATTATTGACAGTCAGAAAAAAAACCTGATCATAACAACCCGAGGTATCTGAATGGAGCGAGAGCGAAGAGCGAACGAAGGGGAAGCGAAGAGGTCGGTAACAGATTATCTTCTTGACCTGCTTCTTTTCTTTTTCTTGGTAGGAGGAGGTGGGGTTGGTTCGTCAACGTAACTTAAGAGTACACCATTTAAATTTCGGGCAATGTCATTAACAATGAGGCCCACTTTTGCATTCATATTATTGAGGATAATAACCGTAAACTCATCATCAACAAATCGGGTGATGGTTGCGGTAAAACCATGCCAAAGACCATTGTGAAAAACGACCTTCCTTCCGGCAATGTCTTTAAACCTCCACCCAAAACCATAATTAACTTCTTTGTTTCCAGAAATGGTGGCCTTACAAAACGCTTGCTCAAGTGTCGTATCTGAAACTAAAATATTGCTCTCCCAGGCTCTTTGATATAAAGCTAAATCTTCAACAGTTGAGAAGATGCTCTTGTCTCCTAAAACTTGATCAGCTGGATCATATGGATACTCTTTCATTTTGCGACCCAGGTGAAAATGTCCCTTCACTCTGGTAGATAAAGTATCAAGTATACTTTGCTCGTAGGTGAAGGTGTTATGCATTCCTAATGGCTGAAAGACCTTCGTTTGCATAAAGACATGAAAAGGGATCCCACTTACCTCTTCAACTAAATAGGCTAAGACGGCATAACCAGTATTTGAATAGTCAAATCGGCTTCCAGGTTTGAAATAAAGAGGAAGCTGATATTTTGCCAGCAGATCAATCATCTCTCTGTTTGATATCGATTCGTCTTTTTGCCAATAGCGCTCAACTAAATAGAGATAATTGGGTAGGCCACTTGTATGGTTCAAAAGTTGCCTGATCGTAACATCCTTATATGGAAACTCTGGGATATAGCGAGACACGGTGTCATCAAAACGTAATTTGTTCTGGTCATGTAAAATCATTACCGCCAGAGCAGTAAACGACTTGCTGACCGATGCTAGTTGAAAGGGAGAATTGGGTGCAAGTGAATCCCCTTTGTCGAAATCAGCTAACCCCATGGCATTTCTATAAAGGGGATATCCTTTATAAAGTACCATGATAGATCCATTAAACTTATATTTTGAAAGGATTTTGTCTAATCTTTGTTGTACATCTACGAGTTGGTCTCCCGAAACAGGTGAAATAGTAGGCTCAGATGCCAACAATACAACAGGATGAATATTTGATAATCCTAACCGTTCACTTACCGGAATTAGTCCGACAAAAAGTATGAAAATGAGTAGAAATGTTCGACGCAAGGTTCTTAGCTATTATGAGTTTCTGCAAAAGTAAAGTCATTTGACCATATCTCTACGTAAAGATATTCACAAAGTAACGCTCTTTTTTCAACATTATTCCCCTGAAGAGTCTCTGATTTGTCACTTTTTGCCTTTCTCGTCTACTGTAGTTTCTTTGTTTTCCTTTTTATAGCTTGTAATTTTCAGTTGTTAACAACATAGAATCTTTGGATTGTTCTTTTTTGTTTAAAGAATCGTTGTCTTTTCTATCTGTAGTTAATGATATGTTGTGAAAAAGATGTACTTAAAAGGCTCTTCTTCTCTTTTTTTGTAGGTAAACAACAACTTTAATTGATCTTTCGTTGTCTTATTATTAGCAAAACTTTTAAACGGTACTGAGGTACTGAAAGATAGTCATCCCAGTTCCATGATAATTATTGAGGAATGCGATTAGCATTATCGACTTCTGATGTTTACTAGTAAGATAAACACTAACTTATTGAGTATGTTAAGGTTGATTTTTTTATTACTTCTTGTGGTATTCTCATCAATGATCTATGGGCAGGAGATGCCAGGAATGACTATGAGTAATTATCAGGCATATAATTCAGCATTGATTAATCCTTCGGCTCCACTTCATGCAAAGACCTATTTAGATGTTAATCTTTTTGGCTTAGATCTCTTTGTCGACAATACCAGTGCGAATATCCCGGGTGAGGGATTTGCATGGTATGATCTTTTAAAAAGTGGATACGAGATGCCTAAGTATGGTCCTTATGAGCGTCCATTGGAGGTGAATACCAGTTCACCGCTTCATAGAGCTTATGTAAGTCAACGGTTAATGTTACCTGGATTTGTTTATATCGATCGAACCATCTCATATGGTCTTTTTTTATCTCACCGTACAGTCGTTTCGGCAAGAAGGGTGCCCTATGAAATGGTAAACTTTGGTTATTATGACTTGTCATATACTCCGCAACAGAGCATGTTATATCATGACTATGATATACGAATTGCCGGATTAAGCTGGAGTGAGGTAGGGTTTAATTTTGCTAAGACCGTTAAGTATAAGCGATTCAGTATTGTTAATGCTGGGATAACTCTGAAAAGGTTATATGGTGCTGCTGCAGCTTTTGCGACTGTGGATGACATAAAGTATATTGTATACAATGATTCGACTATCGATATCAAAAATATTAAAGGGAAGCTCGCCTTTTCTGGTCCTTTGGACTATCAGTCTAATGAGTATGATAGTGATGCGGGACCTTTTACTGGTTCTGGATTTAGTATAGATCTTGGGGTTACCTTTATTAAGACCAAAAAAGAGGTTAGTAGGATTTATTCGGGGCCAGCGTGTGCATGGCAGTTTATTCCTTATGATTATAGATTGGGTTTATCATTACTCGATATAGGCTATATTCGCTTCAATGAAAATGCCCAAGTACATACCTTCGAAAATAGCGGGCACTACTGGGAAGAATTTAATAAGTTCCAACCTGATAATATTTCTGATGCCTTAAGAGAGGTTAGTCAGCGACTCTATGGAGATGCGGAAAAATCTTTAACAGATTCTTCTTTTACTGCTCTTCTCCCCTCAGCTTTTAGTGCTCAATTCGATTATCATCTAAAAAACAACTATTACATTAATACATTGTTGGTTCAAGATCTGCCCATATCTGGAAGTTACAGAGCTCCACGAGAGTCTTATTTGTCGGTGACGCCTAGATATGAAACCAGAGCTTTTGAAGCAAATCTACCATTTATCTTTTATGATTGGAGAAGACCTCGGGTAGGACTTTCATTGCGATTCTATAGTTTCACTATTGGAACGGATAAGTTAGGTACTTGGTTAGGAATGGGTGATGTATATGGAATGGATATTTATTTTTCTTTACGGCTAGCATGGCTGAAAGGATTTTGTAAAGAGAAAAAGGAGAAACACCCTTGTGGGGAGTTTCAGTTCTAAGTTTAATCTATGTAGAGAAAATAAATTATACATTTGGTTAAAATTTATTAGATATAAGTTTGCTTAAATGATGACTGTAGCAAATGGGTGCATGTGATACGTAATAAGTAATTTAGCATTATAATTTGATCATTTAACGGAGCTTTTAAAGTTTGATTTAGATGTTCAAAAAGTAAAAAAATCAGTTGGGGAATGATTTACTTTAAAAAAAAATTGCTAAAATTGCGGCGAACTCATGCTATAGATATTAATTTAGCGGATGAAATGACCTTCATGAGTTGTTAAGCATCATCTGGGCACTTTAACAACGAAGACATAAGTATAAATGCAAATAGACCTCCCCATACGGACTTTGATGTTGTGAACCAACCTACTGAGAAGTCTGATACTTAACAAAGGCAAAACTTTAAATTGATTATATAATACGTTTTGTTTCTTTATAAACCTTACAGAAGTGGAATTTACGTTGTACTCATGATATTTTGATATCTGAAAGTAATATCGAATGTCGCAACATAAATGAATATTCTTTGTTAACTAACCAACATTCAAACCTAACTTTCAAAAAAACCATAGCAGGATGAACAAACAAGATTTGATTGACGCAATGGCCGCTAACTCCGGCATTACAAAAACCGAAGCAAGGGTTGCTTTGGAGAGTCTGGTAGACGCTATGAGAAGCGCTCTAAAGGGTGGTGATACCATCTCTTTAACTGGTTTTGGCTCTTTCCAAGTAGCTGAGCGCTCAGCGCGTACAGCTCGCAATCCTAAAACAGGTGAGACTATTAAGGTTGATGCCCGTAAAGTTGTAAGATTTAAACCTGGTTCAAATTTAAAGGAGGGTTTATAGTCCTACAGTTTAATAGCTAATAAAAAACCGGCACTTAGCCGGTTTTTTTATGCTTTGTTCATTGGTGAAGCAAGGGGCTCTTTCAGAAGGTAATATTATTCTTCTTCTTCCTTTTATAGGTGATTAATTATACTGATCTTACAACTCTAATCTTTGTGAGATGTTTGATGGGTAACGAGTCATACTAAAAGAGTACACTGAATTTTAGAAACAGTTCCCAATACTTTTCGTAGGTCATGTCAGACCAATGTATCAAAAGATGTCGATATTGATAGATCTGAAGCTGGCAAAAGATGACGGAAGCAACCATCATGGCGATTACGCTATAGCGCCTAAGACTGTTTTTTCCCGAATTCAAAAAGATGGCGAGAGGGATAAAAAGAACTGGCAAGTATTCTAAAAGAACTCTTACCGAATAAGAGCCCCCATACCACCAATTCCACCATGATGACAATACATAAATGGTGATTATCCAAAAAGAGAAGAATGTGAAAAGATGATACCTGTCTCTTTTATAGATAGAAAATCCTAGAATAAATAGTAAGATGGCTATTGGGGTGTACATGAAGAGTCCTTTTCGATAACTTATCAAAAAGTCGGTGATATGAGGAGCTAGAAAATTAAAGCTTTCAGATCCGTAGCTGTATACAAACCAATGATCTGTTGATACTTTATAAAGTACTATCTGTATTGACCCTATTAGCAATAAAAGTATTATCACCATTACCCAACGAAACTTAAGAAAAATGTTGGTTATTAGTTTCTTTAATTGGTCTGAATCGTAAGCGAGAAATGGAATGGCAAAGATAATCATGGCATTGACTGGCCGAATCAAACAAATGAGCGCAAAGCTTATAGAAGCCAGAATCAATAAGGAAAATTTGAATCCTGTTAGCAGCTGTTTTATGAATAAGATAAAAGCGGTGAAAAGGGCAAACGAGTAAATATGTGATGTGCCGGGTTCGACCGCTGCGTAGTAAAGTAGATTCGTTGAAAAGGTAATGGTTAAAAGTACTAGACTTATGTTACCCGATCTAATATTGTAAAGCTCTAATATTTTTCTGAAAAAGAAGAGGCCGAGAATTAAGTAGAAGATTCCTGCTAAATTTATTAGTATAAAGTATGGTTTAGAGTATCCATCTTTATCATATCCGAGGATATCGGCAGTCCAGTGAGCGATTAAGAAAAAAGGGAGCTGCATCACCGCCGTTCCAACGTAATATTTGTTAATTATCTTACCCGAGATTGACCCTGTGCGATACTCATAATAGAAGGCCGAATCATATTTCTCTCCTTCAATTTTAGGTGTAAATGAGAAGTTTAAGTCGTGGTATATAAAAACAGCTGGTAACCATGAATAATAACCACGTGCATCAGCTTCAATAATTCCCAAATGCTGTTTGTCACTCCCCCATTGGATATTTGCAGAAAAGAAGAGACTTAATAAGAGGACAAACAAGAGGGTAATTAAATGAGAGGAACGATATAGCTTGTTACAATTCATCAGTGTAGTCAGATTCTTTTCGTAGTATTTTGTAGAAACTAATTGGTACCGAGGTGTCAAAGTTCATGGGCTGATTAGTTACAGGATGAGGGAAGGAGAGGGTTTGAGCATGAAGCCCTAATCGTTTTAGTGGATTTGAGCGAGCACCATATTTTTTATCTCCAACGATAGGGTGACCTATACTTGCAAGGTGTGTTCTGATTTGATTTTTCTTTCCGGTTTCAAGTGTAACTTCAAGGAGAGCAAATTTTCTATCTGCTTTGATGGTTTTGTAATGAGATACTGCTAGTTGTCCTTTAATAGGGTTGTTAGATATGTTCATTCTGAAGACTTTATCTTCTTCTAAGTAAGTCTTGATGGTATCCTGAGGTGGGTTAGGTACGCCTTCAGTCAGTGCGACATATTTTCGATTGATGGAGGTATGATCCCAGTTTCTTTGAAGCTTTTCTCTCACGCTTTCATTTTTAGCAAAGAGCATTAGCCCGGAGGTATCACGATCTAGTCGGTGAACAATATATAGACCTTTGTCGGGTTGGGTGTTTTTTACGTAGTCACGGAGGATAAAGTAAGCTGTTTTTTCCCTTTCTCTATTGGTTGCGATAGAGAGAAGCCCGGCATTCTTGTTGATTACGATTATGGAATCATCTTCGAAAACGATTTTAAACTCGTTGAAGTAAGGTTTAGGGGCTTGTTTGTTCCAGTCAATGGTGATATTATCATTCACCTTTAATTGGTAGTTATACGAGGTAATGATGTTGCCATTTACGCTGATCTGTCGACCTGTCAGTACTTTTTTAAGAAGAGGTCGGCCTTTATCAGGCATTAGAGCAACTAAAGAGGCGAGTAATTCACCTGGAGTGCTAACAGTAAGAGATGTTGAAGGTTTAGCTTGTGGCTTTGAGCGACGGTTGTCCATTTGAGTTTGAATAATTTGCAAAGATATAAAAAAGAGGGTACCCCTTTGCAGGGATACCCTCTATGTTGCACGATCTAAGATTCGAATTAGTATCTGGGTCTGCGATCGCCGCTACCACCGCCACGGTTGAAACCGCCGCTGTGATGTTCTCCACCGCCACGGTTGAAACCGCCGGTTCTGCGAGGACCAGTGCTTTCTCTTCTTTCTTCAGATTTGTTAACAACGATGGTACGTCCGTTAACTTCAGCGCCGTTGAGTTCTTCGATAGCTTTTAGAGCGCTCTCATCATCGGGCATTTCTACGAAGCCAAAACCTTTACTACGACGGGTGAACTTGTCGGTGATAATACGGGCTGCTGAAACTTCACCGTAAGCTTCAAAGAACTCCCTGAGATCTGCCTCTACGATACTGTATGGAAGACTTCCAACGAAAATATTCATAATGAATGTTTGTTAATGAATGATAATATAGCTACAAATGTAGTTTCTTAAGAGATACGTGGTACAACTTGTTGCCTTTAGAAGGATAAAAAGTTGTATTTTTTTTATTCATCAGTGAATTACCTCCGTTCAGCTTGTCTTCTGGGGCCAATACTTCAAGCGATTCATCCGAAAAAGTGTGCAATGATACGCTTAAATTATCATATGAACACTATCTGAAGCCATTTTTTTTGAAATATTTTCACTTTTTTGCTCAATCAGGGCATTTTTCTTCCTTTTTCCCTCGAAATTTTCCTTTTTTCGAAGTAAACCTACTTCTTTAAGCCTGGCCGATCGTTCGATAGAATGAGCCGCAAGGAGGAATCTGAGGTTAGGTAGCTCCAAGCCCAATTGATAAAGATGATGAGCTTGTTTTTTACACTCAGTATTAACATGAGATGCAGAAACATCCATATTAACCAAGCAATAGTCCCAGAGAATTTTATCCCGGGAAGGTCAACTACCGCTTTGTGCTTTCCAATAGTGGCCATTGATCCTAGATCTTTGTATTCATATTCTTTAAGGGGTTTTCCTTTCGAAATAGACATAAAATTCCTAGCCAGATTCTTTGCCTGATTAATGGCTACATTGGCTACCTGAGGATGACCTTTAGGATAATTTGGCGTAGTCATTAATGCGATATCACCAATGGCGTAGATGTCTGAATATCCTTCTACCTTGTTATAGCGATCCACTTTAATTCTATTGTTTCCTACAATGACCTCCGAGGAAAGTCCTGGAATCAGGTTTCCTGTTACCCCAGCTGCCCATATTACACTTCTGGAATGGATCGTTTGACCATTACTAAGTTTTACAAGATGGCCATCAAAAGAGGTAACAAAGGTACCTGTGATTAAGTCTACTCCTAACTCTTTAAGATAGTGGGCTGCCTTTGTCCTAGCATGTTCACTCATATTCCCTAAAGGCCATTGCCCTCCTTCTATGAGAATAATCTTCAATTTCGAGAAGTCATAATCAGGGTAGTCTTTGGGGAGAATATTCATCTTTGTCTCGGCAAAAGCACCCGCTAACTCTACTCCGGTAGGACCTGCTCCAACAATAACGATGTTAAAAAGAGAATCGGCATTGTGTTCCGTTTGATTGAATACATCCTCAAAGTTTAAAAGGATCTTATTTCTTACATTGATTGACTCAAAAGTGGTCTTAAGTGGCCATGCATTTAGTTCGATCTCTTTATTGCCAAAGAAATTGGTTTTACAACCTGTGGCAATAACAAGAATATCATACTCTATTTCTCCAATCCCGGTAGAAAGCCGTCTGTTTTGTGTGTCAATTTCAAAAACATCGGCCATTCTGATTTGAACGTTTTTCGTTTTCTGGAATATTTTCCGAAAGGGAAAAGAAATACTTGATGGTTCTATTCGTGAGGTGGCCACCTGATAGAAGAGGGGTTGAAATTGATGATGATTGAGACGATCAATTATCGTTATTTCAATCTCTGATTGTGATATGTTTTTGGCGAGCTGAAGTCCTGCAAAGCCTCCGCCAATGATTACGAGCTTTTTCAATTTCTTCGATTTTCTTATTCAAAGGAACAAAATGACTAGGTTTTTGTTAGTCCTGTTATCAAAAAAGTCACACTTAATTTCCGGTTTGTATTTTAAGATCTATCATATATGTTGGATGTCCGGGCGGAGATCAACAACATTAGATGCTTACAATCAAAGTTTCTGAAGTTAGAGTATTGCAAAAGGATGCGCCTCTATTGGTCTCTTTTACCTGCATATCTGTAGTGATGCAGATGTTGGGGTTGCATTTAGGCTAGATGGTTAGGTAGTTGGAACCCATTTTATGAAGGGTAAAGTCATAAAGGGGGATCTTCCTTATAGGTTCTACCGGTATTTGTGTGACAAATACTATAGTCCAAAATGTGTTGGGTTATGTTTTTGGTCGCAGAGTCTTATATTTGAAGGATATAGTTCAAGCTGACCATGAAAGAAGAGAAACGCTGTGCG
>Ga0209066_10000273_pt1 | contig 78163 bp, 74 predicted proteins | sample All_14_2_FD_187198 | JGI IMG/M metagenome (GOLD analysis project Ga0209066, IMG submission 187198) | Freshwater microbial communities in response to fracking from Pennsylvania, USA - Allegheny Zone_MetaG_DW_15 (SPAdes) (version 2) ...
ATGATATAATGGAAATGAAAAGTTGTTTTATCATTTGCCCAATTGGAAATGAAAATACTGAAATACGCAGAGCTTCAGTAGGATTAGTAAACGCTGTTATTAAACCTGTTTTAACTGAGTTTGGTTATCATTCCATCGCTCCATATGAAATGAAAAATCCAGGTTCAATAACTGGGCAAGTGATAGAACATTTGCTGTCTTCCGATTTAGTAATCGCAAATTTGACGGGGTTGAATCCCAATGTAATGTACGAACTTGCTATCCGTCATGCCAAAAGGCGACCTGTCATTTCTGTAGTAGAGTTTGGAACTGCTCTACCATTTGATATTGCAGCAGAAAGGACAATATTCTTCAAAAACGACATGGAGGGAACAATAGAACTTAGTAATAAACTTAGAGAAGTAATACGCGAAATGGTTGGGGAACAGTCTGAATTAGACAACCCGATTTACAGGGTAATACAAACGAACTTGATGCAAGACTTGCTTGTAAAAAGCAATGAACAAGCTCAATCTTATATGTTGGCTAAACTTGAAGAAATATATGAATTGGTAAATGCTTTGTATCAAAAAGACGAAATTCTGCCACATTATAATAAATTATTGCTATCTAATGAACAACTGGAATTCTTGCTAAGGCAAAAATTGTTGTAGTAGTAATTTATGATTACAGATTACAAACTATGATTAATTGGTGGCTTTAACGTACATATTACACCGTAAATACTTCAACAACGCATTTTGCGCAAAAAATTTGAAACATTGTCTCTGCTTCTCTGGTTTTTCACAGGCACTACAGTACCAATATAGTTTCCCCAAGTAGCAAAAACATATCCACAAATTTCAGTGCCTGCTATACCCCGGCTATAGCTGTCGTACCTTTACCCTGCCGGTTATACCATCAGCCGGCACCCCATGAGCTATGAACCCTGCTATCAGTTATAAAAGCCACATATTATTATTTTTTGCCGCGAAAAATGTGAGCAGTTTTTGCGCAGTTTTTGGAAGTTTATGGCTTGCTTTTTGTATTGTAACTAATTGGTTATTAATTTATTGTGTGCATATTGCACAGCCGCAGCTGCGCATATAAAAATAACTGCGCAGTTTTGCGGCAGCACATTAGAAAAAAATCTCCCTGAATCTGGCGTAAGTGTTCTCCATCTGAAATTGAGCATAGGCAGATGCTTTCCTCTTGCTTATAAATTTGAGGACATAAGGTAGGTAGACGTATACCCGGCCGCTTGTCTTACCCTGCCTGCATCATACTGTATACCGCCAGTAGCATTATGGGAGCCGTTATGAGTATGCAGATGAGCAGTGGCACCCATATAGCCCGTTTTCTATAAGGTGTTTCCGGACCTATATGGCTGTTCCAGAAGGTGTTGGTAAGCAGGTATCCACCGCCTACGTTCAGGCCTATTATAGCGCCGTTGCCGCCACCGCCCTCCGGAAGAAAGTAAGCCACAGTAAATATCACCGCTCCATAGCACACGGTAAACAGCCATATAGTTGTATTGTTGGGCTTCAGGTTGCACCGTTTGGTATTGATGGCCATAAGAATGCCCCCCGCCAGCACAGAGAAGAGGACCGAGAATACCATAATAGCCCGTTGTGAGTACAGCTCAGGTGCGGCCGGGTCATCGGTAGCGTTTCTGTCCTGTCGTTGGTTCTTCTTTATTTTGCCGTTATAGGCGCTTGTTTGCGCTGTTGCAGGATTGTTGGTTGGGTTGTTGGATTCAGACATATTTTCCGGTGTTTAAATAAGGTGTTGTGCTATCGTATAGTTTGGTAGCAATACTAAGTTACACATTTACGCAGGAAGCGCTTCCGGCTCACAAATCTCCTGCATTGATAAGTGTGTAATGAAAGTTCTTACCCCAGTTGGCTTCTGCTTTTTTGAACAGGGAGTGGAACTCTGTCCACTGCTCAAAACTGGCAAATACCTGACAGCCTGCCGAGTATGGCCCTACATTGACGGTAACGCCTCCGGCACGGCCACGGTGTATGTTTACGCCAAAGCCGCTACCTGTGTCCAGTGTTTCAGGCCTCATGTCAAATTTTCCGTCATGGTTGTTGTCCCGGTACACCGTCAGTTTGCCACGTTGCACCAGTGCCTCATACCGGTTGGGCGAGGATGCCTTATGAAAACCCACCTGGTGAGAGTTGGGGTACTGCCCCTCCTTCAGTATGGCCGTACCCAGCCTGTTTACAGTTTTCTCACCAAGGTAGTCTTTGCCGGGATAGGTGGTAATATTATACTGCCGTGTATTCCACTGTCCTTTATACTTCCAGAACACGAATAGTATATCGTCAAAGTAATTGACCCTTGCATTATTATGGCGTATGCCCACCAGGTTCAGGTTATGGTCCTTGCTGTCGTCTGTACGTATCAGGTAGCCTTTCCTGTTCAGTACCGAGGTTATACCCTCTACACTGTATCGTGCTGCCGTATTTACATTGGTAGCCTTTATAGCAGGCAGTACGGTACTCTGCCCGGTAGCAGCTGCCACACGGGCCTGCACCGCCTGTATAGCCGTTCTGGGTGGTGCGGCAGCAGCGCCATTGGCTACAGCGCGGCTCATGTTGAAGTACTTCACCCAGCGGTCTATATGATTGTTGGTACTGCGCAGGTTCCAGGCATTGTCGCCCGACTCCCGCAGGCTACCCGCATTATAGCAGGCTGCCATCAGTGGCGGCTGATTCTGATGGCGGGAGTGATATTTGTTAAAGTAGGTTACTGCCAGCCCTGCAGAGAACCGGGAGTCGGTAGGTAGTCTTTTTACCAGATTAGCTACCTGATCCTGTGTTGTGGTGTTTTTTCCGCTTTGCAGCCAGCCAGCTGTTGATATCAGCTGGTGGTGTGATCCCATAGATATCCTGCGGGGTGTATTCACGGGGTCTGTATAGCCCGGCTCAAAGTAGGCCAGTGCTTTGGTGCCTGCAGTGTTGCGTACATGTTTTGCCACGGCATCCAGCCGCATAGGTACACTGCCCATGGCTGCAGCATATACTTTTTCTACATCGGGCAGGTTCAGCGGCGATGGTACCGTACCTGATGACTCGGCAAAGCTGTTTGCCACCAGTATATCTATCCCGTAACCGTAGCTATCCATCAGCCCCATATCTTTAATACGGGCTGCATAGAAATTACGTACCTCACGTATCCGGTTTGTAAGTGCCTTATCTGTATATACCGGCACATTTCCGGCATTCTGCACCTCGCAGTAGTATTGAGGGGGCTTACAGCGCCATTGCAGTCCATTACCGAAACGCATCCAGTTATCAGCCAGTTTTTGTAGCGACATAGTAGTTTTCTTTTTCAGATAGTTCAGGTTCTGCTCTTAATTGCCCCACACTGTCGGCGCTAACTCCCACGGCTATGTGCAGTGATGCCTCCTGTTCATTACTCAGTAGCAGGTAGGTACCATCGGGCAGTGGTTTTCTCCATTTCAGCCATATGAGTAGTTTGTCCCAGCGGCTATACTCAGGGAATATCTGCCTGAAGTGGAGCGATACACTTATCGTCTCAGGCCGCATGCTATACACCAGCTCTGCCACAGGCAGGGGCGATATATGCCTACTCATTTCATGAAAATACTCCGTCTGCAGCCCTCTGGCCGTTACCTCAGCCCGCATCAGTTCATCATACACTCCGGTCACAAATTTCTTTAGCGGTGTATATTGGTAGTTAGGCTTCACTTTCAGGTCGTTCTGCGGTTATGATTCATATAGCAGGCAATACACTGCCGGTATACCGGCAGTGTATTATCACAGTTCAGCTACACGCTGTTTAGGCGTTATCGTCGTTATTATTGTTATTGCCGCCGGCTGCTTCTTTTACCACTATAGCATTAGAGAGCAGGCTCAGCACCTTGTTCAGCCCTTCGGGCAGTGGTGGCTCACTCAGGTGAATGGTGATGTCCAGCATACCACTCCGGTTTATGGTATTCTCTGAGGTGTTTTTATGTGCCACGCTTCCGCTCAGGGAGGCGCTCACCAGGTTGCTCAGCCAGCCTTTGGTACCCACATTCAGATTGGCATTGAAGTCTGTACTTTTTGATACAGTAGAGAACTGCTTTATCTCAAAATTGAAGTGGATAGTGGCAGAGTCTACACGCAGCGATGGTACGGGTACCACGGCAAGTTCCGGTACGGTGATAGACATGTTTTTAGGTACGCCACCATCATCCATAGTTGCAGAGAAGGTTACATCACCTTTGGTGTTCTGCAGAAAGTCAGATGTCGTTTTTGCCGATATCGCCTGTGCAGATACGATACCGTTCATAGCGCTGCTGATGATGAGCTGGAGCGGCAGCGCCTGCAGTTCAGGGCCTACCAGTGGTTGGGATACTTCGTTTGGCATAATTCAGTTTTTAGTGATTTATGAATTTGGTTTTGATTCTTCTTTTACAAAAATGGCCTGCGTCAGCATCGTGAGCGACTTTTCCAGCGCTGCCGGTACCGGTGATTTAGTGAGCTTTATGCTGATGTCTATCTTTGAATCAGTACTGGAAGTACTGCCGCTGGATATACTGCCTACTATCGATTTCGGGCGCTCCACCAGATACCACGGCCGTTTGCTCTCGTTAAATCCATCCCCGTCATTCGATGCTTTGTAGTTCTGGCCCTCGCTGCTCTTCATCTGCTTATGGTCCTCTACGTGGTTGATGGACATCTGAAAGTTTACATTAGCCTCCTCAATACCTAATGGCGATGAGGGTACCATAGTAATAGCCGGTACCTGCATCACATACTCCTTTACTTCGTCACCATTCTGCACCTGAAAGCTGATGGGAAACTGGTATGGCAGGTGCAGATCAGCCTTGTTCTGCGTCATATATGCAGTAGTAAGCGGGGCCGCTGCTATCTTGTTGCCCTTATCATCCAGTGAGAACATATTGCCGTCACTGTCCTCAAATACATATTTCCCCTCAGGGTCCTTATAGGCATTCTTAAAAGGGATCTGGCGACCATTGGCATCTACCGGCAGGTGAGGGTAGGCCATTTGCCACAGCATATTGATGTAAGACCTGCCCGCATGTATCTGCGCCTTGAAGATGGCATCCAGCGGAGCCAGTATCGCCTGCGAGAGCGACAACATATCCGCACTCCGGTCCTGCTGTTCAGTATCAGTGTTATTCATAGTATAGTTAAAAGAGATACCTAAGGTAATACAAATTTACCTTACCTGTATATGCAGGGGATTAAATAATTGTTTAGAAACTGTCGTTGCTATTACCTCTTATGCATAAAATTGATTCACGATACTTAGCTAAAGGACAGTATGGTTTTAATGCTTCTTCCTGTTATACGCGAGATACTTACTTTCCGATACAGAACTTGGAGAAAATGTAGTCAAGTTTATCCTCTGTGGTTACAACGCCGGTTATCTCTCCCAGGTAATACAGGCACCTTCTTATGTCGGCAGAGAGGAGGTCGCCGGGTAGTCCTGCATCCATTCCGGCTTTAATATCGGCCAGTGAGCGCAGCACTTCCTGCAGTGCGGCATAGTGGCGGGCATTGGTTACTATAGTGCCTTCATGTTGCACCATGCCATCGGTCACCAGTTCATACAGCCTGTCTTTCAGCAGTTGTATATGGTCCCGGTTCTGTGCAGATAGTAGTAGTACGGTTTCACCGGCAGCATGGAGGGCATCAGCAGCCTGTCGGGCATCGGCTATATCTACCTTGTTGCCCACCAGCAGGTGTTTTACCCCTTGTGCCTGTAGTGCTTCAGTCTGTCGCAGCAGTTCTGTTTTCTCATAGTCCGATGCCAGCCATGCCGCTACGTCAAAGAGATACACCACCACATCGGCCTTGTTCATAGCCTCGCGGCTGCGTGCTATGCCTTTCTGTTCTATCACATCGGTAGTATGCTCCCTGATGCCTGCGGTATCTATGAGCCTGAAGCTGATACCGTTTATGTTCAGCAGTTCTTCTATAGTATCGCGTGTGGTCCCCGCTATTTCGCTTACTATAGCACGCTCCTCATTGAGCAGGGCATTGAGCAGGGTGCTTTTTCCGGCATTGGGTTTACCCACAAGTGCCACACTTACCCCGTTCTTGATAGCATTACCCAGGCCAAAGGAGCGCAGCAGTTCACTGGCAGAGAGTTCTATCCCGGCTATCAGCTCATAGAAGCGGCTGCGGTCGGCAAATTCCACATCCTCCTGGCTGAAGTCCAGTTCCAGCTCTATGAGTGCGCTGAACTGAATGAGCTGCTCCCGCATCGCCATCAGGTCGTGACTAAAGCCGCCGCGCAGATGGTGCATGGCCGCCTTGTGTGCACTGGCGGTATCGCTGGCTATCAGGTCGGCCACGGCCTCGGCCTGTGTAAGGTCCAGCCGGCCGGCCATAAATGCCCGCATGGTAAACTCTCCGGCCTGTGCCAGCCGGGCGCCCCGGGCAGTACACAGCAGCAGTACCTGCTGCAGTATGTAGGCGCTGCCGTGGCAGCTTATCTCGGCTATATCCTCGCCCGTATAGCTGCGCGGACCTTTATAGATGCTTACTACCACCTCGTCTATTACGGTATCGCCATCCACTATCCGCCCGAAGTGCAGTGTATGGCTGGCCTGCTGTGTGAGGTCTTTACCGCGGAAGATGCTGTTCACAATACTGATGGCTTCCTTACCGCTCAGGCGGATGATGCCTATGGCGCCTGCCCCGGGTGGGGTGGCAATGGCTGCTATGGTGTCGCTGTTATGATGCACGCAGCAAAGGTACAGGTTGCCGCTGTGTAACACATAGGCTGCCGCGGCATGTAAGGGAAATCAGTAGGCTTTTCGTTACCTTTAAAGCAGTAAAAGCAGGGTAATGAGAGTAGTCATACAGCGTGTGTCCTCAGCCAGCGTCACAATAGATGGGAAGGTACATGCGCAGATAGAGCAGGGATATATGATATTGCTGGGCGTAGAAACGGAAGACACAAAAGAAGATGCAGACTGGCTTACCGACAAGATAGCCCGCCTGCGGGTGATGGGTGATGAGAACGGCCTGATGAACAGAGATATTACTGAGGCCGGGGGAGCAGTGCTGGTAGTGAGTCAGTTTACCCTGCATGCCTCCTATAAAAAAGGGAACCGCCCCTCATTTATAAGAGCCGCCCGCCCTGAGCAGGCCATACCCCTCTACGAATACTTCAATGCACAACTGTCACAGAAGCTGGGACAGCCCGTAGCTACCGGAGTGTTTGGTGCCGATATGAAAGTAGCACTTGTAAATGATGGTCCCGTTACCATTGTTATGGATACAAAAAACAGGGAATAGATATAACTGCTATCTACCAACGACTAAAGACTAAGTACTAAAACAAACAATTGCATAAAAATGAAATTACATACTGTAAATGCCGGGTATTTTAAGCTGGATGGTGGCGCTATGCATGGCGTAGTGCCCAAGTCTATGTGGAATAAAGTAAATCCTGCCGATGACAATAACATGTGCAGCTGGGCTATGCGTTGTCTGCTCATAGAGCATGGCACACGTCTCATACTGGTAGATACCGGTATGGGCACCAAGCAGGACGAGAAATTCTTTAGCCATTATTACCCGCATGGGGAAGATACACTGGAAAAAAGCATAGCTGCCCGTGGTTTTACCCCGGACGATATAACGGACGTCTTCCTCACCCACCTGCATTTCGATCACTGTGGCGGCGCTGTGAAAAGAGAGGACGATAAGCTGGTGCCTGCTTTTCGTAATGCTACCTACTGGAGCAACCGCAGCCACTGGGATAGTGCAGTAGCGCCCAATGAGCGGGAGAAAGCCTCATTTCTGAAAGAGAATATCCTGCCCCTGCAGGAGCGGGCAGAACTGAAGTTTATAGAAGTAGAAGATGGCATGGAGTGGATGCCCGATATAAGGGTACGTTTTGTGAATGGCCATACAGATGCTATGATGCTGCCACAGATACGTTGCAATGGGCGCACCCTCCTGTACTGTGCTGATCTGCTGCCCAGTGCAGCACATATATCGCTGCCATGGGTTATGTCATATGATATGCGCCCACTGGATACACTGGCCGAGAAGAGACGCATATTCAGTGAGGCCGTGGCCAATGACTGGTTACTCTTCTTTGAGCACGACCCTAAGAACGAGTGCGCATCACTGCAGCAGACAGAAAAAGGAGTAAGGATAAAAGAGACAATGACGCTGGAGGCATCCGGTATCAGCCCACGCTGATATTATTCGTCATACTGTATATATACCGGGTTGGCATCCATGGTGTCACCCCGGTATAACATTCTTATCTCTTCAAAGTATAGCTTTACATTGGGGCCGTCAGTGTTGCGTATCACTCGCTTCATAGAGTCTGTCAGGTCTCCGCCTGATACATATACAGGACCATAGAAACCCTTACCGGGGGCTATCATGGAAAACTTATAAGAGGTCACCCTGCAGTTATTTACATCTGCTGTTAACAGGGCATTTTTCAGCACCCTGTAGCGTGTGGTCACTACCGGCAGGGGTTTCCCATTTTTCATTTCTGGTATGGGTAGCAGCCCCAGCCGAATGATGGGTATCCGCATTTTTACATTCTGCCCCATTGCAGGTATGATAGCCCCTGTCAGCAGGGCTATGCATAGCAATGCAGGGATACTATTCAGCGCCTTTCTCATCCTCATTATAATAGTATTTCAGTGGGGGGGAGGTAGCGTCTTTCTCGTGGCAGTTCAGGTGTATGTCCTGCACCAGCAGGGTTATGTTCTTTTTATCTTTCCAGCGCTCTATCGCTCCGCGCTGCATCTCGTTCATGGTATTCCCTATAGCATGAAACGGGCCATAAAATGGCTCTCCGGGTGCCGTTAAAGAGATGGTAAATACAGATACTTTACAGCCGGGCGAGTCTGTAATAAGCATAGGATTGGCAGCAATAAGGTCGTAGGTAGTATTGTATGTAGGTATGTTGGCTATCCATACTTTAGGGGGCGGCAGTACACCATCATTTTCATGCTTCCTGTGTTTCCTGCGCTGTGCATCAGCAGTGGTTATACACAGTAATGCCAGAAGGGAGCAGATTATTGTTCTCATATAGCCCGTTATTTAGCTTGCAATACTAGTAAAGATACGGCGCACCTCTGGCTATGGATGATAAAAAGATGTGAAAGATATTTCAGACATCTTGTATCGTAGCCATTTTTTCTGTTATATACCTACGCTCCGCAGGTTGCTTTACAATGGCTAGCGCCTGCCGGAAACAGTTGATTGCCGTTTTGGGAGCCGAGGCAAGGTGTATCTCTGCCAGCAGGCAGTGATACAGATAGTTGCCCTCCCATTCTTTTATGTACGGCGACAGTCTTATTTGTGCAAGTGTCTGCTCATCGCCATGTACCTGCCGGTATACAGCCATACGGTTAAGGTGTACAATGGCTGTGGGGCTTATGAGTACAAGCATATCATACAGTGCCAGTATGCGCTGCCAGTTTGTATCTGCAAATTTTGTGGCTTTACAGTGTTCATAAGCTATGGCGGCTTCTACATGGTATCGGCTTATGGTGTCTCCTCCTGCCGATTGTTCCAGATTGTGGATGCCCTCTCTTATCAGTTGCTGATCCCATGTGGCTCTGTCCTGGTCCTGCAGCAGTATTACATCTCCGTTATCATCTGTACGGCTGTCAGCCCTGGCCGCATGAAACTGCATCAGCGCCAGCGCTGCAAAGGCTTCCGTTTGTTGTGTATGTTCATTCCTGCATAGCATGCTGCACAGGTATATGGCCTCATTCATTACCTCCCTGCGCATCAGTTCACTGCCATGAGTAGGTGCATAACCCTCGTTGAACAGCAGGTATATGGAGCGCAGCACAGGAGCCGTGTTTACAGATAGTGCAGCAGGAGGCGGAAAGGAAGGACGTATTCTGTTTTGTCTGAAAAACTCACGGGTACGGTACAGGCGTTTGTTTATGGCATCTTCTGTGGTGAGCAGTGCGCGTGCTGTTTCTGCAATGCTGAAGCCGCACAGGGTTTTCAGCATCAGTGTTATCTGACTTTCGGCAGGCAGGTCTTTGTGGCAGCAGGCATACATCATGCGTAGCAGGTCATCTTCCATGGTCAGCTCGTTCCAGTAGCTGTCCATTACAGGCCCCATCGTATAGCCCGACTCCAGCAGCGGTCGCTCCTCATCCGTATGGTCAAAATGTATCTGATGCCTGCCACGTCTCAGCTGGTCTATAGCTTTATTACGGGCGGCTCTGTGCAGCCATGCCGCCGGATTGTCCGGTATACCACGCAGTTTCCATGTTTCCAGTGCCTGTAGCAGGGTGTCCTGTACCACATCTTCGGCCAGCTGCAGATGTGCAGTACCAAATATGCGCACCAGCACAGAAAGCATCTTCCCCGACTCCCGCCGGAAAAGATGCTCTGTAAGCTGGTTTATGTTGCCCGGTTCGGCGTTCATTACTACATATTCATGCTTAGTATTTCACGTACTTCTACAGTGCCGCTGGGTCGCTCCAGTATCGGACAGCCTTTAGCTATCTCTATTGCCTCCTCATATGAGGCTGCTTTGCACTGCAGATAGCCGCCTACTGTTTCCCGGCCATCCATATAAGGGCCATCTGTAACCACTTTGTCAGTACCGGATACTACCTTTCCTGAGTTCTGCAGGGGTTGTGATGGTCCCAGTTTACCTTCGGCAGCCAGGCTACCCATCCACTTTGTCCATTTTTCCATTTCGGCCTGAGCCTCGGCTGGTGATGTTCCCATCCATTCATTGTTTCCGCCTCTGAATAACAAAAGATAATCGTTCATTGTGTTCTGTTTTTGATGATTGAAAAATAAGCATTCATTTTTTGAAATTGTACCCGGCAGTCCCGGCCGCAGTCTGTAAGGTGCATTTCATGGTTATGACGAACGAAAAATCAGAATCAGGACATTCGGGTAGAAATATTTTTCAACTAAATGTGTTCTATCTTTAAACCTTGCGGGAAATATCAGGTCATAGTGTCGTAACCCGGATAGAAATACAGACTTGAATCACACACATACAGATCAGGAGTTGATTGCAGCATTCCGCCACGAGCGTGGCAGAGATGCTGCATTCACTGCGCTGGTTCGTAAGTATCAGGAGCGGCTTTACTGGCATATACGCAGGATGGTAGTGGTGCATGACGATGCTGATGATGTACTGCAGAATGTCTTTATCAAGGTGTGGCGGAATCTGGAAGGATTCAGGGAAGAAGCTAATCTGTACACATGGCTCTACCGGATTGCTACCAATGAGACACTGACATGGATAGAGCTGCAGAAAAAGAATAGTGCAGTGCCTATAGATGGCAATGAAGACTTTTTTGAAAGCAGGCTTACCGCCCAGCGCGAATTTGACCCTAAAAAAATAGAATGGAAATTGCAGCAGGCGATTGCCCGCTTGCCTGAAAAACAGCGGATAGTGTTTAATTTGAGGTATTATGATGAGATGCCTTACGACGAGATGTCTCAGGTGCTGGATACATCTGTAGGCTCATTGAAGGCTTCTTATCATCATGCTGTGAAAAAAGTTGAGGAGTATCTTGCGGGCGGTTAAACCCGTAGTAGTTTTTATAGTCATAATATGTAGTAAAGCATATGGACAACGAAGTAAATAATGAGTTGAGGGGTATGGGGAGTTACCTTCATGAGCACCGGAACAATCCGTTTCAGGTGCCTGAAGGGTATTTTGATAGTTTTAGTGACCGTATTGCAAATGCCGCAGCGCAGCAGAATGATGAGGTCGCAGTAGCTGGTCTGCCGCGTATAGATATACCATGGCAGGTGCCTTCCGGCTATTTTGATAGTTTTCCTGAGCGGGTTAAGGCTCAGGTGCTACTGCAGAAAAAGAAAGGGATTCTTATTTCTTTCACTTCACTGCGCTGGGCTGCTGCAGCAATGCTGGTAGTGATGATTGGGGCGGCGGCATCTTACCGCATCTTTGATGCTCAGATTAAGCCTGCCGCATCTGGCAGTGGCTGGCTGGCATCGGTTAAGGATGAGGATATAGTAGAGTATCTGGGATATGCGGCAAATACCAATGGCAGTGTACAGGGCAATCTGGGAGTACTGGATGTAGGTAATGACGATATTGTGAGCTTTCTGGACGAAACCGGCTGGGACGAAACATTGTACTGATAAGTATTGAATTAAAATAATAGCGAGAATGAGATTCCTTATAGGTTGCCTGTTATTTACATTTCTGTTTGCTACAGTTGCTGTAGGGAAGCAGGGGCGTGGACTGCAGCGCATTCACGCCGCCCGTATCACGTATATTACTGACCGCATTCAGTTGCAGCCGGGTCAGTCGGCCCGCTTTGTGCCGGTATATAATGAGTATGAAAAAGAACTGCGAGGTATCAGAAAAGAATACTACAGAAAGTATAAGATAAAGCTGGGGTCTTCAGAAGATAACCTTATGAGCACACGGCAGCAGATAGAAGAAGACCTGGATTATCAGGAGCGTATTATAGAGCTGAAACGGAAGTATAACGACCGGTTTCTTGCAGTAATATCCCCAGGGCAGCTATCTGAAATGTATGTTGCAGAGCGGGAGTTCAGGCAGATGCTCATAAAGAGGCTGAAGGAAAAAGGAGGCAGGAGTAAATGATTTTTTTGTGTCATTAAACCTGTATGTTGTTTTGTTGTCTTACCAATATCTATCATCAATTACCAATCACCACTAATACACTGAAATTATGCAAAAGCCAAAGTTTATCATTTATGCAGGTACACTGCTGCTTGCCGCTACTGTGACATTTTTTGCTGCCTGCCGTAAGAACGACAACAAAGACACGACAACTACGAAGGAGGATACGGGATACGCATCAGATCAGGCTATGTCTGAAAAGATATTTGATGATGTACAGACACTTGCCGATAAAGGTAATACTACTACAGGTAGCGGTGCTTTTAAAACAAGTTCCTGCGGCACGGTCACACATACAAGCGGTGCATTCACCATTGATTTTGGAACAACAAATTGTCTGTGTGCCGATGGGCGTAACCGCAGGGGCAAAGTTATTGTCACCTATTCAGGCGCATACAGAGACAGTGCAGCTACACATACTATCACGTTTGACAACTATTATCAGAACGATAATAAGGTAGAGGGAACAAAAACCGTGACCAATATGGGTACAAACAGTGCCGGGCAGCAATACTTCAATATTTCTGTAAACGGAACAATTACGAAACCGGACGGCACAGTAATATCAGTAAGCTATAACAGGGTACGTACCTGGATAGCAGGTAGCAGTACCCTGCTTAACTGGACAGATGACGTTTACGAGATTACAGGCGGCGGTACCATTACGCGTCCTTCCGGGGTTATTGATGTGAATATATCTTCCCCTCTGGTAGTGGCGCTTAACTGCAGGCATATAGAGGCCGGTACAATCGTTTATACATTGCCGTCAGGGCTCACCCGCTCGCTCAATTATGGCAATACAGCCATTTGCGACGATGAGGCAATACTTACTTTACCCAGTGGGGCTACATATACGATCACACTCCCATAGTGGAGCAGGGTGTTCAGGTTGAGTTCAGGAGGGCGGATTTTTTTCCGTCCTCTTTTTTTGTATCCTGCTACATTTGTATTGAATACCACACATAGCTTGCACGGAAGTCCGCAACAAATACTGAAGCAGTACTGGGGGTACGATAACTTTCGTCCCCTGCAGCGCGATATTATTGATGCTGTCATGCAGGGGCATGATACTCTGGCCTTATTGCCTACAGGTGGGGGTAAGTCGGTATGCTATCAGGTGCCTGCCCTGGCAATGAAAGGAATGTGCCTTGTTATTTCTCCGCTTATTGCGCTCATGCAGGACCAGGTAAGAAGATTGGAGCAGGTAGGGGTAGATGCAGCCTGCATTCATTCCGGTATGCATTATAATGATGTGGTACGCATGCTCAATGATGCGGCTGATGGTCGTTTTCGCTTACTCTACGTATCCCCTGAGCGTATCCGTACAGAATTGTTTTCAGGCTTTCTGCCCGACATGCAGCTGAATATGGTAGCTGTAGATGAGGCTCATTGCATATCGCAGTGGGGGCATGATTTCCGTCCGGCATACCTGCAGATACCTTTGGTACGGGATGTACATCCTCACATTCCGTTGCTGGCGCTTACAGCTACAGCTACTGAGCGGGTACGTACCGATATCATAGAGCAGGCGGGAATGAAAAAAACACGTACGTTTTCTGCCAGCTTTGCACGCAGCAATATTTTCTATGAGGTTTGCCGTACCGATAATAAGCCGGCAGATGTGGTGAATAGTCTGAAAGCAGGCTGCAGCATCGTTTATTGTCGCAGCCGCAGACTTACAGAAACTGTTGGTGCCTCTCTGGTGCATCAGGGTATCGCTACGTCGGTATATCATGCAGGAATGCAGAAAGATGCGCGCGACGAGGCACAGCAGCAATGGATGGATGGTACTACTAAGGTGATGGTAGCTACTACTGCCTTTGGTATGGGAATAGATAAACCCGATGTTCGCCAGGTAGTGCATTACGATGCGCCGGAACATCTGGAGGCATACTATCAGGAGGCTGGCCGCGCCGGTCGTGACGGGCTGCCCTCACAGGCTACGCTATTCTATAATACCCCTGACATCAGAAAGCTGGAGGCAAGTACTGAGTTGCAATACCCTCCTGAGGAGTATCTGCGCAGGGTATATCAGGCCGTGGTGGATTATCTGCAGATACCTGTTACTGCACAGCCCGACAGATATTATGATTTTGACCTTCAGGAGTTCTGTACCCGTTTTGGCCTGGAAGCAGCACAGGCTATCTATGCACTACGGCTACTGGATCGGGAAGGGTTATGGACTATGACAGAGTCGGTTTACCATCCGGCTACAGTACGCTTTATTACAGATCGTTATACACTGGATGCACTGGAGCATGCTCACCCCACACTATCTTATATATCTGTAGGCATCCTGCGTATGTATAGTGGTGTTTTCAGCCACCCTGTGCGTATAAGGGAGACTGCTGTGGCGCGGCAGTTGCGCCTGTCGCGCGATGAGGTAGTGCGGGCATTGCTGCAGATGCATGATATGGAGCTGCTGGAATATAACCGTCCCGGTGAAGGACCGCAATTATTCTTTCATCATTACAGGGTAGATAGTCGTCATCTGCATATTGACATGAGACGTATAGCTATGCTGCGCAAACAGCATGAGGAGCGTACTGCGGCTATGATTGGGTTCCTGTACAATACAGAAGTATGCAGGGAAAGACTGATACTGGAATATTTCGGGCAGCAGCCTCAGGGCGATTGCGGGCACTGTGATATATGCAGAAATAAGGAGAAGCGAAGCGTAAAAGGGGAAGATATACAGGCTATGGTATTATCTGTTTTTAAAGCTACGCCCCTTATTACCGTCAATGCCCTTCTGGCCCTTCACGACCCTCATATTAAGAATGATATTCTGGATATGGTACGTATACTGGCCGATAAGGGTGTGCTGAAGGTAGAGGGTTCCGTTATACGTATGGCGGGCACTGCCGGTTAATGTTATACCGTAGCATACTATAACGTATCATCTTCCGTTTGGGTTTTATACATTTGAACACTTATGAGCGAAAAGGTTCGTTTTGCAATAGTAGGATATGGGAATATCGGCAGCAGGCATGCTATACAGATAGCGGCCAACCCTGCTGCTGAGCTGGTAGCGGTATGTGATGTACGTAGAGATATATCACTGCCGGAAAATGTGCCCTATTACGCTGATTTGGAAGCGATGCTGGCCGGTGGGGCAGCAGATGTACTCTGTGTATGCACGCCCAACTATCTGCATGAAGCACATACTATAGCAGGCTTAAATGCCGGTATGCATACTGTGGTAGAAAAGCCTATGGCGCTTAGTGCCGATGAATGTACCCGTATGATGGCTGCTGCCGACGCTAATGACCGTATCATTTTTGCTGTAAAGCAAAACCGCTATAATCCACCTGTGCAGGAGGTGAAAAAACTGATGGCATCAGGGGCACTGGGGCAGATTTATATGATACAGGTAAACTGTTTCTGGAACCGTGGTGATGCCTATTATGCGGGTAGCAACTGGCGGGGCAGCAAGGTGCGTGATGGTGGTTGTCTGTTTACCCAGTTCAGTCATTTTGTAGATATACTATACTATCTCAATGGCCCTGTAACAGATGCCAGAGGTAGCGTGCATAACTATGCACATAAGCATAATACGGAGGTGGAGGATACCGGTAGTTTTGTAATGAGTGCAGCCAATGGTGCTACTATCACATTCAGCTTTACTACGTGTGCCTATCAGCGCAATATGGAAGGCTCTATTACTGTTTTTGCAGAAAGGGGTACCGTAAAAATTGGCGGGCAATATCTGAATACAATAGAATACCAGCAGCTGGCCGATGGCGAACTACCCCCTGTGAATATATCTGCCAAGTCAAATGATTATGGTCTGTATCAGGGGTCAATGAGCAATCATGACAAGGTTATTCAAAATGTGGTGGATGTATTGCATCACGGGCATCAGGTAATGACCAGTGCCGAGGAGGGTAGAGAAGTGGTACGCATCATAGAGATGATGTATGCCGGGGTTTAGACTATGGTTTATCTCCTTCTATAATAGTTGACAGAACGGTGGCTGGTATCATATCAGCCACCGTTTTTCTTGTATCAGGTTAATCCAGTATTGCACATTCAAAACCCTGTTCGCATAGTATAGCTGCTACCTCGTTGTGCGGTATTACAGGGCCCACTATACGCAGTACACGGTCACAGTCTTCCAGGTCAAAACTCACCCTTTCGGGGGAAAGATGTAGCGTAAGCAGCTGTGTTATTGCCACAGCCTGTATATACGTGTTCACATTGGTTTTGAAAACTGCTATCATATGTCTGTTATTGGCGGCTTTTATCAAAGCTCACCATCCAGCTGATACCAAATTTATCAGTAAACATACCGAAGTAAGCTCCCCAGAAGCTATCTGCCATGGGCATATTTATCTTCCCGTCCTTACTAAGTCCGGTAAAGAGTCTGTCGGCCTCATCGGCGCTTGCTGCGGCTATCGATATACTGAAATTGTTACCAAAAACAGCGCTGCCGAAAGCATCCGGCATATCGCAGCCCATGAGTATGGTTTCAGCGCTTATGGGGAGTGAGATATGTATCAGTTTATCAGGGCTGGACTGCGGTGTGTCCGGTATATTCTTCGGTACCTGACCATAGGTCATTACAGTCGCATATTCACCACCGAATACCGATTTGTAGAAATCAAATGCTTCCTGGCAATTGCCGTTGAATGTGAGGTAGGGACTTAACTGTGCCATAGCTTTTACGTTTTGGAGTTGGGCAGTCATTGCTTATTCTTAGCCTTGACTATGTATGAATTTATATGCAAAAATATGCTGTGTAAATGGCTTGTATGAGGTATGAATACGACAAAAAGTAAGGGTGTATACGACAGTTTTTCTAATTTTGATTTTACTATGATGCATGTATCAGTGCTTGTTCCCGAAACGGCTGTCCCCCAGGCTATTGTCGACCCCCGGTATATGTTTACGGCAGTGAACGGATTTTTGTCCGGGGCTGGCAGGGAACCTTTTTTTGATGTAAAGCTGGTAGGTCTTACCCGTGAGGTAAAACTTAATGATGGTACTATTACAGTCAATACAGATGCGCTTATCTCTGAAGTATCCCATACCGACCTTATTATTGTCCCAGCAGTAAGTGGAGATATAGATGAGGCGCTGCAGAAAAATGAGGCCTTTATTCCGTGGATTATTGCACAGTATAATGCCGGGGCAGAAGTAGCCAGTCTGTGCATAGGTGCCTTTCTGCTGGCAGCCACAGGACTGCTCAGTGGTAAGACCTGCTCTACCCACTGGTTACATGCGCCGCTTTTCAGGGAAATGTTTCCTGATGTGCAGCTGGTAGATGAAAAGATTATTACCGAGAACGGGCGTCTTTATTCCAGCGGCGGTGCCAACTCATACTGGAATCTGTTACTGCATCTGGTGGAGAAATATACAAACAGGGAAATGGCCATACTGGCATCCAAGTATTTTGTCATTGAGACAATGCGTAACAATCAGTCTCCCTTTATCATTTTCCGTTCACAGAAGGGACATAAGGACGATACGATACGTCGCGCACAGGAATATATAGAACAGCACTACATGGAAAGGATTACCGTAGAGCATCTGGCTGATGTGCTGGCTACAGGTCGTCGCAGTCTGGAGCGTAGGTTTAAGGCTGCTACCACCAATACTGTTACTGAATACATTCAGCGGGTAAAGATAGAAGCCGCCAAGAAAAGCTTTGAGACAAAGAGAGATAATATCAATGAGGTTATGTACTCCGTAGGCTATACTGACCCCAAGGCTTTCCGCTCTGTATTCCGAAGGGTTACCGGCCTTTCTCCTGTAGAGTACAGGAATAAATATCTGCGCTCTGCATAAAAGAAAAGGTTACCTGAATGGTAACCTTTTCTGAATAAAAGCTATTCACGTATTACTACTGCTGCACTACAAGGCGCTGCTGAAGTTTTTTACCGTTTATATCTGTAAAGAGTATGGTATATACACCTGTACTCATTCCCTGCAGGCTTATTTCTGTATGGGTGCTGTTGCATGGCTGGCTTTTCACAATGCGGCCTAAAGCATCAATGATGTGTATCTGTCCTGCCACGTTTGTCATGCCGGAAAGGTCCACATTTACCACGCCGTTGGCAGGGTTGGGGTATGCTTCAATGCCGGTATTGCTGGCTGCAATATCAGTTACGCCCGTAGGTGTGCTGGTATAGAAGTACTGTGTGAATTTGCAACCGAAGTCATGAGCAAATGTTCCTGAGTACACATAACCGTTCATAGGTATATTGTTGGTAATGTTCGTCAGCTTTCTTACAAAGAAGCTACCAGCATTAACACCCATTCCTGGGTTCTGGTTATATACCCACCAGCTAAGGCCGTCGCAGCCTTCATCAGTAAGCTCCAGACGGTAACAGCCTGTAGGCAGTACTACCGTATCGGTATAGGTAGTGTTGATAGTAGCATCTACACGCTCACGTACTACATTATTGTCAGCATCGTATATCTTCCAGTAAGTTTCGCTTTTACCGCTGCTGGCAGTCTGGTTATTGGGTCTGAACACAACTTTGAACTGACCATCCCATTTAGGGGAAGGCATAAATTCACTCGTCATTACATCGTTAGTTGTGTCAGCATCTGTGCTGCCATTCACGGTTTTTATTTTGGCTACAAAGGTGCTGGTTGTTGTATTGCCTGCCAGTCCCTGCAGGTTTATCAGGTCAGGTAAGGCTATTTCCTGTGTTTCCTGTGCATTCAGTATGCCCGACCATGTGTAGCTCTGCATCGCAGAGTCTTTTATCCCGTATTCTATTGTCATCAGTGTTATCTGATTTCTGCCACGGTTTTTTACAGTTATCATAGGGGAGCCACAGGTAGGGTTTGCCCTGAAGTGGTTTTCATTATTGGTAGGCGATACTATATCTTCTATTCCTGCATCTACCAGCTTGTTATATTCACCATAGTAGATAACATGAGCCTCGGTAGTATAGCTACCCAGGCCACCGCCCGAACTTGTATAAGGGTCAAAATATAATCTCAGGTTGTATGTACTGCTGCTGCCGATGCCGGGCAGTGAATGCCAGTTTGAATTCACAATGGCACCTGGACACCAGTTGGCACGGTCATATAGCCATGTACCTGATTGTGGGTACAGTTCATTCTCTCCGCAGTTATCGCGCCATACCGCTTTGGTTGCTACCGGGCTGCTGTTCACAAGTACATGATAGTTGGTACTCATAAACTCACAGCAGCCGCTGTTGTCACTGCCATGTCCCGTTATGAGAAACTTCAGTGCGGCACTCTGTGTACCACTGGGGGCAGTTTCTGTTACTGCGGGGAATTTAGTATTGATGTTTGTACCGCCACCATAGCTGTAGCTGCCGTGCCATGGACGGCTTATACCCTTCACGTTACGGTCTGGTGTACCCTCTATAAATGCAAACTTAATGTTGCCGGTAAAGCCGCCCGAATAGCCGGAATAAAGTATTCTCATCGTACCAGGACCCTGTAGCTTTTCGGCATAGTCTGTAACGTCATATACATAGCGCTGTGTCCATGTGGCTGGTGTACGGGGAGCGCCGGAGTTGGCATATGGAGTGATGAGTCGTCCCAGCTCCAGCGTATCGCCGCCCGGTGTCATCAGGTATGTGAGGAAAGTATAATCCCAGTCGCCACAGTAGGTGGGAGAACCTGGGCACACATATTTGCCCACTGTTACTATCATGTATATATTACGGTACGTACCTCCGGTAGGGAAGGTTACCGTAGAGTCGTAATTGCCATACCAGGACAGGGTGTCCATATTGGCATTTACCCATGTAGTGTCTCCTGTGGCAGCCTGGCTGTTCAGGCTTACCCCAGCCAGAGCAAGCAGAGCAAGTAAGTGTTTCTTCATCTTATATATGTTTTCTGTTATTAACAAAGGTAATGCCCATTGTTATAGTATTGAAACATTTCTGTTAATGTACGGCTGTTTTATATAAATAACGAATGATTATGCTGTGATGGTAAAAAAACAAGGGTAGCAACTTATTTACCAGTACCTTTGCAGATTCAAATAAAAAAATTATATCATGCCTGGCTTTACAGTCGCTATTGTTGGTAGGCCCAATGTAGGAAAATCTACGCTGTTCAACAGATTACTGGAACAGCGAAAGGCTATAGTTGATGATCAGAGTGGTGTTACCCGCGACCGTCAGTATGGTGTTGCCGAATGGACCGGAAAGGTATTTAACGTAATTGATACAGGTGGTTTTGTATCAAGGTCTGAAGATGTCTTTGAAAAAGAGATTCGTAAGCAGGTACATATTGCTGTCGATGAGGCCGATCTCATTCTGTTTGTTTGCGATACCATTACCGGAATCACTAATCAGGACGAAGATATGGCCGATGTGCTGCGTCGTTCTTCCAAGCCGGTATTGCTGGTAGTAAACAAAGTAGATAACGGAGAGCGGGCTCTACAGGCTACTGAATTTTATTCTCTGGGTTTTGACAATACCTTTTTCCTGTCTTCTATTTCAGGGTCCGGTACCGGTGAGCTGCTGGACGAGGTAGTAAAACATATAGAAGAAGATATTCCGGTTGAGGTTACTGATAAGGATGGAAATCCATTGGCTAAGTTCGCCATCATAGGCCAGCCTAATGCCGGTAAGTCTACACTGCTCAATGCACTGGTTAATCAGGAGCGTACCATCGTTTCTGATATTGCCGGTACCACGCGCGATACCATACATACGCACTACAAGCTGTTTGGTAAAGAGTTTGTACTTATAGATACAGCCGGTATCCGCAAGAAGAAAAACGTACATGAAGATCTGGAGTTTTACTCAGTTATCCGTGCCATCAAGGCTATGGATGAGTCAGACGTTTGTATGCTGCTGGTAGATGCACAGCAGGGACTTACAGCACAGGATATCAGCATATTCAGCCTCGCTACGCGCAAGGGTAAGGGCATTGTAGTGCTGGTAAATAAGTGGGACCTTGTAGAAAAGGCCACCAACACTGCCCGTGATTATGAGAAGGATATGAAGCAGCGTCTGGCGCCGTTTACTGATGTTCCTGTAATATTTGTTTCTGCTAAGGATAAGACCCGCATCTTCCAGGCAATGGAGAAGGCCCTGGAGGTATATGATAATCGCTCCCGCCGCATACCTACATCGCAGCTTAATGAGATAATGCTGAAGGAAATAGAGCAGTTCTCTCCAGGTATGACCCGTGGTTATAATATCAAAATAAAGTTTGTACAGCAGGTGCCCACAGCCGTGCCTTCATTTGCTTTCTTTGCTAACTACCCTGATGCAGTAAAAGATAGTTACCGTAATTATCTTGAGAATAAGATACGGGAGCATTTCAACTTTAGTGGTGTGCCTGTACGTATCTTTATAAGAAAGAAATAGCAGGGAGCTAAAGGGATAATCTTTCAAATCTGACAAAAGGGAAGTATCGTGAGATCGAAGACATTAAAGAGCAATAAGGTAAACATCATCACGCTTGGCTGCTCCAAGAATATGGTAGACAGTGAGAATTTCGGCGGCCAGCTTAGTGCCAATGGCATTGATGTAGTGCATGAAAACCGGAAGCTGGACCACAACATAGTGGTAGTGAATACCTGTGGCTTTATAGATAAGGCCAAAGAAGAAAGCGTCAATACCATACTGGACCAGGTAGAGCTGAAACGCCGGGGCAAGCTGGATAAAGTATATGTAACCGGATGCCTCAGTGAACGCTACCGTGAAAACCTGCTGCAGGAAATACCAGAGGTAGACGCATGGTTTGGCACTATGGAGTTGCCACTGATGCTGAAAGAATTTAATGCCGACTTCCGCTCTGAGCTGGTGGGCGAGCGCCTGCTGAGCACACCAAAGCACTATGCCTACCTGAAGATATCAGAAGGCTGCAATCGTACCTGCTCATTCTGCGCCATACCACTTATGCGTGGCGGTCATGTGTCCAAGACAATAGAAGAGGTAGTAGCTGAGGCAAAGCGGCTGGTAAGCATGGGGGTTAAAGAAATCATGCTTATAGCGCAGGAGCTTACTTACTATGGTCTGGACATCTATAAAAAACGTGCCCTGTCCGATCTGCTCAAACATCTTTCTGATGTGGAAGGTTTGCACTGGATACGACTACACTATGCCTACCCTTCAAAGTTCCCGATGGATGTACTGGATGTAATGCGCGAGCGCGATAACATCTGCAACTATCTGGATATGCCGCTTCAGCATATTTCAGACAATATGCTGAAGGCCATGAAACGGCAGATAACCCGCCGTGAGATAACTGACCTTATAGCTGGCATACGTGACCGCGTGCCTGGCATTTGCATACGCACCACACTCATAGCTGGCTTCCCTGGCGAAACCCGTGATGATGTGGAAGACCTGAAACTGTTTCTGGAAGAAAGCCGTCTGGACCGTGTAGGTATCTTCACCTACTCGCACGAGGAGAATACCAGCGCCTATGAGCTGCAGGATACCCTCACTGCAGAGGAAAAGGAAGCCCGCGCACAGGAAATCATGGAGGTACAGCAGGAGATATCCTACGAAAAGAATCAGGAGAAGATAGGCAATGTGTACAAGGTGATGGTAGATAAGAAAGAAGCGGGTCGTTATCTGGCACGTACCGAGTTCGATAGTGTAGAGGTAGATAATGAAGTTGTGATACACAGTAAGAAGCAATTGCCTATAGGCGACTTTGTCAACGTACGTATCACAAAGGCATTTGATTACGATCTTGAGGGGGAAGTAGTGTAATAGTTAATAATCATAACAGGTTGTAGTCTTAACATTACCGGGACGCCGCTTCAAGCCTTGCAGCAAACGCTTCCGGAGTTTCTGCTATTCTGAATATTACTGCACATCCATCATAGTCCTGGGCGTTTATATACACCATAGTGCGGGGCATATCTGCTTCAGTTACTGTGGTGGTATTGTTCATAGCACGTTGCACATCCTTCATTATTTGCGGGTCCATCCCGTGAAAGAATGCTATTGATGCTATATTTACATAGTACGTCTCATTGTCTTTTTCTACAGGTGCGTTTCTGATGGTAATGAATCCCTTCATGATTATTTTCTTTAGTTGATTGCTTCGTCAGTAGTTAGGAGTAGGGGCGCCGCTATTGGTGTACGACGCCCCGTTTGTTTATAGGCCCCCGTCTTTATTTATTCTATTACTATGGTGCGTTTAGCTGAAGTATGAGCGCTGAAATATCCCAGTGCACCCCCTTCCATATTTGTTTCAGGATTGGCAGGCGTGGCACTCTGTGCTATCCCAGGTGTATTCTGGCTCAGGCTATACAGGTATTTGTACATGCCATGACTGATGCATTGCATCTCTACCGTTACGCTGTCTCCTGTTTTTAGCTTGTCTTCATCATCGCCCGCCGGGTATCGCAGGGGGAGTGTTATTCTGTTTCCATTGGTACGTTCATCATTTCTTATGAAGATATTATCTTCTCTTACTCCATTCCTGTACTGTACAAACCGGTATTGGTTAGTAGCATTTGCCGGATCCCTGAACACCACATTCACCAGCTTGCGCTCATCCCCGAATGTATTGTCTATGGCTGTAAAAAGACTGTCTGGTGCTACAGGGTAGGGCATGGAAGATACTGCCGTAAACTGCTGCCCTGCCGCTGATACAGATAGTGTGTAGGTATGTCCGGGTACTCCTGTCAGTGATGGGGCTTCATACACACCTGCTGCTGTTTCTGTGAATGTAGTTGTGTTTCCTGCCTCGTCTGTTATGCTCACAGTAGCGCCACTTATACCTTCGTAGTCGTTTGTGTTATCTACAGCCTGTGTTTTGCTTACTACTACTATTGCACTTCCAGGCTGGTCGGTCAGTATGGCTTCCACCACAGGGCTTATTGCTGCAGCATCGGGTTTTATATCCAGTACTTTCTCACAGGATGCCAGTAATGACATCAGTGCTATAGAGCATATTGTTATCAGTGTCCTGTTCATCTGTTTAGAATTTAAAGTTGTAGGTAATGGATGGTATGTATTTGAATAGTGCAGTCTGCACCACTTCTGTTTTTCCGGGCTCTGTTTCGCTGTCGCGGAAATCTATCACATAAGCGTTTTCTCTGCCATACAGGTTATATACACCCATCATCAGCTCGTGCAGTTTGCGTTCTCCCCGGGCTATGGTCCATGTAGCGCCTATGTCCAGTCGGTGATAGTTGGGCATGCGGTACCCGTTTCTGCTGCTGTAATAGTACACCGTACGCCCATCTACACGGTATTTTCCTGTAGGAAAGGTGATGGCATCTCCGGTATAGTATATCCAGTTGGCAGAGAAGCTCCATTTTTTATTCAGCTCGTACATACCTACCACAGCTATGTCATGCGTACGGTCCTGTCGGGCGTTGTACCAGTTATTGTCATTAATGCCATCTATCTTTCGCTCGGTTTTAGAAAGGGTATAGCTTACCCATCCGGTAAAAGCGCCCACTTTTTTCTTTATCAGAAATTCCACTCCGTACGCTCTTCCTATGCCGTACAGCAGTTGTGCATCTATCGGCGTACTGCTGCTGAATACGTTAGCACCGTTACGATAGTCTATCTGGTTCTGCATCGTCTTATAGTAGGTTTCTACCGTAAGCTCATAGTTGCCTCCCATCAGGTCTTTATAGTAGCCTACAGACACCTGGTCCGATATTTCTGGTTTTATATTGTTGGTACTCGCTACCCATTTATCTGTAGGGTTTGATGATGTGGAGTTGGATATCAGATGCAGGTACTGCGCATTCCTTACATAGGAGCCCTTCAGCGATGCACTCTCGGTAAGTGTATAGCTCACTGCCAGGCGTGGCTCTGGGTTTATGTAGGTCTTTACTACCTCCCCACTGCCATAGCTCATAGTATCAGTTACAGTGCCGGCGCTGTCTATGTTGTAAAAGTCACCACCGCCCAGTATGCTGAATGCCGAAAGGCGCAGGCCATAGGTTACAGACAGGCGGGATGAAGCTTTCCACGTATTGGTTGCAAACAGCGCATTCTCCCATGAGTATCGTTTCTGTAGTATCAGGTCATTCACCGCCGACTCGTCCGATGCTGTTATTTCGCCGGGCCTGATAGTATGATAGGTGCTGCTTATGCCCATCTTCACACTGTTTCTGCTGTTAGGATACCAGCTCAGGTCTTCTTTTATGTTGTAATCCCTTATCTGTGAGAAGATGTTGAAGTTATTACCGCCGTTTTGTATTGTTATCTTATAGTCATAGTTGCTGTAGATGAATGAGGTGTTGGAAAACAGTTTGCTGTTGAATATATGGTTCCACCTTGCAGTGCCGGTACTGTTGCCCCATGCCAGCCCGAATGTTTCACCCACCCCCAGTTTATCCCTGCCGAAATAGCCCGATACAAACAGCCTGTCTTTTTTGCCCAGTGTATAGTTCATCTTGGCATTCAGATCGTAGAAGTACAGCGTATTGTTATTCAGTTGCGGGTCGTCCGACAGTTTCAGAAACATGTCGGCATAGGTTCTTCTCCCGCTTATCAGAAAAGATGATTTGTCTTTCTGTATAGGGCCCTCTACATTCAGCCGGGAAGAGATAAGACCCAACCCGCCACTTACATTGTAGGTCTTGTTGTTGCCATCATTCATGCGTACGTCCATTACAGAAGATAGCCGCCCGCCATACTGTGCAGGCATGCCCGATTTGTAGATGGTTACATCTTTTATGGCATCAGAGTTGAAGGTAGAAAAGAAGCCCAGCAGATGCGATGCATTATACACAGTAGCCTCATCCAGTTGTATCAGATTCTGGTCGCCCGATCCGCCACGTACATAAAAGCCGCTGTTACCATCTCCTGCCGATTTTACACCTGGTAGCAGTTGCGCCACTTTAATGATGTCTTTTTCTCCCAGCAGTACAGGTATGGTTTTTATATCACTTACCGATAGTTTTTCAATACCGGTCTGTGGGTTGCTTAGATCTCTTTTTTGAGTTCTGGTAGATACTACCACCTCTTTCAGTTCTTTTGCCTCTCTGCCCAGCTCTACGTTTATAGTAGTGTCATGGGTTAGCGTCAGTGTTAGTGCATATTGCTGCATACCCATAGCGCTTACAGCTATATTGTGTGTGCCGCTGGCCAGTGTCAGTGAGTAGAAGCCATATTCATTACTTACTGTGCCTGCGCTGCCATCTGCCAGTTTTACTACGGCTCCCGGTATGGTTTCGCCCGATGTGGCAGAGGTTACACTTCCGCTTATAGTGTATTGTTGTCCCCACATACATACAGGTAGCAGCAGGGTAAGGAGTGTTATTGCGATTCTCATTTTGGTTTTAGGTTTTCAGGTTATTAGCGCATACGTTGCTGTCTCATTTTCGCTGCCATTTCTTCCTGTATTTTCAGGTACTTATTGTATTGTGTTTCTGTAAGCACCTTTTTCATTTCTGCATTCTTCTGGTCGCGGTTTGTTCTTATGGTGCTCATCTTTTTCATCCGGCCTTCATCGGCATTGGCTACCGCTTCGTTTTTCTGTGCATACTTCAGGTTAATGTCAGCCACCTGTTTGTACTGCTCATCAGTAAGTGTCAGTTCCTGTTTCATTCGCTCCGTTTGTTTTCCGGCTCTTTCTTCAGGTAGTGCCCGTCCGGTATGCTGTGCACTTGCTGCCGATGTTGCTGCCAGCCATAGGAAAAAGGTACAGGCGTAGTGCTCAAAGTGTTGTTTTTTCATGATTTGCTTTACTGTTTATAGTGCGAAGATGAGGTGCTGACAGGACACATTTTATGTGTTCCGGCTAAGATGGACAACAAAAGCCCTCTGATGGACAATCCGCAGGGTAAACAGTCAGCCGGTTCAGCTCTGGCCCCACCATTTCAGAAAGTCGGCTGTGCGTATCTTACTGATGACAATATGCTCAGGTGCGGTTATGGATAGCTTCACCAGCAGGCGCCTGTTAAAGTAATGCTCGGCCATCTGTATAGCTTTTCTGCTGATGATGAATTGCCTGTTTGCCCGGAAGAAGGCATCACTGTCCAGTTGCTTTTCCATATCATCCAGTGTGCCGCTTATGCGGTACACGCTTCCGTTATGGCAGTGTATTGCCAGGCCCTCGTTGCCCAGATATATAAATGCAATGTCGCTGGTGCTTACAGGTATTATTTTGTCAGACTCATGTACCAGCAGGGTGCTTTTGTGCTGTCGCTCCATACCCGATAGCAGTGCTGCTATTTTATCGGTATAGCTGCGTGTATCCTGTGTTACGTGTGCTTTTATTTTCAGGTACTTATCTACAGCCTGTTTCAGCCTGCTCTCATCTATAGGTTTTAGCAGGTAGTCTATTCCGTTGGTATCAAATGCTTTGATGGCATATTCATCATATGCAGTACAGAAGATGATGGGGGTGTTTATCTGCACATTGGAGAATATATCAAAACTCAGTCCGTCTGCCAGTTGTATGTCTGACACAATAAGGTCAGGAGCTTCGTTTTGCTCCAGCCATTTTATACCACCTTTTACAGTAGGTACTATGTCGGCTATCGTCACCTCGGCCGATATGGTTTCCAGCAGTTTCTGCAGCTCTCTTGCAGTCTTTATCTCGTCTTCTATTATCAGTATGTTCATGCGGGAATGAGTGGTATTCTTACTACAAATGAGTCATGGTTAATGTCTGTCTCCATGCTTCTCTGACACAGTAGCCGGTACCGTTCGCGAATGTTATGCAGGCCTGTACCTGTCTGTTCTGCTACAGATAGTCTCCTGTTCAGGTTATTGGCTACTTCCAGCATATCATTTTTCCAGCGTATGTCTATTGTCAGTGGTTCCTCTACCGATACTATGTTATGTTTTATAGCATTCTCTATCAGTATCTGTAATGCCAGCGGTGGTAGTTTATGGTGCAGTGCTGCCTCTGGTATTTCTTTATTGATGAGTAGTGCATTTTCATACCGTTCTTTCAGTATTGCCAGGTAAGACTCTGTAAATTCCATCTCATCTTTCAGCGTAGCCATGCTGTTATCATTATAGCTCAGCAGGTACCGGTACACATGGGATAGCTGCACTATATACTGTCGTGCATCCGGTGCATCTGTCATCGTTTTCAGCGTGTTCAGAGAGTTGAATAGAAAGTGGGGACTTACCTGCTGTTTCAGCAGGCTTAACCGTGCTTCCAGGTTTTCTTTTTTCAGTTGCTGAATTTCCGTTTTGGCCCGCTGCACATGTTGTGTCATAGCAAAGTAGTAGATGACAAAATATTGGAACGAGCCTACTACTATCCCCCTTATGCCCGGTAGGAATAAGAGTCTGCGCCTTGCCAGTACAAGGTCTTCTGCCATGTATGAGTCAGGGGCTATAATGCTGTAAAGTGTTTCATGTGCATAGGATAGTATTACCGCTATTATCACACCGGTAATACCCCGCAGCCATTGCCGCTGTAAACTTTCTCTACCGGTACTGCCAGTCTGATGCACTATCTGCAGTGCTATCCATGATAGCGTAAGATACAGGAAGGTGAGTGCTGCAAAAGAGAAGAATCCCACGGCAGGCTGGTCGCCTATGCGTATAAGGCGCCTCAGGGAAAGCACAAGTGTCAGGAGTACTGATAGTATAATGCCGGGCAGGAGCTGATATTTCTTCATATTTATTCGGAATATAAAGTTATACCAGTTGTGCCACTACCGTATACCAGACGCGGCAGGATGGACAAAATAGCGGCTGAAATGGAATTTGTGACAGCTGGAATATCTGAGCTTTTCCTCACCTTTGCATACAAATGCTCAGACATACAGGGCAGCGCAGGAGTTTTTTACATGATTTGCGGCTGGCAGTTTTGCTTAGCCTTAGTGCTGGTTTTATCAATGCTGCTGGTTTTATTGCTTTTCAGTTACTCACTACAAATGTTACGGGTCACGCAGCTTTACTGGCTGTGAATATTGCACAGGGCGATTATGCACTGGTGCAGACGGCTGCACTTTGGTTATTGTTATTTCTTGCAGGTGCTTTCTCCTCCGGCCTTATTATTGCACGGGTAGGCAGGGACCGTACTGCAGCATATGTTATTCCCATACTCATAATTATGGCGGTGGTACTGGCAGTAGCCCTATTGGGTGCATCTGTACGGGAGCATGTATTGTACACCCGCTATATGGCTGGTGCATTGCTCTATGCTATGGGTATGCAGAATGCGCTGGTATCTGTTATCTCCGGTGCAGTAGTGCGTACTACACACCTCACCGGTATGTTTACTGATTTAGGTATAGACCTTTCGGCTATGGTTTCTGGCGGTGAGCGGTCGCAGCTACGTCAGAGTATTCTGCTGCGCGTCACTATCATTCTTTCTTTCCTGTCCGGTGGGGTAGCTGGCAGCTTGTTGTTTATGAGCTGGCAGTTCAGTGCCTTTTTTGTGCCTGCAGCCATTTTGCTGGCAGCACTGTTTTACGATTATTTCCGCATCCGGCTTGTTCGTGCCGTACGCAGGCATCAGCAGTAGCAGGTAGTTCCGGTTGTTGTATATCCGGTATCATCTCATATCGTTGTACTTTTATCATTAAAATACAAGTATGTCAGTAACTAATGAGCGCGAGCTTACGGGTATGGAACGGGTAAGTGATGTAGTGGCCTGTACGCTTAGAGAAATGATGGAGTATGCACGTCCCGGCATGACCACAAAAGAGCTGGATGATTTCGGTGGGCAATTGCTGGCAAAATTTGGTGCCCGTTCTGCGCCGTATCTCACATACCGTTTTCCGGGGCATACCTGCATCAGCATACGTAATGAGTTTTGCCATGGTATCCCTTCTGCCCGTAAGGTGCTGGAGGAGGGCGATTTAATTAACATTGATGTGTCTGCAGAGTTGGGTGGTTTCTGGGCCGATAATGGAGCATCATTTGTTCTGGGACCTGACATTCACGGTCATGGCCGTTTGGTCAGTGCTTCTGAGCGCATTCTCGGCATGGCACTGGCTGCCATTACTGATGGGGTGCGCATTGCAGATGTAGGTGGAATAATGGAGGCCGAGGCTAAACGCAGTGGCTTTAAAGTGGTACGTAACCTTACAGGGCATGGGGTAGGCCGTAGCCTGCATGAAGAGCCTTCAGAAATAGCTAACTACCGCGATGTGTTTAATCGTCGCCGGTTCAGGAAAAACTCTGTTGTCGCCGTAGAGACTTTTATTGCTACCGATTCTTCTATTGCCGTCACGCTGCGTGATGGCTGGACTATGGTAGGGAACAAAGGTGGTTATATGGCACAGCATGAGCATACTGTTATGGTTACAGAGGCCGGGCCGCTTATTCTTACGCATAAGAACGGCGTTTGTGCCTGATGTGTCACTGTTTACAGGTATTACCATTGTTTTGTAATATCCGGTATCTTTATTGTGCATTTTTATTTTATCTGATTTCATCCCTCGCTTATGCTGAAACAATTACTTTTTTCCTGCTTGTTCGCCTCTGCTACAGTTGTTGCTTACGGGCAGCAGGCTACACTATCAGCGCATACCCGCCTGTACCTACATCAGGTAGCGCAGCATCCCGGCGACTTCGTACCGCTGGACGGATTTGTGTACAAGAGCATAGCTGGTCAGCCTTTTGTCAGTACGCTTATTAAGGTTAATGGTACTGTCAGTGAGTCGGCACTCTCAGCTTTGGGAGCGCATGTAGGTACAAAAGCCGGTGCTGTTTGGACGGTGCAGGTGCCTTATGGTAATGTGGAGGCGTTGAGTCATGTTGCAGGTATATCACACATAGATATGGACCTCCCTGTCATACCATGCCTTGATAATGCACGCAAGACCACAAAGGCCGACTCTGCCCAGCTTGGCATAGGGCTGCCCTTACCTATGACGGGTAAGAATGTGGTAGTCGGTATTATTGATGCCGGTTTTGATTATGATCACCCTACGCTATACGATACTACACATACACAGTACAGAGTGCGTCGTGTATGGGCACAGAAAAACACAGGCACACCACCCATAGGCTACACCTATGGCAGAGAGTTTACAGACCCTTATGTAATGAGGGCATGGGGCTATGATACCGGTATCACTACACATGGTACGCATGTGGCAGGCATTGCAGCCGGGTCAGGGTATGGCAGTGCGGGAAATAGCCGTTACCGTGGTATGGCTTATGAAAGCGATCTGGTATTTGTAGGCATTATGCCGGCTCCCGGTCAGTGGGCTGCCGGTGGCTCTACCGATATACTGGATGGTATGAACTATATATACAACTACGCGGCATCGGTATACAAACCATGTATTGTAAATCTCAGCTGGGGTAGTAGCATAGGGCCACATGATGGTCATTCCTTATTCAGTCAGGCATGCGATGCCCTCACCGGTCCCGGACGTATTTTTGCTGCCAGTGCCGGGAATAATGGTGGTGATACCATACACTTGCAGAAGACTTTTACAGTAGCAGATAATTCTGTAAGCACCTTTGTTACTTTCTCTGATCAGCTCGATTCTGCCAATCAGAAAACATGGATAGATGTATGGGGTGATACCGCTCAGTCATTCTGCCTTTCACTGAAGCTGTATAATGGCATTGCTCTGGTAGATTCCACTATTCCTATCTGTATAGCCGATACTCTGCAGAACTATGTACTCACAGGGTCTGATGCTCACCCTCTTTATGTTACCATCAGCATGACGGCCAATGAGTACAACGGCAAGCCGCATGCATTTGTTTCGCTGCATAGTCTTTCGTCCGATAATATCTGTCTCACTGCTACCGGTACATCAGGCACCATACACATGTGGGAGGGTTATATTCACCCGCCTGTAGGCTATTATGGGGCATTAAAAAAGCTGGGATATCCCTGGGCCGTATCGGGCGATACGAAAGCCACTGTATCTGATATCAGTGCCAGTTATTCTGCCATCAGTGTAGGTGCTTATGTAAGTAAAGCATCATTTCGCAACATCGGTGGTGTAAATCTGAGTTATCCGGGTGCTGTTAATGGGCGTATTGCACCCTTCTCCAGTCTGGGACCTCTGCCCGATGGACGCACAAAACCTGATATTACAGGGCCGGGTATGGCGCTGGCCTCGGCCATCAGCTCTTATGATACCTCTTATGCTGTAGGTGGCGATAACCGTATTGCAGTTATCAGCGAGTCGTCTATGGGCGGGCGTACTTATCCCTATGCCATGGCGGCAGGCACATCTATGTCTTCGCCTGCTACCTCTGGCATTATAGCCATGCTGCTGCAGATGGATGCTACCCTTACCCCCGACTCCGTAAAGAGCATTCTGAGGCTTACAGCTATTACAGATGCCAATACCGGCACCATACCTGCTGCTGGTAGCAATACATGGGGGTATGGTAAGGTGAATGCATACAAGGCCCTGAGGCATATGGCCGCTCAGGTATCTGTAAAGAATGAAATCAGTGACGATATTACTGATTGCCTGGTATATCCCAATCCGTCAGATGGGAACTATACAATACTTTTCCATAATACCGGCAGGTACAAAAGCGCCGATATACAGGTGCTTGATGTAACAGGTAAAGTAGTGTACAGCACAGCACATGCATTAGGCGATAATTACACCCAAATTCAGGTAACACTGCCGGCATTACCACATGGCGTCTATTTTACATGCATTACCTGTGGTGGTAAGTCCAACGTAATTCGCACATTATTAAATCGTTAGGCTTCTTTATTATCTTCAGGCGGCAGACACCATTGGTTTTTGCCGCTTTTCATTTATAACAAAACTATTGCAATTGCACAGATTATAGATTAATTTAACAGTCGTAAATTCGCTGACTTTTTTAAAAAATAGTGATTCCCTTAATATTTATTTCGGCGAATTTTTAATAACTTTCAGTTAAATTATTTTCTCTATGAACGCAGTAGGAAGCAGTGCAAAGGTGAACCTTAAAAAGGAGCTACAGCGGTATTTTGGCTTCGATAATTTCAAGGGAGAGCAGGAAAAGATTATCAAAAGCATCCTTTCAGGGAAAGATACATTTGTTATTATGCCTACGGGTGGCGGTAAGTCTATGTGCTACCAGCTACCTGCACTGCTGAGTGATGGCGTAGCCATTATTGTTTCTCCGCTAATCGCACTGATGAAAAATCAGGTCGATTTGATTCGTGGATACAGTGCCAGTGATAATATCGCTCACTTTCTTAACTCTACGCTTAGTAAGGCACAGCAGAAGAAAGTAAAGACCGATCTTACTGAAGGCCGTACCAAGATGCTCTACGTAGCGCCTGAAACACTCACCAAGCAGGAGAATATCGCTTTCTTTTCTGACCTCAATATTTCTTTTGTAGCCGTAGACGAAGCGCACTGTATCTCAGAATGGGGACACGACTTCAGGCCTGAATACCGCAAGCTGCGCGACATGATAGATATGATAAGCCCTGAGCTGCCTATCATTGCCCTTACAGCTACAGCTACTCCTAAGGTTCAGGACGATATTGTAAAGAACCTCACCCTCAGAGAGCCCAACATTTTTGTTGACTCTTTCAACAGGGCAAATCTGTACTACGAAATCGTTCCCAAAACCTCGAAGGAACAGACGCTGAAGAGCATTGTGCGCTTCATCAATACTATGAAGGGTAAGAGCGGTATCATTTATACCCTCAACCGTAAGACAACCGAGGAACTGGCTCAGACACTCCAGGCCAATGGTATCAGTGCGGTAGCTTATCATGCCGGGCTGGATGCACAGGTTCGCTCCGGCCGTCAGGACCAGTTCCTGCTGGAAAAGGTAGATGTCATTGTTGCTACTATCGCATTCGGCATGGGTATAGATAAGCCCGATGTACGTTTTGTAATACACTACAACATTCCTAAGTCGCTGGAAAACTATTATCAGGAAACCGGCCGTGCCGGTCGTGATGGTATGGAAGGTAAATGTCTTCTGTATTACTCTCACAAGGACGTGCAGAAGCTGGAACACCTCATGCGCGATAAGCCCCTCAGCGAGCGCGAAATGGGCGCACAGCTCATATCAGAGACACTGGCTTATGTAGAAAGTGGTGTGTGCCGTCGTAAGCTGCTGCTGCACTACTTTGGCGAGGAGTATAAAGGCGATAACTGTGGTAATTGCGACAACTGTAAGAATCCTAAAGAGAAGCTGGAGGTTAAAGACAGCATCAAGATTACACTGGATGCTATCAAAGAACTGGAGCAGCGCTTTGGTATAGAATATGTGGTCAATGTAATACTGGGCAAGGCCAACCCGCAGATAAACACTTTCCGTCACAACAAGCTCAAATCTTTTGGAGCCGGCCTTGTTATGGAAATGGATGCCAACTTCTGGAATTCACTCATTCGTCAGATGATGCTGGAAGGACTTATCCGAAAGGATATTGAGGAGTATGGCCTGCTGAAGATTACAGAGAAAGGGCAGAAATTCCATAAGAAGCCTTACTCTATTATGGTAGCGCTCAATCATAAGTATGAAGAGGCCACAGGTGATGATGATGAGGTAGCTGCCGGCAGCGGTGGTCCTGCTACTACCGATCCTGTCCTTTTCGAAATGCTGAAGGATATGCGTAAGCAGGTAGCCCGTGAAAAGAACCTGCCGCCATTTGTCATCTTCCTCGAAAACTCTCTGGAAGACATGGCTACCAACTATCCTACCTCTCTGCCAGAGCTGGAGAAGATACAGGGGGTAAGTAAAGGTAAGGCGCTGCGTTATGGTAAGAAATTCGTAGAGCTCATTGCAAAGTATGTGGAAGATAACGACATCGTGAAGCCCGACGATTTTGTGATGAAGAGTGTGGTGAATAAGAGTGGTATGAAGGTGTTCATTATCCAGAATATTGATAAGAAAATACCACTGGAAACCATCGCGAAGAACAAAGGCCTGTCCCTGCCCGATTTGCTGGTAGAGATGGAAACCATCGTCGCCAGTGGTACCAGACTCAATCTTGACTACTGCCTGGAGCAGGAGCTGGATGAAAACGAGCAGGAAGACATCTTCGATTACTTCCGCAGCGCTCAGGACGATGATATGGAAAGCGCATGGGAAGAATTCCGGGATCGTGATGTAAGCATCGAGCATCTGAAGATGATGCGTATCAAGTTCATGAGCGAGTACGCTAACTAACAATATTACTTTTGCACAGGCCGGACTCCCTCATAGGATTCCGGCCTGTTACATTCATAAAATACCATGGTCAATAAACCAGTCTGGGAATCACTCACAAAGGAATTAAACGCTGCCGGCGCTACGCTGGTAGCCGTTTCCAAAACCAAACCCGCATCCGATATTCAGGAACTGTACAATCTTGGTCAGCGCCATTTTGGAGAAAACTACGTGCAGGAGTTGGTTACAAAGCAGGAGCAGCTTCCTGCTGATATCTGCTGGCATTATATGGGTCACCTGCAGTCCAATAAGGTAAAGTACATAGCTCCGTTTGTACACCTCATTCATGCTGTGGATAGCTATAAGCTGCTGGTAGAAATCAATAAGCAGGCCGAAAAGAACGGACGTGTCATAGACGTACTGTTACAGATGCACATTGCCGATGAGGAAACCAAGTTTGGCATGGAGGAGGCAGAGATATTCGGCCTTCTGGAGCATTATACAGCACAGCAGGATGCTATGCAGCATGTACGTATCTGTGGCCTCATGGGTATGGCTTCCAATACTGATGATGAAGCGAAGATAAGAAGCGAGTTTGCCCGCCTCTGTAACTTCTTTACCCACCTTGCCGACACAACTTTTTTCGCAAAACCATACTTCGCCATAAAGTCCATAGGTATGAGCAGCGATTATGGTCTGGCCCTTGCCGCTGGCGGCAATATGGTACGTATTGGCAGTATGTTGTTTGGCAGCCGTTAAACGGCGCGTAGCAGCACATTGGCAGTAGCTACTACTCCTTCTTCTCTGCCTATAAAGCTCAGTTCTTCGGTAGTGGTTGCCTTTATAGATACGTCGTCCATACGCACATTCAGTATGTCTGCTATAGTACGCCGCATATCGTCCACGTACTTTCGTATTTTAGGTGCCTGTAGCAGCAGCGTGCTGTCTATATTCACCACGGCATACCCCTTACGGCGTATCAGTTCATAGGTTTTCTGCAGCAGTATCTTACTGTCTATGCCTTTGTATTGTGCATCAGTGTCCGGGAAGTGTAGCCCTATATCTCCCATACTCAGCGCACCCAGTAGCGCATCGCATATAGCATGCAGCAGTACATCCGCATCAGAGTGTCCCAGCGCTCCCTTTGTATGGGGTATCAGTACGCCACCCAGCCAGAACTCCCGGCCCTCTACCAGTTTATGAAAATCAGTTCCCTGTCCTATGCGATACATCTTATCCTTTATGGTTTTATAAATTCTATAGTTGTTTTCAGTTTCTGAGATGTGGTCATTACCACCTCATACTTTCCTGCAGGCAGGGCTGCCATGTTTACGGTAAACTTATGTTCGCCCTCATCCTCGTGTTTATTTGTCTGCACACTGGCTACCTCTTTTTCAGCCTGGTCATACATCTTTATGGTTACCCGCTGGCTATCCACCAGCTCATAGTTCATTACCATATTTTTCACAGCAGGGTAGGGGTACACAAGCCGTTGTTTGTTACGGTCTGCCATATCTATTATGCCCAGGTCATTATCCTGCAGAAAGGCTTTCAGATATACCATTGTCTCTATAGCACCCGGCACTGTCATTTCACTTACAGCATATACCTTACTATCCAGTGGCGATACTGCAATGGTATTGGCTGCCGTGTGTGCTCCCGGCTGCACCGTCTGCACACTTAAGCCTTTGGCACTGCCAAAGCCCCACAGACTATCAGGCACACCGCCATCAGTTATTCTCAGTACAAACTGCCCCGCGGCCTTTCCTCCCTCTTTCATTTTTCCTGCACCCGATATGATGATGGTCCCCTCACTGGTCAGTGCCACATCGTCCAGCCGGTCAGTGCCTGTTATCTGCAGCTGCAGCAAACCTTTATTCCCGAATGTGGTATCTGCTTTCCCGTCTTTGTAATAGCGCAGTATAAATACACCCTGCCCTTTATCCTTTGTAGCTGTAGTACCTGCTATCAGTATTTTCTCATCGCTTGTCTGCAGCATTCTGTGGGGTACTATACTACCTCCTGTACTTTCCTTTACAGTCAGTATCCCATTATCGCCCCACGAATAGTCCCTGCCCCCGTCCGTATTATAGCGCACCAGTAGCAGGCGGCAGGTATCATCAGTTATGTTGTAGCCACATACTACTATGCGTCCGTCCCATTGTGCTACAGCAGCCGTCACCTTACTGTTTCCCGGCATGTCGCTGTCTACCCGTACACCTTTCGTGCCAAAGCTGGTATCTCTGGCTCCATTATAGATGTGTCGTATAAGAAAAAAGCGGGCTTCACCACTGGCATAGCAGGTGCCTGCCGTTATTATTTTCTCATCAGGTAGCACACATATTGCGTCCGTCTGGCTGGAGTCGGCTACAATAGTCTGCACCATACCTTCAAAGTCTTTATCCGGGTCGCCCTTCTTGTCCAGCCTCACAAGCGTTGCCGCGCGCTTACCGTCTCTTTTGCAGTGTCCTGCCACCAGCACTCTGTTCCATTTGTCCAGCACAGCGGTCTGTGTGCGGCACTGTCCCGGAGGACCAAACGCCGCTTTCGATGTTCTTATCCCGTTGTAGGCGTCGTCCTTATCTCCGTTGGCAAACAATCTGTCAGAATAGAAATTACCACCCGTCGCTGTGAAAAATATCATGCGGCTGTCTGGCTGGCGCAGCACACTGGCAGTACTGCTGGTATCCATACCACGAAGCAGTGCTTTACCCGGCATCTGTGCCCTGGCCACACCTGATAGTGTGCCTATTACCATCCCGGTTATGCAACATTTTATTTTCATTCCGCTCATAGCCATTTCTTTCCGTCAGTTATCGGTTTTGTCTGTAGCATCTTCCCACCACAGTATATCCAGTGCATTTACATCTATAGCATCCTGTGCCAGATTACAGTATTGTTCTGGTATCCATGCATATAGCTTGCTGTTGCGCAGGCATATCCATGTATCTACCGGGGGCAGGTCCAGCTCATCAATAAATCCCTCCGATTCTGCCTCCGAGGCTCCATCTGGTAAAGCCTCACTGTAGTTGCATACCAGCACTTTCCCCTTATGGATTGTGTCTGTTATTTCCTTTACCACTCCCTGCTTTATCTGTAGTTGCTGTAGCCATATAGTGGCTATAGTCGTTTCGGTTACATCCCGGTTACGCCATTTTACATGCCCTCTCTCTTTGTAGATGCATCCATCCGGTTCATATCCGGATGTTATGGTCCACCAGGTATCTCCCGTAGCAGAGCGTAGTACTGCAGCAGCAGACTGATAGCCCCGTTCTGCAATCTGTATAGCACAGTATTCCTGTGTCAGTTGCAGCAGTTGGTCAAAGGTCAGTATGTCATCGTTTGCGTCCACTACAGGTTCAGTCCATATTTATCTCCGGTTGCAATAGCCTCATCGTAGCCTGCATCTGCATGGCGTATCACACCCATTGCCGGGTCGTTATGCAGTACACGGCGCAGGCGCTCTTCCGCATCCTGTGTGCCGTCTGCCACTATTACCATACCGGCATGCAGGCTGTAGCCCATACCCACACCACCACCGTGGTGAAACGATACCCAGCTGGCACCGCCTGCGGTATTGATGAGCGCATTCAGTATGGGCCAGTCAGCCACAGCATCGCTACCGTCTTTCATTGCCTCCGTCTCCCTGTTGGGCGATGCTACACTACCTGTATCCAGGTGGTCGCGGCCTATCACGATTGGTGCTTTTACGTTACCGGTACGTACCAGCTCGTTAAACAGGAGTCCGGCTTTTTCACGGTCGCCCATACCCAGCCAGCATATACGTGCCGGCAGTCCCTGAAATGCTATACGCTCTCTGGCCATGGTCAGCCAGCGGTGCAGTCCCTTATTTTCAGGGAATAGCTCCATCAGTGCCTTGTCAGTTGTATAAATATCTTCGGGGTCGCCACTCAGTGCCACCCAGCGGAAAGGTCCTTTACCCTCGCAGAACAGTGGGCGTATATATGCTGGCACAAAACCCGGGAAACGGAAGGCATCCGCCACCCCACGTTTATCATGTGCCTGACCACGCAGGTTGTTTCCGTAGTCAAATGTGATAGCACCCCTGTCCATCAGCGTCAGCATCTGGCGCACATGGTGCGCCATAGTGTCCAGAGAGCGGCTTTCATATTCTGCGGGATTAGCTTCACGCAGCACATTGGCCTCTGCCACACTCATATGCTCAGGATAGTACCCTATCAGGGCATCGTGTGCCGATGTCTGGTCCGTCAGTGTATCCGGTGTTACGTTACGGTCTATCAGTCGCTGCAGCAGGTCCACCACATTACAGCATACGCCTATAGACAGGCGTTCACCCTTTGCTTTGGCTTCCAGCGCCCAGTCTATACCCTCATCTATGTTGCTGGTCCACTTATCCAGGTAGCGGGTTTCTATACGCTTCAGTATGCGCCATTCTTCCACTTCTGCAGCCAGGCATACACCCTCATTCATGGTTATGGCCAGTGGCTGAGCACCACCCATACCGCCCAGGCCTGCTGTTACATTCAGCGTGCCTTTCAGGGTGCCGCCATAGTGTTTGTCGGCCAGGCTCATATAGGTTTCATAGGTACCCTGCACTATCCCCTGCGACCCTATATATATCCAGCTTCCCGCCGTCATCTGTCCATACATCATCAGGCCCTTTGCATCCAGCTCACGAAAGTGCTCCCATGTAGCCCATTTACCCACCAGATTACTGTTGGCTATCAGCACGCGTGGCGCATCCTTGTGCGAGCGCAGCACACCTACCGGTTTGCCGCTCTGCACCATCAGGGTTTCATCCTCATTCAGGTTGCGCAGGCATTCCAGTATCTTGTCAAAGGCAGGCCAGTTACGTGCAGCCTTTCCTATACCACCATACACTACCAGGTCTTCAGGGCGTTCTGCTACTTCCGGGTCCAGATTGTTCTGTATCATCCGGTAGGCAGCTTCTGTTACCCAGTTCTTACAGTTCAGCTCCGCACCCTTTGGTGCCCTTATCACACGATGTTGTGTATCCATATATGCGTATTTCTGTTTTCTTGTTTCGGTCTTCAAAAATAAGCCATAATTCGGCTACATCTGTATTTTATTGCATGCCGCCACTCATGCTGGCATTATTTTTGCGCTTTATCCGGTAAATACATACTCATGAAAAATATCCGCACTTTATCCCTGTTCCTTCTTTTCCTTTCCTGTTTTAGTTGCAGGAAAAACGAAGATGCACGTATCATAACAGACCCTCCTCCTCCGGCCACAGCCACATCAGGTATGGGAGGCGTGCGCAACTGGCATCGTAGTCATTACTATTATGCATGGGGCATACATTTTCCGACTACAATATCTGAATCATGGACATTGCCCGATACTACTTTTGCACTCACTGTAGTAGATGATACTACTATCATGATTGGTACAAAACAATACGTGCTGGATACTATTGATGTTACTGCCGGTGTTCGATATTTCGGGAGCGCTTTATTCTACTATTACTACTACTCCGGGAATGGCATCGCATATTTTTATGAGCAGGATAGTCTTGTATGGTGTTATGGTACATACCATCATACAAGTGACTTTATACAGCAGCAGGATTTATGCTATTCATTCTGATAGAGTTTGTAGCTATCGGGATAATGTAGTTTCGGTATTAAGCGTGTAAGTGAAGTGCATATTGCTGTATCTTACACCATACAGCACTCATACATTATGCACTATCACCCACCGCACACCGTCCTTCGTCCCCGTCGTTACATACGCAGTATAGATGTATTGTATGATGGTGGTGCCGATGGTTTTTCTCTCGCCATGATTGATTGGGAGGGAACGCCACACATAGGCATTCGCTGGAATGTAGCCCACAAAGAGCATTCCGATGAGCGCAAGCGCACCGGGCTGGATATGTGCCACGGCTCACCGGCTCCCGATGGCCGTCCGTCATGGTTCATTCTGCCACGGGAGCTGTTTCACCCATCCTTGTTCCATGCAGATAGTGAGCAGTTTATAAAAGTGGTGGCAGAGTGGCATGCACGTCCTACCCAGTGATTTCTATTATTTTGGCATTATTATTGTGCTGTAAACACCGAAACTATATACCTATGTACAAGATATCCCTCTTGCTGCTATCGTTATTCCTCGTTATCAGCTGTAGAAAAAATGAGCCTGTATTGCCACCCTCACCACCCGCTGCTGCGGCTCCCGTAGCTGATATGGGCGGTACCCGTCTCTGGCACAGAAGCTATTATGATTATCATCAGTATCATACAGATACAGTACCGGTTACCATATCCTATACCTATCCCGATACCTCATTTGCGTTAACGATAGTAAATGATACTACGGTGCTGCTGAAAGGTAAAAACTATGTCTATGACCGTACCGATACAGCTCGCCGAGCCCGTTTCTTTGGCACCATATACACAGCATATGAGTACAATGCAGGTGAAGGTGTCGCCTACTTTTATGAGCGGGACAGCCTTGTCTGGCTGTTCCGTATAGATACCCGTTATGGTCGGATTCTTGAAACATGGCATACAGATTAATGGAGTAACAAAGTAGTTACTCCATTATGCATATTATTACGCACCGTTATCACCGTGTGATGGTATCCTAATCTTTCAGAAAGCCGAACTTCCCTGCATTATAGTCTGCTATGGCCTGGTGTATTTCATCTTCTGTATTCATTACAAAAGGTCCGTAGCTCACATAAGGCTCATTCAGTGGCTGGCCGCTCAGCACCAGCAGTACCGTGTTTTTGTGAGCTTTGATGTGTATATCGCCCGCCTCATTCTTTAGCTGCACATAGTGGTTTTCAGGAGCCTCGTGTCCGTTTATGTTTACACCACCATCCACTATCAGTATACCGGTATTGAAGTTGCCCGGCACCTCAAAGCGGAAGTCGGCTCCTGCATTCAGGTGCATGTCATACATATGTACGGGGGAGAAGGTACTGGCTATGCCTTTTACACCCTTATACTCGCCGGCCACCACATATACTGTGCCCATGTTGCCCGGCAGGTGTACGGTAGGCTTTTCCGTATGCACTATACTCTGGTATTTTGCCGGGGTCATTTTATGCGCTTTGGGCAGGTTTATCCATAACTGCAGCATTTCAAATGCGCCACCTGTTTTGGTATATGTCTGTTCATGGTACTCTTTATGCAGCACCCCGCCTCCGGCTGTCATCCATTGTATATCTCCCGGTTTTATAATACCATGGTTACCCTTGCTGTCATGATGTTCTACCGCCCCTTTGTAGGCAAATGTGATGGTCTCTATACCCCGGTGCGGATGCACACCCACACCCCGCGATATTTCAGAGGGCGGATAGCTTACCTCGGCATTGAAGTCCAGCAGAAAGAAAGGACTCATTCGCTCCTCAAAGCCGCGCCCGTTAGGGAAGAAGTTCATTACTTTGAATCCATTACCCACCATATGGGTATTGGTGGGGGAGAGTACACCCTCCACGCCTCTGTATCCTGCTGTGCTTACCGCAGCGGCTGCCCGTATAGGCGATGTAAATGCCGACTGTACCCAGGCCAGTGCGCTGGCAAATACTCCCTTGCGTATGAATTCTTTTCTTTCCATGGTTGCAGTTATTTATATGATCAAAGTTAATAGCTATTGTAATTGCATGTATATACTTCTATCAATGGTTCTATTTGTTTGCTTTATAGTATTTCTGGTTTATTCATACATATGGCGTACGGCCTGCAATAGAAGCATTTCCTGTATCCACTGGAAAATATTTTTGTAAATCTTTTTTTAAAAAAATCTATGTAGTGACAATATTTCTATGTCAGGATATTGTTGTAGTTTTACATCTTGCATTGAGACCATGATTAAGCACTTTTTTGCTTGTGTTTCAGTGATATATGCATATGGATAACATTGTTATTTTTGGGGCGGGATTGCATGCCAATAGTTGCATCGACATTGTAGAGAAAGAAGGCCGATATAAGATTGTCGGAATACTCGATTCATATGCCGATGTTGGTTCTGTGCGCTATGGATATGAGATTATTGGCAGGCAGGAGCAACTTCCCGAACTGATTAAGGCATACAATATTCAGGGAGGACTTATCTGTGTTGGCGACAACTATGGCCGGCAGATAGTGAGAGATGCTATATTGTCGCTTGTTCCTGATTTTGTATTTGTAAATGCCATACATCCATGGGCTAGTATTGGACGCAATGTCATAATCGGTACGGGGGCAGTAATCATGGCAAGGGTCGTTATTAATGCCGATTGTGTAGTGGAGGACTTCTGTATACTTAATACCGGTGCTCAGTTAGAGCACAATGGCATCTTACGTGAGTTCGCACATTTATCCGCAGGTGTTGTAACAGGTGGTAAGGTCGATATTGGAAAATACGCTCTGATTGCTCCCGGTGCCGTCGTTGCCGACCGTGTCACAATAGGTGAGAATACCGTAGTAGGTTTGGGTGCATTGGTATTAAAAGACCTGCCAGATAATGTAGTTGCTTACGGTAGCCCTGCAAAAGCTGTTCGTACCCGCCTCCCCGGCGAGAAGGTGCTGAAGTCTATGTAGCACAGCCGTTCCATCGTTTTTCTGCTCATTTGTTCCTTTTGTCCTTATTGTCATGCAGTATCACGGTGCTGCCACATTAAATGTACCACTGTATATAATACCATCAGTACCTGTGTAGCTGAAAGAACCTGCTATGTCTGGCGATGTGGATGTAAGTGTAATAGTTCCTGTGGTTGATGTTATCCTTGTACTGCCATTCTGGTAGAGGGCTCCGGTTTCCCCAATCATGGTTATAACACCTGTGGCGCCGGTATACGGATTCAGATGCAGCGTTATATTGCGTCCGCTTGCATCTTCACCCCATATCTCTGCTTTGGCTCCTGTAGCCCCTGCTGCTCCCGTTTCACTGCCAGCTGCCGAAAATGTACCTACAGTACTGGATGAGGCAGAGAAATAATGTGCCGATGTTGTTTTGGCAGCAGTATCTTTTTTACATCCGGTCATACCGGAAAATAGAACAAAAGCCAGAATCGGAAGGATGATGTGCTTTTTCATATCTGTATATCAGGTGTTTGTCAATATAACAGACGGGTATTATTTACCCTTCGTTTGAATGTCGGATATTTCATATTGAATATATGTGTGGTGTAATGCCAACACGTATTTAGGTCTGCCGGAATACGGGTCTACGTTTTTTTATGATATGCGCCATACAGGGATATCATATTTCTATTATTTGGTGCTTTTTATGGGTTGTGGCAAATTGCATGTAGGTATTCGGTTATTTCCGTATTCGTATGTCTTTTGCAGCACCCGGCATCATGTATACCACATATTTACTGCTTTCCTAAGTCGTATATATCAGCAATATGGTTTGTGGGAGTTGTGTCATATGGTAAAAAACACGCGAGCAATTTTTGTAACCTTTTTGTGAAGTTTTGTATTGTTGGTGGTTGTTCTGTTTGTTGATTATCAGTAGTTTATGTGGTTTGGTGTCATGGTGCAAATAAAACTTCCCACTCTGGTAAAATTGAAAAATTGGTGAGTTCTGTTTATAGCTCTCCTGTTGTTATCTGGCCGCAGAAATGCGCCTTCTCATGCTTGTAGCACCGCTGCCACCGCCAGGATTGAGAGGGTCAGGTTTTGAATTAGCTTACAGGCCACTTTTTCACATTCTCACATTATCCATACCTTTGCAACAGATATTTATTCCAGCCTTTTTAGTGTCGGGCATGTATTGTCCGGCTATTAACCTTCGACCACCATATCGGGTTTATACAGGACACTATGGGGTTTGTAACAGGTTAAATACATAATTAAAAAAATGACATTTAATGATCTGGGCCTTATAGAGCCCATTCTCGGCGCATTGGAGACAGAGGGATACAAAACACCTACTCCTATTCAGCAGCAGGCCATACCTATAGTATTACAGCAGCGCGATGTACTAGGCTGTGCACAGACGGGTACCGGTAAGACCGCAGCATTTGCTATACCTATATTACAGTTGCTCACACAGGTACATGCCGAGCGGGTTCATCACCGTATCAAAGTACTGGTACTTACGCCCACACGTGAGCTGGCAATACAGATAGCCGATAGCTTTGCTGCATATGGTCGCAATCTGAAATTGCGTAGTATGGTTGTTTTCGGAGGCGTTTCCCAGGTGCCTCAGGTACAGGAGCTCAGGCGGGGAGTAGATATACTCATTGCTACTCCGGGCCGCTTGCTCGATCTTATGCAGCAGGGTTATATTTCTATTTCAGACCTCAGCATTTTTGTGCTGGACGAGGCCGACCGTATGCTGGATATGGGATTCATTCACGATGTGAAAAAGGTAATTGCAAAATTACCTGCAAAGCGCCAGACGCTATTCTTCAGTGCTACCATGCCACCTGAGATACAGAACCTGGCCAATACCATCCTTACCCGGCCAGAGCGTATTGAGGTAACTCCTGTATCCTCTACGGCCGATACTATTACGCAGTCTGTTTACTTCGTAGATAAACCCAATAAGCGGCACCTGCTTAAGCATGTATTGCAGGATGAGTCTATAAAACGTGTGTTGGTATTTACCCGTACCAAGCATGGTGCAGACCGCGTGGCAAAAGATCTTACCCGTTCTGGCATAAAGGCCGAGGCGATACATGGCGATAAGTCGCAGAATGCCCGTCAGCGTGCTCTGGGTAATTTTAAAGACCATAAAATACGGGCGCTCATTGCTACTGATATTGCAGCACGGGGCATTGATGTAGATGACCTTACGCACGTTATCAACTTTGAGATACCTGAGGTGCCGGAGACATATGTACACCGCATTGGTCGTACGGGAAGGGCAGGTGCCAGTGGCACAGCTATCTCTTTCTGCGATGCTGAAGAGCGTGCCGATCTGAAGAATATTATCAAACTAATAGGTCGTCAGATACCTGTAGTGGAGGAGCACCCTTTCCCACTGGGTTCGGCACCAGTGCCGGAAACGCCTCCACAACCTGTGCAGCAGCAGCGTGGGCGTAATAATGGTCATCAGAAGGGGGCACAACCACAGCATAAAAAAACACAGCATAAAGACCGTAATAGTGGGCAGGGAGATGCCCGCCCGCAAGCTGAAAAGCAACAGCAGCAAAAGCCGGCAGCTCAGCCACAGCAGGCTCCTGAAGCAAGGCCGGCACAGCCGTCTGTTCATACCGCACAGCAGCAGGCCAAAAGACATAATAACGAGACCCGGAAAGAACAGCACCAGCAGAAACGTCATAACAGGCATCATGCTGAAAAAACAGAGCAGCAACCGGTTAAGAATAGACCTCCACAGGAGCGCAAAGACAATACGCCCAAACAGACTGAGTCACCCCAGCGTCCATTCCGGCTCGATCTGGATGATGTTGACTTATCCTGGTAAGGTGATATTTACCGGTATTTGAATGTTACTTCTGTAGCGCCAAAACCGTATTTACCGCTCCACTCGTTTTTGTAGCGGGCTACTTCAGGTGTTACTTTTAGTATGGCATGTACCTCGTCGCGTAGTTTGCCCTTGCCCAGTCCATGTATTACTATCATACGTTCCTGATGGTGTACTATGGCCAGGTGCAGGTATCGCTCCAGGGTATCCAGCTGTATCTTTATTATCTCCGCGTTCGATAGTCCGCGCCAGTTACTGCGCAATTGCTCTATGTGGAGGTCCACAAGCTGTTTGGGTGGTTCTGTCTGCAGGTTTTGCGCTGGTGTAGGCAGTGGCTGTATTTTTATAGGTGGCGGCACAAAAGGTTCTTCCTTTTCAGGCTCTTTCAGTTCATTGGCCAGCATATAGCTGAATGATGATTCTTTACCGGCCATGATAGCAGTAATATGCTCAAACAGTTTTGCCGGTTTTATACGCAGCACCCCTCCTGCCTCTTTGTTGTCTGGTCCCTTCAGGCTCCAGTTCAGCCGGGGCTGGTCGTTCATATCACCATAGGGAATGCTGTGCAGGTATAAGTTACCAAAACTGTGCAGCATCCCTTCGTGCCGGAAGAGGGAGCGGTCCACTATACGGGCATCATAGGTGAATTTTACATTCACAGGTAGCTCATTTATCAGGAACACTTTTATATGGCTTACCACATCCTCCATATCCTCCGTCCTGAACTCAGGGATAAAGGAAAGGTAAGCCCCTGTAGCCATTCTTTTAGCGTTGGGAGGTAGTTTCTCTACCGGTAGCTGTTCTGGTATAAATGCTTTACGCTGCGTTGGGGCCTTTTGTGTAAACCATTTCAGATAAGGGTGGTCCATCTCCTCCATATACACGGGGAATATGGTACCGTTCACATCTACCTCGGCCATTTGTTTATTGATTACAGCTACTACACGGCCTTCCTCGCCGGTACGCTTCAGCACCACTTTATCACCTGGAGAAAACTTCATAATGTTATTATTTATTTCCGGTCACACTTTGAATGAAGTCAACCATTTTTCTTACCGCTTTACCTCTGTGGCTGATGCTGTTTTTTACTTCCGGCGGCAGCTCAGCAAATGTTTGCTGGTAGCCTTCCGGCGCAAATATCGGGTCATAGCCAAAACCACCTGTACCATGTTTTTCTCTCAGTATTGTACCATCACATTTCCCTTCAAAGTAGTTCATTTCTCCATCCCATATCAGGCATATCACAGCTTTGTAGTAGGCGCTTCTGTCTTCAGCATCTTTCATGTTGCTCAGTACCAGTTGCAGGTTGGCTTCATCGTCTCTGCTGCCACTATAGTGGGCGCTGTCCACGCCGGGCTTGCCTTCCAGGTAGCTCACGCATATACCGCTGTCATCTGCCAGTACATTCAGCCCGGTGTATTTGTGTATTGTTTCTGCCTTTATCAGTGCATTCTCTTCAAAGGTCTGAAACGGTTCGGGTATCTCTTGTGTAAAGCCCACATCGCTCAGCGAGAGTAACTCCACATTGGTTATCATCTGTCGCAACTCGTTTATTTTCCCTTTGTTGTTTGATGCTATTACCAGCCTGTGTTCACTCGTATCCATACTTCAAAAGTACAGACTAATGCAGATAGGTTTGTACTTTTGTTCTCTCCTTACCGTCTGTCTATGGCCAGTGTTACCCTTTTATCCGATCTTGGATTGCAGGATGCCTCAGCAGGCATCGTTAAGGGTATTCTGTACAGTACAGTGCCACATGTGCATATAGCAGACATTACGCATGAGGTGGCTCCGTTCAGTGTTTCACAGGCTGCATACATTCTGGGCAGTGCATATGATAGCTTTCTTAAGGGTACCATACACCTCGTTCTTACCGATGTATTTTATACCAGTGGGGCAGTAATGTTACTGGCCTCATATGCCGGGCATTATTTCCTTGTCCCTGACAATGGTGTGCTGCCACTGGCATTAGGTACCGTACCTGATGAGTCCTGGCTTTGTTATGGTCCTGTAGATGAAGATGTTTTTGATGCCTGGGTGAGTGCTGCAGCAGCTGTTATCGCTCGCCTCGCTATATCATCGCCAGCAGATATGGGCCTTCAGCCGCGCATACCCTATGTCATGGATATTGAAACCCCCAGAGATGGTGATACTGTCCGCTGCCGTATTTTGTACATAGACAACTTTGGTAATATTGTTACAGATATGACCCGTAGCCGTTTTGAAAGGCTGGAGGGGGGCAGAGGTTTTTCTATAAGCATTGGTGTTGATAGCATCACACGTATCAGTGCCTATTATGCCGATGTGCCACGGGGCGATGCGCTCTGTCGCTTTAATAGTAAGGGATATCTGGAGATTTGTGTACACAGGGGCAATGCCTCAGCATTGCTGGGCTTCAGGGTAGGTGGACTTTATAACGATATTAAAATTCAGTTTGGATGATAGTAAGAATAGTACAGATGACATTCAGGGAAGATGCTGTTGAAGACTTTGTATCCATGTTTGAGGAGCGTAAGGAACGCATCAGGCATTTTGAGGGTTGCTCCCATCTGGAGTTATGGCAGGATAGCACCCGTCCCAATGTGTTTTTTACATACAGTAAATGGTCCTCACAGGAGGCTTTGGACCATTACAGGTTTTCTGAGTTCTTTAAAGATACATGGGGCAGAACCAGAGCCATGTTTGCCGACGGGCCACAGGCATGGAGTGTGCAGCAGCGATATGTTGTGAATTAGTACTAAAAAGTACGCCCCGCATTGCGGGGCGTACTTTTTAGTTTGTTAGCTGTTTTTACGTGGAGTTGTGCGCTGTCCTTGCTGCTTTTGCATCTCTTCCAGCCGTGCCGCCCATTTTGATTGTGTAGGTGGCTTCGTTTTATTTTCCTGTATCTGAGCATGAATAGCCTGCTCATTGATGAAGTATTTCTGAATAATGAACTGCTGTGCAATACTTAACAGGTTGGAGCAGGTGTAGTAGAATGTAAGGGCTGCTGCCATCTTGTTAAATACGCCCATCAGTATTACAGGGAATATGTACGGCATATATTTCAGCGCAGGGTTGTTGGGGTCCTGCGGCGTCATGTTTCTGTTGTAAAGAGCCAGAAACAGACTCGATGCCGTCATAAGAAGTGTGAAAAGACTGATGTGGTCTCCGTAGAAAGGCACTTCAAAACCGAAGTTCAGAATGCTGTCATAGGTAGAAAGGTCTTTTACCCACAGGAATCCCTGCTGACGGAATTCCATGAAAGACGGGAATATGTAGTAGATGGAGAGTAATATCGGTAACTGGAATAGCATAGGTAAGCATCCCCCCAGTGGGTTTACACCTGCCGAGCGGTATAGCTTCATCTGCTCCATACCAAACTTCTGTTGGTCATCTCCTATTTTCGCACGCAGCTCATCCAGTTCCGGCTTCAGCACACGCATTTTGGCACTGGACAGATAGCTTTTGTAGGTAAAGAATGAGAGTACAAACCTTATAAATACGGTCATCAGTACTATAAGCAGCGCATAGTTGTTTACGAAGCTGTCAAAGAAGTAGAATATAGGAATGATAATCCAGCGGTTTATATACTTCACAAACGCCATGATACCGATACCCAATGGCACCATCTCCTCCATATCTATGTCGTATGATTTCAGTGTACGATAATCATTGGGGCCTATATACCACCGCAAAGATGCCGATTGCGTAGTGCCTGCAGCTTTTAATGGCAGGTCCATCGACGCCAGGCTTTGTGCTACTACATTAGTGTCGCCCGGTTTATAGCCAAACTTGGAGTCCATGCGTGTAAATCCGTCATCAGCTATGAGTGCTGTACTGAAGTACTGCTTACGGAATCCCAGCCAGTGTGCCGCATTGCTGCCATTATTCAGCGACTTCTCTTCCGATTGTACGGTATAGTAGTCATGGTCTGCATTTTTATTGCGGTAATATACCTGAGTGGCCATGCGCTCATTGGTCATGTCCTTTTCGGTATGCAGTACATAGGCATGCCAGGTCAGAGGCAGAGATGAAGCTGCTATCCCTGTCAGGGATATGTTGCAGCTCATCATGTATCCGTCGGCAGGCAGGGTATAGACAATGTCTACCCGCTTGCCACCACCCAGGTCTGCTACAAAGTCTACACTTTTATCCCCGTTAGGCAGCTGTTTGCTTACAGGGGTAAAGTAGAGGTCGGCAGTAGAGCGGTTATTGTCTATAGGTAGTATAGCGCTCAGCTGGTTGCCTTTCCCGTTAAAGAGGTATAGCGGTTGCTGGCCGTATGTTTTATACGTTTTTAGCAGTCCTGCAGTAGGGTAGGCGCCTTTAGAGGTAAACTGTACCGATAGCTTGTCATTCTCCAGCGTTACCGTTTGTGCAGTGCCGTTAAATGCCGGTGGCTGCATTGCCTTCAGTGCCAGTGTTGCAGAGTCGTCAGTCTGTACTGTGGTTGCTGCCGCAGTTTTACTGCTGTCTATTAGCGGACGGGGGTGGGCTTTGGCGTATGCTACGCTGTCGGCATGCTTTTTGTCGTAGTAGGTTTTCTGCTCATGCTGGTTGTACATGATATAGCCTATCAGTAGCACTGCCAGAAGCGAAAACCCGATTACCTGGTTACGATCCATTTAAAAGAAACTAAAAAATAATACGTTAATTGAGGCGCAAAGGTAGTTGTTTTGCAGTCAGTACCGTCAGACCAGGCACTGTTATTCTTGAATTAATATAAAATTATATTAATGTGCAGCGCGTTATATCACCCTTGTTTTCACCCTTTAAAGGGTGAAGTTATGTTCGGTGACGTTTTTTGTATCTGTATTTTTGTCGGAAACAAGGGTATTATGAAAGTATTTGTTGCAGTATCTGCATTTGTTTTTACAGTTTTTCCTGCGTTTGCGCAGCTCACTACACCGGCCGATGGCACCAGTGTACGTGCCAGAGTATCTGAGCGTGTAGGGCTCACAGACATTTCTATTGATTATGGCCGGCCGGCAGTGAAAGGCCGTGATGGTAAAATATGGGGCGAAGTAGTGCATACTGGTTTCAAAAATCAGGGCTTCGGTAATGGTAAGGATAGCCCGTGGCGTGCCGGGGCCAATGAAAATACGGTTATTGAATTCAGTACTGATGTTGCTATAGAAGGGAAGGAGCTGAAAGCCGGCAAATATGGGTTTTTCGTAGCTTATGGTGCTGATGAGTGTACGCTCATCTTCAGTACTGCTACTTCCAGCTGGGGAAGTTATTTCTACGACCCGGCTGAGGATGTGATGCGCGTAAAGGTAAAGCCGGTAAGTATACCATATTTGAAGGAGCGGCTTACGTATGAGTTCAGCGACGAGACAGACAGTACAGCAACAATTACCCTTTTCTGGGAGCGTAAGGGTATACCATTCAGGGTGTCAACGGCACTACATAGCCTTCAGATGGCCTCGTTTGACAGAGAACTGCGGGGTGAGCGTGGATTTGACCCACATGCGCTTGTTCAGGTAGCAGGCTATCTGCAGGAGCATAATACCCGTATGGATGATGCCCTTGCTTATGTGACCAGAGCATCTGCAAGTATGCCCACATTTGGTGTGCTTTCACTTAAGGCAGATATTCTCAGAAAGATGCATAAGGAGCAGGAAGCTGACAGTACTATGAAGGTAGCACTGGAGCGTGCTTCGGTAAGAGAGTTGCATAATTACGGTCGTACCCTTTTACGCGATGGGAAAAATGCCGAAGCGTTGGAAATATTCCGTCTTAATTATGACCGTCACCCGCATGCATATACTGCATGTGTAGGTATGATGCGTGGATGTGCTGCCAATGGTAAGTCAAAAGATGCAATAAAGTATGGAAAGAAAGCATTACCGGTAGCCCCCGATGATGCAAACCGCAAATATGTAGAGGATGCAATAGCATCTCTGAAGGCGGGTAAAGAGCTAAGCCAGTAAGCGCAACGGGCAGTATGCATTATATGGATACTGCCCGCTTTTACAAACTGTAGTATCTTGCATGGCTATAGTTCATGATACTTCGCCTCATGTTTACTGGAGCTGTGCTGCTGTCGTCTTTCTCTGTACGGGCACAGGATACAGCCCGTGCAAAGCGGCTGGTAGTAGGTCGTGTAGAGGTAGAGGGGAATCATATTACCCGCAGAGGAGTTATTATAAGGGAGACGGGGATACGTCCCGGGCAGTCCATTGCAACCGACTCTGTAAACGCTCTTGTTACCCGTAGTCGCCTGCGACTCTTCAATCTGCAACTGTTTAACGAGGTAGAGCAGGAAGTTGTTCCGCTTACCGGCGATTCTGTTATCTGGCGGTTTAAGCTGAAAGAGCGTTGGTATATTATTCCTACCGGTATCCTTCAGTTTGCCGACCGTAACATAAATACCTGGTGGACCGACCAGCGGCACGACCTGAACCGGGTATCGGCGGGCCTCACAATTACCGACCGCAACTTCAGAGGCAATCTGGAAACGCTTGCCTTTACGCTACAGGGAGGATATACTCAGCGTTTGGGGCTTACTTATATGTTGCCTTATATAAACCGCAGCCAGACTCATGGTATAGGCATTACCGGAGCTGTGGCACGTAGCAGGCAAACCTATTTTGCTACTATTGACAATAAATTACGCTTTGCCGGAGATTATGATGGTCCTGTTGTTTGGAAGCAGGCAGAGGGCGGTCTGTGTTATATTTTCAGGCCCCGGTATGCTAAGCGCCACATATTTCAGCTCAGTTATCGTCAGTTCGATGTCGCCGACACTATTGTGCAGTTAAATGCTGATTATTTCAGTGATAGCAGTCGTACTGCCCGCCTTGCAGAGCTAAACTACCGTTTTGAGTATAACGGTGTTGATAACTGGAATTACTCATTGCGTGGCGAAAAGCTGGTAGTAGTATCGGTATTGCGTACAGGGTTTGAAGGGCTGGGTTTTCAGGCTTATGCAGGTTATGAGGCGGGCATATTCAGGCATCTCGGGGGGCGGTGGTATGGCTCGGCGGTTTCCAGAGGCAAGGCGGTACTGCCGGGAGCACAGCCATACTATTTCCGTAACGGACTGGGAACATCGACCGATTATGTGCGCGGATATGAATATTATGTTACCGATGGCTATAGTTACGGGCTGGCACGCCTTTCTCTGAAGCATGAATTATTCAGCAACACCTGGTCGCTTCCTGTCAGATATTTCACTTCAGTTCCCGTGCGTATTTATCCGAAAGTGTTTTTTGACGCGGGTTATATAGATGGCGCATCTTCCTCTCATAACTCTCTTTCCAATACTGTGATGTATAGCATTGGTGCCGGAGTGGATATGGTTACATTTTATGATGTGAAGATAAGGGTCGAATTCTCCCGCAATCACCTGGGGCAAAATGGGCTATATTTACACTTCAATAGCGAATAGCATGCGGTAAATGCATGTAAGGAAAAACAAAACAGTATGTTGATAGCGTTGTATAACCGGACTTTTGACGAACAGGATATACCTTTTCTGCAGCGTCTTGTGAAGCTATTGGAAATGCACCGGTTACAAATGGTCATATTCAGTGACTTTTACGAGCAGCTGAAACAACATGTCACATTTTCTGAAACTCCCCGTTTGTTTTCAGGAAAGAGAGAATTACCGCTGTCTGCTGATATGCTTATAAGTCTGGGTGGTGATGGTACCATGCTTGATGCAGTGTGTTTTGTTGGCAATTCCAATATTCCGCTTATAGGGGTAAACCTGGGTCGTTTAGGTTTTCTGGCTGCCATATCTGAGGATGAGGTAGAAAATGCAATCCTATCCCTCGTTCGTGGCTCGTATACACTGGAAAAGCGTTCTTTACTCCATCTGGACTCCAGTGTACCCCTTTTCGACGGTTCGCCATTCGCACTGAATGAGTTTACAATTCACCGGCTGGATACCTCGTCCATGATTAAGATACATACCTATCTCAATGGTGAGTTCCTCAATACCTATTGGGCAGATGGACTTATTGTTGCTACGCCTACAGGTTCCACCGGTTATTCGCTTAGTTGTGGTGGCCCTGTGGTTTTTCCGCAGGCCTCCAGTTTTGTTATTACACCGGTAGCCCCTCACAATCTTAATACACGGCCTATAGTCGTACCGGACGATAATGTTATTTCCTTTGAAATAGAGGGGCGGTCAGAGCACTTTCTCTGTACGCTCGACTCCCGTACAGAGTCTATACGCAGTAGTGTTCAGCTTGCAGTAAAGCGGGAAAACTTTACCGTTTCACTGGTACGCCCTGACGAGCATAACTTTCTGAATACCATCCGCCAAAAGCTCTACTGGGGTATAGATAAGCGTAACTGATTCCGCAATTTCCGGGAAATATCCGGTGAATTTCCCTCATTATAGCCAGGTAACTATCGGTTAATTTTCCTGCTATATCTGCATTTCTGTCAGGTTTTTGTGGAAAAAGAATAACATATCAGGTTTGAAATATGGTGCTATTATTATATTTTTGATAATTAATGATATGCATGCTCCAAACATTTCAGCTTTTAACAGCGTCTGTTATTTTTGGTAGGTTTAATATGCATTTTACAAATGGTCCATGGAAGCTCCTATAATTAAAAATACCCTCTGTATGTTCAGAAAAGTGATTGCCTCCTGTGTAGTTGTCTGCACAGCGGCTTTTTCTGCCCATGCACAGATAACTGTCAATCAGAATCAGACGGCAGCAGCATTGGCAGCCGCGCTCACAGGTTATGGTGTTACTGTACTCAGCCCGGTGCTTACCTGTGATACCGGTGCTAATGGCACCTTTACTACAGTAGTAGACCCCATAGGGGTTTCTGCAGGTATCGTACTCACCAGTGGCTCTGCAAGCGGTATAGCTGCCCCTGCCACTACATTCGAAACCATAGGTCACACTCCGTCTCTCGCTGATGCAGACCTTGCTGCACTGGCCGGTGGTACAACAAACGATGCCTGTGTGCTTGAATTTGACTTTAAGGCAGCGGGTGATACAGTGAGGTTTAATTACGTCTTTGGCTCAGAAGAATATCCGGAGTTTGCATGTTCCGGCTTCAATGATGTATTTGGCTTCCTTATTTCCGGCGGTGTTACATCTCCCGGTTCCACCTATCCTACTCCATATAATATAGCACGTGTACCCGGTACCAATATTCCGGTTTGTATCAATAGTGTGAATTCTGCTCCTACAGGTACTACTTACCCTATTGGTACATGTAATGCTTTAGGTCCAGGCTCGCCATTTGCAATGTACTACATTGATAATGCAGCCAGCACAATGCTTGTCTACGATGGCAAGACTACTGTGCTCACTGCAGTAGCAGCTGTAAGCCCTTGCGATACATACCATTTGAAACTGGGCGTGGCAGATGTGGGAGATAATGCCTATAACTCAGGGGTGTTCATTCAGGGCGGAAGCCTTACTTCTTCTGTACCTACTACCATTACGGCTGTAGGTACAAGTGGCCTGCCATACTGTATTCGTGGTTGTAACCCAGGAAATTTTGTATTTACTATCCCTGACCCTCAGGATACGAATGTAACAGTACATTTTAATATACTGGGGTCTGCCGTGAATGGTTATGACTATGCCTTTATTGCAGACAGTGTTATTATCCCGGCTACTACAACTTCTACAATTCTGGATATCAACCCATTGTTGGTTCCTGCTGCCGGCCCTAAAGTGGTAACACTGGAGATTCTCAAAGAAGATCCATGCCATCCGGGTGTATTTACCCCTGTTACTACGGCAAGTCTTACTATTCTGGACTCTTTTAACTTCCACATAATTACACCTGATACTGCAGTCTGTGCCGGTACAACGGTACACATTGTCGCTACCGGAGATACGGACTTTGCACCTGTGCTCGATTATCACTGGACCCCATTACCTGTAAGTGATGACACGGCACTGATTATTGATGTAACGCCTGGTACCACAACTACATACTCGCTCACAGTTACTGCCGACCCTGCATTGGGATGCATGCCTCAGGTCAAAACTATTACCATATCAATGGCACCTAATCCTGTGCTGTCCATTGACTCTGCTATCGTCAATACATGTGTAGGTGTTCCTGCCCAGCTTAATGTGTATGTTTCGCCGGGAGGCACGGCCTACACCTATGTCTGGTCGCCGTCCATTTATCTGTCCTCTACATCTGTCTCCAATCCTGTAGCTACGCCTACAGCCGTGGGGGATGTCATGTATAATGTATCTGTTTATCCTACAGCCTTGCCTGCATGTGTCAGTGATACAAGTATTATGCTGCATGTAGTACCTGACGACTTTCTCCTGAATAATACAGATACAGCAATCTGTCTCGGAGAGTCGGTTCAGATAAGCATAGCCGGATGGCCGGAATTCAGTTGGGTATGGACTCCGCCAACCGGAGTTTCAGATCCCTCAATCATGGAGCCGGTGGTAACGCCTACTACCAATATTTCCTATACTGTTACAGCATCCTATGCACACTGTCCCGATATGGTGCATAGCTTCTACATAGAAGTAGATACTCCTGCTACTCAGGTTACCGTGTTCGATACTATCTGTATTCCTATGACATACAGTATAGATCTTACGGTGCCAGGCAGTACAGGCATAGGTAATGGTTATTATAGCTATCAGTGGAGCCCTGCTACATGGGTAAGTAACGATACTATCCCCAATCCTGTCATTACTCCCGGTGTGGCTGGTGTACACGCTTATACAGTCACTGTTCAGCCACATGCCATTGGTTGTGCGGTTGATGATTACATTAATCTTTACGTATTGCCCAATGTAATTGATCTGATGCCTGATACCGCAATCTGTCTGGGTCGGTCAGTGCAGATTGCTGCTTCCGGTGGTGACCCCGCATTTACTTACCAGTGGTTACCTACAGCCGGTATTGCTGTGTCTAATGTATTGGCTCCTTTAATTACGCCCGATACCTCAGCGCTTTATAAGATAAAGGTGTCATTCCATCTTTGTCCTGATTTCTACGACTCTGTACATATAGATGTACAGCCCAATCCTGAGGTATATATAGGTGGTAGCAGGTTTGTTTGTGAAGCAGATACGGTAAGGCTTATCCCTTCAGTGATGCCCGGATGGTATGAACACTATATTTATAACTGGACACCATCTTCGCACATAGATAAGCCTAATGATGCATCGGCAGTATATACCGGTGCCAATAGTGAAACAATAATACTTACAGTAAGTACTCCTGCAGGATGTACAGGTGTGGATTCTGCACAGATGATAGTGCTTCCTGGCAACTTTGCCTCCATTGAGCCGGAGATGACATTCTGTCCGCACGATAGTGCTACGCTTATGCCATCGGGTGGCGTCTCCTACCAGTGGATCCCGTCTATGTATCTGAGTGGAGCCAATGAGGCTATGCCGGTTATAAAGCCTATTACAAACCAGACGTATACTATTGTTGCTACCAGTGCAGATGGCTGTAAGGATACGCTTACATTTACCGCTACAGTACACCCCGCTGCTATCATATATCTCGAAGATTCGGTTACCCTGCATCCGGGAGAAACGTACCAGATAGATCCGCAGACGAACTGTACCTATGCTTCATGGACTCCTGCAGGCGGTCTTAGCGGGAAGTATATTATTAACCCGCTGGCGTCACCGGAAATCAGCACCAAATATGTGATGACCGGAACCACAGAATATGGTTGTAAAACCAAAGATTCTATTTATGTAAATATATCAGATGAGACACTAATTACCGTTCCTAATGCGTTTACACCCGGTAACGGCGTAAATAGTGAATTTAAAATTATAAAGCGCGGTATTGCGACTTTGAATTATTTCCGTATTTTCAACCGTTGGGGAAATCTCATATTCGAGACTACGGATATAGACCAGGGTTGGAATGGAGAATATAAGGGAGTACCGCAGCCTGTAGGTGTTTACGTTTATATGATAGAAGGTAAAGCCAAAAACGGAAAAATATTCAGAAAACAAGGAAACGTAACTTTATTACGATAATTTTACCACATTAATCTATGATAATGAATACTAAGAAGATTATAACCCGTCTGAGTGTAGCTGTAGCTATGTCTGTGAGCACCTCTGCAGTATTTGCTCAGGATATTCACTTCACACAGTTTGACATGGCACCACTTGTGGTAAACCCAGCTTTCACCGGTATGTTTGATGGTACTGCCCGTGTAGGTGGTATTTACAGAAGCCAGTGGGGGAGTGTTACAGTGCCATATGTAACTTATGGAGCTCATGCGGATATGCCTTTATATGCCGACCAGAGCGGTGGTTACCTTGCCGCCGGTGTTCAGGTATTCAATGATAAAGCTGGTGATGGTAACCTGTCTAACTTTACCGGACTGGTTTCTGTAGCCTATCACAAAACTGTAGGCCGTAATGCCGAGCTGGCTGTAGGTATGCAGGGGGGGTATGCTCAGAAGAGCATAGACCTTTCCAAACTTTATTTTGGCGACGAATCTTATAACGGTACGTTTGTTCAGGGGACATCGTCAGAGTATGGATTGGGTATAGGCAATCAGGTAAGCTATTATCTGGTAAATGCCGGTGTCAGTCTTGCCGGTGCTAATGATGAGCGTACATTCAGTTATATTATTGGTGCAGGTGCTAACAATATCAATCAGCCCAATGACGCGCTGCTGAAGAAGCAGACAAGCGCAGTAGGTCTTGATATGAGGTACACAGGCCAGTTAGGGCTTGCTATCATGTCCAATGCCCGCTTTGCATTGCGTCCGGCACTCTTGTTCCAGTCGCAGGCATCTGCTACTGAAATCATTGGTGGTAACGAGTTTATGTATTATGTTGGTAATGAGCCTGGTTATAATAACTTTTCTACTGCAGTATTTCTCGGTGGATGGTATCGTACAGGTGATGCCGTTATGATTACAGGCGGTCTTGAGTTCAAAGGATTCCGCATCGGTCTGGGTTATGATTACAACATTTCATCGCTTAATTCTGCCAGCAATGGTAATGGTGGTTTTGAGATTGCTGTACGCTATATAGCGCCTTATCCGCTCAAGTTTGCAGCTAAACGTGTCGTTCCCTGCACACGTTTCTAATATCTACATATTGTATTTTTTGAAGGGCTATAGAAAGTTTTTTTTAAAAGCCCTTCTTTTTTTTAAAACCAATTTATACTTTTATATCCATTAATACGCTCACGCACATGAGAAAAAATTGGCTGTATCTGTTTTTAGCTACGATAATAGTTGTTATTGCCCCGTACCATGCCGATGCCCAGAAAAAGATGAAGGAGAAGTACCGGAACAAGGGTAATGATCCTATTTCTGGTATGTCGTACAGTAAAAAAATGAGTTGGGCCGATCAGTTGTATCTCCATGGTAGCTATTTTAATGCAATTGACTATTACCAGCAGTTGAAGCAGCAGGATGAGCGTAACCCATACATAACATGGCAGCTTGCAGAATGTTACCGCGCTACACGTGACTACGTGCTGGCTGCGCACTACTATACAGAAGTGAAGATAATGGCTAAAAAGGTATATCCTTATGCAGCTTATTATGCTGGCCTTATGTATAAGCAGCAGTGCGAGTATAACCTGGCGATGGAGTCTTTCAACGAATTCCTTACAGACAATAAAAAGAATGCTGTACGTGAGGCTCCAAACAAAAACCCTGCTCTTGAAGCCAATGGAGACCGTAAGCTGGATCCTAAAGTGGTAAAGGCACTGAAAAAGCTGATTAAGAGAGAAATAGAAGGTTGCGAAATGGCAATAGCTTCTCTTAAAGATCCTAAGCCGGCTACACTCATTAATGCAGGTCCTAACGTAAACAGCCCTTATACAGAATTGTCTCCATACCCACTTGGCGACTCTGCACTCCTGTTCGGTACACTGGGTAGGAATACAGGTACAGGTAATACTTTCATTGGTCGTAAAGACCTTATTGAAACAGATGCATGGAAAGAAAGTGAGTTCAAAGAGAAATTCATGTATTCTCACAAGCAGGCTGGTTATGTAGATTCTTTCCAGTGGCCTCTGCCTTTCCGTGATGGTGGCTTTAACGACCCTGAATTTCATACAGCCAATGGTTGTTGGTCTCCGGGTGGACGTAGGTTCTATTTCTCTAAGTGCTATAACGACCCCGCAGACTCTAACAAGCGTATGAAGTGCGATATCTATTCTTCTTCATTTGGTGTGAGAGGATGGGAAGCCGCTACACTTGTTGATCTTGGCGAGCGTGGTAGCAATACAATGCCTTTCGTAGCTAAAGTGGGTAAGAAAGAAGTTCTTTTCTTTGCTTCTAACCGTAAACTGCAGAGCCGTGGTGGTTATGACCTTTGGTATTCTATCATTGATCCACGCGATGGTCGTTATGGTCGTCCGCAGAACTGTGGTAAGGTGGTAAATACGCCAATGGATGAGCTCACTCCCTATTACGACTCCCGCACCGGTACCCTGTATTTCGCATCCAGCGGTCAGGTGTCAATGGGTGGTTTTGATATCTACGCTGCTGATGGTGGTCCGTCTCGTTTCACTAATCTGCACAACATGGGTTATCCTTATAATACCTGCGCAGACGAACTTTATTTCATACTGGACCCTGTAGGAAAGCCTGATGGTTATCTGGTGTCAAACCGTATCGGTTCTTATGCTCTAAAAAATCCTACCTGCTGTAATGATATCTGGCGTATTCAGAAAGAGCCACGTCTTATTGTTATGGGTAAGGTAGTGGATAAGAAAAACGGAGAGTTGGTAACAGAAGCTGTTGTGAAAATGGCAGACCAGCATGGAGATGTAAAGACATACAACTCTGAAGATGGTAAGTTCCTGTTCAATATGTCCCGTACGCATTCTTATGTACTTACTTCAGATAAGCCAGGATATACATCATCAAGAGCTACCGTTAGCACTATGGAGATTAAGCGTTCGGATCCGGATGATACTATTACTGTTACCATATTCCTTGATAGCATCAGAAACAGTTTCAGTGTAAGTAACATTTATTATGATTACGATAAGGCTACACTGCGTCCTGAATCAGTTGCATCGCTTGATTCTGTAGTACAATTCCTTTCTGATAACCCATCTATATCAGTAGAGATCTACTCTTACACTGATGCTAAGGGTAATGAAGATTATAACCTTGCGCTGTCTCAGCGTCGTGCTCAGGCAGTACTTGATTATCTTGAGAAAAGCGGTATAGACCGTGGTCGTATGACTGCCCGTGGTTTTGGTAGCAAAAATGCTGTTGCTCCAAACAGTGTACACGGAAAAGACAATCCTGAAGGCCGTATGCAGAACCGTCGTACTGAGTTCCGTATAGTTACTGATGTTCCTACACGCAGGGTGCTGTATAATAGTGCACTTCCCGGAACTATGGATCAGCAGGACCGCAATCTGCGCATTGAGCCGGAGTCTGAAGCATCTTCAAGACCAGGTGCAGATGATGACGATGAATAAGATAATTTTGATTTAATATTTTCAGAGAGGCTGCACATACGTGCAGCTTCTTTGCATTTCTGCTCATTATAAGAATATCATGATATACAAACAGGTTCGGGTAAATATAGCTGTCGGTGAGGAGCGGGATATACTGCTGGCAGTACTTGCCGATGCAGGCTTTGAGGGCTTTGAGGAGACAGACGACATGTTATGTGCATGTGTGCCGGAAGGTAATATGGGGGCAGAGGATATAGCAGCGTTATTGCAGGGTTATCAATTTTCGGTAGAGGACGTAGCACAGAGAAACTGGAATGCCGAATGGGAGTCCTCCTTCGATCCGGTAATAGTAGATGGCTATTGTACCGTCCGTGCCCATTTTCATGATGTTGATGTTACTACGCCATATTGTATAGTTATCACACCGCAGATGTCATTTGGCACCGGGCATCACGCTACTACACAGCTCATGCTGGCTGGAATGAGCAGGTTACCGTTACAGGGGGCACGGGTATTTGACTTTGGTACAGGTACAGGTGTATTGGGTATTCTTGCCGCAATGTCAGGAGCAGCCTCTGTGATGGCAACCGATAATGACGAATGGGCTGTAAATAATGCGCTGGATAATGTTAAAAGAAATGGTGTGGTAATGGAGGTTGCACTGACTGAGGAATTGCCTTCCGGCTCCTTTGATGTTGTGCTGGCAAACATTAACCGTCATATTCTGCTGCACTATATGGCGGGGTTATATGCAGTCTGCAGTCCCGGCGCTAAGTTACTCATGAGCGGTCTGCTGGTAGCTGATGAAGAAATGGTGAAAGATGAAGCCGTAAAGCAGGGATTTATACATCTGGCTACCGATACATTGAATGGTTGGATTAGTATACTGGTTGAAAAGCCCCTGTGAATTGTGGAAAATAATGTTAAAAGCAACTGTCGGTCAGCACGGGCATGCTAGGATTTCTGAAACACAACATTTATATTTGTTTCTTACCTCAATACGATTTAGTTGATGATAATAGCAATTTTGATTGTTCTGGCTTATTTGCTGGGTTCTGTACCTTCTGCGGTATGGGTGAGCAAATGGGTTTATGGCATAGATATACGGGAGCATGGCAGCGGTAATGCAGGTGCTACAAATACTTTCCGTATACTGGGTCCCAGAGCAGGTGTAGGAGTAATGGTGGCTGATATGATGAAGGGGTTCATAGCTGTAAAGCTGTCTATACTTTCCTCATATACATGGACCAGTGAGCCTTTTGTTAACCTTCAGATATTTCTTGGCCTTGCTGCAGTGGTAGGGCATATATTCCCTATCTGGGCCGAGTTCAGAGGTGGAAAGGGTATCGCTACTTTGTTTGGGATGATACTATCTATTCATCCTGTTGTAGCACTGAGTCTGGTACTTGTTTTTCTGATGATGCTGCTGCTTACGCGCTATGTATCATTGAGCTCAATAGCCGCAAGTATCGCATTCCCTGTATTGATTCTGTTCATATTTAATGCACAGGCACAGGAGCTCAGCTATAGATTGTTTGCCATTGCAACCGCATTTCTTGTGGTACTTACGCATCATAAGAATATCAGCCGGCTTCTGAATGGCAGCGAGAGTAAGGTGCCTCTATTCAAAAGAAAGAACAGAATGCGGCATTAAGCAGCGCTAATCTCCTGTTATCAGCATACCTCTTTATAAACGTTTACTCAGTTACCTGATACCCGTGCCTTTATGTAAAACAGGCACAGGTTATAGTTATGCCGATCTGGTAATGTTCAGAGGCCGCCTGCAGCTGGGTACTTCCGATGCCTTATATTCTGATGGTAACAGATACATGCCAGCGTTAGTGGTAAAGGATAGTTACAGGTCGCTACTGCCCACATTCAGACGTGTATTGTTGTTAGGGGCCGGTATGGCCAGTACTGCGCATATATTGGCCGCATCGGGATGTAACGCCAGCTATACACTTGTAGATGTAAACGAAGAAATACTGCGATGGGCAATGGAATACTCCACCCCTGAAGTTCAGGAGAGTATCACCCCTGTATGTGACGACGCAAAACTTTTTATGAGTCGTTGCACAGAACACTATGACCTGATATTTGTAGATATATTCATTGGCAGGCGTGTGCCTGACTTTGTTACAGAGGCCGACTTCCTTAATGCCTGTTCACGATGCCTCACTGCAGATGGTAAACTTGCAATGAATTTCATTGTCAATGACAAATTTAGTTGGGAGCTGCTGCAGGAGCAGTTTGCAAAAGTATTCCCTGCTTATCGTGTGGTAACAAAAGGGGAGAACCGTATCTTACTCACCTGATTACTGTTTTCTGCGTGATGTCATGCGGGAGCGGCGCATACGTATTTCGGCAGCGCGGTGCAGCTTACGGTTATGCAGCACCAGCCCACCTATTACACCTATAAGGCTACCTATAACAATGTCTATCAGTCTTGCTTTTACCAGGGTATCAGCATTCATTTCGGTACGGTTGCCCAGTTCCGCAAGAAATAGTGTCATAGGGGTATAAAACACCATCGCCAGTGCATAATGCCGTTTTACGAAAAACTCACCGGTAAACTGTAGTGCGAGGATTATAAGGCATATGCCTCCCACATCGGGCCTGAACTGGAGTAGCAGCCATGATAGCCCCATGCCCACGGTAGTTCCTGTTATCCGATGAAAGCTGCGCTGCCGCACCAGTGCTACGTTTAGCCCCTGCATAATGGCAAGGCAGGATATGGGTATCCAGTAAGGATTAGTGAAATGAAACAGGTGGGCTACACATAACGATAGAAATATGAATAGGCCTATGATAGCCGATTCACTGAAGTTGGCATATACCTTTTTTGCAGCCGGTGCTGCCGCAGGTTTCAGGTCCTGTACCGGTATCATAATAAGGCTGTATGCAAAGGCTACCATACAGGCAATGATGGTGCCACAGGCTATCAGCCCCGTTCGCAGCGGTATCTCAGTTACATCAAAAGGGGCACAGCTGGCTATTGATGCCAGCATGATAAAGAAAAAATTGCGTGGCGGTGGCAGGCGATAGTAGTTGGTGGTCCAGTTAATGCCAAAGGAAAATGTACCAATGGCCAGGGCTGATAGATAGGGGTGAAAGCTGAATGTAAGGCCTATTGCATAACTGAATATGAACCCGAATGAGCACGCCAGCATGGTCATCATTCTGTGTGCCAGAGGCGTGTTGGGCAGGTACAGTATTACCAGGCACCCCATACAGGCCAGTGTTCCATACTCCATACGCCCCATATAGTAGCCCGATGCCAGCGATAGCCCGGTACTGATGGCCGCTATGAGCGCTATATGCCATGGCCTGTCCGATTCTTTGAGCCGAAAGAACTGTGATATATCACGACGAACTATTGTTGAGAATCTGGACACGATAACGCGCTCTTTCTGTTTGAAAATGCAAATGTCTCAAAGAAAAATGTATTTATTATATACAGTGATTGCACAATGCAATTGTTGGGGTAAACAGGCGATAGGACCCACTCGCTGTTATGTGACTTATCTTACAGACCGATTATATGGGATTGCCTACCTTTGCAACTCCTGAATCATAAATAAACAGTAAATCTCAATAAAATGAATAACGCATATTTTGATTTTGCAGAGCCAAAGAATGAGCCGGTATTGAATTATGCACCCGGTAGTGCCGAGCGTAAAGCACTACAGGCTGCAATTGCAGAGCTGAAAGGTAGCCTGCGGGATATACCTATGTATATTAACGGACAGGAAGTGCGCAGTAACGACCGTAAGGAGATACGTCCCCCGCACGAAACTGCTCATTTGCTGGGACATTTTCATGCCTCTGGCGAGCAGCACGTTCATGATGCTATTGCTGCTGCATTACATGCCCGTGAAAAATGGGCGGCTATGAGCTGGGAGCACCGTGCCGCTATATTTCTGAAAGCTGCCGATTTGCTGGCCGGTAAGTATCGTTACCGTATGAATGCAGCTACCATGCTGGGTCAGAGTAAGAATGCATATCAGGCAGAGATAGACAGCGCTTGCGAACTCATAGATTTCCTTCGCTTCAATGTTCATTTCTTAAGCAATATCTACAAAGAGCAGCCACTGTCATCGGCAGGCATGAATAACAGAATGGAATACAGGGCACTGGAAGGTTTTGTACTGGCTGTTACTCCGTTCAACTTTACTGCTATAGGTGGCAACCTGCCTACCAGTGCTGCAATGTGTGGTAATGTGGTAGTATGGAAGCCCGCTAATACTCAGGTATATTCTGCCAGCGTATTTATGGAAATACTTATAGAGGCTGGGCTGCCTCATGGTGTTATCAACCTCGTATATCCTCCCGGTGCTATGATTGGCGATATCTGTTTTGCTCATCCTGAGTTTGCAGGTGTTCACTTCACTGGCTCTACAGGAGTGTTTCAGAATATCTGGAAGAACATAGGTGAGAATATAGCACGCTTCAGGTCATACCCGCGCATAGTAGGGGAGACAGGCGGTAAAGACTTCGTTTTTGTTCACCCTACAGCTAATGCCGATGAGGTAGTGGCCGGTCTGGCACGTGGCGCATTTGAGTATCAGGGACAGAAATGCTCTGCAGCATCCCGCGCTTATCTGCCCGCAAATCTTGCCGATGAAATCAAGACTAAACTTGTAGCAGAGATAGCTACAATGAAGATGGGACCGGTGGACGATTTCACCAACTTTGTAAATGCGGTAATAGATGAGAAAGCATTCAACAGCATTGCCCGTTATATAGATGGTGTTAAGAGCAGCAATGGTGTGGCGAAAATTCTTTGTGGTGGTAAATACGATAGCTCAAAAGGCTGGTTTATTGAGCCTACAGTTATTGAAACCACAGATCCTGCATATGTAACTATGTGCGAGGAAATCTTTGGCCCGGTACTCACTATTTACACTTACGAGACTGATGCATGGGTGCAGACGCTGGATGTTCTGGACAAAACCTCTCCTTATGCACTTACGGGTGCCATCTTTGCAAGAGACCGTCATGCAATAGAATATATGACCAAAGCACTGGTAAACAGTGCCGGTAACTTCTATATCAACGATAAGCCTACAGGTGCGGTAGTAGGGCAGCAGCCATTTGGTGGTGCACGTGCTTCTGGTACTAACGATAAGGCTGGTTCAGTGCTGAATCTGTACCGTTGGTTGAGCCCGCGTACTATAAAGGAAACACTGGTACCAGTGGTAAACTACAGATATCCTTTTCATCAGGCCGACTAAAACAACCTGATACATTTTTACATAAGGGAGTAGCCATAAGCTGCTCCCTTATTGTTTTCAGGAAAAAAGCGAAATCTGCTTGTATTGCTCTTTGGTGGTGGTAGATACACTATCGCCAGGCTGAAAGATTTCCGTTTCACAATACCTGGAGGCTATAGATACCTGCACACTGCCTGCATACGGTCTGAATGCTTCCATTGCCACTTCATGGGAGTTGTTGTCTTTGGATAAGTGAGAGAGCCATACATGGCTAAGGTCGGGTGAGCGGTGGTTCAGGAACAGTTCCAGTGCCTGCGCATTGGACATATGGCCCACATCACTGCTGATGCGCTTTCTCAGGTGGTAAGGATATTTACCATTAGCCAGCATATCGTCGTCATAGTTAGCCTCCAGAAATGCTGCATGGCAGCGCCTGAAGTATTCAGTAACATGGGAGCACGGAGCACCTATGTCAGTAAATACCCCTACATTAATGCCGTTTATGGTTACAACAAAGCTGTGAGGGTCAGCCGCATCGTGCAGCTTGGGGAATGGCAGTATGTTTATCTCATTCAGCTGCACCACTTCATGCGCCGTAAAGTTTCTTACAAGGTAGTCGGGTGGTCTGGTGCGGCTGTTGGTCAGTGTAGCCGGGGTTATATACACAGGTATTTCATAGCGTTTCGATAGTACCTCTACTCCCTTTATATGGTCTATATGCTCATGAGATATAAACACCGCCCGCACCTTATCAATGCTAAGGTTCAGATTGCGCATGCGCTTCAGTATCTCTTTGCAGGATATGCCGGCATCTATAAGTACTGCATCATGTGCTGTACCTATATAATAGCAGTTGCCGTTACTACCAGAGTTCAGCGAGGCCACATATACTGACATCCTGCAAAGATAGAGCGCAGCAGATAAAGCGCCGTACTGGAAATTTTACGTTTTGCCGTATATTTATCTGTTATAATTACAGATAATGAACCTTGTCCTGAAGTTATTTCTTTTACTTTTTTGCATTGAATCCGGTGCCGCGTATGCACAGCACAATGAGCGTAACAGGTTGCCAAAGGCTATCCTCGTAATGCTGAATACAGAAAGTACCCGTCTTGCCTATCTGAAGCAGCATGGGTATAAGAAGAAATATGAAAAGCTATCCGCCGATGTAAAGAAAGTATCATTGTGTATGCGTCGGGACTTTTATGACAATTTCAGCCTGTATCCGGTTTACTTTTTCGATGATACTAACCTGAATAAAGTAAAAGAGGGCAACCTCAATGGCATACTAATGAATGCGGAAGGAGATGTGCTGAACAAAACAGCGCTGAATGATAATACCACGGATTTCTTTATCGTCTACTTTGGTTACCCTACGATGACCGGTGTCAATAAAGAACGCCTTATAAAGGAAAATTCTGATGAGGCCATAACCTTCCATGACGACAGGGGCAAGTACCTGGTGGTATGCAATAATCGCATGGAGCAGATTACCTATGTAGCAAAACGCCCCTCCGAATACCTGTTAGGGGCACCGGATGAGGTCCGCCCATACTATTATGTTTCGCGTACTTTCGATTTGATGTATTGGCCCAATGCAGAAAAACTGGCTGCCAAACTGGAAGGAATGCCACTCGACTTTTATTGAATATCAGGGGCCGGACGGGACAGTTTACGAAGTATCTTCTCAGAAAGAGCATCGGCATATACGCCATAGCTCGTTACTAATGTTCCCTTTATGCCTGAAGATGATTCTATTGCGTATACTGCAGCCTCATCTGCAGGGTCGGTATTTCCCTCATAGCGGTACACATCGGTAATCTCAAATTCCTCCACCCCAAATTTACCGATACCGCATATGATGTAATCGCTCTCTATATTGAAGTCATGATCATAACCTCTGGCCCTCAGGCTGTTTATTGCTTCAGAAACCGTACTGTAATGAAGTTCTCTTTCCATGGTGTATATGTTTTACTTAAAGATACACACATACAGGTTAATGCTACCTTAATATTCTATGGTCATTTCCTGCCTTTAGTCTTATCGGTCCTGAACATAGACTCAAGCATGGCATAAAGCTCAGGGTCGTTATCTTTCAGTTTATCGGGGCGTTCAAAGAAATATTCAGAGATAACTGCAAAAAACTCGGCCTCATTCATCCCAGCATAAGGGTCTATTTTATTGGGATTATGTCCTCTTATCTCCAGTATGTTCTCTTCCATCATGCGCACCCATGGTATTACGGCGGGTTGAGACAACAGGTATTCGGGTACTCCATCTACACTACCATCAGCCTTATCCAGTAGATGCACAAATTCATGTATCACAGTATTATCTCCCTCATTATGCCTGAATGCAGATTGCAGTGCCTTGCGCGATAGTATCATCTGCCGGTTCATGGCGCCATCTCCTACCATCCCGGCTACATTTCTGTTATTGCCCGTAGCCCTGAAGTCTTTAGTGAAAGCATCAGCATAAATCAGTACTTCCGAGATGTTATTGTAGCGCCAGTCGGGGAAGGAAAAAATAGGAATGATGGCTCCCGCTGCTACCAGTAGCCGGTCTGTATCATCTATGTCTGTACCCACTCCCCGCACAGTGGTATTGGCCAGAAAGTCACGCACTCTTTCTCTGAATATATGCTTGTTATCAGTGGTTAGTGTGCGATAAAAAGATACCCTTTCATTGAGTATTTCATCAGTATCAGGTGGCAGTTTGTAATTCTTCTGTTTGCGCGCAGCCGACTGTTTTATGCTTATCCAGTATGCTATCAGTGCTGCTATTATAAGTAGTCCGTACATGTTTATCTCCGTGATAGAGTCCGCTAATTTCGGAAAAAATATACGGGTCTTTTGTGGAATATGCTCCTTGCCGGGTCTTTATCAGGTGGGGTGTGCATGCAGCGAAGTATTATCTTGCATTAAATCAGTATCTGATCATTGTTTCATCATAACCGACATAACGACCTTTCAGATGAGCAGATGTTACGTTTCTACCGTGAAACGGGCGACAACCAATGGTTGGGAGCATTGCTGCAGCGCTACACAGTGCTGCTGTTGGGTGTAGCCAATAAGTATCTGAAAGACAGGGAAATGGCAGAAGATGCGGTGCAGCATGTATTTGAGACTACATTGACAAGATTACCGGATGGCCCGATAGCTAATTTTAAAGGATGGCTCTATGTGCTCATGCGCAATCATTGCCTGCAGCAGCTGCGCAGTCAGAATCATATGATGGGTGATGAAGTAATAGCCACCATTGCCGATGATGCTGATAGTGTAGCCGAAGCCCTGTGGAAGGAGCAGACCCTGGAGCAGATGGCTGAGGCTTTGGGGGAGATAGCAGAAGAGCAGCGCACTACTATAAGTCTTTTTTACCTGAAGAAATACAGCTATGAGCAGATTATTGAAACCACCGGCTTTACCTTTATGCAGGTAAAAAGCTACATACAGAACGGTAAAAGAAACCTTAAGAATATACTTTTGAAGAAACTCCGCAACAGTGAAAAATGAGTGAGAACAGCAACATAGCGCCTCAGGGTAGTGATAAGCCTCAGCTGACTGATGCTAAGCTGCTTGCCTACCTGGAGGGGAGCCTGCCGCCCGATGAGCAGCGGCAGATAGAGCTGTGGCTTGCCGATGAGGGCATGGAGAGCGATGCTATAGAGGGGTTGAAAGAACTGGACATTGACGATACCAAAAGGTCGGTGCACCGGCTTAACCGTAAGCTGAAAGGGGGAATGCTGCGCCGCAAACGCAGAAATGGACCCGGTACAGATCTGAACATTATAGCAGCAATATTGTTGGTACTGTTATTTGCAGTGTTGGCTTACGTGGTTATACGGGTAGTTGGTTGAGTTTGTCACTTAGTCAGGACATATAATATCCATTTGCTTTTTCAGTATATTGCACACTTCATGTAATTACCCTGGCTGATGGAACGTGACAATAATGGTGTACCGGCTGATGTACTGAATGCCGGTCTCAGGGCATTGGTAGACAATACAGAAGATCCGCTGTGGCTGGTGAGTACTGACCTCACAATACTGGAATGTAATCCTGCCTTCAGCTTATGGGTAAGCTACTTTACCGGCAGGGAAGCCCGCAGGGGTGATAATGTATTGCTGGACGGGCAGTATCGTAACTATACCGATAAGTTCGAGATGTGCTACAAGCTGGCACTGGCTGGTAGCAACTTCCGCACGGTAGAGGATATGAACATTAATGGGCAGGTACACTATACCGGTGTTACCTTTCGTCCGGTAAAAGATCATCTGGGAGAGGTGATTGCTGTCAGTTGCTTTGCCCGTGATATTACAGAGCACCGTAAACACCTCTTTAAAATAGAACAGCAGAATGCAGCGCTCCGCGAGATAGCATTCATCGAGTCTCATAAAATAAGAGGACCGGTAGCTACCATACTCGGGCTGGAGCAGCTATATAATTATGACGACCCCCACGATCCCATTAATCAGACCATACTGGATGGCATTAAGGAAATGGGGCTAAGCCTTGATGTTATAATACATCAGGTAGTACGCATGACCAATGCAATAGGCGTTTAGCGCTTCGTCAGTTGCACGTAGGCATATGCTGCACCAGATACTACCCGTGCTATGTAGGTACCTGATGGCAGTGCGCTCAGGTCTGCATCAGCAGTATTGTTCAGGCTTAATACAGACTTTCCGTTTACGTCAAATATCTCAACGAAGTATTGCTTCCAGTGTGCAGGTACATTGATATGTACATGGCCGTTGGTTGTAGGGTTAGGCCATGCCGATACCTGTGTGGCAGTGCCTGCCGTTTCTGATACCGATGTGGCAAATTCAGCACGGTAGCGGTCTTTGTAGCGCACAGTAGTAACGATTTCTGTATCCGCTACCCGTATTGCAGTAAGCTGTAGTGCTGGTTGATGTTCGCCTTTTACCAGCCATTTATACTCTATGGTAGTACGCTCTATGCCAAAGGTGTTGCCGCTGAAACTTACAGAATCTATCTCCGCTATTTCAGAGCGTACTCTTATGCAGGGGGTAGGTGTAAAGAAGTAAGGAGTAGTAATCGCACCCCAGCCATCTACACGCCATGTGCGGGTACCTTTCTGTTCTATTCCGCCTACCAGTGGAGAGCCGAATTTCAGATGAAAATTGGCAGTGCCACTGCTGCCATAGGTCATAGGAAAGTGGTAAAGCACATCGGGCTGTATATAATCAGCGCCTACCGGCAGTATGGATATTTTAGCGCTGAAAGCCTCAGCCACATAGCTGGATGGTGTTACAAATATATTGTAGTATGTATGCAGGTCCTCAATGGTGATGCCCGATGCTACAAGGCCAATGCCTGGTATACTGTCTGCCACTTTGGGGCCATAACAATAGGTAGCGGTGATAGACGTACCGAAAGGGCTACTGGTCAGAGATGGGCTCACCTCTGCCGGATATTTGTATTCATCTAACCCCTGCGAAGTAGGAACAAGTATATAGTTCCATACTTTATTGGCGCCGCTGTCTGCCGCCCATGCACTCATATCCATAGCATTGGCGTTGGAAAAGCGAAGCGTATCTGCATGTACGGGCATGTCAGATGCATCAATGGTAATCTGTGCCTGAGCGCTGTGTAGCAGAAGGAGGGCTGCCAGGGTTGTAAACAAACGTGTCATAGGAAATGAGATTTTTGCAAATGTATATTATTTAACCCACTTGCCTATTAATGGCAGTGCCTTGAGTTCCTCCTGCTCACTCCGCAGCACTATGAGGCCAAACAGGCCCATCAGTACCGTAGCCGATGTTATGTGCAGTATAGATGACGCTGTATATCTCATTACTACCTGCTGCACAGCAAACAGTATTGCGGTAGCAAGGGCATACCTGCCCAGTCTGCGCAGCGGGTAGGGCACCGGGAAATACTTCTGCCCCAGCAGCCACGATAGCAGCATCATAGATGTATAGGCCGCCAGCGTGGCCCACGCACATGCATACATGCCATATACCGGTATCAGGGTGTAGTTGATAATGAGCGTTATCGCAGCCCCGGCCAGTGTTATAAGCATACCCATATGCATACGGTCGGTAACCTTATACCACACAGCCAGATTATAATACACACCCAAAGCCACATTGGCCGCCAGGAGTATAGGTATTACCGGCAGGCCGCTGCGGTATTGCGAGCCTATAAAGTACTGCCATATATCTATATACAGTGCGGTGAAAAGGAATGCAAAACACAGCGTTATTACAAACCATTTCATCACCCGTGCATAGGTGGTCGTAGCGGTTCTGTCGGCAGCCTGATTAAAAAAGAAAGGTTCTGCCGACATGCGGAAGGCCTGGATGAACAGCGATATGAATATGGCTATTTTATAGTTGGCAGAATAGATCGCTACTGCTATTTTCTGCTCATCGGGTGTGCCTGGCGTGAGCCTGGGCAGCATCAGCCTGTCTATGGTTTCGTTTACCATGCCGCCCATACCTACTATAAGCATCGGCCAGCAGTAGGCCAGCAGCTTTTTCCATAGTGCGGCATCAAACCTGAAGCGGAAACTGCCCCACTCCCGGTACAGCATAAGGAAGGTAAATACAAGCTGTCCCAGGTTTGCCATCAGTAGAAAGCCTACCGGCGTATAGCTTTTATACCATTGTGCAAATGCTGTATTGGGATGTGCCGCCACCTGACCCGGGCATAATGCTATCAGGTATATGGTGAGCAGCATATTTACTACAATGCCCATGACCTTTACAAAGGCATACTTACGGGGGCGGCCCTCCTGCCGCAGCCGGGCAAAGGGTATTACCGTCAGCGTTTCTATGGCTATTACCAGCACTGCCCAGGTAATGTATTCTGTGTGTCCGCCCAGGTCTATATAGTTACTTATGGGCTCCCGCACGCTTATAAGCAGTGCACTAAGCAGTATAGTAGTTATAAGCAGTGAGGTAAATGTGGTCTGGAACAGGGCTTCCTTGTCCTCCTCCTTCCGTGCGGCAAATCTGAAATAGGCAGTTTCCAGACCATATGTGTACACAATGTTTATGAAAGAGATACCGGCATATAACATGGTATAGTTACCATAGTCCACCATCCCCGATGGGTTGTTGAGTATGTAGGTGATAATAGGTGTGAGTAGCTGATTCAGCAGCTTGGCTGCTATGTTGCTCACACCATACCACATGGTCTGGCTGGCCAGTTGTTTAAGAGATGCCATGTTCTGATGTCAAAATTAAACGTAATCAGGGGCAAATGATAATCTCTGATATAAATGTCTTTTCAGTCTGTAGAGACACACTTCTGTACCTTATTTGTCCATAAAATGGAAATTGCGTCCGCCAAGCGGACAATTGGCATGCCATGCCAAAACGCAAAGTATTGATTATCAATTACTTAAAATTATGGCACGCCGTTGGTAATACTACTGGCATAACACAAACAACAACAAACACAAACAAATAAAAAGCAACTACAATGAAAAACATCATCAAATCTCTCGCAATCGCAGCTGTAGCAACTTTCGGTTTCGCAACTGCATCTCACGCTCAGGCTACTGCTACTGCTTCTGCCTCTGCTAACATCATCACTCCTATCTCTATCGTTAAAACAGTAGATATGAACTTCGGTAACGTAGCCGTTTCTGCTACCATCGCAGGTACTGCCGTTCTGGACCCTGCAGGTACCCGCACTACAGGCGGCGCAGGTGGTGTAACCCTTCCTGCTACTACAGGTACTGTATCTGCTGCAAGCTTCACAGTTTCTGGTCAGGCTTCTTACACTTACGCTATTACACTGCCTACAAGCTGCACTATCTCTGACGGTGCATCACATAACATGACTGTTGACAACTTCACATCAGTACCATCTGCTACCGGCACACTGAGTGCTTCTGGTACTGAAACCCTGAACGTAGGTGCTACTCTGAACGTAGCTGCTGCACAGGCAAGTGGTCTTTATACTAACGCAACTGGAGTTCCCGTAACGGTGAACTACAACTAAGATACATTGTAGTGCCTATAGAGCCTATCTAACCAGCGACCTCGGTCGCTGGTTTTTTTATGCACGGCCTACGCGGTAGTTGCTGTAGTCCTGTCGTAGGCGAGGACCCACCGCCATCAGGGTACAATAGCTTAGCGCTTATTCTATCGGCTTCTCCCCGGAAAACTATCCTGATAATTATGGTTCAGACAACAACCACTCAATTACAAGACCCCTTTCATTTGTCTGTTTTTGCTTTACCTGTTATATGCACAACTGGAAATATAATAAGGCTGCAATATTGGGCTCACATCACTACAGAGATGCCAGCTCCTGCATCATGTCTTTGAGCGGTAACGCGGTTACCTCACGGTTCACCGCATACGTTTCATCACCCGGATAAACGATAAATCGTTTGGTTGCACCAATGTCTTCGCACCCATGATGAAACCCTTTGGATATAACCGGGGCCAGAGAGCGTTTGATTTCTATAGCATATATCTTCATGGGGCCATACTCAATAACAAGGTCAATCTCTGCCCCGGCAGCCGTCCGGTAAAACCAGTATGATGCGCCTGTTGGCAGACAGGAAAGCAGGTTCTCAATAACAAACCCTTCCCAGCTTGCACCCACTACAGGGTGCCCTGATAAGTCGTCATGCGTTACTATATTCAGTAGCGCATGTGTCAGTCCGCAGTCTCTGATGTATATTTTCGGTGACTTTACAAGCCGCTTGCCAATGTTGCCCGACCACGGGCGCAGTGTGCGGATGAGCAGAAGATCTTCCAGCAGCTCCAGATACCTTTTTGCTGTGGAAGCTGAAAGGTCAAGATTGGCTCCCAGTTGTGCGATGTTAACCTGTGCACCCTGATTATGTGCCAGCATGGTCCACAACCGCCTTAACGTAACTGCCGGGATACGCGGCCCGAACTGCGGTACATCGCGCTCCAGGTAGGTGCTGATAAAACTCATGCGCCAGCGGAGAGAGGCCTGATCGTTTGAGGCAAGGAAGCTGTCCGGAAAACCACCTCTTAACCAGAGTTTGTCCTGAGATTGTGAAGAAACCTCTTGAATGGTCAGTCCACTCAAATCTTTATAAGCAATGCGTCCGGCCAGTGTTTCTGAAGATTGGCGCAGCAGGTCAAGAGATGCAGAACCCAGAATAAGGAACTGCCCTGTCCTGTGCCCTTCCCGTCTCCGCTGATCTATTACGCCACGCAGAATGGGGAAAAGCTCCGGTACTCTATGAATCTCATCAAGAACAACCAGTCTCCCTGCATGTGCCTTGAAATAGGCTTCCGGCTCTGCAAGCCGGTTAAGGTTGGATGGGCTTTCCAGATCAAGATAGATGGGCTCTTCTGCCGCGGCATGGGCAATTTCTTTAGCCAATGTGGTTTTGCCCACCTGTCGGGGGCCTAATACACCCACTGCAGGAAACTCCTGAAGTAATGCTGTAATTTCTGCCTGAGCCTTTCTCTGTATCATCCTTGCAAATATATCATTTTGTGCACGATTTACAAGGATGATGTCGCCAATTGCTCATTCCAGCACGAGGTAATGTGTATCAGCCGCCCCCTGCCTCACCCAGTCCCGATAGTTTTACAACATGCGGGGAAGGCGATAAAAGGCATAGCCATTTTTATCGCCAGGGTGGTCGGCACAAAATCAGGCCTCCCGGCTCAAAATGATGCCCGGTCATTTCTTTTCAGATACCCAACTTCCAAGGAGCCAATATAATACAGCACCACTTAAGCCATTATGCTTGTAAGTTCGTTTTTCGCCGCAAGCATCAAATGATATCCGTTTTGGTAAATGTTTACATTTTTTAGAATAGAAACCGGTATAATATTCATCTACTGTGTATGTTATTTTACTCGCCGGACATCCGGTCTCAACACTCACCCTATTAATAAAATTTTCCATTTTATTATTAATAGACTTTTTATTTGCCTTACCGAAACAAGTAGCAAATTGATATTTTTCTGATTGAGCATTTGCATTTATTACGCCAATCAAAATCGACAGAATTAAAATACTCCTTTTCATATAATATGATTTTTATAATCACAACACAAAACGTAGCAATGCTTGAAATATTGCGTTTTTTAAAAGTTTACGCCACAGTTAGTGCTTTTCACTTACTACCAGCACATGGTAAATGATACATCAGAGATACGAAGCTGCACCATCCTTCTCCAACAACCAACCCACTGGCTCAGCCACCATCTACCGCATCTGTTTCGTATCTTTGTGTCCTGTTTTAAACCTGCTACCGCTATGACACTACATTTCTCCTCATCCACTCTCTCTCATTACCCATTAAGGGGGGTAAAATCATAAATTAATCAACGAGAAAGGAAAAAAAAGTGCGAAAAATGCACACTGGCGCGGCTTTCAGCCGATTGAGGGTGTGAAAATGACGGGCCAAATCAAGGATTAAAATTTACCATTCACTACTATGTGACCGCCAGAAATGGCCCAAAACAGGGGTAAAATGACCATTTTAGCGGGCCGAATGGTAAAAAAAAGGGGATTTAAAGGAATTTGAAACCCGCTTTAGACCTGCTTTTTAGCCGAAAAGGGGGTTTTTACGATAAATGGAGCGCTGCCGGGTGCCGGAAATGGCCGGGGAGCCATGCACAGACCACAAAACGGCCCATAAAAACTAACCCGCAAAAGTTACGGAAGTGCTGAAATGCAGTACTGGCGCGGATTACAGCCCATT